>WLWD01003861.1_pt1 | contig 53819 bp, 32 predicted proteins | sample 6712731 | NCBI WGS metagenome assembly WLWD01 (sample SAMN12718690, study PRJNA576275) | sponge metagenome | isolation source: marine sponge | host: Mycale hentscheli | place: New Zealand: South Island, Marlborough, Capsize Point | collected 2014-11-01
AGAGAGAATGTGCAGCTAATGAACTAAAGATGGCTGAAAAAACAAACATTGAATTGATACACTTGTTCTGAGGATATGTAATGAAAGCTGGTGCCTTGAATAGTGGACAGAAGTACACTATTTGTCCTGAGATTGCTTCCTGAGATTTCAATCATTTTTGTTTCATTATATCCAAGGAACTGGCTTTAAACTAGTCCTTTATATCTAGACTTATAATACACTGTTTCCTAGAAATTTTAAGTTAATTAGCAGAACAGATTGACATTATTATTGCTTTACATACATACATTATATTAATAGAATGAATCATTGAGAAATTTAGTAATAGGCAGTACTCTGTTGCAATCACTAGAAAGTCTTGTGGCATGTGCAGAAGTATCATATTCTAATAACAATATAGGCAAGTTGCAGGAGACAAGTTTATACAATGTAATTAATCATCAAATTTATTTATGCATAAACATAGCTACACGAAGTTTAACCAGCACATTATTAACTAATATTGACACATCTGTGATTGATGGCTGGACTCCTCCATTTATATCTGCTCATCTTCAAATAGACAACATGCCGGTATCTCATAATGACACTTTCAGATTTATTGTATCTGTCTATGGAAATGTATCTGACATCCTTCCAGCAAATATCCAGTATGTTAGTGTTAGTTTTGTTGTATGTGTTGTTGTTGTTGTTGGTAATGTATTCATATTACTATTAAAATTATTGTCATTATTCATTACAGAAATTCCCAACTTGCATCAGATGTTATCGGAATTCTTTTAAAGTATGAGGACCGGGATGATCCTTCTATAAATAATTTAAGAAGTAAAATTACTATCACATTCAACCACACAACCTCATTGAGAGTAAGCTGGCATGTTCTTATCTGTTTTATTATTATTTAATATAATTTGATGTGTCTATAAAGAATAAATTGTCAGCAGATGCTTCACGTTTTACTCAATGTGTATTCTTGGATATTCTGTACAAGTAAGTGGCAGAATCTACTTGTCTAATAACTCAATAATACAAAGTAAGCAATTTGGGAATAAAATCAATGAGATATGGCCACATAAATGCATTGATAAAGAAATCAATTGGAGACTAGAAAAATCATATACATAATGAACCAAAGTCAATGTTTATCGCTCAGAAATTAATAAATAATTATGTAATAAAATGATTTCTTATAAGAAATAACCGGTTAAACATATAACGGTTCCAATCTTAACAAAAACACATCAATACAGTCTTATTTTTTTGTAATACTCAAGGTGAGCTTCAGCAAAAATGGCGAACGAGCTAGCCTAGTTTATAAAGTGACAGCTAATAATGAGCTACAGCTCTTGACATAATTTACATAGTTGTTAATATAGTATGTTCTAATTTGACCTACCTATTCAATGATGAGGAAGAGAAATAGTGATGTTAGGTCCGCTATGCTTTTGTAAGTAAACAAAAGTTCAGGAATTTTCTCCAAGACTCGATAGCGTGCAAGGCACACAATTCATGAATGGTCGACAAGTTTATTGCTTTGTTATTTGATCAAGACACTTTACCAACTTATGTAATTTGTTGCAAAAGCAAAAAAGTGTTCATAATTTCTATACTAACAAGAAAAAATAATAAATAAAAAACTGCTTGAGCACAAATGACGAGAGAGTGCTTCCTGACTTAGGCTACATACACCTACAGTTTTTTTATATGACTAATTTTGACTTCTAATACTCCAGCAATTAAAAAAAATGGTCTAGTTTTTACATTACGTATAAATTGTAAAGGGGTTTCAATGCAATAGTATCTGTGAACTCTCGGTAATACTGAGGGACAGGTAAGAGCAGTAGCTAGCTCTAGCTACCCTAACTGAGAGAATCTCATAGCAACTTCCCAGTTCTCACTTCAAGACTGACTGAAATATTTATCCAAAAACTAGGCTACATATAGTGTCACTCACCAAAGTGAATAGGTGATAATTAGTTTGTTAGAAAGTGATGAGGTGCATGTTGCAAAAATCAATGAGGCATAACCGTGAACAAAACAACAATAAACCAGGTGATTCCAAGTTCAAAGTTCACAGTATCCACTACTCATCACTGAATGGTGGTTGACAGCTTCATTACATAGTGAACTCTAAGCATGCATTCGTATGAAGGTTGTAGTAGTCGTCATCTGTTTATCTATCAGTCTGTCTGTCATTCTGTCTGTTAGTCCGTCAGCCCGTCTGTCTGTCACACGCTGATTTTGTAGATTACTGACAATTAACCGTTAACTTTGGAATGAACTACAGAGCACGCCAATTTATTGAGTTACTTGTTTGTAATTTGGACTGATTTGTGAAAAAATGCCAATCGTTCAGCTTTATGTAGCTACTGGCTTTTGTGGGTTACACCTCCTATCGTCACATTGTAATCACGTAAGCAATTAATTCCTAGTAGCCAGCAGTAGTATTATTTTATGCTACTGGAAAGTTATCTAAGTGCTGGAAGTGAGCTTCGCATTGAAAATATATACCTGCGACAGTCTCTGGCATGTTAAGCTTCTCTTATGAGGACCATGATTAAATGTACTGTTTTTGTTGCTTGAATTAAAATGAAGTCGGATTAGAATAGCTAATGGCTATTCTTTTAGTCTGAGAAGATTTGCTAGTATACAATAGCATTATGGGGTCACACCTTTAATGCTGTATTTTTTTATGAAGCTGTATTACCAGCTGACATTCTAGGTACATTGGCAATAATTGGGTTGCAATAACTGAATGCCCAGTATAATAATAATTACTGTTGCCTCTGTAGATCAGCTATATTTCAACTTGGAGAATGGTCTACCAGAGGATGTACTAAAACCTATTCATCATTAACAACTACCACTTGTGAATGTAACCACTTGACTCATTTTGCAATTCTTCTCAGTGCGAAGCCTGTAGTCATATCTACAAAAATCACTATATCTCTACAACTCATAGGAAATATTGGAGTGTCTATTTCTATAGTCTCAAATATGGCAACAATAACAATATTTATCATTTACAAGTAAGTTAAACGGAATAATACTGAATTAAAAATAAAACATGTTATGACTACAATCTTAGAAACATTTAATATAGAATTTAATATCAAAATGTATATTGTTAATGTTAAAATATATAAACATTAGATCTCTTCGAAGCCTCAGAGGATACATTCATGTCAATCTCTGCTTAAGTTTGTCTATTGCACAAATTATTTTTGTGGCTGGCATAGACAAGACTGGAAGTGACACTGTCCCCATACACTGTCAGGTCGTAGCAGTTCTCCTCCACTACTTCTTCCTGGTATCCTTCATGTGGATGCTAATGGAGGGTGTTTATCTTTACCTTGCTCTTGTCAAAGTTTTTATGACAAATACAAAGAAATGTTTGATTTCCTTTACTGTTATAAGCTATGGATTACCACTAATCTATATGGGATTTCTCACGTTGCCCCTTGGGTTTGGATACTCCATAATATTTTATGGCTACCACGCAGCGTAAGTTATTAAAACAAATTCCATTTTAACATAATATTCACATTTTGTGAATACAGGTGCTTCTTAAAAACTGATAATCACTTCATATTGGCTTTCATAGCTCCAGTGATTATTATTTTTGTTTGCAATATTGTCTTATTGGTAATGGCCGCTGTTATAATGTGGAGACAACAAAGAAAGCGAGACATTAACACAGAATTTAACAAGGTTTTAAAATGGCTGAAGGCTGTGATATCTCTAACAGTAGTAATGGGACTGACTTGGATTATTGGAGTTTTAGTAGTAGAAAGAGAGGAACTGTTGCCTTTGGCCTACATCTACACAATAATGTTGGCATTCCAAGGTTTCTTCATTTTCTTAGTTCTAGTGGTCTTCACAAAACCAGTACGTGATGAAGTTAGCACATGGACTGCATCCAAGTGGCAAAAGATTAGAACAAAAAATCATGAGGTTAGAATGTCCTCCTCAGTATAAAAAATATAAAATCTCAAGAATTCATCGACAAAGCAGTGGATGTCAAGAACATTTCCATGTAGATTATAAAGACAAACAGCTAGAAACTTTCATTTAGATTGTCCTAATGTGTTGTACTAGAATCTTCTATGTGTCATGAATAGTTCATTAGCCTGAGTTGGGTTAATTAAGCGTCACAGCAACCATGGCTTTGTGTGACTTTTCTACAGCAGAGAAAGGGAAATAGCAAGAGAGAGATGGAAGAGAACAAAGAGAAACACATTGACTGCTTGTTTATGAAAGTGTAGTAGTAGGCAAATGTTTAAGTCTCTGTTGTGCTGTAAATATGTCATAATACCCTCACTGCAACTAATCTTGAGAGAGAACCAATCAGAAATGGAGCCACAATGTGTGAAGTCCTCATGTAATATGAGCCAAAGTGTGGGCCCTAGTGGTAGATGGGTGGGTGGGTGACATGGCTCTCATCCTCCACAGCTCTATTTGGACCTTCTGGTTCAATTCAACTTAATGGAAGCACTTCAGCTAATGCTCACCGTATGTGTCACTCAATATGCATGACCACATCAGCATGATAACATTTTTAACTGTTAAATTTCATTTTAATTATATTGATGTCACTATTAATTAGATGGTGTGGTTATGTATAAATTAGTTAAAGGTAACCTGTTTCAAAATTCGGGCTACAGACCTGAGTAAGTGATTCATTAATTCAATCTGTGAATTGATGAGATTGAGTTATAAAGGAATTTGCACTAATTCTTCACATCAATTTCTAGTGTCCCTTGGGTGCCCTGATTCTTGTCTGTTACAGTAGAGTCCTTGCTTGCATTAACTGGTTTTTAGTGACTTCTGCACTTTATTAGCTACGTTTGAGGCATCAAGGTAATTACTGTCACTTAAACTTCCTACTTTGATGTTTACACCGTTAAAAATGGGGTGTTTGGATAACTCAGTTTTGGTGTTAAGTAGGAGGCGCTGCCTGGACACCATGGCATATTTCTGTGAAAACTTGGGTATTATAAGTAAAGTATGATATTTGTTATGTAGTTTAGAGAATAACTACTTAATGGGAATTCATATTTTCATCTAATAATGACATAATTCAAGGTGAATTGTTGACAATAAAAATTGCTTAGTTTTAGTTTTTGTCATCCACTCTACTGATAGTTTTAGTTATTATCAAATTTTCTGTTTTCTAAAATAATTAGTTTTAGTTTTTTCATGCTTTCTACAGCTTAGTTTTAGTTATTCTTACCAAAAGTAAAGTACCCCAATACTAAGGGTTTTTGGTTTTAGTTTTAGACTAAAACAACACTACTTAGAAGTGTTCTTGACCAATTATGTACATACATGATCCAGACTACTGATCAACTATGTACATTCTTGTACCGGACAACCTTCAACGGAGTCTCTGCTACTATATATTTGCTCTACTGGTGTCATTTCTGGCAAAAATTCTCAATTTACCCTTCCTGACTATACATCTCAAACAATAGCTAAGTAATTAATACTCACGACTGTACTATCATAATAGTCAAGCTAACGATTATATTGGGAGTTTGGTTTCTGCAACTGATAATTCTTTTTGCTTTGAGTGAAACTACAGCAGATAATCAACCCACCAAGATTGAGTATTCAATGGCTTGATTTTTCTTGCATTGGAGGAAACAATGCTTTATCGAGTACTGGACTATGGTTGAGCTACACTTCTAATTCCACTGATGAAACTGGCACTGATGACCAGACTCATTCTTGCCGTGTTTGGGTCAATTACAACTCTTCCCTGCCAGAACTGCAATATTACGAAGGAGCTGGTCCTAGAAATATAACAAGTGTGAGTTTTATCTTTGTGCAACCTGAACATGGAGGAGGAAGTTGCCACTGCTTCAACATCTGCTTCAACATCTCAATAAGAGTCTTCTTTAATAAAAAGGTTAGCAGTGTGAATTGTCCTTAGTTACTAGTTATAAATGCAATTAGCTATTACCTACAACTTACTATCAATACAGTTACTGATATTAGTGCAATTTTATCAATTATAAGTTATAAATTATTAGTTGTCTGCTACTGTGATATAACATCATGGAGAGGATTTTGATTATGTTGTAGTCTCTGTGATGGGAATCCCCCACAATATCCTAGAATTGCTCAGAAGCAAGCAACAAAATGTATGTTAGTGTCACTGCGGAAATTTGTTTTGACTGTACTGAACAATAAAGTTAAAAGTGAACCTCAATTCATATATATGTAGTATATATACAAGAACACTAATATAAATTAGATTTGCACTTCTAATATAGTTGATGCTATTTCATTTCTTAGACAAATATTCTATACAATCTATTCTTTACGAAGCACATGTGGAGTGGCAGTTGCTCTAGAAAGACACGATGTAGTGGAGTTCTCAATTAGATTATTATCTAATCCATCGGGCTATAATATTTATTTGGCACATTATTCTGCACCACTATTTGCATAATATTCATTACAATGAATTTTCGTTACTTCAGAATTTTGTTTTTTTGCTATAAATACAATAATCAGCTTCTTTTAGTATAGACCAACAATAAACAAGCTATTCTTGACCTCCCCCCATTAAAGTATAGTTGAGCCTCCCCTGTAAATAATTGACTGTTAAAAACAGAGAAAAACCTCTATTATTGTAGTTATTTCAACCAAAATTGACTGAATCAATGTATACACATGTAACCAACAAAACTACAATAGTCTTTTAACAATAGGAATTTTTTGTCTTTATAACAGCCACTATTTTTAATTATAATTAAAAATATAGTTAGGTTATCATTAAAAATATTGGCTGTTAAAAAGAGAAACATTTCCTATTATTGTAATTATTTTAGCCAAGAATGACAGTCTTATAACAGTAGCTATAATCAGTAGCAGTAGTGTTTTGTGTTAGTAGAAACTTGTAGACCTCAATTTTGCTTTGGTTATGAAGGTTGAAAATTAATTAACAAATGAGCTTTAAGAAGCCACATAGAATTTGCTGAGCTTGCAACAGAATATAATTTCTAACATAACAAGTGAATTAATATGATTTTATTATTGCAGTCAATATTGGAATTCTTCCAACATTAGAAATGGAAACATTTCCTCCACTTGCTCCAATGGAAGTAACAATCCAACTCTAGTGTTTGGGGAAGGTATCACCTTTCTTCCATACAATAATTTTATAGCAAGTCATTCTGCAGTAACAAACATATTCACTTTGAGTACATCTCCACTGAATGAAGCACTCCTACATTTAGAAACTCGAGTACTAGTGCAAAGTTCACAATTTCATTCTCAGCCTTCTTTTAACTCATTAGATATTTAAAACAGAAGCCTGTTAAAGAGAGAGATTACATCCAATTACTAGTGAATTAGACAACAAGCTGTATTTATTTTGTTGGTACAAATGCTACTGTTGTAGCGGTCCTGTGTTATAGGAGGCACAATTACCTTGGACAACACAATTAGGCTTCTAAACCTAGATCGCGCTCCACAATGAGGATCCAACACGCCCTGACTAACTATAACAGGTCGGTGTTTAAGTTTTATCAACACGTGGAGAATCCCAACAAAAAGAATAAAATGAAGGTTTATATACGACACAAAGGAAATGACATAATTGTTCTTCTAGTAGTCCGTATTTCAGCATACACGTGAAAATGGCGATCTGGTAAGGTGGAGTTGCAGTATTCGGAAAAGGTCGACACACCTAAAAAGTAGATTATATGGAATGTTGGTAAATAATAACATGCTAACAAAACTGAATAATAATAATAATAATCTAATAATAATAATTATGTGACGGTGGGGAGATCCACAACAGCTACAAACATAGATTGTCACAAATGAGCAAGTCCCACAAACTGAATATTATTCAGATAAATTATCTCATAGTAATCAAACTAGAATTACTTTTCATATTTCTTTTTGTAGTTTAATTTCTAAATCTGAATGAAGACTTCAGTATCTTATTATTATTTGATGTTGTTGTTTTGGTATTGGCAGAAATGTTTAGGAAATAATGACCTTAACTTGTGTGTGAGATGAAGTATGATTATATATTGGAGTAAAATATAAAACATTAATATAATAATATGAATGTAACAAAACTAAATAGCTTCATATTATGAATATTGTTATCTGCGAATATCTTTGTCTACTTTTACATTATGTTTTCAGGAAAACTTTGAGCAGACCATAATATTAGAGGTAATAAATGACAGTGTAAGTTAATATACTGTCATGTATCCATGCATTAATACTATCATTTATATATAGAATGCCAATGAGCAGCTCTCACTATTATCAAGTATTTCTATGGATGCAACTTAAGATAATCTAGCAGTTGTCTATATTCTAGGAGTAATACTAAACAATGTGACTTCCTTTAACTGTGACAATGAAAATATTCAAGTATAAATTGTCATTGTGATAGTACTAGATTATAACATTAATTATTATCAAATTAAGCTATTCAAAGTATCAGACAGCAAAATACATTCTTAACCTAGGGCTAGGACATGGACTTAGTTGTGTATATTATACTGTATCTGGTATTAACTGCATTTTAACTGCATTAGACTGCTGTAGATATAGGAAGTGATGTAATTTCATATCAACAAACAAAAAAAGTAAGTTTTTAATATGCAACTATTGAAGTTATAATTTAAATTCACAAAATTACACTAAAATGAACTGGCGTTGTTTTTTTCTTTACATTGCAACAAGATATTTCCATATTCAGATTTAGCATGATTTTTCAGAAAATTTGGTATATTACATTATATTACATAGACATGCACTAAGACATAGACTGGACATTATCTCATGGCAGTCTATCAGCATAGACTATACAGAAACTTCGCAGATTGTTCACAAATCATAGTCTACCTCGTAAAGTTGTCACCGACAAATTGGCCATCATTCACCAGTGCTGAATTTTAGGTATTTATGTCAAACCATGGTGTCACCCACATGAAATCTGCTCCATATCATCCTTCATCAAACGGATTGGCTGAACGTGCTATCCAGTCATTTAAGCAAGCAGTAAAGCAGATCACATGTGACAGTGGTAGAGAAGAATTTCAAAATTTTACTTTTACTTACCATATTACTCCCCACTACTGATGTTGCTCCGGCAGAACTTCTGATGGGACACCGTCTTGTCATATCCTGACTGGACACCTGGCATCAAGATCTCTAAAAGAAGATTTCAAAGAAACATGAACGACAGAAAACCCTAAGAATCATAACTCTTCTATTCCATTATGCAAGTTTTCAGTTGGTCAACAAGTTTACACCAAGAACTTCACTAATTATTGATCTCCAGTACGGTTGACAGGCACTATTGTGGAAGTCACCAGTCCACTATCCTACAAAGTTAGTTTGAATGGGGGTACAGTATTATTGGTCAACATATGGACTCTGTTCATCCCCAGTATATTTCTGTAGTTGTTGAACAAGACATTGATCCATTATTACTACCAGATATATCATCTCCTGAAGCTGTTCCTGAAGCACTGCTAGCCTCTAGCTCTATACTTACTTCCACCTGCAATATTAGCTTGTCACCAGCCACCTGTACAACTTCAGATCATCAACTCATTCACATAATCCTCATGATCGCTACGGATTTTGGTTGAACTCATCATAGGAGAGGAAGGTGGTAAACAGTTAACTTACTTGATCATTGACAGTCCATCACTTCCTGCTTTAGTCACTCTGTTCATATATAGTAATACCTCGACATTAATATTACAATTCGGTTCTTGTTCTTTTTCATGTCTGGTTGTTAAGTTTAGATTATATCTATGAGTGCAAGCTACCTTACTAATACATCACAGTAGAGAGCAAAAAAAACAAACTTAACAGTTGACATCATATCAGAGTTGAGTACATTGAGCAACCTGCACTGTAAACCAAAAGGTGTGTAGTTCACACCAAATTAAGCGTGAATCACTTGTAACAATAGTCACACCAAAATATGGTGTGATGCGCACACCTCATCGTTTGGGTGTGAAGTACACACCAAATTTAGTGTGAATTCTCACCATAATCACTATGAACTCATACTTACATTAATGCTGAATTATTTTAAGTTACATTGATTCTAGTATTACATATTAACATTTTTTTCCAAAAAGAGATTGGTGTAATCCCAGATCTCATTAATCAGATGACTAAAATCATAGTCAACTTTCTTATCTAGCACACAAGTGTACAAAACATTTATAAGGTAGATTACAAAGATAATAGCTTTGGTTTTTGCCTGCACACGAATATAACTAATGTTCGGTAAAGGGTCCATGCTAGTGAAGGACACACTATGCATAGGTGGTGGGCATTCACACCACCAGTTTAGTGTAAATTTGGTGGGTTTTCATGCTATAATTTTTACAGTGTGAGCCAGAGGAAACTTTGACCGATAGGCTCCCAAAAATGATGCTTTTTGTTTTGGTATAGAGATTCCACACATTGTTAGTAACCTAAAGACTTCATCATTTAGTTTAAATTAACTTAACATTGAATGTTAGATAAGAAAATAAGATAGTATTAATTCTGTTTTTCTTTAAAAAAAAGCATTATTTCTACTAATTATTAAGTATAAATATAGTTACTTATTTATTTATTCATTTTGAACGTTCTTAATAAGTAGTAATTTATATGTTCACTAAAATTTACATGCTTCTAGGTGAATTGGTAGATAAATAATGCTTATAGTTTAGTTGTTGTTTTTTTCCATAATACTGGTAGTTTTAGTGTGTTGTTTTGTTTTGTTTTTGTTGTTATTGTTGTTTTTAATTTATTTGTGGGGGGGGGGGGGGTCCACTGTCTTCTTCACATCAAAGAGTGATTAGAAGGAGTCTCTGTAGCATTGTTGTAATGGCCTTGTACATCATTCTCTTCAATTTGTAGGACAAGTTTGAGAAAAAATAATGGGACCCTTGAGTGGCCCATAAGTTCATACTGCCTGGGCAATTATATTCTATCCACTACTTTTCATGCCTATTCCATTACATATACATATTTACGTACAGTGTCTCAACCATTCATGAATACTATTCAATAGCTTAGTAAAGAATGTTCTCAATGAGGTAGAATCCCCTCCGCATAACTTTGGGACACAATCCAAACAGGTGATTTCTCACAATAACACTTTCAAATTAAACACATACTTTGAAACCACCTCATAATTGAAAATATTCCGGCACCAACAGACTCCAACTTTTTTTAGAATTAGCTCCTCCCCCCTCCCCTGCCCTCCAAGAATAGTTGTAGAAGGATATTTTTATGGATGAGCAAGAGATTTTTCTTGAAGAATTCATGACGATAAAGGTGTTGATTATATTATTATGCAAAATAGCTACTAGGGTTTGGGTGCACTGTGCATTGCTTATCAATTAGTCAAGTGGATGTGTGCAGAAGATGTTCACTTTTGACAGAAATTTATATTTTGGTGTTTTTCACCATGCCTATACCAAATTTAGTAAGATCCACATCAGCAGAACATGGCTTCATACTGAAACCAAGCAAGATATTTGGTGAGCTCAAATTATTCAGAATGGTCATGTTATACAAGGGGTATTAGTTTAGAACCGAAAATGACAAAAGTAAGCAGGGAGAACCTAGGAACTTTGACCCCCAAGCATAACGATCCTGATCACTACAATGGCTACCACGATATCATAATTTTAATTGCCAATAAAGGTTGTATGGCTTAGTTTCAATAGGAAGCCATGTTTTGCTGATGCTGATCCCACTAAATTTGAAATCAACACAGTCCAAAACCCACAATACAAATTTTCGTGTTTTCTGCCGAAAGTCAGCAACATATTTTGTTATAATATTTATCTGGAATTAAAAAAGCCTGTGTGAGTGTATGTGCATGTGCTTTGCATATATTGTATGGGCACGTGTTGGTATGTGCTGTATTTTATGCATACTGTTAAGTTACTGTCCTTTTTGCCTTCCTCAAAAAGATCTTACATGTAGCAAACAGATTATGGCATTGGTGAGTGATGTCATCTTTATTAACATAATTATAAATAAAACAAAATGATAATAGCTTTATCCTCAACAATACATTTTTAACTTTTTCATAGTATTTTGGTTCAGTACATGATGTTTCATTACAAAAGTCAAAACATATTTGAATACTGAACACTACCAAAAAGGGTTTCTTAAATGATATAATTCTCCACAATGCTAGACAGTTTTCAAAACAATGAGGGTTCCTTTCCTGACTATTCATTTAAAAGATACCAATATTGCAGCTTAGTATCAATGCCTTTTGCTTCACACATGCACGAACACGTGCATGCATCTACACATGTATGCACACCACATGCATGCATATACATGCATGCACACACTCACATGTATGTAGCTACACAAATATGCATGCAATCACATGTATGTATTCACACACATCATTTGTTAAGGGGGAGGGTTCTTTTCAAGAAGGGGTGAAATATCTATAGCTCTTTTGAAAAAATGTTGGCTCTGTGTTACCTACAAGATTATATTCTAGTATTCATTTGTACAATAATTATCATTATAATGTGACTGTCCACTGCTAAAATGAATGAACTACTAATCAGGAAGGAAAAAAATTAAGCTAAAGCAAACAAATTTACAAATTTAATTATGTCTAGAATAAAGGAAGGAGCAAATAGTAGAAATTGGTGAATTATGCTCGTGTTTTGGTACTCCTGCTATGCTAAAAATACTCATCATTTTAGTATGCTGCTTAAAGTATCCTATGTTACTATTATGCTCATGGACAGAGTTCGAAGGTCACCTCAACCACATTCACAACTATAAAATCCCTGTACACATGACTAATCTGATTCCTGATATGGCCACTGTTTCATAAGTGTGTCATTGATCTGCATCCTGCTGAGCAACAGTGGTGGATCTGAAAGTATTTATTTCTTACTGAAAGCAATATCAAAACCTTCAAATAGAATTACCAACATAGAGGGTATTAATTAAACTCAAATATTCATTTAAAAAGGTCCCAAAGATAGTCTCTGGAAGACTACACCAAATTGCTATTGTTACAATACAATAAAAACTAATTAAAATTTTTCCAAAAATACACAACCCCTAAATAATAATATTTTGACCAGGATTAATAAATGTTGGACTTGCACTTTGGTATACTACCAACTTAGTCTGCCATATAAATTATAAGGACAAATAGTAAGAATTCTGACTCAGCATGTTAATAAGTAGAAGTGTATTCTTTTTGAAGATTGCAGTTATTGGAGGACGAGGAAAAACAACGACAAAAACAACAGCGAACAAGAAGTGATTGTTTATAATTTAATTTCCGGTTACAGGTACAGTAGCTAAAAAAATGAGGCTCATTCTGAAAAAGGGGGGCTCCTACAACACCAGTGGAGCAGATATATATGTGCATGCGTGCGTGTGTGTGTGTTTGTGTATGTGTGTGTGTGTGTTGCGAAGCCAAAATGTTTGAATTAGCTATTATTACTATAATTGTTTGTAAGGTTAACAGTATATATAAAATTTCTAAATCACCGCTGAAAAACAGTTGATATAGGATTAAAACGGATATTGTGACAGTTGTTGGATTAAACTTCCCTAAATCCGCCCATGGTGTGTATGTATGTGTGTGTATGCAAAAAAAATATGTGTGTGCATGCATATTGTTGTGTGTTGTGAAGCCGAAATGTCCAAATTAGCTATTATTATTATGCTTGATTGTAGGGTTAACAGTATGAAATAGCTGAATCACAGCTGGAAAACAATTGATATAGGATTAAAACAGATATTGTGAAAGTTGTTGGACTAAACTTAACTTGATAGCTACATAATATAACTATATGCTTATAAAAGTGCATACTACATAATCATGGTACATATTAGCTACACTTGCTCACACAATAATACATACTCCAACAAATGTGAATTCTCTTGCTACCGCTCAGCAGTCATGCACACCTGGCAGAGCCAGGATGCCTGTGCACTAAGCAGGCACTGTGAGCCATGCAAACAAAGCTCCTGGAGCCAAACTAGGAACTCGCAGGAGAACATGTGTTTCCTCACAGCAAGTAGTATGGACAACCGAAGTCCTACTTGGACCATTGCTGTTCATGAAAAAAGGCCTTGAATTTGCACCCCAGCAAGTGCCAGGTACCAAATCACAGCTGGGTGGCCTTATGGTTGGGAGAGGCAGATGGAAAACCAGATGGAAAGTTACTTGAGTGGGGCTTGAACTCAGGACCTCAGGCCCTGAGCCAAGGACACAACCACTACACCACTCAGCCACACACAAACAAGCCTATTGGAAGTGAAGTATTGCCAAAAGTGGAATAGGACACAATGTTAGTAGCTCTCCATGATGTAAATTTTAAATAAGCTGAATTCCCCCGAATAAGTTGATTCAAATTCAGTATGACTAAAGTCATTATTAAGCAATTAATTGAATTGCATTAGAATGAGTTCTAAGAAAAGAGTTTTAAAAGAAAACCAATGCTACAAGAATAGTCATTTGCAGCAAGTGTTCATGTCCTACAATTGTTTAGAAGACTAGCTAGCTATCTTTTAGTATTTTTAAAACAGCTAAATTGACATTACTTCAAGTGATATACTGCAAGAATCAAGATAAAGATGACCTTAGTGATTTTTCTGCTTACAATGTCACACCTAAGTAGTTGGATAGAAACTACATCCTTTAACCAGTCTCCAACATTGAGTATCCAATGGTATGAGTTTTCTTGCATTGGTGGAGATAATGCTTTATTGAGTACTGGACTATGGTTGAGCTACACTTCTAATTCCACTGATGAAACAGGCACTGATGACCAGATTTATTCTTGCCATGTTTGGGTCAATTACAACTCTTCTCTGCCAGAACTGCAATATTATGAAAGAGCTGGCCCTAGAAATATAACTAGTGTGAGTTTTATCTTTGAACAACCTGAACATGGAGGAGGAAGTTGCCACTGCTTCAATATTTCAGCAGCATCTACAATAAAAAGGTTAACTGTGTGAATTTTGTAATTTAATTATTAGCTACTTCTATAAAATGTTTTGTTGTCTTTATGTTGTTACATATTCATAATTAAAAAAATAATAAGCTATCACAAAGTTATCTTATTATTACTGCTTTTATTTCACATAATTTTATTTCATCTAACCAACAATTAAATCGATCATTTTTAGTCTCTGTGGTGGCAATCCTCAATATCCTAGAACAGTACACATCAGCTGGAATGCTACTGATTCCCTCCAAGGAATGCCAACTCTTATCCAAGAGAAGAATTGGCCTTTTAGCAGTAACTGTTCAGAAACAAGCAACATATTGTATGTTAAAATCTACTTTGAAAATATTAGAGATTTAATAGAACAATACAATTGCAATTCAATATTAAAGAAAAGTAACATAGGTGACAATGCACACACGTACTTAAAACATTGCAAATACTTTTAATTCGAATAATGTTTATGATTTTATGTGGTTGTTTTTAGATTAATATCCTATGGAATCTACACTTCGCATAGCACATGTGAAATTAGACATTCTCTTGAAAAAAATGATGTATTAGAATTCTCAATTAGATTATTATCAAATCCATCTGAATGGATTCCTCTTTCAATTACACATATTAATGATAACACAACATCTAATTGCAGACGTGGATATTGTGTGCAAGACACTGACACATTAATTTCTAATATTGGTTATAATCACAAAGATTACAAGCCCTATAGTAGGAGGAACATTCAGATATGTGGATTTCCACTCAATGACTCTATACAACTACGCTGGCTCATGTCCAGTACTATTTCCACACAGAATAGACCATATGAAGATAAGTGGAGTTTGGATGATATACAAGTAAAACTGACAACTCCTAATCATTCCAAACTCTTAATGGCAGAGATTTTTGATGAATCTTCACTAAAGTAAGTATAAGCCTCAGTAACTATAATTAGCAATAACCACATTGCCTCTAAATACAATAACATGAGCAAGTGTAATCATAAGTATGACTGCTTATTGTGAAATTTCTAAATAATATAATTCTCCTTAGGGACCAAATGCATGTAAAGTTAATTTAATCCTGCAGTTTTGTTATGTATTACTCCATCAAAAGAGGCAGTAGAGGCAACTTTTGATATCTCATTTCTAGTTCCCTTACTTCTTAACTCCCTGCATTGCATTTAATGTGTGTTAGGGCTACCTATTGTTTTTTCCATGACTTCAGATCTAACAGGGGTGATTGGTGGTGTCACTTGGGAGTTAGTTAGCTAATGACCTTCCTAATTATTCATTTTGTGTAGCTTTGCTGTTAAGAAGATGAGTGTGGTCAGAAAGTTAAAATATTTTGGGTCTTTTTGGTAGTGTTTACGTAATTGGATCATAAAATCTCAATAATGAATTGCTAGTGCAGATTACAGTGTTTTCTTGGAATCAGCTTCTGGTATAAATACTAATGGATGAAGAGCCTTAATTAAGTGTTTCAATTTATTATGCATAGTATTAAGTTTGGTTTTTTTACTCGTATAGCTATATGCTATATATTATTTGTGCACAAATTGGAAAAAATTTCTATATTGAATATCATTACATGCACTCTATCTCAATAAAAGTATTGAAGTTCTAGTAAATTGTAGTTATACCGGCAAAAATGACAAATATAAGCCATATAGAAGAGTAATGAGAAGAAATTTTAGGTTATTAATAGAATACAAGTTTCATCCTTGCCCTTATAATCATAATCAGCTAAAAAAAAGAGAAAGAGTTATACATTCAGTAATGTCAGGTAGTTTACTACCTTAAGATTTCAGGATATTGAAATTATAGTCTTTTGTAAACAGCAAAGTTGAAAAGTATTTCCTTTAAAAATAAACTAAGGGTGAACCCTGTTTAGTAGTAAATAATAGTGATTAAAATGATTATGAATAAAAGAAATGCTGGTCATACAGTGGAAACTTTTAGGTCTTTGTGATGCCTTGCTAACAAAAATTAATTAAAATTAAATGAATTTTAAGTTTACACAATATGCAATACTGGCAACAGTGTCAATATTCATAAATTCACTTAAACTTATTTCAGCAACACATATTGGAATCCTTCCAACATTAGAAATGGAAATATTTCCTCTGATTGCTCCAATGGAACTAACAATCCAGCTCTAGTGTTTGGGGAAGGTATCAACTTTCTTCCATATGGAAACTTTATAACAAGTCATTCTGCATTAACTAATGTATTCACTTTAAGTGATAATACTAACAAAATTCCTACTACACCACCACCTACTAATATACCAGTCTACTCTTCGTTAATTCCAGAGACAACAAGCAATAGCATCGAAACAACAACCACTGATTATATTCAAATTAATACATACCCTATTAATGAAGCAATCCTTCATTTAGAAACTCAAGTAATAGTGAGTTATTAATTTACTTGTATGAACGTGTATTACCCATATAGTCACATGTGAGTGGAATATACCACTAATTGTTTCTTATTATCTTTTAGTTTGTAGTTAAAGAAAAGTAGTTATGACTAAATTCAGTGACTTCAAATAGATGACAAAAACTTTATTAGCAATATTGGTCAAATTAGTAAATAGAGAAAATGCTTAGCAGTTAGCTAAAGTGTAGATGAAATTTTTTTGGCAATTATCTTAATCTAAAATTGTGCTTTATCGTTCCAGAAAGAATTTGAACAGATCATACTAGATGTGTTAAATGGTACTGTAAGTTATTATTATAATGTTTACTTGTCTATGCATAAAAATTAATGTTTATAATCAATAGAATGTCAATGAGCAGCTCTCACTATTGTCAAGTATTTCTATGGACATGACCGAAGATGGTCTAGCAGTTGTCTATATTTTAGGAGTAATACTAAATAATGCAACATTCTTAACTGTGACAATGAAACTATTCAGGTATAAGTTGCATGTTGATTATAAAAGACATTACTAACATTAAAACAGGGGTATTACACCATTATGTATCTATTAATCCTGAAATATTATTCTATTTCTACACATCTAATAACCTTATATGGATATACATTTTGTTTATAAATATAATGTTAAGTTCATTTGTTTAGTAGATCTGTGAAAGTTGTAGCAAAACTGGCTATACTAAACCTGGCATTGTATTATCATTCCATACATAATTTAAGTACACATATTTAAGACATATTTGTACTATGTTTGTATTATTGCTGTGAATTAGACTGCAGTAGATATTGGAAATGATGCAATTTCATATCAATCAACAAATACAGTAAGTTATATAGCTACTACGGTTGTAACGTAACTTCAAATGTCAACCACAGAATTATGCTGAAATTAACTGAAGATTTTTTCTTTTTATTGAATTATTTTTTGCCCCATTTGGAAGCAGGACATAATGAGTTTTAAATACCGTTGCTATATTGTTGTCAGGTGTAATAACTTGGCAAGTGTGCAATAACACTTGCCCGGTATTTAAAATAGTTAAAGCATGAGCGCTTAGTGCCTAGTACATTTATCGCACTCAGCACTCGGGCCTACGGCCCTCGGGCTGTCGTGCAATAAATCGACTAGAAACTAAGCGCTCATGCTTTAACTATAACATAATTTACTGTCTCTGTTGCCCTAGAATATGTTTGCAGGAATATTATAAATCATAATTTCTACTTCTTTACTTAATTCAACAGGAGCTGATTCACCATTTTTTAAGTATTGTGATTATTGTTTGTCATCATACTTTTCAAGTTCATTGTATTTTGTAAACAGAGGGTTTATAATGCTTACAGTAATATTCTTAATTATAATAGTTAGCTGTTAATAATAGAATGTCTATATTTCCTGCCATTTTAATTAGCTATTTCCTCTCTGTAAAGAGAGAGACTACCTCAGGTTTAATGCTAGCTGCTATGACTTAACTTCAACTTGCTGCAAAGATTCAGTATGATGATAGCTATCTGCCATGAACTGAATAGAGGTCACCTATAACTCCATTCAAAAGCCAGTAAACTCACACATTCCTAGAAAACAATAAACAGGTATTTCTCCACTGATACTGATTAAACTTAACTAGTTTGGCAGTTAACTTATTAGATATATTTTCTCTTTCACTGACTACCTTTTTTTTTAAATACAGAATTAAAAAAAAAATTGGTAGGCCCCTGGAATCTGAACCTAGGACCACTTGCTCAATTGCCACTTAGCTGGACAACCAGCCAGCAACCAAGAACTCTTCAATTATATATAATAAGGGGTACTGATATGCTACAGTTTTGCTCTGAAAATACCAACAGAAATTTTGTTATTTAAGATTGTTTTCATCAGTGGAATTTTTACTCTGCTAATTCATCACTAAACAATTTCTTTCTCAGCTTATTTCCTGTGAAAGAGAGAGAATGTGTGCAGCTAATGAACTAAATAATGGCTGTAAAACAACATTGTGAATAGATACACTTGTTCTGAGGGTATGTAATGAAAGCTGGTGCTTGGATAGTGGACAGAAGTACACTATTTGTCCTGAGATTGCTTCCTGAAATTTCAATCATTTTTGTTTCATTATATCCAAGGAACTGGCTTGAAACTAGTCCTTTATATCTAGACTTATTATAATAAACTGTCTCCTAGAAAATTTAGGTTAATGAGCAGAACAGATTGACATTATTATTACTTTACATAGCTACATCACTATATTAATAGAATGAATCATTGAGAAATTCAGTAATAGGCAGTACTGTGTTGCAATCACTGGACAATCTTGTGGTATGTGCAGAAGATATATCATACTCTAATAACAATATAGGCAAGTTGCAAGATACACTTTTATACAATGTAATTATTCATCAAATTTATTTAGGCATAAACATAGCTACACAAAGTTTGACTAGCACATTATTAACTAATATTGACACATCTGAGATTTATGGCTGGACTCCTCCATTTATATCTGCTCATCTTCAAATAGACAACATGCCGGTATCTCATAATGTCACTTTCAGATTTATTGTATCTGTCTACGGAAATGTATCTGACATTCTTCCAGCGAATATCCAGTATGTTAGTGTTGTTTTGTTGTTGTTATTATATTCATATTACTATTATGATTATTATTATATTCATTACAGAAATTCCCAACTTTCATCAGATGTTATTGGAATACGTTTAAAGTATGAGGACCAGGAGGATCCCTCTATGAATAATTTACGAAGTAGAAATACTATCACATTTAACCACACAACCTCATTGACAGTAAGCTGGCATGTTCTTATCTGTTTTATTATTATTTTATATAACTTGGTGTGTTTATAAAGAATAAATTGTCAGCAAATGCTTCACGTTTTACTCAATGTGTATTCTTGGACATTCTGTACAAGTAAGTGACAGAAACTACTTGTCTTCTTAATTCAATATACATTAATAAATATTCATATGCTAAGATCACTTTAAAACAATCAAGTAAGCTATCTGGGAATAAAGTATATGAGACATGGTCACAAAATGCATTGAAACAAAAATCAATTGGAGACTTGTAAAGTGGCATACATAGTGAACCCAAGTTAACACTTACGATCAGAAATTAATGTTCAATATAATTATGTATTTTAAGAAAATAACCAGCTAAACATAACAATACCTTTATAAACTAACTACATCAATACAATCGTAATTTTTTATTGTACTAGTAATGTGCTTCAGCACAAATGGCAAACAAGCTAGCCGAGCTTTTACAGACAGATAGCAAAGTAGTACAACCCTTGACATATCTTATACAGTTGTTAAAATTGTATGTTCTAACTCGACCTACCTATTCGATGATGATGAAGAGAAATAGTGGTGTTGCATCTGCTGCTTTTGTAAGTAAACAAAAGTTCAGGCATTTGTGACAGGCTGTAGGAAAACAGACCACTTCAAGCACAAAAGCATTTCAAGATACAGACCCATAAAGCAGTTCGAGTCAAGTTTTGTGTTTTTCTTTTTTTTTAGTATCAGTATTTATAGATCTTAACTTACGCTTGTACCAAGTTTCAGCTCCCAATACAGTTATCTTCAAAGCCTGCGCACCGCTGAAGTTCACAAACCTTTTTAGTATCTCTCAGTTTACGGCGTAACTTTTCAATTGTTACCGGGAAAGTTAACGCGTACGCGCGGGTATTTCCCTTACCTGTGAGGGTAATTCCCAGTTACTTGGCAATTAATGAAGCAGCTAAGATACCACGCCCTTGGGCACCACGTGGCAGTTCGCGCGAAACTACTAAGTGATGCGGAGATAACTTTAGAATACGGAAACATACCTAAAAAATTTAAAGTGCCGTTTTCTCCAATAACGCTTACTTGGGCTATCCTCTTCTGGCGTTCATAACTCGCCCTAGGAAGCGATTTAGAATATGATTTAAGGACCATTCAAATGGAAATTTTTTGTACTTTTCAAAAATAATAATAACTCATTTTTCAATTTTTGAGTGAAGTGGTCTGTTTTCCTATAGCCTGTCACATTTGCTCCAAGACTAGCGTGATTTTCAAGGCACACAACTCATGAATGGTCGACAGGTTCGTAACTTTGTTATTTTATCAAGACACTTTACCATCTTAGTGCAAAAGCGAAAAAGTGTTCACAATTACCAACTTCTAACACTCCAGCAACTTAAAAAATGTTAAAGTTTTTAAATTACTTATAAATGGTAAAGTGGTCACAATGCAATAGTAACCACTCATCACAACTTCTTTGACTTAAAAATATAAGGTGGCACTATAAGGAATTACAGCACAGGTGTGAACATATTCCTATACTAAAACTTGCTTACCTCTGTAGTAGCCAAAAAAAGCTGTATAAAGGCAACTTATTTATTAATTTTAATTAAAAAAAGGTTTACTTTGTGCTATTCTTTAGCAAAGCAATAGCTGTAATGCACAATACTTTCAACACCCACACCCACACACACATTGTTCACTGGACATACCAACACAATACCTACTTTTGTGGTTAGATAATTGAACAATGGAATTGTAAGTAAAAACAACACTGTTGTGTAGGTCATATCTATGACAAATAGTGCCACCGCCACTAATTCGAATAGAAAATAAACTCCCGTTAATGTTTGTAGCCCTTATTCATCTAGGAATCATTCAGTCATTTCATTTCTACAAGTAGCTACAAGTATGTAACTGTTGACCATTAACTCTTTAGCTACCAAAATATGGAACTGATTTTCTGCTTCAATTTTTTGAGTAACATTTTCTTAAAATAAACTGCTCCAACTAACTAAAGACATAGCTACTGACTAAATGCACCCGGTTATTAAAACAATCAATTTTTATGATGTAAGATATAGAGTTTTTAATGCCATAGTAACCAGTTGCCGCAAATTTTTGTGACATGAAAAACAATTCTTTTAAAAGATAATATAATATATACACCAGTTTTGTGCCACTTACTTGCTATAAGAGAAGGGAGATGCTGTTAAAAAGGCAACTAATTGATTGAAGTGCTATTCTTTAGCTAAACAGCAGTAACACACAACATTTTCACACACACTCATTAGTGCAATGAATATACCAATACAGGGCTTACATTATGTTCTTTTTGTGATTGACTATTCAATTGATTGTTTACTAAGTACAATACAGTTGCATTTAACATATAGCTATGACAAATAGCATATTAACCGAGATAATGTACCATTATTCTTAATCCTTATAGAAATAAAGTCAAGTAAGCTTGTAAGATTTAAATGCGTCCTGTAACATTCAGATCATGCCAGATAAGACATAATTCAAAGGGGTAAACAATTGAATTTCCAAAGACACTGAAAGATTCATAAACCAAAGGATTCTACAATAATGGAATATGGGATGGGGTTGACAAAGAAGCAAACAAGGGGTAATGTTTGAAAATGACATATGAGCATCCAAACATAAGATAATTATCCCCGATTTTCTATTATGTACCATTGATAGTGTCTCACTTGATTCTCTTGCTCACTAATTTTGTTTTTAGAGTATATTATTTATACTGGACTGTTTAGTGTGTATTACAGTACGCACACTCAGTATTATTTTCCTACTCTAATTTAAGTTATATTTAACTGTGCTCCCAATTGTCATCAAATTTAATTAATTCTCAATAAAATTTAAACATATTGAATTGTCCTCTAAACTTTTCTCTGATTCAATAATACTACTAACATAACAATAGCGGACTGTCAAGTATGAAAGCAATTACTATTGTCTCTGTAGGTCAGCTATACTTCAACTTGGAGAATGGTCTACCAGAGGATGTAATAAAACATATTCATCATTAACAACTACCACTTGTGAATGTAACCACTTGACTCATTTTGCAATTCTTCTCAGTGCGAAGCCTGTAGTCACATCTACAAAAATCACAATATCTCTACAACTCATAGGAAATATTGGAGTGTCTATTTCTATAGTCTCAAATATTGCAACAATTACAATATTTATCATTTACAAGTAAGTCAAACGGAATAATACTGAATTAAAAATAAAACAGGTTATGACTACAATCTTAGAAACATTTAATATAGAATTTAATATTAAAATTTATATTGTTAATGTTAAAATATAAACATTAGATCTCTTCGAAGCCTCAGAGGATACATTCATATCAATCTCTGCTTAAGTTTGTCTATTGCACAAATTATTTTTGTGGCTGGCATAGACAAGACTGGAAGTGACACTGTCCCCATACACTGTCAGGTCGTAGCAGTTCTCCTCCACTACTTCTTCCTGGTCTCCTTCATGTGGATGCTAATGGAGGGTGTTTTTCTTTACCTTGCTCTTGTCAAAGTTTTTATGACAAATACAAAGAAATATTTGATTTCCTTTACTGTTATAAGCTATGGATTACCACTAATCTATATGGGATTTCTCACGTTGCCCCTTGGGTTTGGATACTCCAAAAAATTTTATGGCTACCACGCAGCGTAAGTTATTAAAACAAATTCCATTTTAACATAATATTCACATTTTGTGAATACAGGTGCTTCTTAAAAACTGATAATCACTTCATATTGGCTTTCATAGCTCCAGTGATTATTATTTTTGTTTGCAATATTGTCTTATTGGTAATGGCCGCTATTATAATGTGGAAACAACAAAGAAAGCGAGACATTAAGACAGAATCTAACAAGGTTTTAAAATGGCTGAAGGCTGTGATATCTCTAACAGTAGTAATGGGACTGACTTGGATTATTGGAGTTTTAGTAGTAGAAAGAGAGGAACTGTTGCCTTTGGCTTACATCTACACAATAATGTTGGCATTCCAAGGTTTCTTCATTTTCTTAGTTCTAGTGGTCTTCACAAAACCAGTACGTGATGAAGTTAGCAAATGGACTGCATCCAAGTGGCAAAAGATTAGAACAAAAAATTATGAGGTTAGAATGTCCTCCTCAGTATAATTTGTCCAATAATTCACTCATACTTGCTCGTTTTTTTGTTGTTTTTTTTACTCAGATGAATACTACGGTACTATCAAATCCAACGTGTGTGAAAAATATAAAATCTCAAGAATTCATCGACAAAGCAGTGGATGTCAAGAACATTTCCATGTAGATTATAAAGACAAACAGCTAGAAACTTCCATTTAGATTGTCCTAATGTGTTGTACTAGAATCTTCTATGTGTCATGAATAGTTCATTAGCCTGAATTCGGTTAATTAAGCGTCACAACAACCATGGCTTTGTGTGACTTTTCAACAGCAGAGAAAGGGAAAAAGCAAGAGGGAAGGATAGATGATGGAAGAACAAAGAGAAACACAGTGACACTGTTAAAAATGGGGTGTTTGGAAACTCAGTTTTGGTGTTAAGTAGGAGGCGCTGCCTGGACACCATGGCATATTTCTGTGAAAACTTGGGTATTATAAATAAAGTATGATATTTGTTAAGTAGTTTAGAGAATAATTACTTAAAAGGAATTCATATTTTCATCTAATAATGACATAATTCAAGGTGAATTGTTTACAATAAAAATTGCTTAGTTTTAGTTTTTGTCATCCACTCTACTGGTAGTTTTAGTTATTATCAAATTTACTGTCTTCTAAAATAATTAGTTGTAGTTTTTTCATGCTTTTCTACAGCTTAGTTTTAGTTATTCTTATCAAAAGTAAAATACCCCAATACTAAGGGGTTTTGGTTTTAGTTTTAGTTAACTAAAACAACACTACTTAGAAGTGTTCTTGACAAAGTATGTACGTACATGATCCAGACTACTGATCAACTATGTACATTCTTGTACCGGACTACCTTCAACTGAGTCTCTGCTACTATATATTTGCTCTACTGGTGTCATTTCTGGCAAAAATTCTCATATTACCCTTCCTGACTATACATCTCAAAAATTAGCTAAGTAATTAATACTACAACTGTACTATCATAATAGTCAAGCTAAAGATGATATTGGGAATTTGGTTTCTGCAACTGATAATTCTTTTTGCTTTGAGTGAAACTACAGCAGATAATCAACCACTAAGATTGAGTATTCAATGATTTGAGTTTTCTTGCATTGGAGGAGACAATGCTTTATTGAGTACTGGACTATGGTTGAGCTACACTTCTAATTCCACTGATGAAACAGGCACTGATGACCAGACTTATTCTTGCCGTATTTGGGTCAATTACAACTCTTCCCTGCCAGAACTGCAATATTATGAAGGAGCTGGTCCTAGAAAATATAACTAGTGTGAGGTTTATCTTTGTGCAACCTGAACATGGAGGAGGAAGTTGCCACTGCTTCAACATCTCAATAAGAGTCTTCTTTAATAAAAAGGTTAGCAGTGTGAATTGTCCTTAGTTACTAGTTATAAATGCAATTAACTATTACCTAATCAACTTACTTATATCAATACTGTTACTGATATTAGTGCAATTTTATCAATTATAAGTTATAAATTATTAGTTGTCTGCTACTGTAATATAACATCATGGAGATTATTATGATTATGTTGTAGTCTCTGTGGTGGGAATCCCCACAATATCCTAGAACTGTACACATCAGCTGGACTAGAACTACTTCATTCCAACAGACATTAATTCCTGAACCAAGAAAGGAATTACCTTTCAGTAACAATTGCTCAGAAGCAATCAACAAAATGTATGTTAGTGTCACTGCAGAAATATTTTTTGACTGTACTGAACAATAAAGTTATAAGTGAACCTCAATTCATATATATGTAGTATATATACAAGAACACTAATATAAATTTGATTTGCACTTCTAATAGTTGATGCTATTTTATTTCTTAGACAAATATTCTATACAATCTATTCTTTACGAAGCACATGTGGAGTGGCAGTTGCTCTAGAAAGACATGATGTACTGGAGTTCTCAATTAGATTATTATAACGGATTCCTCTTTCAATTACATTCATCAATGAACAAACAGCATCTACTTGTAGACGTGGATGTTGTGTGCTGGATGTGTACATTCTAAATACTAATTGGGGGCATCACTCCTCCTATAATGAAATTAACAGTTTTCATTTATTATATTATTAAAGTGGGAATGAGTTAAGGGCTACATAATTTTGTGTAGTGTTAATAGTCACAAAGGTTAAGCCAGTCTATACTTATAACTATTCCACCCACTTCATCAACTATTGAGAAGTCATTTTCCCCTTTTTCACTTACTTGTGATCTACAATGACTGAAAAGCATCTGAGCAACTGCATGCATGATACATAGTATTCATTAATAACTGACAGATGATTTAGATCTCCATGAAGTAGCAAAAGATTATTCTGAAGACGATAGCAAGAAATACTTTTGAAAATTCACTGTTATTTAATAGCTATATTTCTTTGGCACATTATTCTGCACCACTATTTGCATAATATTCATTACAATGAATTTTCGTTACTTCAGAATTTTGTTTTTTGCTATCAATACAATAATCAGCTTCCTTTAGTATAGACCAACAATAAACAAGCTATTCTTGCCCTCCCCCAATTAAAGTAGTACAGTTGAGCCTCCCCTGTAAATAATTGACTGTTAAAACAGAGAAAAGTCTCTATGATTGTAGTTATTTCAACCAAAAATGACTGAATCAATGTATACACATATAACCAACAAAACTACAATAGTCTTTTAACAATAGGAATTTTTTGTCTTTATAACGGTCAATATTTTTAATTATACTTATAATTAAAAATATAGTTAGGTTATAATTAAAAATATTGGCTGTTAAAAAGAGAAACATTTCCTATTATTGTAATTATTTCAGCCGAGAATGACAGAGTCTTATAACAGTAGCTATAATCAGTATAGCAGTAATATTTTGTGTTAGTAGAAACTTGTAGACCTCAATTTTGCTTTGGTTATGAAGGTTGAAAATTAATTAACAAATGAGCTTTAAGAAGCCACATAGAATTTGCTGAGCTTGCAACAGAATATAATTTCTAACATAACAAGTGAATTAATATGATTTTATTATAGCAGTCAATATTGGAATTCTTCCAACATTAGAAATGGAAACATTTCCTCCACTTGCTCCAATGGAAGTAACAATCCAACTTTTGTGTTTGGGGAAGGTATCAACTTTCTTCCATACAACAATTTTATAGCGAGTCATTCTGCAGTAACAAACATATTCACTTTGAGTACATCGCCACTGAATGAAGCACTCCTACATTTAGAAACACGAGTACTAGTGCAAGTTCACAATTTCATCCTCAGCCTTCTTTTACTCATTAGATATTTAAAACAGAAGCCTGTTAAAAGAGAGAGATTACATCCAATTACTAGTGAATTAGAAAACAAACTATTTATTTTACTCGTACAAATGCTACAAACAAAGATTGTCACAATGAGCAAGTCATACCACAAACTCTTTTTTTTCCTGAACTACCTCAGACTTTCTTATCCCCACCATTCATATTTTCAGCTCTTCCTTTTTAAGTCATGGAGCCCTTTTTCCTCCATTGTCTACCTCTCCTGCTTCTGAATCTCTCTGTTCTTCTATCATGATTGTGGACTTAGCTTTGCAATTCCTTCTCGTACTTTTACCTTCCTTTTTTAAACGTATGCACCTTTACTCTATGATTTGATTCCACCCAGCTTTTTAGTTACAATTTAATTGTTCCCTCTTTGCCTTCTGTTTTGTACTTTCACCATCTTTTAACAATACCGCCTTACCTCGCCGATTACATCAGCTTTTTAGTTATAATTAGTAGCCTCTTTGCCTTCTGTTTTGTACTTTCACCATCTTTTAACAATACCACCTTACCTCGCCGATTACATCAGCTTTTTAGTTATAATTAGTAGCCTCTTTGCCTTCTGTTTTGTACTTTCACCATCTTTTAACAATACCACCTTACCTCGCCGATTACATCAGCTTTTTAGTTATAATTAGTAGCCTCTTTGCCTTCTGTTTTGTACTTTCCCCTGTCTATTCCACCCGCTTTTTTGTTACAATGAACCACTTTCTACAGAATGTGATGTATCTTTACCAATTCAGGTAATGGTGATGCTTTACCAAACTGTTTAAGCTCATGAATTATTCATGAATACACACCATCGTCAGTCAGTGTCGTTACTGACACACAAGCATATTATTGTATAGATTATTTTATTATTAATTATTAATTATTAATATAATTAATATTACATTGTTGTTGTGTAGTTGTTTTTGCTAGCATAATTAAATAAATATAGGTTTATGTAAGTATATACGATAATATATATGAATATTATAGTTAACATTATAATTGTGCCACTAGACTATGAATATAAGACACTTTGGGACTATGCTCTACTGTTCATTTATAGGGAATTATTTTATGTCATAAATTGCTTGATCTGACCATAATGAACAGTAATATCAGCTAACACTATTTACAAATGTGTTAATAAGAGGAGTAAATGGGAAGTGGAATTATATATAACTATGGAAATGAGATTATTTTATGTAAATTGCTATGTGTCAGTGCTATACTTGGAACTTGGCTCATAAGGGTTTGTTTTATGCAATAATATCAAAGCAGTATAACAATTCAAAACATTCTTTCATCAGTAATTGTATGAAATCTGTAGCTAAACACCAATGTTATTATTCCCAATTTAGTACTAGAGAATAAGTGCCTATCATCTTAGTATGTGGCATCAAATTAGCTAAAGCAATCTGATCTTGAATCCATAACACCGTAATATGTAGCTAGCCATTGTCTACTTAAAGGTCCTGGCTTAGTTTGATTAGTTTGACTTAAAAGAATCAAGGAATTTATCTCCAAGAGTAAAATCAGCAATCAGAAGAATCTGCTGGTTTGTTTACCTCTTGTCATTAAAAGAGGGCGTAATAAGGGGGTGTGACCAAATGTCCATGATCACAAATAACATTTCTACTGAATTTTAGTAGACAGGGCATGGAGGGAGATATCAACATATTAATACTCTAATTTGAGTGTCACAAGACACCAGTGCCCCTGTAATTCTTCCCTTATGTAATAATCTTCTACATGACAGCTGCCAATTAGTTATTGCACAGACTGCACATATTATCTATATCATCCTCTACTCAATACATAACTTCTTTGAGTCCTTCCTAACATGGGCATGCCATCTCATTTTTGCCTATGTACAGGCAATACTGAGGCAACCAACCAAAAACTTAGTCTGGCTTTATATAGTTAACTAAGACTAAAGACAAAACCTCTTAGATTTTGGGTGTTTTATGAAAGCACTTGCCCACAACTACATTTGGTGGATGTAGAAAATGACAATTTCAGCTCCAGCACCCTTGAACTCTTAGGAATGGCCATAGCAGTAACAGAGCCAAATTCATTTGGACTATACTGGCCCGCTTCTTGGATCAATGTACCTTGTGCATGTGGATGCACGTTCCAAGAGGATGGACATTATCTCAATGCAGTCTATCATAGCAGCAAAGACTATACAGAAACTTCGCAGATTGTTCACAAATCATAGTCTACTTTGTAAAGTTGTCATTGACAAATTGGCCATCATTCACCGGTGCTGAATTTTAGGTATTTATGTCCATGAAATCTATTCCATATCATCTTTCATCAAACAGATTGGCTGAACGTGCTATCTAGTCATTTAAGCAAGCAGTCAAGCAGATCGCATGTGACAGTGGTAGAGAAGAATTTCAAAATTTCTCTTTTACTTACCATATTACTCCCCATTACTGATGTTGCTCCTGCAGGACTTCTGATGGGACTCCATCTTCTCAGATCGCACGACTGGACACCTGGCATCAAGATCTCTAAAAGAAGTTTTCAAAGAAACATGAACAACAGAAAAACCCTAAAAACCATGACTTTTTTATTCCATTGCACAAGTTTTCAGTTGGTGAACAAGTTTACACCAAAACTTCACTTGATCTCCAGTATGGTTGCCAGGTACTATTGTGGAAGTCACTGGTCCATTATCCTACAAAATTAGTTCCAATGGGGGTTACAGTATTATTCGTCAATGTTCAGGCTTCAACGCCTCAACAATAACTTTTCTTATTTTAACCGCAGTTGTACTTATGTACTCAACAATAACTTTTCTTATTTTAACCGCAGTTGTACTTATGTCATGCTCAGTACCACCATCGTCGATCTTCAGCGATGTCAATCGAAGACCAGCTTTTTATTTGTTTATTATTGTCATGTTTACTCCTTTAAATTCATTCTTTGTGTTTCAATTTCGTTCGTACATATCGTGGCAGTTACTTGCTGTTATATCCGACTTGAATCTTTCTTACAATTTTAGTTCAGTTGAAAACTAGCTAGAACGTGTTTCAAAGGCTAGGCAAGTTTAATACAGAGGGTCTGGACAGTTAAAGAATACGTGAGGCCTTACAACCCTCACTAAGTCTATTAACACGGGAAGCCGTGTGGTGCAGCAACCTGGTTGACCAGCACTTCGTCCAGGGACTCTGTCTGAAGGATACCTGCTAGAAGGTCTTACCATTTCAAGATTCCATTTGAAAGTGGTCGGCGGATAACTCGCTTCAGGGACAAGTCTTCCACTTGCTAGATAGTCCCGATCAGTCCATGTGTGGACTCTGTTCATTCCCAATATGCTTCTGTAGTTGTTATGCAAGACATTGATCCATTATTACAACCAGATATTATATCATCTCCTGAAGCTGTTCCTGAAGCACTGCTAGCCTCTAGTTCCGCTATATTACTTCCACCTGCAATATTAGCTTGTCACCAGCCACCTGTACAACTTCAGATCAACTCATTCACATAATCCTCCTGATCACTACGGATTTTGGTTGAACTCATTGTAGAAGGGAAAGGTAGTAAACTGTTAACTTACTTGACCAAGCTGTAGTCACTCTGTTCATTGCCGTAAATATTACAATGTAAATATTACAATTCGGTTCTTGTTCTTTTTCATGTCTGGTTGTTGAGTTTTAATCAATGATATTTAGATTCTAACATGCATGCAAGCTACCTTACTAATACATCACAGTAGAGAGCAAAAAAAAGTGTGTTGTTCTTTTGTTGTTGTTGTTTTGTTGTTGTTGTTTTGTTGTTGTTGTTTTATTTGGGGGGGGGGGGTGATCCAATGTCTTCTTCACCTCAATGAGTGATTAGAAGGAGTCTCTGCAGCATTGTTGTAATGCCCAGGCCTCTGAACCAAGCAAGAGTACACCCAGCACAACTTCCTCGTTGCTTTGTAGGACAAGTTTGAGTACAAAAAATGGGACCCTTGAGTGTCCCATAAGTTCTTACCGTGTGGGCAATTATATTCTATCCACTACTTTTCATGCCTATTCCATTACATATACATATTTACGTATAGTGTCTCTGTTGTTCATGAATGCTATTCAATGCCGCAGGATAGAAGGTTCTCAGGGGGGTACAATCCCCTCTGCATAACTTTGGGACACAAGACGTTATATTCAATATAGAAGAAATGATTTCAACAATGAAGTTCTATCAGGAAGGAGTTATTTTATTTCAAACCATTAAAGAAATTAATAATTCTGACACTCTACTTGCTCCTTCAGTCATATCCAGAATCACTCGACTGGACTCTCAGATTGAACAGTACTTAAGGTATGTTCATGATGAGGATATACACACTATGTGCGCAGAACTGCGTGATAGAATGCTTCATCTTACACGAGCTCTAGCTCAAGCTCAAGAGGCTAACTGTCCTATTTCAACATCTACACAAGTCGTCACAAAGCCAGAAATAATAGTCAATTTAAGATCTTCCAGACTAAGAGTGTCACTGCCAAAGTAAGATGGCTCTCCTCTAGAGTGGAGGCGTTTCTTGGAGTTATTCACAACCGTCATAGACAAGAATTCCACTCTGCGTGACTCTGAAAAGACTTGTCTCCTTCTCGAGTCTATGGATACTCCGGAGACGAGGGAGGTAGTAAAAGCAGCATCAACAGGCTCTGATAGCTACAACGCTGCAATGAAAGCTCTCCAGAGAAAGTATGGCCAATCACCAACTAAAGGAGCATGTCAAGTTTCTCTCTAAAAGTTCCTCATTCGGATATAATCGGAAGGATCTGACTCATATTTATGAGACTTGGTCTGCACACATACATGGACTGAAGGACCTTGGAGCCTACAAAGCTACGAATCTACTGGCCATGATGTTGGAGTCACAATTTGACCGAGAACTAGCTCACGAATGGGCCTTAGCCTCAGCTGATACGGATGCTCCTTCAACAATGGAACGCATCCTGGACTTCGTGGATGCCCGTATCAATACTGCTTTGCCAATTGAAGCTATTAAGAAGCCTTCACCTACTCATCCTTCTCCCAAGCATACACATACATCTAGCAAGGGATTAAAACAAGTTCATAAGGTTGTACCAACTAAGTCATTTACTTGTCCTATTTGTGTTTCTCCAGGTCATTCTCTATCCAGATGTCCTACGTTTTTAGGCTGGAATCAAGCCAAAAAGTACAAAGCAGTCAAAAAGCACAATCACTGTTCAAACTGCCTTAGCCACTTGCATTTTTATCGAGACTGTACCTCTGCATACAGCTGCGGTCACTGCGGAAACAGGCACCATACCCTCCTTCACAAAGACAAGCGTTCATCTCGTTCTTCGAGTCCTGCTGCAGTAGTCACTCCTTCAGCTCATTCTAATACTGCAACTCCTTCTGCTGCTGACGCCCCCTCAGCTCAATCGAACTCTATAACTCCCTCCAAGTCTATAGATTCAGATAACAATGCTGTTTTACACCTCAACACACCTCCAACAGCTCTTCTATCAACAGCAATTGCTAATGCAAAGCACTGATGCTATGAGCGTCACGCTCGAGCTCTTTTAGTTCAATTTCCCTCATTACTGAAAAGTTGACATCAGAATTGAAATTACCTCAACATGCCTATCGATTGAATATCTCTGGAGTCACGGGTCAAGCCATAAGCAAATATTTTGTAAATGCTGAGTTATGTTCTATTCATTCAGGTCAATCGGAATCTATCACAGTGAAATGCCATGTTGTATCCAAATTACAAGCTATTACACCACCCAAACGACCTGAAGATCTTTTTCAGTTGCCTTGTATCAAGGGCAAGTCTCCACTAGCAGACTCAATGCTTGGAGGCTCCATAGATATTTTGCTTGGTATTGCTGATGTCTGTCGATGTACAAAGGGCTCCAATTCACTGTCAGAGGACAAGGCAACTGTAGCAACCCCTACTATCTTTGGTTGGACTTTAGGAGGTGCTATTCCTCAGAATTCACTTCCGCCCTCAATTCTAAAACTTCAAGTCAACGAAGATTCTCTCCATTCTGCTCTTCAACAATTGTGAGAACTAGAGCAAGTCCCAGAGTCAGACAGTTTTTCTGCTGCCGATCATTCAGTCCTTCAACATTTTAACGATCATTATCAGATCCTGCCAGAAGGTCGTTACTCCGTAGCTTTGCCTCGGGTCGATAACCCACTTCCTCTGGGTGACTCGCGCAATATAGCTTTACACAGTGGTCCAGCCCCACAAGCAGGTCTGGATACGGAATAGTACTGGTTCATTCTCCAAACATTATTCATATCGAACATTATCATATCGAACATTGTTTTAGTTATGCGCATGTCAAGTCTTCCGTTTTTTGTTCATGCGTGTGCGTTATTGTAGTTACCCGTTGTTGTTATCGTTACCTTTTAGTTGTTTTACTGTCGTTCATTCTAAACAACTATCTTTCACAACTCTAATATTATATCATCACTTGATCGTTTATCAGGGATAATTAGCTATTCCCGTCGTTATCACCTCAATTGGATAGTTTAGGTAGTTCCAATTATCCCCAGCGCAGTTGGCTCTACCACGCAGATTTCTCGAAAATGAAAGATCCTTGACCAAGAAAGGCAAATTACAGGACTCTAACGTTTAATCATTCAGTATAATACCGAGAACACGCCCGTAACCCAACCCCCGCATGCAATCTATTCATGCGAGGCCAGCTCTGAATTTCTACGCGGATCAATTAAATTTGGCGCCAACAAAATCTACCGGTTACCGCGAAGCAGGAGGACAAACGGGTCCCGAGCTATACCTGTATAACTGTAGTGTACTAGTCTGAAACAGTCACCTCAAATAACATCCTTCTATTATACTTTCAGGGTACGGAATGAGGTTGTACTTGTGAAGCCATTGGAGCAGCTTAAAACTCTGTCTCAACGATTACCAACTCCATCCTGACTGGTACCAGCTCCTACTACTATTCCACCAACCTTGTATTCAGACTTGGCTGCGTACAGACTCCATCATCATCACTTCAGTTCTTTCTGTCGAGATTTCTACCGCTATATTCTTCAGCCCTATCACCTACAAGTCTGAAATTTGTGCTGAACTACCCCGCTCTCACTAATGAGCAACCAACTCCAACGCCGTCACTTCTGCTCCGGGGACTAACCCTTTCCAAAGTCACAACGGCCATCTCACGGCTCATTATTGTATTTCTTATTTTTGTTTACAAATGGGCTCTTTTTAGAGTTACCACAAGTCAATTGATTATGCTCTTACCAATAAATTGCGCGTTCGCGGAGCTCAACGTTGTAGGGGGCGGGGTAAAGTAGCGAATCAGTAGTCAACTTGAAAATATAAATCGATATTTCGTGGAATTGTATCATTGAATTGAATCCAAATTTTGCGCACAAGCAGCATACCCCCCTTAGAATAAAGTTACAGAGAGATTTTTTTAGAATAACGCAGGAGTAAAACGGCACGAAAATTTTACTATTTACAAAAAAAGAATATAGATATTAGAAATATGGCTCTGTAATGTTGCGAAGAAGCCCGCTAGCTACCTCTGGAAAAAAATGAGCACTCTAGTTCCTTCGGCCGCTTCGAAATAACACCAAATAGTAGCAGGTGTGCAGAGCTGTATCGCCGTCCCAGACGGGTCTTCATTCTTCATATTTGGCTTGCTGGAGTCCTTTATTGGTGCTCATTCCATCTGTAACAACAAAGTAAGCCCACAGTACACAGAAACGAGAATATAAAGACATAGCAAAAACAGTCAATTTGTGGTTACGCGCCTCGGTTTCCGGTGGCAGGGCACCGTTAATACTGTGTTGAAAGAGTACCTCACCCTTGATCATGCTGAATTAGTTCCTCAATATGACTTTGAAAAACCTCCAAAGGATGTATTCTATCTGCCCACTCATGGTGTTTTCAAAGATTCATCCACTACTACGAAACTATGTGCAGTCTTCGATGCGTCTGCTAACTCATCTTCTGGTACCTCTCTTAATGATCTACTGCTTATGGCCCCAACCTATATCCTCTCCTCACTACTATAATTGTGAAATTTCGCTTACACCGAATAGCATTCAGCGCTGACATCAGCAAGATGTTTCGGGAAATAGCTCTTCACTCAAGACCGAGACCTTCATCGTTTTCTCTTACAAGATGACCAGGGACAGATCAGGGACTACCGAATGAAGAGACTAACATTTGGTGTCAAGCCATCACCATTCCTAGCCACAAAAGTTCTTCACCACTTAGCTGAATCTAACAAAAACACCCATCCTTTGGCTTCTCACTCAATTCTCACAAAGTTTTACGTTGATGATTTCTTATCAGGGGCGTCTACTCTTCAAGAAGCTCACGAAATCAGACAGGAGCTCTGTCGTTTGCTCAAATCGGCCGGAATGATTCTGAGAAAGTGGCGAAGCAATGATCTCTCATTTCTGGAAACTATACCAGAAGATTTAAGAGAGCTAGCTGACCTTCATTTACCTTCTCCCTTGTCAGCATCCAAAACACTTGGTATTCACTGGGACGTGAGCAAGGATAACTTTCATGCATCTGTTCCTTTTGTCAACGATGATCTTCCTGTAACCAAGCGTGAAATAGCCTCTATTTCTGCCAAAGTGTTCGATATTATGGGATTTTATTCTCCAGCTACGGTACCATCCAAAATTCTTCTACAGGAACTATGGAAGTTAAAACTCTCTTGGGACGATCCAGTTCCAGATAAAATTTCCAAAAAATGGAAGCAATGGATTTCAACACTAGCAGCTCTCTCCTCTCATCCGGTTCCACGGCGACTTGTACCATCGGATGTTCCGATTAGTAACCAGTCTCTTCACGGCTTTTCAGATGCCTCTACTTCCGCCTACGGTGCTGTGGTGTATCTTAGAACTACGCACGAAGATGGAACTGTATCAATCACACTTGTAACTTCCAAGTCAAGAGTAGATCCACTCAAATCTGTAACTATATCTAGGCTAGAACTGGTTGCAGCACATTTACTGTCTAAACTTTTACGGTCTGTATCTCATGATCTTTCTATTCCTCTCTCGCAGATATATGCATGGAGCGATTCCAGGATAGTTCTATGCTGGCTTCATAAGAACCCAGCCACACTGAAGACGTTTGTCTCGCATCGAGTTGCCTCAATTCAACAAATAATACCTGCTGATCATTGGCAACACGTTCCTACTCAGGACAACCCAACTGACTTGGAGAGTCGAGAGTGGATTCGTGCAACTTGATTTCTTCATCCTTGTGGTGGAAAGGCCCTCCATGGCTACTCCTTCCTCAGTCCTCATGGCCACAGATACCTGCAACAAGCTCAGAAGAAGTACCTGACATTCGAGCTACCATTGTTGCTACAGTTCAAATAATCGAACCTGATCCCGATTTCGCTCTCTGGAGGACTCGTTACTCTTCTTTCGACAAATTAATGGGTGTGGTATCGTGGATCAGGAGATTTCTTCACAATGTTCGAAATAAATCTCATATTTTGTCTAGTGTACTCACCTCAGAGGAACTACAAGCTGCTAAACGGTGTCTTCTTCGAGTGGCACAGAGGATGACTCATGCAAAAGTCTTTGAGTCTATACGGTGTGGACGTAATCTACCCGTTCATCACTCGCTCTCAAAGTTTGACATTTCACTGGGTACTGATCAGCTCATCAGAATCAGTGGTAGAGTTCGAGATCCTGACTTTCCCCTCTTTGCGCTCTCTAATACTCCTGTCTTTAAACTCTACTCTCACTAAACAGTTCCTTTCTACTCTACATATTACATATAAACATGCTGGTATATCTGCTCTCATGTCTGTGATTTTAGAGACATATTACATCTCTGGCCTAAGAAATTTTCTCAAGCTTATTAGCCGTCGTTGTCCTATGTGCCAAAAAGCGTACTCTCGACCTCTAAACCAGAGAATGCCACTGTCGAGAACTACACCAGCACCACCATTTGAGCGTACTGAAATGGATTTCGCGGGACCATTCTATATTCGCCAAGGAAAAGTTCGCAAGCCTACCAGAGTCAAGTGTTATGCCTGTCTTTTTATTTGTTTAACCACTAAGGCTGTTCACATCGAACTTTGTGCCAATCTCACCAGGAGGAATTTATGGCTGCATTTCATCGCTTCACAGCTCGGAGAGGTACTCCTCTACACCTTTTCTCTGATAATGGCACAAACTTTATTGGTGCTCACAATGAAATTAAAAAAATACAAAGAATGCTGCATATTATGTCATTATGAGTACACTTGGAATTCATAATAGTATACTTAGTATCTATACACTGCATGCTGCAGTAAGACAACATCATGAGTATATAGGGTATACTCCAGTAACATATCTAGTACACATATCATAGTTCAACAAGATAGTCACTGGAGTATTCCATGTGTACAACAAAAGTATATGACTATACACTGGTATATATCCAAGTATTTGCATGGTGTTGCTCAATCCACTGTAAATGCATATACCCGGTACAACTATAATAATATACATTAGTTTGTACAGTACACATACAATACTAAGTATAGCAACTAGAGTGACCAAAAACTGCATTATGCAGCAAATAAATTATGTGCAATCATTGCATATGCCGTATGAGGACTACCATGCAGCAGTTAGCAAGCACCAATGAGCATACAGTGAAACCTCTGATAGTGAACTATCTAAGTAAATCACCTCTATTAGTGAAGTTTCCGTTTGCCCCTACTCACTCCCAATAGAAAACGTATGGCCTGTCATCTTCTGTAACAACAAAATACTGTTTAATAAACAACTTCCGAAGGCAAACAACCTGAACTGATAGCCTGGACCAAAATTATTCTCACTTCGGAGGTTCCACTATATTGATTTTATATGCACATGTCTGAGAACTCTAGGGATTCCATCTGATCCCAACATCACCTCCTACAAATACATAAACTGTGCAATCCTGTGCCCATACATCACAGATCTTTGCCCCCACTAACTGGCCTTTATTATTATAATATTTGTGCCGTTTCTACAACATCATTCAATGTGCGCCAACAATATAAATGACGACAATATACAACATTATAATTGTAATATGTTTGTCCTGCATGAACAATCCTAAATCAGATATCCAGAAATTCCACTCATCAATAGACTCATCCTGCCATGATCCCAGACATTTATTGGTTGCCGCTGTCCTGGAGCAATCCCAGATGCTGCCACTGTCTTGATGTGACATACTTTCTCTAAAGATAACATTAAAAAACCAACTAAAATAGACCAAAATGAGTATAAATTTCACTTACTCGCAAGCGGATATAATCCACAACTTGAAGGCTCACACAAGCTTCACAAACTGCATTGTAAACAGCACTGCACACCATCTCAATAAACCTCAGTTGCCCTAGCTCAATAATCTAAATACAACACAACCATGTTGTAAACTTGTAGTGAACTACTCTATGAATATCATTATCAACACATTACATCATCATTACGTCACTTCGCAATCTTTACTTTTTGTATCACCTCATGCAGTGTGCGTTATCTAGAAAAGAATTAATAATTCTCTGACTCCACAATAGTAGCGTCTGTAGTACTCCGTTCAGAACGGTGGCTAGCTAGTAGCTAACAAGGAGTACCCACAAGGCTAACGCTACATTGGTGACCTCGACGCTTCGCCATGATTGAGGAAGACGCTTCTCCAGCCCATTCCGCCACTCCAGTAGTAGCCGCTGCCGCCATCCACATCAAGCTTCCTCTATTCTGGCCTGCAGACCCCGCTGTCTGGTTCGCGCAGGTCGAAGCAACCTTCGCAACCAAGAGACTCACGGCTCAGAAGGCTAGATTCGACTATGTTGTATCATCGCTCACGCCGGACGTGGCCACCGAAATCCGGGACTTGGTGCTCCGCCCCCGGAAGCCAATCCGTACACTGTTTTGAAGGAAACGCTCATCAAACGCACCGCAGCGTCAAAACAACGGCGTCTCCAGCAGCTTTTTCAGACGGAAGAGCTGGGAATAGGAAGCCCACTCAGCTTTTGAGGCACATGCAACAACTCCTGGGAGATAGGATAGGTCTCGATGGCACCTTCCTCAAGGAACTATTTTTACAACGAATTCCTAGCAATATATCAGGATTGTTCTGGCTGCTTCTCCTAGTGACACTTCACTTAACAAATTGGCTGAACTTGCTGATCATGTCATGGAGGTTGCAAGTCCTCCAGTAGCCAGTGTAAGTCAACCTACCCCACCCCCACCTGTCAAGCAACCTGAGTCAGTGACTGCCATCACCTCAACAGAGTCTTGCCTACCTACGGCGGCAGACTTCGACCGCATCCTGTCAGAGCTCGCCAAACTCCAGACCTCAGTGAAGGCTCTCACTCGAGCTAACAGCGCATCTCCAAAACGTCGCCAGAACTGTTCACCCACCCCTTCACCCTCAGCTGCGGAGCAAGTCTGTTGGTATCATCGCAAATTTGGTGATGAGGCTCGCAAGTGCAACTCACCATGCTCTTACCCAAACTAGGTGTCCAAGCGCTAGCGACGACGAGTTACCCTGGCCGAACCAATCGCACAAGTCGTCTTTTGCACATACATGACCCCACCAATCACCTTACATTCCTCGTCGACACCGGAGCAGCAGTCAGTGTTGTTCCTCCTTCTGCCATCGACAGGAAGCACCGTCAACTCAACTTCAACCTCCAAGCCGCCAATGGTTCGTCTATTTCCACCTACGGAAGGAAGTCGCTCACCCTGGACCTTGGACTTCGTCGTTCCCTACCCTGGGTCTTCGTCATTGCAGATGTGGACAAACCTCTCCTCGGTGCAGATTTCCTGCATCACTTTCAGCAAACAGTTGACCTCAACAACAAGAAACTGGTAGACAACACCACACAACTTACAATCTCAGGTGTTGTAGCCAACTCAGGTGCACTCAAGCCCGCTATCCCACCTCCTAACTCGTCTGCAGAATACACTGTACTTCTGGCGGACTACCCTCAACTCACTCAACCACACAACTTTAGTGAGCAGCCTGTTAGGCACAACGTCGCTCACTCCTTAGTCACGACAGGTCCACCCATAGCCATGAAAGCCAGACGTCTCTCACCAGAACGGTTATGCGCCGCCAAGAAGGAGTTCCAGCACATATTGGACCTCGGCATCATCCGGCCTTCCAAGAGCCCTTGGGCGTCACCTCTGCACATGGTTCCAAAGAAATCGGGTGACTGGAGACCATGCGGAGACTACCGGCATCTCAACCAAGTCACAACACCAGACAGATACCCCATTCCACACCTACACGATTTTTCCTCATCTCTCCAGGGCAACACTGTCTTCTCAAAGTTGGACTTAGTTTGCGCCTATCATCACATTCCTGTGGCAGAGGAAGACATTCCAAAGACAGCAGTAACCACACCCTTCGGTCTCTTTGAGTTTGTCAGGATGCCGTTTGGACTGAGAAACGCGGCTCAAACATTCAAGAGGTTCATGGATGAAGTACTTCGCGGGTTAGACTTCTGCTACGTGTACGTGGATGACCTCCTAATTGCCAGCAGCAGTTCAACGGACCACGTAGTACACCTTCGGCAAGTCTTCGACCGTCTCAGCCGATTCGGAATCGTCATCAATGCCCAGAAGAGCATTTTGGGCTTACCTACTCTCACGTTCTTGGGGCATGTCGTCGATTCCAATGGTATCCGTCCACTGCCGGACAAAGTTCAAGCTATCTGCAATTTTCCCAAGCTGACTACGCATCGACAATTACGGGAGTACCTGGGATTGCTCAACTTCTATCGAAGGTTTCTTCCCAATTGCGCCAAGCTCCTTTTGCCTCTCACAAACCTGCTCATCGGAAAAGCCTCTCCTAAAGCTCCTGTTGCTTGGTCCCCTTCGACTGAGTTAGCATTTCAGAGCAGCAAGGAGTGTTTAGCCAATGCTACCATGTTGTTCCACCCACAGCATGACGCCCCCACGTCCATTGCCACAGATGCGTCAGATTTCGCAGTCGGTGCAGTCCTGCTACAGCTAATTGACGGGGCCTGGTCACCTATTGCCTTCTTCTCAAAGAAACTTCAGCCAGCAGAGACCAGATACAGCACCTTAAATGGAGAGCTCTTGGCGATATACCTGGCTATTCGGTACTTCATGCACTTCGTGGAAGGTCGCGAATTTTTCGTGCTGACTGACCACAAACCTCTCACGTACTCTCTCCAAGCTCACCACAATTGTCGTTCCCCCAGACAGTCCAGGCACCTAGACTTCATCGCACAATTCACCACTGATATCCGGTACATCAGAGGCGTTGCTAACATTCCAGCTGACACCCTGTCCCGGATGTCTGAGAATTCTGTCATTCCACCGGAATTGAAGAACATCAACTTTCGTGATATGGCCCACCAACAACAGACAGACCTGGAGCTACAACACATAATGAGTCATCCTGAGACATCTCGCTTACAGCTGCAACGCACACCCTTGGATGGCACAACTGATATTTCTCTCCTGTGTGACACTACAACCCACAAACCCAGACCATTTGTTCCAGCTGGCATGCGCCGATTGGTGTTCGACACTTTGCACTCGATGTCTCATCCAGTCATCAGAGCAACTCAGCATCTCATCACAGAGAGATTCGTTTGGCCACACATCAACCGGGACGTCCGACTGTGGACCAAAGAGTGTTTACGCTGTCAGCGCAGCAAAATCAATCGGCATACCTCCGCTCCCTTGTCCACCTTTGCACCACCCAGCGCTCGCTTCGACTCCATCGATCTTGACCTCGTTGGACCACTTCCACACTCAAATGGATACTCCTATCTGCTAACTGTCATTGATCGATTTACAAAATGGCCGGAAGCACTGCCATTGCCAAATATTCGAGCGGAGACAATCACTCGCACATTCTTACAAGGATGGGTAGCCAGATTTGGCACTCCAACCACTGTTACCACTGACAGAGGCAGTCAATTCCAGTCCGACCTGTGGAGCAGCCTCATGAAAGTACTCGGTTCTCATCGACTCAGGACAACCGCCTATCACCCTCAAGCCAATGGGTTCATCGAGAGGTTTCACCGGCAATTGAAGGGCGTTCTATGTTCCCCAAGACCAGTGGACCGATGCACTTCCCTGGGTGTTGCTTGGCATCAGATCAGCAGTAAAGGAAGACAGCAAGTGCACAGCTGCAGAGTTAGTCTATGGCAGTGCTCTCCGAGTGCCAGGGGAATTCATCTCACCTCAGCCTGCAGAGGTGGTCACAGACTCCACAGTCTTCGCCAACCGTCTTCGATCCTGCATGGCTACTGCAAGTCCTGCCACTACTCGCAAGCCTCAACATACGCCCACCTATTTTCCAGCCAAGTTGCAATCTTGCACACATGTGTTCCTACGTCGTGACTCCGTCAAGAAACCCCTGCAGCCACCCTACGACGGTCCCTTCAAGGTCATTCACAGAACTGACAAATATTACCAACTCGACATGAGGGGACGAACAGACACGATTTCAGTTGATCGCTTGAAACCAGCTCATTGTGATTCAACATCTCCAAAGTCTTCACATCCAATGCCCATAGCCACACCAGCTGAACGCTCTGAGGTCCCAGCGCAAATAGCTGCACATCCTCAACCTCCAGCCACGTCCACTACGGTTCAACCACCAGCCGAGCCAGCCTCGTCCACTGTGGATTCATCCTCTACAGCATCACACTCCACTACAAACACTTACCGTCCTGCACCAGCTGTCACTAGGGCTGGTCGTCGAGTGAAATTCCCTAAACATCTTGAGCACTATATGATGTTAGCACTGGCGGGGGAGTAATGTAGTGAACTACTCTATGAATATCATTAACAACACATTACATCATCATTACGTCACTTGGCAATCTTTACTTTTTGTATCACCTCATGCAGTGTGCATTATCTAGAAAAGAATTAATAATTCTCTGACTCCACAATAGTAGCGTCTGTAGTACTCCGTTCAGAACATTGGTTAGCTAGTAGCTAACAAGGAGTACCCACAAGGCTAACGCTACAAACTCAACCATACCAAAACAACAACAAAAAACAAAACAAAACGAAAAACAAAAAACACAGCCCCCCCCCCCACAAAGAAAAAAATAATAATAAACAGACGAACAAACTTAAAAAATGTGGGTGGATCAATGTTTTAATATGCAAGCATTTGTTTGAGTGCTAGCTTAAGGTTTAGTTGCCAACCATAGGCAATTCCCAGATATATCCTGGAGTACTAATTGAAATACAGTGTAATATTGTCTGTCATTGCACCATCTCAGTACTGTAGTCAATGGAAAACTTAATTAATTTAATTCATAGGCGTGTTGGTGGGTGTGGTCCGTCATCGGATTGTTGGGAACTATATTAAGGAGGGAGGGGGGTAGGGGGTGGGGAGAGAGAGGGGGAAGTGTGGTAAGAGATTTTCAAAATTTGCACTGCCCTGACTTTATTTGCTGGTCGATTAGAATTTACCCCTTTCAACCACACCACTCGCCTCTTCCTGGCCAGTGCTTTAGTAGTGAGTGGTGTGGTGAGGTTATACGAGCAAGGGGCCCCACGTGTAGAGCAAACGACAGCGCACGCGTTCAGGTGAGGAACTAGAGGGAGAGTGTTGCAATTCCCCACCCATCCACATCTTAATAGATAAATAGGAGAGGGGAAAGGGGTCCTTATTATTTATTTCTATTTATTTATTATTATTATTCTAACCTCCAGTAAACAGCTAGCCTGCTTATTGTGAAAACGTAGGTGCCGGAAATAAAGGGGCTTGTCCCGCCCCATTATTTATGCCCCAGTCAGCCCAAGCTGATAGGGGGTAGGGTTTCTGGCCTCACCTGTGCCAAACAACTCCGCTACTAGAGCTGCGGCGATTGATGGGGTGAGAGTTGATGGATGACAGGTAAGTAGGTATAAATCTGTATAATCCTATGTGATCAGGTATTGTAGACATATTATTATATGTAGAGAGAATCACTGACCAAAAAACACAAAAAAGTTAAAACACCAAACGTTTCAGCTACGGACTGTAGCCTTCATCAGTGGTAATGATTCAAAAAAATAATAAATAGTTACTATGACAGGTGAAAGCCTAAGCAGGGTCGTAGTCGGCTAAACTGAACAGGTAAGGCCAGGAAGTAGGTGTGACTTACTAGTTAACAAGAAGTGGGTGTGGTCTATCCCAACGAGATATGTGGTTATAATTATAATATTATGAATCAGAAAAAAAAATGAATGAATGAATTATATTGCATGAATGTTCCAGTTATTATAGCCTCTAACAAGCTAAAAATGCAACATTAAAGAAAAAGTCTTCAATTAACATTATTGTTTGAACTTACAAAAGCAGAGTCATCTCCTGGAGTAAGATTAATTAGCTTTTGCTTCAAGGCAGTAAGGCAAAGATGACAATGAACACAATCTTCTGCCTCATTGTAGTGAATCCACCTCCAAGAACCAAACCAGGTAGCTTGGAACGCTCGCTTTACCACAGTTTTTTTTCTCCATACTTGGTTTCTCTGGAAGTCCACTCAGAAGGCTATACGACTTGAATCATGCACTACAAGTGCTAATTTTTTAGCAACCGGGAGATCGTGAACCACGCGCAACCAGTTACAATAAACGACCTCTACTTAATATAGTATTTTTATGTAACGATCTTTACCTTTGACGAAAAAAAGGTGCGACCAAAGTCTACTGGTCGTACTATCGACTACGGCCCTGCTAAGGGTGGTACATGTTAAAGCACTTGGTTGGTAACCATGAGTCCTGAGGGTTAGCTATTTTGTTTTTTTGTTTATATGTTTCCCTAGGCTACCATAAACTTGAGGCAACAATCCTTCATCTCTGTTGATTTTGCTCCCTTTAGTTTTAATGTACCATGACTCCAAATAACAACGAGGGTATAATTGATGGCAGATGTCAATCACTTTACCACTCTTCCAATCAATAACATGACTCTCTCTTATATTGGGCAAACTGGACGAACAATAACACATAGACTAAAAGAACATAAGCAAGCTCTAACTTCACCTTATCATTTTTCAGCTGTTGCAGAACATGCAATGAAAGAGTGTCATGTTAATGATTGGAAGAGTGGTAAAGTGATTGACATCTGCCATCAATTATACCCTCGTTGTTATTTGGAGTCATGGTACATTAAAACTAAAGTCCAGTGACAATAGCGACTAACTTGAATAGAAATAAAACTCCCATAAGTTTTAGAGTTTTAACTGCACCCGCAAAACAATTCAATTTCTAAGGTGATACGGGTAATGGTCGCTTAACCGGAGGATTCTGTTTAGTGAAGTTTGGGACGGGGTCGAACGCGGAGCGAACACAAAAATACGGAGGGTCAAAGTACAAAATGACATACGTACGTCCATATACACAAATACTCAAACATCCCCGATTTTTTTATTTTTACCCCTGTAAGTGTCTCGCTCGCCAAACTAGTGGTGTGCTTGAGCACAAATGGCGAGCGAGCCTTAAACTACACTATTGTTAAATTTGATTTTAACAACTAACACTCAAGCTACTAAAATAAAGTCGAGTTTTTAAATTACATATGCCGTAAAGGGGTTTAAATGTCATCCGCAACAGTTTGAATTGAAAAAGATGCAACAAAATCAAATCACGTTATTTAAAATTTTCTTTGTGATATTCTTAATAGTAGTTGTAACGCACAATACTTTCACAAAACTGAACATACCTACGCAAGACTTACCTTCGTGTTAAGTCTAGTGGACAATGAATTTTAAAGTAAATACTGTTGAGTAGGGCTTATAACTGTGACAAATAGCGCATTAACTTACCACCGCCACTAACTCGAATAGAAATGGAGGAGCTCCCATAAGCTTTTGAGTTTTAACTGCACCCCAAAACAATTCAAAGCCGTAAACAATTCAATTTCTAAGGCGATACGGGTAACGGTAGCTAAACCGGAGGATTCTGTGAAGTTTGGGACGGGGTCAAACGCAGAGCGAACACAAAAATACGGAGGGTCAAAGTACAAAATGACATACGTACGTCCATATACACAAATACTCAAACATCCCCGATTTTTTTATTTTTACCCCTGTAAGTGTCTCGCTCGCCAAACTAGTGGTGTGCTTGAGCACAAATGGCGAGCGAGCCTTAAACTACACTATTGTTAAATTTGATTTTAACAACTAACACTCAAGCTACTAAAATAAAGTCGAGTTTTTAAATTACATATGCCGTAAAGGGGTTTAAATGTCATCCGCAACAGTTTGAATTGAAAAAGATGCAACAAAATCAAATCACGTTATTTAAAATTTTCTTTGTGATATTCTTAATAGTAGTTGTAACGCACAATACTTTCACAAAACTGAACATACCTACGCAAGACTTACCTTCGTGTTAAGTCTAGTGGACAATGAATTTTAAAGTAAATACTGTTGAGTAGGGCTTATAACTGTGACAAATAGCGCATTAACTTACCACCAATACTAACTCGAATAGAAATGGAGGAGCTCCCATAAGCTTTTGAGTTTTAACTGCACCCCAAAACAATTCAAAGCCGTAAACAATTCAATTTCTAAGGCGATACGGGTAACGGTAGCTAAACCGGAGGATTCTGTGAAGTTTGGGACGGGGTCAAACGCAGAGCGAACACAAATATACGGAGGGTCAAAGTACAAAATGACATACGTACGTCCATATATATAAATAAACTAGTGGTGTGCTTGAGCACAAATGGCGAGCGAGCCTGATAGTTAGGTAACATAAAATGTTACTATTTTTAGCTTACTTCATGCAAACACTATAATAGCAGTTATGACATTTTATTTCAGCAAACAAATACAAAATCACTCTCTCACCTGATTAATGGTAACTTTTGTAGTATCAAACATCAACCATTCTGATAATCTCAATCACCAGTAACTCTTGAACAAGCTCTCAGCTACGATAAAAAATAAACCAGTGTTATTATTTGTAATTTTAGCCAGCAAATATGGAATTACTACTTACCTCAATTTCCTGAGTATTGATAACTTTTGTAGTATTAAATTGAAGTTACTTTGACCATCTGAATTACCTTGAATTCTTGACAAGCTCTCACCTACAAAAAAAAAATACAATCAATTTTAGCACACAAATACAAAAATTACTTTCTTACCTCATTTTCTTGAGCAGTGGTAACTTTTGTAGTACCAAATTTGAGTCATTCTGACTATTTGAATTTAACAGTCAGTGTTGACAACAAGCTCTTAGCTACAAAAAAGAAAGGCCAGAATTACTTTTGCATATTTAGCTAACAAATATGGAATTACGTACTTACCTCAGCTTCCCTCGAGTAGTAGTAGCTTCCTTAGATTAATACTACGGCATTCTGACTACCAATGACTCTTGACAACCAACAAGCGGCACTCCGTATCCCCCTAAAACGGCGAAGTTTTGAATTTAAATCTGGTAAAAGGTTTTCAATGCCATAGTAACAGGACGCAGCAACTTTTTGTTTCTTAAGCAAGCGTTTTCGCAGGAATTTTCTCACACTTCTGCGCTTAAGTATAAAGTAAGGCTTACTTAATGCTGTAGTTTCAGAATAAACTGGGGTCAAGCCTAAAAAGACGTGTTTTTTAGATAAAAAAGTTGCCCGCGCGCGCATTTTAGGGGCATACGTACCATCCTTACACACATGTATACATACTAGTGATGTGCTCTAATGGCACAAAATAGCGAAGCGAGCGATGCATGTTCCCTGTAATCCAATGTCAAAGTGAGAAAACAATAGTGGTAGCTTTTTTCTATGATGAAGGCTCCTGGTACCGTAATCCTCAGGAATAGTCTAATAAATAAATTAGGAACATTCAATGGCTTTTCAAAAAGAAAGATTTTTTACTTTGTTACCTGTTTCTGTTTCGTTTTAGCTCTCCTCCTCGTTGCCCTGTCTTTTTTATTTCTTATCTCTCTCTTTACTAATTTTTCTTCAGGAGTTTCTAACGCCCTCAAAGCTCTTGACCGAGCGTTTCTAACGTTTTGTCTACCTGGCATCGCTACTTCGTACGGCAGGTAAACAAAACAAAATGTTGCTAAGAAGGTTATCTGGCCCGCGCAAGCGCATAGTAGAAAAGGTACACACGTACGCCCACGCAAGAACCAAAACAATTTCTAGACCTAAATATATATATTTACTAGTGGTATGCTTGAGCACAAATGGCGAGCGAGCCTGATAGTTAGGTAACATAAAATTAAGTACTGTTACTATGTTTTAGTTTAGTTCATACAAAAACTATGATAGCCGTTATAACCTTTTATTTCGGCAAACAAACACAAAATCACTCTCTTACCTGATTAATTGGCGAGCAAGCGTAGCGAGCGAGACACTTACAGGGGTAACACAATCGAAAATCGGGGAGGTTTGTTTATTTATTTATTTATATATATGGACGTACGTATGTCATTTTGTACTTTGACCCTCGCGTTTTTGTGTTAGTTACGTGGTCGACCCCGTCCCAAATTGCACTAAACAGAATCGTCTGGTTTATCGATCAGTACCCGTATCACCCTAGAAATTGAATTGTTTACCCGTTTTGAATTCTTTTGCGGGTGCAGTTAAAACTTGAAAACTTAAGGGACTTCCATTTCTATTCGAGTTAGTGGCGGTGGTAAGTCAATGCGCTCTTTGTCAAGGTTATAAGCCGTGCGCAACAGTATTTACTTGAAAATACATTGTCCACTAGACTACTGCGAAGGTAAGTCTGTGTAGGTGCATGTCCAGTTGTGTAAAAGCAATGTGTGTTACAACCACTACTTAGCTAAAGAATATCACAAAGAAAACTTTTAAATAACGTGTATTGTTTTGTTGTTGTTTTTTTCCTTCCAAGCAGTTGCAGAGAGTTGTTACTATAGCACTGAAATCCCTACACCCTGTATGCTAAATTTAAACTGGACCTTATTTTCAGTAGCTTCAGTGTTAGAAGTCAAAATCATTCATATAAAAATAGTATAGTCTTTAGGCTCGCTCGCCATTTGTACTCAAGCACATCACTAGTGGTAACTTTTGTATCAAACATCTGCCATTCCCATAGTTGCCAAGTTTATGAAACTAATTTTAGGTACAAGGTAAAACCACACCCATTTTAGTGAGCCACACCCAAAACCACACCCATCTTATTGCGCCACACCCAAAACCACACCCATTTTAGTAAGCCACACTTAAAACCATGCCCATTATCAATAGACCACATTCCTTTCAGTTCCAATTTCAAATAATATTTATTTGGTGGTGAGGACTTTATGTGTAGCTTTTTTATAGTTAGTAAGCAGTTGATCATCAAGTTTTGCTTCATGGCAACAATCATCACAGTTATATTTGATGGACATCAAACTAATGAGAGTAGATTGATCCAAATTTGACCTTTGGTCAGTGTGAATTTTACGAAGGATTGAGAAACCACGCTCAGAGTCTGCATTTGAACATGGAATCGACAGGAGACCAGCCATTAGCTTAGCCAGTTTAGAAAATCTAGATTCTCCTAGAAGGGTTTTCATTTTCCCCACTTCCCACCAAAATGGCCCAGGGCGAGGTTTGTCAGTTCCATCGCAGTCTTTGTAATACATTAGAGGAGGAAGATCACTGGGTGAGAGAACAAAATCGGTAAATTCCTCAGCAAGACAATCAAGGGAGCAAGAAGAAGCTAATTCAATCTGAGGAAACCTTTTTGCTAGTCTATGCACTGTGTTTACAGTGTAGGAAGCAGTTTTGTTTGGCCGGATAATGCCCAAGTCTTGGAGTAAAGTGTCTTCAAAGGGAAACTTTTTGAACATTTTCTTCAGTGTGGCCAAATAGAACTGCTTAACTGCTGAAAAAAAGGGTTTCATATCCATCTCTTTCTCAAGTTCAGCAACACATACCCATGTATCAATTCCAATGCTCAAGCTTTCATCAGGCTTGTGGTTTTCACCCTTATCCAAGTCAACTGTGTGGATCTTGTCACCAACTTGTTGAATTGAATTATGAGTAAGTAAATTAGCAGCATAGATTCGTACAAGCCTGTTAATTTCTGTAAATAATTCACAGGTATTGTTTTCATTGGACTTCTGAAAACTCCTATTGAACCTGTCCATGAAAGGAAGAACATGCTTGAGGAAAAGCAGAAGGGGTTTGATTAAGGGGTTCTGAAGTCTTTCTGCAATACTCACTACCTTGGTAGTTTGAACACAAGAAAGAAAGTAAGAAATGAGACCTGGTAACTGCTCTAGATAACGGTCTACACACCTAAAAAGGCTTAGCCAACGAGTCTGACAATGCTTCAGAATCACTTTGGGCTCATTGGTGTAGAAAGAACACCACATTTCAATAAATTCTTGATTTCGTTTACTACTATGATGGAAATAGTAATAAATATCAATAAACAACTGGTCAATATCCAAGGGAAGAGTGGACATTCCAGCCTTTATGCACAGGTCAGCCAAGTGGCAAATGCACCCAATGTCGTAAAGGGAGGGGTTCTCATTCTTTATCAATTTTTGAACACCAGACCTACTCCCTTTCATAACATTAGCAGTGTCAGACATAAATGCCATTGCCTTACTAAAATCCAGGCCATATTTCTTCAGAGAAGCTTTCAAGGCACTAAAAATGTTTGAAGCAGAACCAATATTTACAATTGGCATGTCTAAGAATCGTGTCTTCACATTCCCAACTTCAGCATCAAGGACTCTAACAAGAATGATACACGATTTATTCTCCTTATCGTTAGATTCGTCTATCATAATAGAATAAGGATTGGACATGTTTTGTAGGACCTTTGCATGAAAATGTGGGGCCAAAGCTTCTTTTACGATGGCAGTGCACTTGGTTCTTGCACAACCAAACTTGCTGGCTATGTCCGAATCTGGGAACATCTGAGCAAAAAGTTTGCTGGCATGGTCACTGGACAAAAATGGTAAATTGTGCTTAGCAACATACAAAGACCACCTAGTTTCAGCCTCAATCACACTCTTTGCTACCGCTGGTTTGAAAAAAGATGTCACAGATTGTGTGGAAGAAGCTGCTGCTGCCAAGTCCCTGTGTTTTTTGCCATTCACATGAGTTTTAACATCATTGCGACTACCATGGCTGATGTTAAAGTCAGAGCAACACATCGTGCACCTTGCAAAGAGGTTACCTGCAGAAATATTAAGTGTCTCTTGATTGATAGACATTATTTTACATTATTAATTTTCTGATTCTATATTGTATTCCCTACCTCTGTGGCTCTTCCCAATCCCTCTAAACTCTTCGATCCACTTCTCAATGAAGTGATTCTGCCTCCTTGGTTTCTTTGGAGGGGGAGCTGAACTCATGGCAAAAAGTTAAACTGTAAGGTTAGGGCAGCTGGCAGCTAGTTTGGCACGTGGGCAGCTGTAGTTTTGCTAGAGGGGGTGTGTGGCAGCTGTAATCCAGTACAACAATAGGCTAAGTAGTAATTCCGGTGCGGTACGGTGCAGCTATGATAATTCCGGTACTGCACCGGATGTTCCGGTACACTTGGCAACTATGCATTCCGATAATCTCAATTACCAGTAACTCTTGAACAAGCTCTCAGCTACGATAAAAAAATAAACCAGTGCTATAATTTTTTATTTTAGCCAACAATAATATAGACTTCACAATTGTTTCAAGAAGAGAGTAGCTATAAACTTTTTGGTTGAAACAAAGTTGCATAAGGCAGTGCAGCAGGATTCTCCGCACTCGTTAGTTGAAAAAAACATAAACTGTGAACGCTTTACCTAACTTACGTAATTAGAAGCGCGGGCGAAAACTTTTGACGTACGCATACATACCTATATACTGGTGTGCTTGAGCACAAATATCGAGCGAGCCAGATAGTTAGGAAACATAAAACTACAATATTGTTACTATGTTTTAGCTTAGTTCATGCAAACACTATAATTGGCGAGCGAGCGTAGCGAGCGAGACACTTACAGGGGTAACACAATCGAAAATCGGGGATGTCAGTTTATTTATTTATTTATTGGCGAGCGAGCGAAGCGAGCGAGACACTCTCAGGGGTAACGCAATCGAGATTTCGCTATATTTATTTATTTATTTATTTATTTATTTATTTATTTATCTGTTTATGGGGTACGTGAGACTTCTGTTTTCGCCCGCGCCTCTAATTACGTAAGTTAGGTAAAGCGTTCACAGTTCCAGTATTTTCAATTAACTAGCGCGGAGAATCCTGCTGCCTTACCCAACTTTGTTTCAACCAAAAAGTTTATAGCTACTCTCTTCTTGAAACAATTGTAAAGTCTTTGTCAAGCTGCGCTTCTTTGCCACTGCTTTCGAAGTTTATTCAGGTAATTCTGTTAGTTTAGTCTGGGATCAGAGACTTTAGATTCTCTGGTGCTAACTGAGAATGGAAAGGGTTACACTGTGCACTACAGTTAGATGTTGTTTTTTTCCTTCCAAGCAGTTGCAGAGAGTTGTTACTATGGCACTGAAATCCCTTTACCCTGTATGCTAAATTAAAAAACTGGACCTTATTTTCAGTAGCTTCAGTGTTAGAAGTCAAATATAAAAATAGTATAGTCTTTAGGCTCGCTCGCCATTTGTGCTCAAGCACATCACTAGTTTATTTGTATATATGTATGGACGTACGTAAGGCATTTTTGTACTTTGACCCTCGCGTTTTGTGTTAGTTCGGTTGTCGACCCCGTCCCAAATTGCACTGAACAGAATCCTCTGGTTTATCGATCAGTACCCGTATCACCCTAGAAATTGAATTGTTTACCGTTTGAATTCTTTTGCCGGTACAGTTAAAACTTGACAACTTAAGGGACTTCCATTTCTATTCGAGTTAGTGGCGGTGGTAAGTCAATGCGCTCTTTGTCATGGTTATAAGCCGTGCGCACAGTATTTACCTTAAAATACATTGTCCACTAGACTACTGCGAAGGTAAGTCTGTGTAGGTGCATGTCCAGCTGTGTCAAAGCATTGTGTGTTACAACCACTACTTAGCTAAAGAATATCACAAAGAAAACTTTTAAATAACGTGTATTGTTTTGTTGTTGTTGTTTTTTTCCTTCAATTCAAGCAGTTGCAGAGAGTTGTTACTATGGCACTGAAATCCCTTTACCCTGTATGCTAAATTTAAAACTTGACCTTATTTCAGATTACTTCAGTGTTAG
>WLWD01001461.1_pt1 | contig 53791 bp, 34 predicted proteins | sample 6712731 | NCBI WGS metagenome assembly WLWD01 (sample SAMN12718690, study PRJNA576275) | sponge metagenome | isolation source: marine sponge | host: Mycale hentscheli | place: New Zealand: South Island, Marlborough, Capsize Point | collected 2014-11-01
GGTATATATAATAGATAGACAACGAAATCGAGGGATCTACCGCCCACAGAACCTCGAGGGCTGCGGGCTGTACCGTCCCGAGCGTAGCGAGGGCGATACTAGCGGCCCGAGGGGTTCGACAGGCGGTAGTTCCCGAGATTTCGTTGTCTATCTGTTTTAGAACGTAGCAACTATAGCCTTAGTTACCAAATAATTTTTCCCCTCCTTTGTTCTATGTTGACACTCTACGACAAAGACGGTAGAGACATTGCAGAGAGGTGTACAGTAATTGCAGCAATTCTAAGGAGCCATGGTGCATAGAATATTTTCATGTGTTGTGCGCTCGACTCCAATGAACCGGTGAAAGTGATGGAATTAGAGTCAGGAGAATCAATATCACTGCGTTTTCAACGAAACTTAGTCAAAAAGAACATTCCAGCCCACCCATCTACATTACCTATTTTTCGCATTTCAGCTCAATTGGTGAGATAAAATTTACAAAACGGCTTTGTCTCTCCTAAATCTTCTTTCAACCAGCTACTCTTCCACCTTCTTGAACTCAACCATCTCTCCTTTATTTAGCTCCTCACAGTCAGCTCTCCAGTCTAGCTCCTCACCGTCAACTTTCAAGTCATGCCCCTCACAGTCAGTACTCCAGCTTTGCTCTTTACAGTCAATCTCCAGTTTAGCTTAGCTTTTGAATCAAGATTTGGTCAATCTTTACATGATGATGAAATGTTGAAAGATGTAAGGCCATGCAAAAAGTTTGTATATACAGTATTTGACATTGATGAACAGCTTGCGATGGATAAGGAAGGATTTTGATTACATAAGCAAAACACAACAAAAATACCATGAATGTAGTGCTTTTACATTGCAAACAATATACTAGAAGGGGTGCCTTTAATTTTCATAACTGTAGTGATATAAATATCCACAAGAATAGTACTAAAACTTTTAAAATAACATATGCAACATAATAATATAACTGCTTTTTTATTGTTCATTATAATGTTATTGGTTTCTTTCTCACTTTCTCATTTTGGTGATGATTGTATTAGATAGAAAAATATTGTTAGTGTGCAAGGCATGCAATGAATCCATCAGGAAAACCATGCAAACAACATTCTTGCACCATTAGATAAAATAAAAAAATTTTAATTAAAAATTTTAATTAATGCTTGCACGACTCCTAAACCCCCAAAAAACAAACTAATAAAATGCTAGAAGGGAGGATACTATTAGCCAGAAGGGAGGATACTATCCTAGTAGTATCCTCCCTTCTGGCATTTAGTATCCTCCCTTCTGGCATTTAGTATCCCTGTGCACTCACTTGAACAACACTATGCTGGATAGAATGCTTACTTCACAATACAAAAAAGGTGTTAGCTATGTTCTAAGTTATATGTATATATGTATGTGGGATGGTAAGTATGCCCTTTAAACGCGCGCGGGGGGAACTCTTTTCTCCAAAAAACACGGCTTTTTAGGCTTGACCCCAGTTTAAAAAAGTTGATTCGACCGGTTACTATGGCATTGAAGACCCTTTTCCAGACTCAATTTCAAAACTTCGCCGTTTTATGGGGGGATACGGAGTGCCGGTTGATGGTTGTCAAGAGCCGTTGGTAGTCAGAATGCCGTAGTATTAATGCTAAGGAAGCTACTACTTCTCGAGGTAAGCTGAGGTAAGTACGTAATTCCATATTTGTTAGCTAAATATTCAAAATTAACTCTGGCCTTTCTTTTTTGTAGCTAAGAGCTTGTCAACAGTGACTGGTAAATTCAAATAGTCAGATTGGCTCAAATTTGGTACTACAAAAGTTACCACTGCTCAAGAAAAGGTAAGAAAGTAATTTTGTATTTGTGTGCTAAAATTGATTGTCTTTTGTTTTTGTAGGTGAGAGCTTGTTGTCAAGAATTCAAGGTAATTCAGATGGTCAAAGTAACTTCAATTTGATACTACAGAAGTTATCAATACTCAAGAATGATGTAAGTAGTAATTCCATATTTGTTGGCTAAAATTACAAGCAATAACACTGGTTTATTTTTATCGTAGCTGAGAGCTTGTTCAAGAGTTACTGGTGATTGATATTATCAAAATGGTTGATGTTTGATACTACAAAAGTTACCATTAATCAGGTAAGAGAGTGATTTTGTATTTGTTTGCTGAAATCAAATGTCATAACTGCTATTATAGTGTTTGCATGAAGTAAGCTAAAAATAGTAACATTTTATGTTACCTAACTATCAGGCTCGCTCGTCATTTGTGCTCAAGCACACCACTAGTTTATATATATGTTTGGACGTACGTAAGGCATTATTGTACTTTGACCCTCGCGTTTTTGTGTTAGTTCGGTGGTCGACCTCGTCCCAAACTTCACTAAACAGAATCCTCTGTTTATCGATCAGTACCCGTATCACCCTAGAAATTGAATTGTTTACCGTTTTGAATTCTTTTACGGGTGCAGTTAAAACGTGAAAACTTACAGGACTTCCGTTTCTATTTGAGTTAGTGGCGGTGGTAAGTCAATGCGCTCTTTGGCATGGTTATAAGCCATACGCAACAGTATTTACTTGAAAATGCATTGTCCACTAGACTAACCGTGAAGGTAAGTCCTGTGTAAGTGTATGTCCAGTAGTGTCAAAGCATTGTGCCTTACAGCCACTATTTAGCTAAAGAATATCACAAAGAAAACGTTTAAATAGCGTGTATTGTTTTGTTGTTGTTTTCCTTCAATTCAAACAGTTGCAGCGAGCTGTTACTATGGTACTGAAATTCCTTTACAGTGTATGCGTAATTTAAAAACTCGACCTTATTTTCAGTAGCTTCAGTGTTAGAAGTCAAAATCATTCATATAAAAATAGTATAGTCTTTAGGCTCGCTCGCCATTTGTGCTCAAGCACATCACTAGTTTATTTATTTATTTATTGGCGAGCGAGCGAAGCGAGCGAGACACTTACAGGGAACACAATCGAAAATTGGGGATGTCAGTTTAATTATTGGCGAGCGAGCGTAGCGAGCGAGACTCTTACAGGGGTAACACAATCGAAAATCGGGGATGTTTGTTTATTTATTGGCGAGCGAGCGAAGCGAGCGAGACAGTATTAGGGGTGGATAATGCAAAATCGGGTATATGTTATATGTATAATATGTATGTGGGATGGTACGTATGCCCTTTAAACGCACGCGCGGGGAACTCTTTTCTCCAAAAAACATGACTTTTTAGGCTTGACCCCAGTTTACTCTGAAACTACAGCATTAAACAAGCCTTACTTTATACTTAAGCTCCAAATTGTGAGAAAATTCCTGCGAAAATGCTTGCTTTTCAAGAAACAAAAAGTTGATTCGACCGGTTACTATGGCATTGAAGACCCTTTTCCAGACTTAATTTAAAAACTTCGCCGTATGGGAGGATACGGAGTGCCGGTTGTTGGTTGTCAAGAGCCGTTGGTAGTCAGAATGCGGTAGTATTAATGCTAAGGAAGCTACTACTTCTCGATGGAAGCTGAGGTAAGTACGTAATTCCATATTTGTTAGCTAAATATGCAAAATTAACTCTGGCCTTTCTTTTTTTTGTAGCTAAGAGCTTGTCAACAAAATTCAAATAGTCAGATTGGCTCAACTTTGGTACTACAAAAGTTACCACTGCTCAAGAAGATGAGGTAAGAAAGTAATTTTGTATTTGTGTGCTAAAATTGATTGTCTTTTGTTTTTGTAGGTGAGAGCTTGTTGTCAAGAATTCACAGTAATTCAGATAGTCAAAGTAACTTCAATTTGATACTGCAGAAGTTATCAATAATAAGGAAATTGAGGGAAGTAGTGATTCTATAATTGTAGGCTAAAATTACATTGTTTTATTTTTTTTATCATAGCTGAGAGCTTGTTCAAGAGTTACTGGTAATTGAAATTATCAGAATGGCAGAAAGTTTACAAATCAGGTAGGAGAGTGATTTTGTATTTGTTTGCTGAAATAAAAGGTCATAACTGCTATTATAGTGTTTGCATGAAGTAAGCTAAAAATAGTAACATTTTATGTTACCTAACTATCAGGCTCGCTCGCCATTTGTACTCAAGCACACCACTAGTTTATTTATATATATGGACGTATGTATGTCATTTTGTACTTTGACCCTCCGTATTTTTGTGTTCGCTCCGCGTTCGACCCCGTCCCAAACTTCACTAAACAGAATCCTCCGGTTTAGTGACCATTACCCGTATCACCTTAGAAATTGAATTGTTTACGGCTTTGAATTGTTTTGCGGGTGCATTTGAAACTCATAATCTTATGGGAGCTCCATTTCTATTCGAGTTAGTGGCGGTGGTAAGTTAATGCGCTATTTGTCACAGTTATAAGCCCTACTCAACAGTATTTACTTAAAAATGCATTGTCCACTAAACGAACCACGAAGGTAAGTCTTGCGTAGGTATGTTTAGTTGTGTGAAAGTATTGTGCGTTACAACTACTATTAAGAATGTCACAAAGAAAATTTTAAATAACGTGATTTGATTTTGTTGCTTCTTTTTCAATTCAAACTGTTGCGGGAGCGGTTACTATGACATTGAAACCCCTTTACCTCATACGTATTTAAAAAACTCGACTTTATTTTAATAGCTTGAGTGTTAGTTGTTAAAATCAAATTTAACAATAGTGTAGTTTAAGGCTCGCTCGCCATTTGTGCTCAAGCACACCACTAGTTTATTTGTATATATGTATGGACGTATGTATGTCATTTTGTACTTTGACCCTCGCGTTTTTGTGTTAGTTATGTGGTCAATCCCGTCCCAAATTGCACTAAACAGAATCCTATGGTTTATCGATCAGTACCCGTATCACCCTAGAAATTGAATTGTTTACCGTTTTGAATTCTTTTGCCGGTACAGTTAAAACTTGACAACTTAAGGGACTTTCATTTCTATTCGAGTTAGTGGCGGTGGTAAGTCAATGCGCTCTTTGTCATGGTTATAAGCCGTGCACACAGTATTTACCTGAAAATACATTGTCCACTAGACTACTGCGAAGGTAAGTCTGTGTAGGTGCATGTCCAGCTGTGTCAAAGCATTGTGTGTTACAACCAATACTTAGCTAAAGAATATCACAAAGAAAACTTTTAAATAACGTGTATTGTTTTGTTGTTGTTGTTTTTTCCTTCAATTCAAGCAGTTGCAGAGAGTTGTTACTATGGCACTGAAATCCCTTTACCCTGTATGCTAAATTTAAAACTTGACCTTATTTTCAGTAGCTTCAGTGTTAGAAGTCAATAAAAATAGTATAGTCTTTAGGCTCGCTCGCCATTTGTGCTCAAGCACATCACTAGTTGGCGAGCGAGCGAAGCGAGCGAGACACTATCAGGGGTAACTCAATCGAGATTTCGCTATATTTATTTATTTATTTATCTGTTTATGGGGTACGTGAGACCTCTGTTTTCGCCCGCGCTTCTAATTACGTAAGTTAGGTAAAGCGTTCACCGTTCCAGTATTTTTCAATTAACGAGCGCGGAGAATCCTGCTGCAGACGCAACTTTGTTTCAACCAAAAAGTTTACAGCTACTCTCTTCTTGAAACAATTGTGAAGTCTTTGTCAAGCTGCGCTTCTTTGCCACTGCTTTCGAAGTTTATTCAGGTAATTCTGTTAGTTTAGTCTGGGATCAGAGACTTTAGATTCTCTGATGCTAACTGAGAATGGAAAGGGTTACACTGTGCACTACAGTTAGATGTAATTTCTGTCCTATTTTTCTGTAAAAAGAGTCTGCTCGCTCGCCATGCATTTGCGCTATTCGAGCGCACCACTAGTTGGCGAGCGAGCGAAGCGAGCGAGACAGTATTAGGGGTGGATAATGCAAAATCGGGTATATGTTATATGTATATAAAAATGTATGTATGTATGGATTGTACGTATGCCCTTTAAACGCGCGCGCGGGGAACGTTTTTTCTTCAAAAAACACGGCTTTTTAGGCTTGACCCCAGTTTATTCTGAAACTACAGCATTAAGCTAGCCTTACTTTATACTTAAGATCCAGAGTGTGAGAAAATTCCTGCGAAAACGCTTGCTTTTCAAGAAACAAAAAGTTGATTCGATCGGTTACTATGACATTGAAGACCCTTTACCAGATTTAAATTCAAAACTTCGCCTTTTTTCAGGCTAAGTGCGGCTTGTTACTAGTTGTCAAGAGCCACCTGTAGAGTCAGTACTAAGAGAGCTATCACTACTTCTGAAAAGCGTATGTAAGCACATAAAGTATTAATGCTAAGGAAGCTACTACTACTCGAGGGATGCCGAGGTAAGTACGCAATTCCATATTTGTTAGCTAAATATGTAAAATAACTCTGGCCTTTCTTTTTTTATACCTAAGAGCTTGTTGTCAACAGTGACTGGTAAATTCAAATAGTCAGAAGGACTCAAATTTGGTACTACAAAAGTTACCACTGCTCAAGAAATGAGGTAAGAAAGTAATTTGTATTTGTGTACTAAAATTGATTGTCTTTTGTTTTTGTAGGTGAGAGCTTGTTGTCAAGAATTCAAGGTAATTCAGATGGTCAAAGTAACTTCAATGATACTACAGAAGTTATCAATACTCAAGAATGAGGTAAGTAGTAATTCCATATTTGTTGGCTAAAAATTACAAATAATAACACTGGTTTATTTTTTATCGTAGCTGAAAGCTTGTTCGGTGATTGAGATTATCAGAATGGCAGATGTTTGATACTACAAAAGTTACCATTAATCAGGTAAGAGAGTGATTTTGTACTTGTTTGTTGAAATAAAAGGTCATAACTGCTATTATAGTGTTTGCATGAACTAAGCTAAAACATAGTAACAATACTTTTATGTTACCTAACTATCAGGCTCGCTCGCCATTTGTGCTCAAGCACACCACTAGTTTATTTGTATATATGTATGGACGTACGTAAGGCATTTTTGTACTTTGACCCTCGCGTTTTTGTGTTAGTTCGGTTGTCGACCCCGTCCCAAATTGCACTAAACGGAATCCTCTGGTTTATCGATCAGTACCCGTATCACCCTAGAAATTGAATTGTTTACCGTTTTGAATTCTTTTGCCGGTGCAGTTCAAACTTGACAACTTAAGGGACTTCCATTTCTATTCGAGTTAGTGGCGGTGGTAAGTCAATGCGCTCTTTGTCATGGTTATAAGCCGTGCGCAACAGTATTTACTTGAAAATACATTGTCCACTTACTGCGAAGGTAAGTCTGTGTAGGTGCATGTCCAGCTGTGTCAAAGCATTGTGTGTTACAACCTAAAGAATATCACAAAGAAAACTTTTAAATAACGTGTTTTGTTGTTGTTGTTTTTTCCTTCAATTAGAGAGTTGTTACTATGGCACTGAAATCTCTTTACCCTGTATGCTAAATTAAAAAACTGGACCTTATTTTCAGTAGCTTCAGTGTTAGAAGTCAATAAAAATAGTATAGTCTTTAGGCTCGCTCGCCATTTGTGCTCAAGCACACCACTAGTTACGTTATATTGATTATTTTCTCTGTAATCTCAGTCAGAACTGTCGCAATATATCTAGGATCACTTAAGTTTATGTAATTGTGGCTATTTTAGGTAATATATTATATTACTATTATTAATATATTATAATATTACTATTATTAAATACGGATAGACAAATGAGTTTACATGAACGTCAGACCACGCATACGTAGCAGACTCCCGTGTAGCAAGTCTGTACGCTCTTAGCTTACGTTAGAGCCATTAAAGAAGTAGTCTCACGTAGCGAGACCAAACGAGTATTTGAACCTGCCACAGGATTAAAATAAGGGAGCTTGTAGAGCGAGGACACACTTTTCCTTTTTTATTTTTTTCTATTCCTATAAACATTCCCTCCTGTTTCGAAGTACATATACTAGCTAGCGACCTTTCCACCAGTGCAAATCCTGACGCGCTGTTGCTTCCTTTCGAAAGGTGGTGTCCTGACAACTAAACTTGCTTGGACATAATATAGCTCAAACTGGTTCCACGGAACCCTAGGAACCCAGACTGGATCCGCCACCACACAACAGTTATCTTTCTGTTTAGTGACTAAACAGAAAGATAACAGCCAACCAACGTGGTCGTCAAGAAGCTCCGCCCCTCATTAACAGTTTCCGCGCAACGCGGGAAGACAGTAATCTTCTCCCATCCATGAAAGTCGTCACACATCCGGGGTGCACTATCCGTCTTCGCCGAATACTTCTTCCACTTCTCCAGTTAATTCTGCTAAAAGCGAGTTCCTGGTATTGTAACTGGGGAGTAATTTGTGTTCAAAAGTTAGGGGGGTTGGGGTGGGGTGCGCAGCAGTAACTAACTATAACTGAACACCTAGTTTATTGAAATATAGCTAGCTATAAGTATTTAGCTATTTAGCAGCTGGGTTACTTCCCGCTCTTTTCCAAGAGCAGGTTAAAATGGAAAAGGCTAATGTTTGATTAAAAATGCCATGCAATATCTTCTGTACCAGTAAAGTTTTTGCCCTTTTTAAACGTCACGTTTATTTTTTCTTTTCTGTTTACCTATATTATACTAAATACCAGAGGTGTGTGTGTGTGTGTGTGTAAGGGGGAGAGTGGCATAAAGCAATCCTAAGTAAATTATGAGTGCTCAAATGACTTTTAATCTATAGCTATAATTAGTATTTAATGTACTGAGGAGAGTCAAAACCTATCTCATTCAAACTATACCTCTACAACTATTAGTGTAAATTTTCCATCGACCAACATTTACTACTGGTCTAATCTACTTCTATTATCATCTTAGTAATGTATGGCAGAAGTGTGCTGGTTGAAATGTTGATGTTACCAGAGTGTACAAGTCATAGTGATTAGCTTTAAAAACATTTTGCTTGTCTTAACAGATAACAAAGTTGTAGTTGCTATCATCCTCATTTTCTGCAGACAAGTCAATCTTCTCTAGAAGCTAATAAAGTTTCAATGTGTGCTACATAGTATATCTAAGTAAGAGATAAACAATAAATAAGCTTGTTATGAATTCTTAACCAGTGGCATTAGAAAAGGGGGGAGGCTCTGGGGGCTGGAACCCCCCTGCAACGTGCAATCAGCGTCACAGATTTTTAACTCTCCTACACTACGTCTGTCACAAATTCATGACTATCATCCATTAAGTGCTAATGATGCTGAAGCTAAAGGGTTTATTATTTTTGTTTGTACTGGTCAATATTTGCCATGTTATTATAGTAAACTAGTAAGAAGTGCTCCCAAGCTATGTTTTGCCATATGCAGTTTTATCACTTCAATTACTATATATGACAAAGAAATTCATTATTAATACTTTACGTTGAATGCTGCTTTTAGGCATTCTCTGCAAGGATATTGGAAAGTCATACACTTGATAGACATTGAAATAGAGAATGTGAATGAAACTAGAAATGGGTGCATGTTTTTTTCATAATAAATTTATTTAGGTTGGCTGACTTATGTAAATTTTTAATGTTTTAAAATTGTAGACAAGATGACAACAAGAGACACAAAGTGGTTTCTCATAGTGTTTTGTGGTGGATATATTCTATTCTGTTTTGTATGCTACTATGCAACAGTCATCTCAAGCAAAGCATTACCTCAAATGGAATCTAAACATGGGAAATACTCCACAATTGAGCAAGCACAATATGAATTTCATGAGCCTTTTTCAAAAGATCTTATTGTTCACGATGCGTTTTTTGACTCGCGTCCTAGAGAAGGTCATATTAACCTAACTGTTATATTAATTACTGTCAATAAAACTATTTTAGATAAAGGATGGATTGTTGGTTGTGGAATTGGTGGCAAAAATTGTACAAATGTTTCCATATACTCTGGACTAGAAAATTCACTGATGCATAAATGGTTGGGAAATGATTCTTTCCTGTATGAGAACATGCGAGTACATTGTTATGATATGCCAGGAACCAATGGTAGTGAAGTTCATGTAGTTTGCAAGACTGGACCAAGTTCTCCAGAGATCAGAGAGATATCTCAACATCCTCTTTTCTTTCCTGCTCCAAGAGTGACTCCTACAGGCAAGTACAATTTTACAACTGTCACCTGCTCTAAAATTCATAATCGAAAGGCAAGCTTTATACATGAATTTGTTCAATACCAGAAGACCCTCGGGTAGATCATGTTCACTTCAGTATCTTAGATCATTTCATAACTGACAAAGGATTTGATGATTTGATTGTGAAAGATTCTTTTTTATGGAAACAATATGAAGAAGGGTATTTATCATTCAGTGTGTGGAAAGAGTGGTATGCAGACAGTGATGTAACAGGTGGAGAGCTTTCTCTGCATTCTGAGATTCTCCGCAAAGTGGGCTGTATCTATCGTTATATTGGAACATACGACTATGCAATGCCACTAGATACTGATGACTTCTTTGTGCCGAGAATCCCAGGAAAGACTCAATTGAAGGACTACATTTTGAAGTTCTGTTTCTCAAAGCCAGCTGGCTCATGCCAGTTTGACTGGATCTGGTACTATCCTAGTTGTGGACTTACAGGCAACATAACAGATGGGAATGTTACAGATCATTTGAAGACTTTTGTTTATAATCATGGTTATGGCAATTATAAGTCTGTACACAATACCCAAGTTTATTTGGATTCCTCTTTTCACGATGCAAGATGTTCTAATTGCTTGGCACCGGGATATTCTATGGTACATGTCCCACAGCATGTGGCTTATGTGGCTCACAATAGATATGATCATTAAGAGACATGCACCCTGTCAGAGTCATGGCCCTTTATTATAATTTTCTTAATTTGTTTCATAGCTTTGTGCTTTTCTGAGTATTGTTTTATGATTAAGCTTGACTCCATTAGTTGATGTATAATTACTATCAATGAACATCTCTTCATAGGTGTCATTTACTTACAACTACGTATGCATGCATAAAAAATAATTTGTATGTTTACCTATCACTTCTATGATTTTTTTTCATAATAGTACTAATCGAATTAATTATATAATAGCTACATGTTGTTTGCTTTTCTTCAGTACAATTTTGTAGCATTTTAGGTAATTGGCAAGCGAGGCGAGCGAGAAACTATCAGGGAAAACTCATTGAAAATCGGGGATATTTGTTTAGAATCCCGTTATGTACCGTGAAGCCAAATTCGCCTTTGACCTCAACGTGCGCATCTTTTTCGTACTTTGAACCAAAAGAGCATAGTGTACTTTGTCCTTTGAAGCAGGTATTGGATCGTTTAAAAGGTAGGCAATATGAGAAAAGTAATTCGCCTGATTAGTTGACCACACCCACAAAATATAAGGCTTGACTACACCCAGTTGGAAATCATTTGCTGGTCACATGTAATACATAATGACCAGACTAAATCAGATGGCCGCACTCACATATTAATTGACACTATCCACATAATTTATAACCAAAACCCATTCATGATGACACCACCCACAAATAAACTGATGACTTTAGTTCGTGTGAGCCAGAAGCATGTGGCCTGCTACTCCAAAGAGCCCTACACTTGCATTCCATCAAGACCTACTTTTGTGGCTGGAATCATTAGTTCTGGAAGGGTGTATTGGTGTGGATGCATTTTGCCGTGCTCTGGATTGCAAGAGAGGGAAGTGCATTAGCTCTCAAGTAAGTGATAATAGTATTCAAGTACTATTGTATGTGGCTGTCACAGAATGAACCGAAAGGAGTTTCATCAAAATGTTTCTCGAAAGCACCTGTTGTCCAAACAAGACATTAATGTCAGGAGAAATGTACTTGATCGTCAGGTCAAGCGCCATGAAAATGATGCAGTGTCAGTGGAAATTTTAGTGCAGGAGTTAAAACATGAAACTTTTAACCCTATCCTGTTTTATAAAGCTCAAGGGAGTCAATCAGAAGCTAAGCCATTTCTAAACAAAGATTTTTTCATTCTGGCGCTACAAAAAAAATTTCAAATGGAGTTATACAGAAAATTTTCTCACAAAATTTTGTGCATAAATGCCACTCACAGCACTAATTCATACAGGTTCAAGTTCATTACCTGTCTTGTTCAAGATGATTTTAGACAAGGTAATAATTGAAATTGTGGATATACAATAACATTCTTGTAATATGCAGGGCAACCAATAGCATGGTGCATATCAGATCAAGAGACCACTGAAGTGGTACAAATCTTTCTACAGTGCATTAAAGATAGATCACCTCAATCTGAAGTGACAGTTCTAATGACTGATGACGGTAAGAATACTTCATATTTAATTTTGTCCTAAAACTCTTGAATAATTAGCAAAATGTATAGCTTGATACTGCAAGGCCTACATGTAATTATATGTATGTGGCAACATGGCACAGATCAACACTGTAAAAATTATAGTGTAAAAACCCACCAAATTCACACCAAACTGGCGGTGTGAATGCCCACCATCTATGCATAGTGTGTCCTTCACACTTTCTGACTAGTGTGAATGCACACTTAGTGTGAAATTCACACTCAAGGGAATAGCATGGACCCATTACCAAACATTAATTATATTAATGTGCAGGAAAAAACCAATGATATTTCATTGTAATCTACCTTATAAATGTGTTGTACACTTGTGTGCTTAGGTAAGAGAGTTGACTAAGATTTTGGTCCTCTGATTAATGAGATCAGTGATTACACCAATCTATTGTTGACATGTAATATTAGAATCAATGTAACTTAAAATAATTCAGCATTAATGTAAGTATGAGTTCATACTGATCATGGTTTGAATTCACACTGAATTTGGTGTGAACTCACACTTAATTTGGCGTGTACTTCACACCACAACGATGAGGTGTGCGCATCACATCATATTTTGGTGTGACTATTGTTACAAGTGATTCACGCTTAATTTGGTATGAACTACACACCTTTGATGTGCAATGATGATGAGTGGAATTTCGTACATTATTATACTTTATGCTATGTAGATAACACTGGATGGAATGCTGCTGCAACTGTATTTGGACCATTGCTTATAGATACAATACTATGTCACTGGCATGTCCATAGGTTGGAGATCATTTAATTATAGCATTAATATGTTTCTAATGTTACTGTAAAAGTCGTGGAAAAACCACATTCACAGCTGCTCCCATGAAAATCAAGTCAAAATTTATCAAACTCTGTGTATTTTGATTGATGAACACAGTCTGGAACACTTCAATAAATTGAGTAAACATTTGTTATTCAATGGAAGGAAATTGAACCAAAATTTACAGAATATTTTACGAAGAATTACCAGAATCGACCTGGTCAGTTGCCACTTAGTCAAATGTAGGAATTAACATTGATATTTGTTACACAAAGTCTGTACACATTTTCAGACAAAAGACATACACATGAGCACACACACATACACACTAATAAAGACATCATAAAATGCTATGAGTAATATAACTATATTATTAATTTGCTCAATATTACACTTTTATGAAACTTGGTTCTTTAGAGAAGTGGGCCAAGTGCTATCGCCATTTTCCTCATGCAGATAGTGATACTAATATGTAGGAAAGGTAAACTTATGTAATCTTAACCAATGGTAGAGATGATAACTGAGTAAGATATCTTGTGCTACTGCATTCTTACTTTGCAATACTTCAAGCGCCACTATGTGGCGGGGTACTTGCTAGTACTAAATATTATGAGTGCAGTGTGCAAATTGTGTGTGGCAAATTTACCTAAGAAGATTTTAACATGGGATTTTTGTGCCAATTTGATTTGCATAGGCTGTAGCAGACATTTCACGTTGTATTTCAACTCCGGCTTTGTCAGAAAGGTATGATTCATTTTTTCATAATAAAACATTTCCTGGTAATGATGTGTGCATAATAATAATATTAGATCATACACAACAAGTCCAACAACACCAGGTAATGACTAACAAATATGCACTTCGATATCTGGATTAAATATATGTTCAGATTTAAAAGCTTGACATCTATTAAAATAACCAAGCTAAGACCTATTAATGAGTATTCTGAATCAGGGGAGTGGAGAGTATGTCAATATTTATGGCTGGTCCAAAATAATACTTGGAGTATGTCCAATTCAACATTAAAACCAACCTCCGAAGTTGTTAACATTTTGGAAAATACACTGGTATAAGTCACATCCACAAACTTGCTATAATAGCTAAATGTCAGTAGGTATAGATGAAGCTAGTATGTCAATTCCACATCAAGGAAGGGGGCTCACTACCGCTAATTCTATAATTCATAACTTTTTTTTTCAGAAACACAGTTCACACACACAACAGCGTTGGATCACTACTACTATTAATATTGTGCTATAATGTGAGGATGTCCACTTCACAATATTGACTGGTATACATGAAGAGGCTTTTTGCCCACCCCCTACATACCTTTCTAGTTACTTATGGGGGGGTGGGGGGGCTACGCCCCCTGCACTCCCCAGATGTTGTCACAATTGTAAAATATGTGTTGATTTGACTATACACATCGGACACGCTATATATATGAATGGATAAGTCTCTCAGAAATACCCATGGACAATCATGGCAAGATAGATAGCTATGTACAATCAGTGTCAAGACAGAAAACAGTTAATTAAATAAACACACACAAAATATTAATAAAGCAAACTGTGTTTGTCCTAATTTTATTAGTGGTTATTCTCTTGGGTATTGTTATAAAGTATTTTAATTGTTAGAGTGTTATCCATAAAACCTTTTCCAGTAAACCTCGATTATTTGATAACTTGGAGCAATTGTAAGAATATAACCCACTAATACTCCATATAAGTGAAAATCCATGCAAGTTGTTACCCATGAAACATACCTTCTATACAGTAATAAGTGAAATGTCTTGCATTTGGTTTACTCACCTTCACATAGTAGTTTCTGCCACACTGTTTGACTCCAGTTTCTGTCATTTCCATGAAGTGTACAGCTGTAAATCTGATGTCAAAATTGTTACTAAGGACTGAAATTGTGCACTCAAACAGCATAAATAGGAACTTGAAATAAGTATTATAATGGCTTTATTTAAATCTGTATTAAGTATGATTGTGACAAAATCAGGTTGTCCTGTAATGCTGTCAATATTATCCCATGGGGGACTATGGTGAGGATATAGAGAGGTCCCATATGGGCTGCCTGTGTCAAAAATTTATAAACATTATAAAATTTGGCTGGGAAACCGCTCTATGGGGTTCAATAGTCATACGAGCCTAATTAGACAGTAGTCACAAGCGTGGTGCACCAAAATTGGAGACTTTGCCCTCCACTCCTCACACACTCAAACATACACACACTCACACACACACACTCTCACATTCACACACTCACACACATACTCATGCCAACACATACACTCACGCACACACACACACACACCCTGGTAATGCTGTCATAAAAACATGCATTAGTAAATTGGCATGATATTGCATTCTTTAAAGGCCTGACTTCTAATGTTCTAAAGCATCAGACATATTCTGGAAAAGCTGGAGAATTATGAAAAAAGCTGATGCTGTACTTTTTGATTCGCCATTTGATAGTAAACATTTTTGTCGCAATAGTAACCAATTAAGACACAGGTGAATAGATAGATAACTAGTACTGTAGGTAACATCATCCACAATGAGCCATTTGGATGACAGCTTGCTTCTATTTCTAGTTACAGGTGTCAAAAGGAAAAGGTGTGGTACATGTGATGGATGCAACAGATCTGACTGTGGTATATGCAAGTTATGCAATAACAAACCTAAGTTTGTTGGAATGGGTATAAAAAAAGCAATACTGCGAGCTAAGAAGGTGTGAAAGGATAACTACAATGACTGATAAAACTTATTAATTCAAAACCATGATAGTTTTTGCCTGTGAAATATATACCTGCCATATGATAAGTGAAATATGTCTTGTGTTTGATTATTCACTCACCTTATTACGATAACTGCTGCCACACTGTTAGAGTCCAACTTCGGTCACTTTCATGTAGTGTAGGCTATAATATACACAACAATTTTTTTTAACGAGTTGCTTAAAATGTAATCATAATTCTATTGCAATAAGTATAATTGGGTGCATTTAAACCTTAAACCTTCACCGGTGATTTTTTTTTTCAAGCAGATAATAGAAAAGTTATAAAAAGACGTGGTAATAAATAACTACTACCAACAATGATATATATCATATTGTTGCTTGGAGCTCTAGATTTTGACAGCCACAAAGTATAAGTTGCCTAGCAACAAGCCACAACAATTTAACAAACACTTGGTTTATTTTGAATTTTACGAAGTTATAAAATAATTATTTAGCTGAATTATAACTGGAAAAGATGAAAAAAGAGTTAAGTACTTTCATAAAACAGTTTTGTTCAGATACCACACAATGATCTCATTGGAGTAACACTCATACCAGAGAACATCATGCAGAATAATGAGATCAATATATCGGAAGGTCACACGACAAATCCTACTAACCGTATGCTTTAGCTTTTTATTTTGATGAAGTAGAAATATGATGGCGCTAATACATACAGAAGAAAATACAATACACTGTATATAGGTTTGTACTACTGAATGATACTCAACTTATACAGCTGTGGAAAGGCATCCAATGAGTTCAGTGACTTCCCATGTATCTCTGGTAGGTAAGTCCTGCTTGTCACTACCGATGGAATATGACTCAGATTGTACAGTTGTATGTGTATTACTAAGAATACATGTGTACTTAGATTATTATAGAATAATAATACTCACCTTATTAAGAATAAATGAGTAATGTATCTCTAAAATACATGTATGCTTACATCATGTTACTGAAATAGTATACATTGCACGATAAAGCTTCTTGTTAGGAAACTATTGCAGATTAATTGTAAATATTACTCAATTCATTTGATGGAAGAGGATCATTGAACAATGTTAACTGTAGTTTTACACCTGTTTGCTCACATTTTTTCAACATATTTATGCTGCTGCTTTACACATACACACATAAAATGTTATTAAAATGTTTAAAATGTCCAATTTTACACCAAAATTTCGTTGCTATACTACAATGATCAATGATCTCATGAAATTATAAAATTATGAAATTAATAATTGTTTACAAATAAGAGAGATGTAGCTATCTGATGCAATTTGTGTCGAGTAGCTCTGGAAGTGTGACAATGGACAAGCCTTAAAATAATACTATCTCTACTATTTTGCAGTTGCCAATGGTCCCACTACGCAGAGGAAAGCTGTCGAAGGTACAATTTATTCATCAGCGTTGCTCCTGGAAGAAAAAAATTAAGTACAAAATCTTGCAGGTGTTTGTCAGAAGAAGGAGGGCAAACTGTCGACTGTAAACTGGGATGCTTTTTGTCATTGATGAAACACAAGACCCTCTCAATCTGAGCATAATACATTATAAAATATCTTCTACATTCATAGTAATTTCTTGTTTCAACTTTCTGTGGAGTGATCTGTGTTAACAATGTAATTTTATGCTTTATTTTCTTCAATTACAGGTATTGTCAGTTGGAACTGCAACTTGTGTTGCACAATTACCAAGTTTTTGATTCATTTCAAAGCTCTTTTCTTACTCTATCTATTGTGTGCATTGGTCAACGTTTTAGAATTTTTTGGGTTAAGGTATTCAAGTAAATTAAAATTTTTATTAAAAACACCACCCTATATCTCAATACAGTGGTAGAGCCCCCGAATACACTCTAGTGAATCACCACTAACTTTTAGCATGCTAAACTGAAGGTAAAGTATAGCCTCTAACCCAAATTCTACAATCCACTGGAAAAAGAGTGCTCCAAAGCTTCAATAATGCTTCTTAAGTATTATATATATAGTACTCATTCATGAGTCAGAGTGTGATAATGGTGAAATATTTCATGATCAGGCCTTTTAATTTATTTTCACGAGCCAGGCAGAGTGAAAACAAAGCCTGATGGTAACTCTTGGTATAAAAATTAGCGGTAAAACTCTAGGGGCTCCCTCCCCACACTCCCAGCGATACTTTAGCAGCAGCTCTAACCTGGTTGGGTAAGCCTCACTAGAGGAAGGTAGCTGTAAAAACCCAGAAAACTGGTAAGCCCACGGTTGCTATAACTACTAGCTAGGGTAATGAGCTTGGCAATATAGCCATGAGATAGCACTATGTAATAACGTGAGAACTCACTATCACTGGTACCTAAAAATAACATTGTGAAGATATCTAGAGTGGAATAACTATATTAATTCCACTCTAAATATCTTTACAATGTTAATTTTAGGTACATGACTGGTTAAATGACTCAAGATATTTCAGGGTTGTTATTTCACACTGTACTGCCAAGCTAATTACCCTAGCAGTTATAGCAACTGCCAAAAACACCACTTTTCCAGGTTTTACAGCTACCTTCCTCAGGTATAGCCTACCCAACTGGATTAAAGCAGCTGCTAAAACAACTGAATATCTAGTTTGGGGAGCCCCTTAGTCAACTTTACACCTGTGAGTTACCTGTCCTAGTACAAACTACAGCAGTGAAGATATCTAGTATGGAATATTACACTCATCAGAGTGATATGGTTAACCATTTCACTCTCTATAAAACTTTATAAAACAGTTATAAACTTCCGGTCGAGGGTTGCAGAACAACTGTGTAGTAGCTGTGAGTGCTCGTTGTCAAAAACTACTGGTAACTCAGATAGTCAGAATGCTATATCAGAGACTACAGAAAATACCGGTATTCTGGAAATTGAGGTAAGAAAGTAGTTCTGTATTTGTTAGCTAAAGTATTGTCACAACAGCTTCGTACTTATACTTTTAGAAATCGACTGATATATTCTTTTGTAGTGTTTTGTTTGTGCACCAGGCTCGCTTGCCACTTCTGCTCAAGCACATCACTAAAAGTATCTCGCTTGCTTTGCTCGCTCAATAACAAACTAGTATCCCCTGTGTTACCCCTGATAGTGTCTCGCTCGCATAGCTCGCTAACCAAGATTCATTGCTCAACCAAAATGTAATGGGGTTATTATCTTCAGAGAGTGTTGCTACCGATGATGAATAACCTTTTGGATCAAAATTTGGAATAATTCGTAAAAACTCACGATACTTTGATATGTAGCTAGTTAGCTTTGCCAACCAAACTTAGCAATCTGTATTCATTCTGTCTTGTGTTGTCCAGTTTTCTCATTTGCTATTACTGAAATTATTTTTTTCCCTCCAAATTACAAACTTGAAACCCATTAAAAAGAAGGGCCTATTCTAGTAATTACTTTTAAATAAGAATAAAGCCATCATAATTGTGGTGAACAACACCACATGAGAGACTGTTTATTTATTTATTACATCATGCACTCACACAATATATGCCTAGCATGCTACTCAGGTTACCAAACATTTTATCACCCTCTTTCATTGGTACAGTTTTACTTGTTATGTTCTTGTTATCTCTGGATTTGCAGTCTCACCACAATAATAAAATTGCAATCAATGTTAATTTCATATCATTTTTCCTATAAAAATAAAAGGAATACTAATTATTGAATTGAATTATCAAGCTATCAAGTTCTGACCCTTCATACAAACTAGATAGAAACTTTCTCACCTAAAGGGGTCTGGAAAAAAATGAAAAATCTTGGTCGTCACCGGGAATCGAACCCAGGGCCACTGGCTTCAGCCACCAGTGCTCTAACCACCGAGCTACAACAACCCTGGACATGTGAAAGTCTTGGAAGTCGAGGGTTGTCGTAGCTCAGTGGTTAGAGCATATGTCGAGGGTTGTCGTAACTCAGTGGTTAGAGAACTGATGGCTGAAGCCAGTGGCCCCAGGTTCGATTCCCGGCAACGACCAAGATTTTTCATTTTTTTCCTTTGCTTTTTTTTCCAGACTCCTTTAGGTGAGAAAGTTTCTATATTGAATTGAATATAAGTACAACTAGCTAATTTGAAAAATCCTTAAAACTAACTATAAACTAATTGAAATAAAAATAAATTAACTATAACTAAACTATTAAAAAAAAGTCAAAAATACTAACTAATGAGCAAAATAGGAAAATGAAACAACACTACTATAAACACAGGTTGAGCTGTGCTACTACTTAAACATTGCTAAACAGTATATTTTATGTGCACTCTATCGATTGTCTCAGTTGTTGATTACACTGGCCTTAACAATCATTACGAGCCTTAGCTACACAATTTGTTTTGTTTTTCCCAAACACATAATAATTATTGTCATATAAAATAGCTACTTGCGGCTGCCAACAATAAAATAAGAGTAACTACACCAACTCTTTGTTGTTGTTTTTTTAAGTAAGACACCTTTAAATAATTTCTCTCTTAAATACAATGCATGATATTTGGAGGCAAAATATAAAAATATGAACTGATAGCCTGGTCCAAAGTTGTACTCAGTCCAGAGGTTGTACTGTATAGACCTAGCACGTATGATTACAAGTAGCTTAGATCTTACCTCTGTTAGTTAAACTATTATTTTAATCTTAATAAATTAATATTCAACATAAAAAGTATTATAAAACACTATTATAAAACTACAACAAAAACTAAACATATACATTCAGTACTGCAACACTTAATTTTTTAACAACGAGCAGATTGTCCATATCTGTTGTGTGCTACATAAGCTACATTACTAGAAACGTATACCATAGAGTATCCTGGTGCCAAGCAATTGGAACATCTTGCATCATGAAATGAGGAGTCTAAAAACACCTTGGTATTGTGTACAGATTTATAGTTTTTGAAGTGACCTTTACTAATACGTTTTGTCTTCAAATGATCTGTAACATTCCCATCTGTTATGTCGCCTGTAAGTCCACAACTAGGAAAGTACCAGATCCAGTCAAACTGGCATGAGGCTGCTGGCTTTGAGAAACACAACTTCAAAATGTAGTCCTTCAATTGAGTCTTTCCTGGGATTCTCGGCACAAAGAAGTCATCAGTATCTAGTGGCATTGCATAGTCGTATGTTCCAATATAACGATAGATACAGCCCACTTTGCGGAGAATCTCAGAATGCAGAGAAAGTTCTCCACCTTTTACATCACTGTCCGCATACCACTCTTTCCACACACTGAATGATAAATACCCTTCTTTATATTGTTTCCATAAAAAAGAATCTTTCACAATCAAATCATCAAATCCTTTGTCAGTTATAAAATGATCTAAGATACTGAAGTGAACATGATCTACCCCGAGGGTCTTCTGGTATTGAACAAATTCATGTATAAAGCTTGCTTTTCGATTGTGAATTTTAGAGCAGGTGACAGTTGTAAAATTGTACTTGCCTGTAGGAGTCACTCTTGGAGCAGGAAAGAAAAGAGGATGTTGAGATGTCTCTCTGATCTCTGGAGAACTTGGTCCAGTCTTGTAAACTACATGAACTTCACTGCCATTGGTTCCTGGCATATCATAACAATGTACTCGCATGTTCTCATACAGGAATGGCTTCTCACCAAGCCAGTCATGCATCAAATAGTTCTCAAGACCTGAGTACATAGTAAAGTTTGTGGCATTTCTGCCATCAACAGCACAACCAACTATCCATCCTTCGTCTAAAATAGTTTTGTTTACAGTCATAAATATAACAGTGCGGTTCATATGACCATCTCTAGGACGAGAGTCAAAAAATGCAGTGTGAACAATAAGATCTTTAGAGAATGGTTCATGGAAAGTGTTTAGTAGTTTGGAAGAATTAATTGCTGTTGGATATGTAGGATTAATTGCTGTTGGATATGTGGGAATAATTGCTGTTGGATATGTAGAATTAATTGCTATTGGTGGATATTCAGACTCAACAAAGTGTGGAGGTTTCTTGTTTGAGAAGACCAAAGTGTAGTAACATAAAAAGCAGAATAGTAGATAGCCAATACAAGTTGTGGAAAGAATCCACTTTGTTGCCTTTGTATTCATCTCGTCTATAAATAAATATGCAATAACAGTAATTAGAATGACAAATACATTAGAACAACTGTAACAAACTAAACTGTTTGAATGTTATCTTTGGGAATTAGTCAGGTTCGAAATGTATTTTCTTTAATATTTTTTGGAGATTTTCTAATCTATGTATTTTTAGAATCATTATGTTTTAGTAAAACAGAAAATCAATGTTTGCAAATTTTTGTAAGCGTTTATGGTAGCAATAATGAAATTTTAATTAGGCGAACATTGAAAACAATGTATTTTAAAGTATTTCTATAGTTGGATAAGCATGTATTTGTTTATCGTGACTAATCATTCCTTGTAAGAGTTACAAATTTGTAAAAATCAATACAATCATTCATACTATGCCACAAGCAAAAATAAAATATAAGATTTAGATAAAATAATAAATGCATAGTGGTATTTATGTGTATGAATATTTTGTACCAGTTCTTTACAATTTGACTGTTACTTAGTCATCACTATCACTATCAGATAAATAATTTTCAAAATAGGATTCTTCATCATTTTCTATCTACGTATGTAGTTTATCTTTGTAATTTTTGACCTGTGCGACAGATGGCATCCAGTCAGCCATTGCTAAATTTGTAAGTGCAGCATATTGCCCTAAGGGCATTCAGATTTTTATCATTCCAGAACTACGGTGGTATCTTTTTTGCAAACACATGGCTGAAAGTGTCAAGCTACCGCCAACTATTGGAGCTCTCAAGCAGCACATTTTACGAGTACACTTGCAGGCAAGTGTGTGGGGCCAGGCAAGTATTGCTCAGCAGATATTTCTGGATCCACTGCAGAATGGCTATCACAGAAATTCTGATGGAGAGTTAACACCAACAACAACAGATATCCTTCCAGCACCCAAGGCAGTCATCGAGATGGATAGATGTCAGTGCAAGGGCGATTGTACATCACAAAGGTGTTCATGCAAAAGCAACAGCTTACAATGTACTGACCTCTGCTTGTGCAGTACTCAGTGAGTATTATTGTTTGTTAGTGTAAAACTTAAAAAAAAACTTGTAAAATTAAGATTAAGTGGTAAGTATTTTAACATAGTTTCATGTCAGACTGTTGGGTAAAGAAACCAAAAATGCAAAGGAGCAGTATTAAAATTTAAGAGTGAGGATATAGCAGCTAAACTGCATAAATGACTGCATGACTGTCATTGCTTAACAATTTTATTTTCCAAATATAATAATGATTTAGCTATTGATTCATCCATTCACAAAACCTTGGCTATAGTCTCAGCGGTGATATCCGCGAGGGGAATGGTTCAGGCTAGTGGGTGAACCTATCAATGCAGGTGAGCATGTAGCTGAATCCCCGAGAGGACGGAAGAGATCTATGTGAACGTGGTCGAACAGGACACCAGGTGTGACAAACGACAAAGTGGGCTAACAAGAGGCACCATGTAGCATGGATGTTGAGAGAAAAGTTTTGAAAACAGCGCGTCGAAGGGCTGAGAAACGATTGCACGAGGGATCCCGGTAGATACATCACATGAAATCATGTGGACAAAGGAGACGGATTCCAACTTTAATGAAGACCAAGTGGGTGTATTGGAAGTGTTTTACGTCCAACTAGCTAACTATAGAGGAACTACACTACTTTGGCCAACATAAAAATATATCGCATGTGACTGACTATATCAGGTAAGGGATGACGATGACAGTGAAAACAGAAAATAGGAAAAGGACAACAATCATAAAAACTACAATAAGTTCATAATTTCACTACAGGTGTGGATCTATTAGCTATTTTAATGAGGCATCAATATAGCTCGAGCAATGAAAATGGTACATGGAAATGCTGTCTTCATAAGAGAGAAGCTAAACTGGCCAGAAACACTCACTGTATACATTTTCAATGTGAAACTTCACTTCTATCAAATATGTCAACTTCCCTGTGAATAAAGCAAACTACGCAGCAGGCTGCAAGCAATTATTTACTAATGTAATTACAATGTGACGCTAGGGGGTGTTACCCACAAAAGCTTGTACCTACATGGAGCTGAAAGCTTTGCATTTTCTCAAACAATTAGCCTGAAATAAAAATAAAAAAGTAGCACAATGAAAGGTCCAAAATCTTCGTTCCGAGTAATTTCACACCTAAATCAATGGTTGATTGTCAGTATTCTCCAAAATCAGAGTGTGACATACAGACAGGACAACTAAACCCTCTCGCGCAAGCATGCTGAGAGATAATGACACCACTGACAGCTACTTCCCTTCATCCCACACATTCATTAGCTCAACGTTGAGGCAAATTTCAGGAATATTTGTGTGTGATGGTACATTGTCAAAAAGACTTTGGCAGGAAAGAAACTCCCTCTCAAACAAGGTAATTGCTTTGTGAGTGTTCAGGTTTGACTACCTTCACCAGCGGAAAAAATTCCTCAAGTCTCGATTGCATCAATTTCGTCTATTTTAGTTTTGTTCTATTCTACTTGACTTTTCACCTGTATAATTACTAGTGCATTTCAACTCTATAATCTTATATTGTGTCATCATATTTTTTTGTTTTAACTTGCTATTCATGTATCCATCAAGGCTGAGTGTGACTGTATCAATAGCATGAGATTTAGCTGAAGTTGCAGTTTGTAAAGAGGTGGAAATTACCTGAATAGCAATCATGGTGGTACACACTGTGCCACGAGAGAACAAAGTAAATTGCATGTTTGACTGGCAAGACTGGCAAATCCTTTAGCTACTAGCTTACGATTACTATACGTTCAAGTCTAGTTTTGGAAAAGCAACCTTTTACCTAACTGCTACACGTACGTTTACCTAGGTAAAAGATTGTGTTTGCAAGACAATTTGAAATTGTAGCAAAAAGGAGCTTTTTTTATTCTCACTAAAATTCATAAAGATCAGAGGTCCGGTTTCTGTCGGTGTTTATGTAATAGTTATAAACCAAAATTGAGGTTTGTATGCGATTTATAAATCGCAATACAAACCTAATGATTTTGGTTTATAACTATTTTATAGCCCAAACATAAACAACGAGCAAAGTATAGCGTTAGCTATCTTAGTAATTGTATTAAAGTACCCAAACTCTTCATTATTCCATTTTTCTTTGATCTGCCTTCCATCATAATTATGGTTGCTAAGAACTATATCAGACTTTTCCCCGCTAATACATTTTCTTACGAGCATACCAGACTGTATCCGATTTATAGTTCTTAACGACAAGCGCGGTCACTCGGGTAACGGGCTATAAACTAAATTTAATATAAAATAAAAAGCTATCTATTAATTTAACTTAATGAGGAGGTCACATATAAAAGGGCGTGGCATGGGACATATTCATGACAAGTGGAAAATTTGGTGGCTGCCAGTTTTGGTCGCCAACTTCCCGGAGATTACTAACTGAGGAACCATGTCACAGAAGTAAGAAATAAGTCATGAGTACCTTAACAGAAGGGAAAAGAAAAACAAAAAATGGTGGGCTATAAAAAGAGAAAAAAGAAGAGCACTGTTTGCCATTGACACAGCTAAATTCAACTGCACAGGATATACAGTGTACCGTCAGGTACTGCTAGATACTAACTTGACAGGTCATCTTCAATCAAGAAATACTTTGGTACACACACACACGGCATACACAATTATTCATTACATAAGGACAACTGGATGCCACTATATTGGTGTACATGCTGCATTGGAGCCACAATTATGACTTCATGAAAAGTATTATTAGAGGGTTATGCCTCCACTATAAGAGATAAGGATAGTAAGACACGATACATACTTCAGTTAAAAGAGATCAGTGGGCTTGATCCATACGATACTACAAGAAGTGAATGGCAAGATGATTCGGATTTATGGCCTATTGGCTGCTACGTTAATTTTTTGTCCGGTTGGGTTCGAGAGATATAGGTCAGAAAGCAAGTTTTCATTGCCAAGGTAAGATAAATACTATGCATGCTTTGGTAGCTCATTATATCATATTATATATAGGTTAATCATTCCCAAAGAATTTTTTTACGCCACTCACTCCTTGCATTATTGCTAAACCTGATGGGGAAATTATTACTGCTTTTTTATGGGCCATAGAGTCCAGTGTTCGTTACAAGATTCTTGAACAATTACTATGAAAAAGAATACTGGGTAATTCCTCATGCTGTCAAGCAAATTCCATACGCTACACAATTAATGAAATATCATTTGTGGGGAAGAAAAGAAGTCAAAAGTTGATATTAAACACCCCAACATCATCCTCTTCACCGACTCAGCCACCTCTATTTGATCTATTGCCTCCTCTATAAGTGATAGCAATAGAAAAACATCACTACTTGAACCCAGTTGTCAGTGGTTTCTTTGCATCCATAGCATCCAGTTCAAAACATCCAGCTATTTTGTCCTTGATAGAACCATACAGTGACAAGCATATACCTTCAGCACTCCATGAAAAGTTTACCAGTGTTTGTCAGAAATGAAGAAGTCAGAATATCTAGAATATAGTTATGCTCAGCTACTGAAACTTGCAAAAACAACAATGATTTGTTAAACAATGGATCAGGTACAAGCTGTGGAATCCAAAACAAAACTGCTAGCAAAGACACCACTGCGGTTTCGGATGTGTACTGGGAGAGTAACAGCATCACAGTTCAAGAAAGTTTTATACACAGATCTAGCCTCTCCATCTGTTAGCCTTACGATGCAAATTTGCCATCTGGAATTGAATCACTTTAAAGCGGCAGTAACTTCTTGGGGATGTGAGCATGAGAAAGTAGCTCTTCGTGAATATTACAAAGCACATTCTCCTAAGTGCAAACAAGGAAATGTTGAGGCAAGTCATGTATAATGGTATAGTGTCTATCTTAAGTATGTCACTATGGTGTATTATAGGTTGATCAGTGTGTTTTATTCCTGGATATAGATAATCCATATATTGGGGCTTCTCCAGATGGAGTAGTGATTTGCACATGTTGTGATGATGGTATTTGTGAGATTAGGTAAGCTTAGGACAGTAATCAGAAATCGTTGTTGTCCTATAGTGATGCAAAAATTGTGCTATTTACTTCATAGTGTCCTCATTGCCATAAAGACGACACCATTGTTTACGCCACTTCAGGATATAAATCATTCAGTTTGAGTCCAAATAGTGATGGAAATAATGAAATAAGACATGACCACACCTACTACTACCAGGTAGTAGCATATCATTGCATCAATAGTTTATTATTGGCTAGCGAGACACTCTCACAATTGAAAATTGGGGATATTTGTTTGTTTATATATATGTGTGGACGTACATATGTCATTTTGTACTTTGACCCTCGTGTATTTTTGTGTTCGCTCCGTGTTCATCCCCATCCCAAACTTCACTAAACAGGATCCCCGGGTTAGCAATCATTACCCTTATCACCTTAGAAATTGAATTGTTTACCGCTTTGAATTGTTTTGCGGGCACAGTTAAAACTCAAAAAATTATGGGAGCTCCATTTCTATTCGAGTTAGTGGCGGTGGTCAGTTAATACGCTATTTGTCACAGTTATAAGCCCTACGCAACAGTATTTACTTGAAAATTTATTGTCCACTAGACTAACATCGGAGGTAAGTCTTGCATAGTAAGTCTTGCGTAGTAATGTTCAGTTGTGTGAAAGTATTGTGTGTTACAACTACTACTAAGAATATCACAAAGAAAATTTTAAATAACGTTGACTTGATTTTGTTGCTTCTTTTTCAATTCAAACAGTTGCGGGGAGCGGTTACTATGGCATTGAAACCCCTTTACCACATATATGTAATTTAAAAACTCGACTTTATTTTAGTGGCTCGATTTTTAGTAGTTAGAATCAATCGTTTAACAATAGTGTGGTTTAAGGCTCGCTCGCCATTTGTGCTCAAGCACTCCACTAGTTATTATATACATACATGTATATATAATATATATAATATATTATATAGGTTCAGTGCCAGTTGTATTGTACGAAAAAATGTTATTGTGATTTGTTTTGTGGACCCACCAAGATGTTCACATTGAGAGAATATTATATCCAGATGAAGACTTGGCATGAAAATTTTGAATGTGCCAAGCAGTTTTTTTTGACAGCCATTATGCCAGAACTGTTGGGAAAGCTCTATTCACGCCCCATATTGTCTTCATTTGAAGATAAGCCAAGCAACAAGCCAGGAAAATTTGGATATAAATGATTCAAGTGACCCAAAATGTGAACAATCCTAATGACATTTTTTTGCTATTGTCATGGTCCTGACGAAGGCAAATGATTGGCTGTGATAACTCTAAGTATTTATACCAGTGGTTTCATTAGAATGTATTGAATTGAAATCACTCCTCGATCCAAGCTTTGGTATTGGCCTGATAAGATTGATTACTTTAAATCTAAACGACTAAAAAAAAGGTAACTATAACTATCAGTATTGTATATTGTTATACCAACATGTTATTTCATTCAACAATAAATCATTCATTCAAAGGGAACAACAGAGTCACAAATATTAATGAGAGCACATGAAACATAAACTATTTTGTCCCGTGTTGTATTGCATTACAAACTCTATTGGTTGGGTGGCATTTAATATTGAGTAATTCTTTTGCACATTCCTAATAACCATTGTGGTGAAGCTTCACCACATTATTCAATAATAGTGACATTGACACTGTTGTACGTACACTAGACCATTGGCATGTGTTAGTATTGTGTTTTCTGAACTAGCTAATTATCACCTACTCCATTTATCCATCACCATACTCAGCAGGTTCTATATCACCTTTGAGCATGTGCAGGTAGGTTGCCTATAAAAGGGCCTGTCTGTGCATGTGCTAGGCAGTGTCACATTTTATGAGCTTTGAATAACACTTAGTCCTGAGACAGTCTTTGCTCTGTTTGAAAAGCAGCACTGATAGTTAAGGGAAGCCTTTGGACAGGCTTGTGTGAGGTTCAGTAGTTCAGTGATACTCTGGTGGCAGCCTATCACAGGTTTGTCTCCTCCACCAGTGACTGTCCTTACCAGACAGTCCCCCACAACCATCTCAACAAGAATTTTAACATTAGTGATATTTCTTGTTTGCTCAACAGTAATAAAATCCAATTGCTTTTTGTTTTTTGTAAACACAGGAATCCAACAGAATATCCAACATCAAACCTACAATCTGCTAGCACTGTATCACCTGGGGTTCAGCAATGAACTATGTTCAGTAATATATTTATCGCTGGTTCAGCCACCCCAACCTTCTGAGATGAAACTGACAGTTCCCTGTGGAGTGATCCCTCTTTAATACCTAACAGTGGTGCTTATATGATGATAAGTTTGAGCACGTGCAAGGAGATTAGTCAGGCGATCCAAAAAAATATCAAAGGAATCTATTATCACAACACACGATGGATAATGCTTCAGAAATACCATGGGCATTGCTATCTCAGTGACTGTCTATCTGGCCAAACGATTAAGGGTTTAGTCGCACAAACAAGACATTCAAAACATGTAGAAATATGTGGCTAACTGTAGACTTGCTTATATGAAACCTGTATACTAGATCTTGGCCTTGCAGATTAAGGCACAGTTGCATTAGGGTCATGAGTAGTTGTTGAAATGGAGAGAGAGAGAGCCGACTGTGCCTTTTAGTGAGATTCAATGTAAGTATATAATGTTCTTAATAATTTCCACGTAGTTTATCCTGTATAATGAAGTACTTTTGCATCATTCTGTTCAAAGTCTTTTCCTGCTAGTGGTACATCTGTTCCATACAGATGCGTGACCACAAGAAGGTTCAGTGACTGGTTATCCGGTTATATAACAGGATATCCTGTGATATAAAATGAAAAAAATTTTTTTTTAATGTACGTAACTACACAATACAATACAATTTGTTGCAAATGATTTTTTTTTTTGGTGGATGTTACTGTACATACTTAAAATTAAAAATTTTAGCATGGTTTTTTAACTTGTTAATATCATAGATATTTTAGTTTATAAGTACATTCCACCTAGCAATCTCTATAAAAAAAAGATTATAAAAAACAATTGCAGTTAACTAGCAATTTCTTGATTTAGTGATTTCAAAAGTATAATATTAAGTAGCTTATTTGAGTGTCGGATGGAGCCGTCTTGGTCACATGACTAGATGAACCTGTATGTAACAGGATAGACCGGTTGTGTAACTGAATAAGATAAAACTGTTTTGTTACGGGCTACCTTCCAGTAACATAACTGGATGGCTAGAATACTGTCCAGTTACATAACGGGACTTGTCCTGTTGTGTAACCAGACCATTGGTCACGTAACAGGACTGCCCATTTTATTACTGGATAACGCGTTACGTATAGGGTATCCAGTTACGTAACTGGACAAGTTGGGCATCCCATGGAACACATACTTAAGGGTGACTACAGACTTCTGGAAAGAGTTCAGAATGAGGCCATAGATTTCACATACGGAGAATAGCATTGAATAATAATCATTACATAATGATATTCATGGCAAGTGTGATTAATCTAATAGACGAGTTGCATTCAATTCCACAAAAATTTCAATTAATGTGACGTCACGCGTAGAGGCCTGGATCCCATTAAAAAATGTATTAGAGTCAATGGGACGAGTCAAGCGGAACTGTTTGAAGTTCCTGTCAGAGCTAAACATTATTCATTTTAAGTGAAAATAGTCCAAAAGTTCTCTCCAAAAGCTACCAGCTGATCATTGTTGCATGTGCGAGAGTGGAGTTGGAGTTGAGATGTGAGTGCTGAAAGCAGCTATAGTGGAACTGGGACTGGAGTTTTAGAAGATGCTAAGGATGTGGCTGTTGTTACACTTGTAGTAAGCAATAATCCTGGAGCAGAGCTAGTTGAACCGCTTGATAAACACACAGTGGCAGCCTTGAGATGGTGGCTACTATGCAGAGGAATTAAACTACCTACATCAACAAAGAAGAAAGACCTCATTCACAGGTTAGCTATTACTATTCTAGGCTCTCACAATTATTTGTGTGGATCATAAATTCTACAGAATAAGAAAGGCTGAAGAGGATGGAGAGTTGGTTGTTGATGTTTCCTACCTTTTTCGTAAGTACCAGAGGCTAAGAGATGCTGGTGAAAATGTTAGATTTCCATCCATTCCTCCTGTACCTATTTCTGGGTGGAGTAAAATGACAAAGGACAACAGTTCCACTTGACTCGTCCCATTAACTCTAATACATTTTTTAAGACATCCACGCGTGGATTTTTTATTATTTTTTTTGAATTTTTGCGAATTGAATGCAACCGTCTATTGATGAGTAAGAGTATGGCTTGTCCCTGATTTGGATTCAAAACATGCTGTTGAGTTACACTTATCCAAATCAGTAAAGGAACTTTAAGCTTGAAATTACAGCTATCTAAAACATGCTCACTCCAACCACGAATCAGAAATTAGGGAATAGGCTTCCAAATACCGCGGAAGACCTACTCATTGAACGAATCAATACGCCATACCGTGGCCTGAGTAAGCCCCTATTACTACACTACACCCGCTCAAACTTACCTTCGTCTTTTTTTTTATTTTTAGACCTGAAGAATTTCTCCACGGCTCGGTGTTTGGATCTCAGGACACTGTGGTAAGGGCGCTTTAATTAGAATCTGTACTAGGACAAACTCCACCAGATCAATTCAGTCCCAACCCACCTCAACGACGACGGTAAGAAGATTCGACAATAAATGACAGCGACGTCACCATCTTGGATTTGCGCGTGGCTTCCTCTTGTTTATCGGGGGAAAGTGGTCAACCTTGAAAGTATGATACAACAACCCCAACCTAAATGCAAAAATTGACACTTACTCGAGTACCATATGTTTTAAGCTTGCTTGTTTGGCACTTTTGGTTTGCTGTCTGCACCTCTAGATTGCAAAAGGAGTTGTGGTGGGTCTCACCAAATGATCTTCCAGATCTTTCTTTTTTTTAGACATGAAGTAAGCAAGCCAAGAATCTAGGTTTGTCTACACACTGATGATTTATTGCCCAATCAATTGCTAACTCTATATTAAGTATTGAGTTTTGAAAGATCTACACATGTATATAGTTATACGTAGTGGTGGGTGTGGTCATTGGTCAAGGACATTTTAATCATTTTGTCAACAACATTAACACATCGTGGAAAATATGTATTTAAAGCTCAAGGATTTGGGGATTTGACATCATCAGTCCACCTACTTCCATTATACATTATAGTGTGAATCAATTCACCTAAATTTTAAATAATAAAGTAGAGCTATATTTAAGCAAATAATGAATAAAGTAATTTATCATAATAATAAAAAAATTGTTGAAGAAGTAAGAGGTTGTGACTTCATATTGAGGAAGCAGAGTGTAATGGCCATTTGTAGAGCCATTACTGAAAGTGTGCTGTTTTGGTCCTGTATAGTTACAATATATGAATACATGTAAAGTATGTGTAAACTATCTACTGTGGCGTCTTTTGTTTGTACAAGAGATAGCAACATGATATATGCTTAGATGTGGGCACACCAACATGACTTTTGACCTCAAGCTCTTCCTATTCAGTCTCAAAAAGTAACATGCCAAGGTGACTCTTAAAAGTCTCATACAACCCAATTAACTTCATTTTTGTGGCTCACCGTGCGGCAATTATAGGTAAATATAAATTCATAACACACTACAACAAAAAATAACATGGAAAAAAAATGTTTTCCCCGAGAATGACTTGAGGAGCAGGATTTCTATGTTGGGTTACCTGTAAAAAGAAAGAAGATATAATGTTGGGGAATAATGTTTTGCACGTGGACTATCGACATGACCATAATGATGCAAAGGGCTAAACACTGGTGATGCTAGAGATCAGCAAACCAAAGGATTCTCTGTGGAGTAAAGGATGGGGTCTACCTTCAAGCAAACACAAAAATGTGAGGGTCAAATTACAACATACGTATGTCCATTACAAACAAACAAATATCCCTGATTCTCAATTGTGTTACCCATGATAGTGTCACTCACTCAACTACTAAAACCTATACTCATAACCATAGGAGACGGGTATCTGGGACAGCCAGAACTGTTTCAATATTTCAACTTCTCCTGTACTTGACCCCAATGTTTAGTAATGAGTCATCAACACTTCAATAAAATTCAGCATATGTGTGGGAAATGAGCCCCTACGACTTCTTTTAGCCACTTCACCGCTAGACCGATCACTGTGGTGAAGTATTAGCAATTTATGGCCAAAGAGAGAAGAAAAAAGGGAGTGGAAAAAAATAAAAATAAAAACAATAACATCAGCTTAAAAGTAATGGAAATAATACAAAGCATTAATACAAAAAGGGTGTAAAGATAGAAGGAAGAAAATGTGTGAATAGTGTGTGTGTGTGTGTGTGTGCGTGCGTGTTATGGCCTGGAAGTGCCCAGTATCTACCGCGTGTTCGTCCCACCTGTTTATGTCTGCCGAATGAGAGAACTAGTTAATAGAGGGACATTTGTAATGAATGTAAAATTAGTATTAGCATTCATTTAGTATTATGTCTTTTATTAAATTGAAAGGCACACAAGTCATAAATTAGTTAGGCGTGGCAAGCTAAAATTGAAAGGCTAGGCAAAATGGAGGCATCAATAAGTTGGGTGTGGCTAACTGGCCGTCCCAAGAAGTAAATTTTGTACAAGACATTACATTTTGGGGCACACAACTTGGCTGTTGTCCGGAGTAGAGAGTCAACCGTTACTTGGAGTCAAAAAATCCATTACATACATGCAGAAAATACTCCGTTCCCAACGGTCTGACCGTTGTTGAGAGTCTGACCGCTTCTCGGAGTCCCGTTGTAGGGAGGTTCGACTGTATTTCCTGTCCTGAGGCTACAGGTGTGGTGATGACTTGTGGTTGCTGGTTGTTGGTTTAGTCTTGAGAGGGTGGTTTGTCATTTGTAATGAATAGATCCATCTTGCCAAGGTCAACTCCAGTCATTGCAGGATATCTAGATGCAATTGTAGCTAATATCTTAGCAGCCTTTCTGATGAATACTGTAGTTAAAATACAGTGGTCAAAATGGGTGGCATAGTTACCACTATAATCTACCTTATGAGGAGGCATTGCAGGCTGTGTGATTCAGCTAAAAGCACCATGGAGAATGACAGTCTTTAAACTATGTTACTCAATTGGTCCAAAATTGACAGAATACTGCATTATTGATCAAGTTGTGTTAATACTACGACAGCATACATGTGTATGCATGATAAATATGGATATCTTCAGGTTTATACCAAATTTTATATCTGTATAACCTGAACTTTAATAAAACATTCAGTAATGGCCAAAAAAATTCAAACTTTTTTTAGCCTGTTTCACTGTTAAGCTAATGAAATACATGCAACTACAATGGAAATGATTTCTAATTGTCTACTAGTTAAAACATTTAATTATATTATAACTGCATACATTTACCCAAAGTGGCACTACTAGCCAACACAGTATCATTCCTCAACCATTTGGCACATATAGCTCGTGCATTGCAACTGTAGATGTTGCGGTATCTCCGTCTCGTGGGCTAGATGACACTCCCACCCCTCCTTACAGCTAGGGAAAAAAGAGGGTCTGGGGATGTAGGCCATACTTACCAGCTATGACTGAAAGCAATGAAGAATGTGCATAACCTGTGGATGTAAAGAAGAAGAATTGAACCTAATTCGGGAGTGATGGAAGGTGCTTTGAAGTGAGGGGGGGGGGGGGGGGGGGGGGGGGGGGGGGGGGGGCACCATGTATCACAAGCCAAATTACTCTTATGAAAACCACTTCTGTATTTCTGCCTTCATAATTAAGTACCGTTTTAAGTTGAGCTTACATTTTTTCAAGGTGGTAAAAATGGGGTGCACCCACCATGCAAAATCTTCAGTATACACCGGTGTATAACACATGGATAACTTTGTTATACATATGAGAAACACCAGGGTCACTCATCTAGTATACACCAGTGTTTCTCCTATGTATAGGTACCAGTTTACACAGGTGTGTATAACATTGATATAACAAAAGTATACGACATGTGTAAACCATATGTATACCATAATATGTATAACTTAAGGGTGCAGTACCACCGGAACCTGCGGTAATTAAACGATTCAGTAGAATACCACAAAACCCGCCCGTAACTCGATCCAATTTACTCTCCGCAAACTGACTATTGTACGCGACTCGCGCACAATTTAAACACGTACCAATTAACTGTACCAAACAATTTACCACAAAGAGCTTTCACCTCAAAGGACTACCAGTACTGTAGGGCAGAAGCAGCAGAGTAGATAATTAATATTTGTTCACTTTCTAAAATATATTACTAAACAATATTATAAAATCATAACTCCATAGTAGCAGGGCCATAATCAAATACAATATGAAATGAACAAAATCAAAGGTTCTGAAGTATGCAATACTATCAAGGGGATCCAAGGAGCTGTGCCTTCTCATTGACCTCTCTACTGGAGTGCCATGCCCTCTCTTCTAAATAACCAGGATGTAGTATTCTTCCCTTCAGGAGGCATGACTTCTTAGGAGAGCCGAAGGTCTACTATTTTCTCCTCTGGAAAACAAGGAAGCCATGTCTTCTGCTCTTTTGTTGTGAACCTGCCAGTTGTACCCTAGAACCAAGGAGTTGTGCCTTCTCATAATGGGAGCTCATCTATTTCTATGAAGAGCATGCCAGCACCTTTCTCTCCTGTTGAGGTAGATTAGACAAAGTACTATGATCTAAAATTTGATTCAGGTCTTATTTTAAATAAATCAATAAAATAATAATTGATAATAAACAGCCTAATTGATAAATTTATATTATTGTAGAAAGAAAAATAACATTAGTAAATAAAAGTAATAATTCACATTTTCTTTTAATGGTGTGCAAATATCATATAACCTCACAACAGTAACAGGGATAGAAAAAAAAATAGCACCAAAAATTCCTGAGAAGTTGAAGTTAACACACTGAAACTGCTTCTAACTTCTACCCGCTACACCAACCTTCTATCAAGCTCTCCAAAGACACCAAAGCAGATTCTTCCTTCCAAGTCGCAGCTGTGAGCCGTGATATATCTATTCTAAACGAATGACTCCAGGCGCCATTAATACGCCGCCGCTTCTTCAACGTCTAGGACCCTTCAGTACATTCCAGAAGTCTTGTACTCTTCCCGCGGGCCTCACTTACACAGTAACTCTTCTTTTGTGTTTGCTTACCAGTTCTAATTAGAGCCGCCACCACCCGGAATAATTTTGCCCACAATAAATTGCGCGCTCAGAGTTGGGGGGCGGAGTTGAAGAATCAAATGATGAATACGAATCAATAGTTAGCTTTCGTACCTAAAAATCGATATTCAGAAGTACTGGATGGCCAGGAATGAACTCATATTTTGTACACGGGGTACAAGCCACATTTAAAAAAACATCACAACGAGTTTTTTCTTTTAAATAGGATACAAAAAAAATAATATAAAAATATTTAAAAAACTGGAAAACAAATACTAATATAAAAAATACTGCGTTGTAATGTTGTGGGGAAGCCCCTAGGCTACCGCTGGAAAAAAAAATCGACTTCGTAACTGCAAAACGGTCGCCACTTTATTTCGCTGAATAGCCGTAAAGTTTGTACCGTTGTTTCTCCGTTCCTGGTCGGTCTTTTTTCTTGAAACCTGGTTTATAAGAGCTGTCTGTTGGTGTCTGTTTCAACTGCAACAACAAAGTAAGCGTACACTGAACAGAAAACGAGAAATAAATACATAGCATAACTCCTCCATCTGCGGTTTCAAGTGATACTGCACCCTTAAGTATATCAAAAGTATACTACACTGGTTATAACAATAGTAGACAACCTGCGTATATCTTTCATATTGCCTATGTATTTCAAATATTTATCATACGTAAAACAAAAGTATAATGACCACAAAAAAAAAAGCGATTATGCACCATAAAATTTTTGAAACGATGAAAAACAACAAAAAAGAAATCACTTCGTCCAATAAAAATAAGATTTTGCGTGAATATTGTTTGATCATTGTCATCACTGCATGGAGAGTTCTCCGGTGAAAAAGTACTTCATACTTGACGCTTGCCATCCTTTTCCCGATATAAATATTTCAGATAGTATTCACAACACAGTGTCCTCTTCAAAATTCTGAACACATAAACACACACAAAATGAAATTGCATTAGACTACACAGCTAAAACCTAACTTAAAATTAAGACAAATAATTATACCACACATAGTCTAATAAATATTTAGTCGGGCGAGCGAGCGAGACACTTACAGAGGTAACACAATTGAAAATCGGGGAAGTTTGTTTATTTATTATGTTTGGACGTACATATGTCATTTGTACTTTGACCCCTCTCGTATTTTTGTGTTAACTCGTTGTTCAACCCCGACCCAAACTTCACTAAACAGAATCCTCCGGTTTAGCAATCATTACCCGTATCATCCTAAAAATTGAATTGTTTACCGCTCTGAATAGAGGTCCACAATATATTCGTTGAATACAGAGAAGTGTCCACAATATATTAGTTGGCGAGCGAGCGAGACACTTACAGGGGTAACACAATCGAAAATCGGGGATGTTTATTTATTTATTTATTTGTATATATGTATGGACGTATGTATGTCATTTTGTACTTTGACCCTCGCGTTTTTGTGTTAGTTATGTGGTCGACCCCGTCCCAAATTGCACTAAACAGAATCCTCTGGTTTATCGATCAGTACCCGTATCACCCTAGAAATTGAATTGTTTACCGTTTTGAATTCTTTTGCGGGTGCAGTTAAAACTTGAAAACTTAAGGGACTTCCATTTCTATCGAGTTAGTGGCGGTGGTAAGTCAATGCACTCTTTGTCATGGTTATAAGCCGTGCACAACAGTATTTACTTGAAAATACATTGGGTAAGTCTGTGTAGGTGCATGTCCAGTTGTGTCAAAGCATTGTGTGTTACAACCACTACTTAGCTAAGAATATCACAGAGAAAATTTTTAAATAACGTGTATTGTTTTTTTTTTTGTTTTTTTTTTCCTTCCAAGCAGTTGCAGAGAGTTGTTACTATGGCACTGAAATCCCTTTACCCTGTATGCTAAATTTAAAAACTGGACCTTATTTTCAGTAGCTTCAGTGTTAGAAGTCAAAATCTTAATAGTATAGTCTTTAGCTCGCTCGCCATTTGTGCTCAAGCACATCACTAGTTTAATATGGAAAAAGTGTCTACAATATTAGTTAAATATATAGAAAAGGGTCCACAAAATTATAAGTTCGATACGAAAAAGCGTTCACAATATATTACTTCAATATGGATAGAGGTCCACAATATATTAGTTCAATATGGAAGTGTCCACAACATATTATTTCAATATAGAAAAGGGTCCACAATACATTAGTTCAATACGAAAAAGGGTCCACAATATATCCTATCAATATGGAAAAGGGTCCACAATACATTAGTTCAATATGAAAAAAAGGTCCACAATATACAGTCGAATCTCCGATAGCGGACATCCCGAGAAGCGGATGTACTCTCTGGAATGGACAAAGCGCTAGTCGCAGATTGAATATTCTATTCTTACTGTACATTTACAAACTCCCAGGAGCGACCATCTCTCAAATCCGGACAGCGGACAGTACTCTGGGTACCGAAATCGTTCAGCGACTTACGTTCAGTCTCTATTAACGTACACTAACCACGCCCACTGCAGAATGCAGGTAGTAGTCAGCTCAATAAGATCAGCCACACTTTCAAGACCCTTTACAGAATACCTAAATTGTCAAACCGAAAGGTGGTAGTATGGCTTCCCACAAAAAGCGAGTGTATCTTTCCCTCGAGAAGAAGGTGGAATTGATAAAATATTCTCGAAGTAATCCTGGCACTTCTCTAAAATCTCTTGAAATGGTATTTGGATGCGGTAAGACACAGATAAGTAAAATTGTGAAGAATAAAGAGTCTATTTTAGCTGAATATCAATCTAATGCTTCTGGAGACAGGGTATACTCCAACAGTAAGGCTCGTAAATCTAAATATTCTGATGTCAATGATGCTCTCTATGAATGGTTCAAGTTAGCAACATCCAAGAATATTCCTGTTGGGGGACCACAACCAATTCAAAAAGGAAAGATGATTGCGGAAGCATTAGGGAAGTCCGATTTTAAAGAATCAGTGGGATGGCTGGAAAAATGGAAGAAAAGGTTTTCCATTAAGTATTTTAAGATTTGTGGTGAATCAGGTGATGTCCAGGGGGTAACTATAGATTCCTGGAAAGAGCGTCTGCCAGAATTGGTCCGAGCTATTCAAAGAATGATATTTGGAACATGGACGAGAAAGGTTTTTTTCGTGCTCTACCTGATCATGGCTTTTCCCAAAAAAGTCGTAGTTACAAGGGAGGAAAGAAATCCAAGCAGAGGGTTACAATTGCTTTTTTTGTGTCTGCTTCAGGACATAAAGAAAAACCTGTTTTCATCTGGAAATCAGAAAATCCGCGGTGCTTGCGTGGCTTTGATTAATCTTCTTTACCTGTCACATACTACACCCAAATAAAGGCCTGGATGTCTGGAGAAATTCTTACTGATATCCTAACTAAACTTAATCGAAGATTGATCACGTCTAATCGAAATATTCTATTATTGATGGATAATGCTGGTTGCCATCCACAAGAGTTAGTGTCAAAATTTTCAAATATTAAAATAATCTTTTTCCCACCAAACACCTCATGTTTGCAACCTCTGGACCTTGGAATTATTCAGACCTTTAAGGCTTATTATCGTAAACACTTTTTAACTTAAGATCGACTCTTGTGACCGTGCTACTGATGTGATTAAGTCTGTGAATGTTTTGGTTGCTCTTACTTGGGTCGCCCTAGCATGGCAAGAAGTGAGCCCAGAAACTATTAGCAAGTGTTTCAAAAAGGCTGGTGTTCTCAACTATGTGGTCACTTTAGGTGCTACAGATGGTAGTGTTGACCCCTTTTCTGATATTGATGAGTTGCAGTGTCTGATCGAGCAAACCGGCTCAGAGAGTTGCACTGCACGAGAATTCATTACTGGGGATGATAATCTCCCTATTTGTGCTGACATGGACAATGAGAATTGGGAGGAAACTTTTCTTAAAGAACTAACCGAAAATGAAGTTGAGAGTGCAATGGAGGTAGATGATGAAGAAGATGAATGTGATGAAGCAACTATAGTGGTTCCAAAATTGAAAACATACAAGGAAATAATAAATGTCTTGGAAGACGTTTAAAGGCCATACTGGTGAAGCATTGTCTGTTGGTTCTTTTATTGATCGCTTTGCTATGATAGCGTACAGTACAGCAAAACAAACTGAACAAGAACAACAACTAAAAAATGACTGAATGACTGGTAGTTTTATAGGCATGCTCAAGGTGGGGTGGTGAAAGTAAAGTACACAGGAAAAAAGAAAAAACAGTGTATGCAGGTAGACTTCCATAAGTTTATATAGATTGAAAGTGTGAATAAATTGAATAGAATACTAATTTGAGTTTGGTAAACAAAGTCAATGGTGTGGAAAATTAAGTAATCATAGTTCACCTTTGGACTCCCAACATCGATGCCATTTTGAGGCCGAAACCTCACCGGCCTCAGCGATTCCGACGGCCTTGTACGGTAGGCTTCACAAAAATGTCTGTTAAACATTTCCCTCGACGGAACACGCTCTTGCTAGTAAATCTATTAATATTGGTTGTAATATTTTGTTTCGTCCAAAATTTCAAGTTCAGCGGAGGTATGAGATTTCGTCCTAGTTGGAGAGAACAAAATGAATACAATTCAAATGACCTTATTGCACACCAAGCATATTTGGATAGACGACCTGGTCCAATGTCACCGTCGTTTCAGTTTCAGTATTTAAAGATTACAGGCAAGACATCATTGGTTGTGATATTGATGGGATTCAGAGCAACAGGACAGAATTAGTAGACATCATGCTTGTATTATTTATTGAGACTTATTTCCCAGTCTCTCACACGGATTGCTTTGTGTATTGCTTTGATATGGATATTAATAGAGACAGTGAGGTGAGTGTATTGTACAAAAAGAATGGCACTATCATTAAGGAACCTGTACGATCAGACTCTGTTGTGATTCCACCTGAAAATGTCCCAGAAAAAGATGAAGTGATGGTGTGTGCTGCTGGGTTTGGATAGTGCCTTATCTGGACCAGTGGCTGACATACCAAAAGACTATAGGAGTCAAACTCATTCACATCAACATTGACCCTTCCTTTCTACAAAATCTCAACAAGTCTTCAACTTTGTTAGAGTTTGTGCGAAGTGGATTTGTGAAGATGGTGGTGTGGAAAGACTATCTAAACAGTAGCCAAGTATATTATTACTCCCAGTCATTAAAATATCACGACTGTGCACTGAGGTACATGGGAATATTCAAATACATGATGGTGATCGACTTTGATGAATTCTTTGTCTCATATACCAGTAACAACGCTATCCTGTCTTTTGCTCATAGACTCATTACTGGTAATGTTGGAACTGTTATGGTAGCACGTCGAGAATACCACTGCAAATTTAATTTATCTTCACCGATAGATGGAAATTTGACCACACTATATGATACTAACAAACATCAGGATGCACCACAGGGAAAATGTCTTCATTTAGTTAGAGCCTTGTATCAAAACAGTGTCCATGCTGCTTCTCTGTTATCTCCATATGAAATTGTAGACTACAAAAGCTCCTCCCTACAATCTCAATGCTACTTCGCCCATTTGGTTAGGAAGACTAAAGGAAGAAAAAAGTGCTGAAGATAACTGTGGGAATGATCCCAGACAATTCATGAGACTCTGAGGAATGCACTCCCTAAAGAAGTGAGCACTAGTTTTCTGTTTGTGCTTGTTGGAGCAAGCAAACAAGTGACAAACATAGGCCAGATGGCACAACAATAAACAATTAATTACTGATTTATACCTTATTGAGAAAGGACAAACATACATTCACACTTCATTCAAACACACATTAACGCACTAGCTTCATGAAAACAACCCCCCTTGGACTGAGCTACAGTATACATATAGTGGACTGACCCAGCTCAGTCCAATCAGTTGTGCAGTTGTTCAGTTTTGTTGCAGTTATTCAGTTTTGTTCAACTCTTCTAGCCATTCATCGCATTCTTCATTTCATATTTTATTGAATATTATTCGACTTCCTATTCATTCGTTTACTCATCATTGTACTATTCTTCAATTCCATATAACTTAAACCCTATCTACCTTTGATTGTCTGGGGCGTAGTCTAACTGCACTCTGGATTAGCATACAACGAACATTTGCACAGGAAGAGACATACCCAGTGCAGTGTTAGTTCATTTAAGGGCGAGTTGTGTTGCTACTAGGTAACCAGCCGCTACGCTTAATTGCGCACTAGATGATTCATGGTCCTTCGAGCCGGATCAGAAGAAAACGGCAGATTTCATCAACATGGAAGAAGTAACTACTCTGCGTAAGTCACAAAGCGCTCTTCAAGTCACACTCACTAAAATTGAATCCAACATTCAAAATTATCTTCATCTCCCACCGGTGGATCTGGATGCAGTTTGTCTCAAGAAGCAATTGGAAATATTGCAGACTACAAGTACGTCATTGATCGACGTACAGGAGAAACTCATCAACAAATTGGACGGGGATGAAAAGGAACCGGAACAAGAAATCTTGGATCGCCATCACGAAGAGTACGGATCTAAGAAAAATCGCCTACAAGGGTTACTACATTTATATGAAGCCAACAAAATCGCGGATTATATCAAGGAACTAATCGACCAACTCAAAGCATCTGGTAGAGACAAAGCGAAGACATGGGGAACCACACTTCAGGATCTCAACGAAGAAATCAAGAGGCTAATGCGGCTTCTGACTAAACCAGTCGCCAAAACAAATTCAGAATTGAAGACGAAGTTGCGTGACTATAGCGAAGAGATCCGTTCACTTAAGCTAATCGAGATGGATGCTATGAAGCCATCCATAGATTCTGCCTCACCAACCCCAAGTTCATCATCGTCGTTGTCTGTGAGAAGAGTCAAACTACCAGAACTTAAATTAACTCCATTCAACGGAAACCCTTTAGACTGGCCTTCATTTTGGGAGGAATTCTCATCTGCAGTACACAATGTTCCCGAATTGCCTGAATCTAGCAAGCCGTCTTATCTACGCTCTGCTCTGAAAGATGAGACGGCAATCAAGATTGCATCGCCTTCAACAGGTTACACGGCTACGTACGGATTTGTCGTGGACAAGCTAAAAAAGCAATACGAGCGCAAACCCCTTATTCATCGCAAACATATGCAATCGCTAGCTAGTCTCGACACATTCTCCTCATCAACTTACAAAGGATTGTTGGATATGAGAATCGAAATTGACAAGCACATCGCTGGATTGAAACGACTTGAACAATTAGACATCGAACATTTGCTGGCTTCACTCATATTAATCAATTCGAACCCAAACTTCTAGATCGCTGGCAAATTTATTCCAGTGAACATAGCAAAGAGCTAATCTTCACAAATGTATTGGAATTCATGGATATCACTCTTAGCTCATGGATGCATACAGACGAATCTGTGAGTAAAACTTCAAGCAAAGGTTCTAAGCAAAGGCCGAAGAAGCAAAGCAAGGTGCCAGTGTACGTTGCAGAGACCACGCGTAACTGTGAACTTTGCGATCGTACTTATCATCCTCCATATCTTTGTTCAAAATTCATCGATATGACCGTTGAACGACAAGCTCACGTTCAAAAATTCAAACTTTGCCGTAACTGTCTAGGTTATGGACATGCGCTCAGATCTTGCAGAAGTACTTATTACTGCAAGAAATGCAAGGGCAAGCATCACACTCTTTTTCATAGGGATGATTCACCACCTACTACTACTACTGCTGCTGCTTCAAGCAATAATCCTCCAGGGACATCCAACTTAGCATTGCCCAACCCACCTACTACCATACGTAATAATCCTCCAGTGGCATCGAATGTAGCATTGCCCAAGCTACCTACTACTATTGCTGCTTCAAGTAATAACCCTCCGGCTACATCCAATGTAGCATTGCCTGAACCTGCTTGCACTCACAATCGACAGTTTTCAAATTCTACTACTCTATTCATGACATGCCAAGTCAAGGTGCAGACACCAGATGGACACATTGCCATGGCACGAGCACTTCTTGATACTGGATCATCCACTTCATTCATCACTACGAAACTCTCTAACGTTCTTCATGCAAAGAAATATCCTAGTTCGACGAGGATAGCAGGAATACAAGGAACGGAAGCTCCAAGTAGCACTCATCGCACAACACTTCATTTAGTCCCATCAGTAAAGAAGGCCGATGGAATAACTCTCTCTCCTGCTATCGTGGACAAAATCACTATCGATCTACCTACTCAACCTGCCTTTACGGACGATATTCCGATCTTAAAAACATTGCAATTGGCTGATCCCCGCTTCAATCGTCCTGGTAAGATTGATATTCTTCTAGGAATGGATGTATATCAGAGCATAGTCTGTCCCAAAATTCTCAAGGTTTCTTCTTTCATCACAGCACAATATACTATTTTTGGATGGCTACTGTACGGTCAAGCCGATAGTGGAGCAAATATTACAGCATATCTGACATTACATTCTGTATCAGAAGACACAAGCAATCAATTGCTGAGGGGGAGGTGGAAGAAGTTCACACTCCTAAAGATTCCTACACTAATGAAGAGCAACTTGCATTGGTTCACTATGAGAAGACGACCATCAAAACACGTGACGGATTGTATCAGGTAAAGCTTCCTAGACGTCCTGACGCGCCAGTTTTGGGAGACTCACGTAAACAAGCGGAGCGAAGACTTGCCTCAACAGAACTGTCACTGAAAAGGAAAGAAAAATGGGACTGCTTTCGAGAAGTCATCAACGACTACTTCACTAGTGGACATGCTGAACTAGTTCCCAATGAAGACCTGAAGAAACCAGCGTCGAGTGTATTTTATCTTCCAATGCATGGAGTAACGAAACAGTCTAGTACCTCCACTAAGCTAAGAGCAGTGTTCGATGCTTCCGCTGCTACGTCCACCGGTGTATCACTGAATGATATTTTGCTCCCGGGTCCTAATGTCTATTCTCCACTGCCAGATATTCTACTTCGATTTCGTCTTCATAAGATTGGATTAACAGCCGACGTTTCAAAAATGTTCCGCATGATTGAGCTTCACCCTATAGACCGAGACCTACATCGATTCTTATGGACAACAGACAGCAGTCATATGGTTGACTGCAGAATGACACGCTTGACCTTCGGCATCACTTCTTCACCTTTCATTGCTGCTCAAACACTTCAACGCATTGCATCGGATAATGCCGAACTTTACCCACAAGCAGCCGAGGTCGTACAAAAGAATTTCTACGTGGACGATTGTCTCACTGGTGCAGAATCTGTTACAGAGGCTACAGAGCTAAGAGCACAACTCAATGGTTTACTGGGACAAGGGAACATGCAGCTGAGAAAGTGGCGCTCAAGCTCTAGGAGTGTCATTGACAGTGTCCCGGAAGATCTACGTGAACAAGAAGTGGTACAGGAACTTCCGACTCCCAATGAGCTTCACAAAGCACTGGGAATCCATTGTGATACGTGTAGAGACTCACTTCACATTTCTACTTCATCTCTCAAACCGTCTGAGGAACTCACCAAGCGGAATCTCACCTCGGATATCGCTAGGACGTTTGACGTCTTGGGTTGGATTGCTCCCGCGATTCTGCTACTCAAACTGCTACTGCAGCGACTTTGGGAACTACAACTAGCATGGGATGACCCAGTTCCCGACAGCATAGCTACAACTTGGCTCTCCTGGAGGAACCAGATTCCTGCACTAGCTAAAAGGCCGATTCCAAGACGCTATTTCTCACTTGACCAGGATCGACTTAGCGTACAACTGCATGGTTTTGCGGATGCTTCCGAGTCAGCATATGCAGCTGTGGTTTACATTCGCACCGTGTACCTAGATACGACTACTGAGGTCAAACTTGTTATAGCGAAGACCAGAGTCGCACCTTTGAAGAGACTGACCATACCCAGACTGGAATTGTGCGCGGCTCAACTATTAGCAAAACTTCTCGACACTACGAGAAGAGCATTGTCCATTCCATTGCAGGATGTTTACTGTTGGACAGACGCTACAATAGTTCTTGCATGGCTGGATGGACAGCCCCGACGCTACAAGACCTACATTGGTAATCGAGTCAGTTCTACACTACAGCTTATGCCGTCATCCATTTCTTGACAATCAAGGTGTGTTACGTGTAGGACGTCTGCAACGCTCAAAACTCAAATACAGCCAACGTCATCCCGTAGTGCTCGACAGAAAGGAGCCTCTAACTCACCTCATTGTTCAGTATCTTCACACTACATCATGTCATGCTGGCCCTACACTTCTCCTGTCTATTCTCAGCCGATCGTTCCACGTCATTGCTGGGAAACGCTTAGTCCGTGATGTTTGCCGTGTGTGATTTGTCGCAAGCAGTCACAGGTCGTCGCGGAACAACGCATGGGACAGCTACCGCCTCAGCGTATCACACCCAGTGATGTTTTCTCCACAGTGGGCATTGACTACGCTGGACCTTTCCTAGTGAAACGTGGCAACCCAAGGAAGCCTGTTATGGTCAAGAACTACCTCTGTGTGTTCGTAGACTTTGTAGTTAAAGCCGTTCACCTGGAGTTGGTCACAGACATGACTGCTGAAGCCTTTGTGGCTACACTGAGGCGATTCATTGCAAGAAGAGGAAAGCCCAAGGAAATATTCAGTGACAATGGCACCAACTTTGTAGGTGCAGAAAGAGATCTTCGTGAATTGTATCAACTTCTGAAGGAGAAACCACTGCAAGACACTGTTCATGCTTACTGCCTCCATCAAGACATTCAGTGGCATTTCAGCCCAGAGAGAGCCCCTCACTTTGGAGGCCTCTGGGAGGCAGTAGTAAAATCTGCAAAGACACTTCTCAAGAAGACTGTGGGACTCCATAAGTTCACCTATGAAGAACTCTATACGGGTTGAATCATGTCTCAACAGTCGACCACTAGTGCCATTTGACAGTACAGATGAGGACGGACTCGATGTCCTCATGCCAGGTCACTTCCTGGTAGGAAGGCCACTAGAAGCCTTCCAGACAAGGGAGATATACTGCAGCAACCTTCAACGCTCAAATGCTGGAATCTTTGTCAATTGGTTATCAGAGAGTTCTGGTACAGATGGTCGACAGAATACATTCGTACATTAAACAGACTCAACAAGTGGAGGAAAATTCATGAAGATATTCAAGTTGGAGACATCGTCCTCCTCAAAGATTCGACAACTTTTCAAAACAGTTGGCCTCTGGGAAGAATCGTGAAGACTTACCCAGGACAAGATGGTCTAGTCAGAGTGGTGTTAGTCAAGACAGCCAAGAGTTTGTTACGACGTCCAATCTGCAAACTTGTTCTTCTACTAAAGGAAAGTGATAAAGCCAAACAAAGTCCGCCTTTGGGGCCCCGGGATGTTGGAGCAAGCAAACAAGTGACAAACATAGGCCAGATGGCACAATAAACAATTAATTACTGATTTACACCTTATTGAGAAAGGACAAACATACATTCACATTTCATTCAAACACACATTTATGCATTAGCTTCATGAAAACAACCCCCCTTGGACTGAGCTACAGTATATAGTGGACTGACCCAGCTCAGTCCAATCAGTTGTGCAGTTGTTCAGTTTTGTTGCAGTTATTCAGTTTTGTTCAACTCTTCTAGCCATTCATCGCATTCTTCATTTCATATTTTATTGAATATTATTCGACTTCCTATTCATTCGTTTACTCATCATTGTACTATTCTTCAATTCCATATAACTTAAACCCTATCTACCTTTGATTGTCTGGGGCGTAGTCTAACTGCACTCTGGATTAGCATACAATGAACATTTGCGTAGGAAGAGACATACCCAGTGCAGTGTTAGTTCATTTAAGGGCGAGTTGTGTTGCTACTAGGTAACCAGCCGCTACGCTTAATTGCGCACTAGAAGATTCAGTGCTATTATTTTTATCTTATTGCCTTAGTGAATAGTTTTTAGCTGTTGACCAGTGGCCACATTTATGTTTGCATATTTTCTCGTTGTCAGTTGTCTAGCTGTAGTTGGGAGGAGCCAATCACAAAATATATAAAGGCAAATCCCTAGAACCATTCTTTTGTCTCACAACTCTTACTGTTGTTATTGCATGTCCTGAAGTGTCTATCTAGTTAATTATTATTTTAGAAGTGATTGACTGGACTAACACTGGGGCGCAAGCAACGGCTGCGCTCAGAGGATTGAGAACTGGTGTGGCAGCATACTACGAGTTGAATAATTCAGCAAGAATCTTATCTTGGTGTGCCAAGTGCCCCCACAATAACATTTTAATTTGAATATTAGGTAGTTTTTAAAAGGAGTAATTAATTTTAACAATAGTATACAGGTGTAGCCATAAGAATCAGCTAGTTAGTAAAGAAAAAGGTGACTGTCAACTAGCTAGAAATGAAACATTTGGTAGTTCTGTCTTAAAGCAAGGAATACTCTCAAAGTCCAGTCTAAAGGTCATTATTACTTTGATGAATTTTTTGTGCCTTACAGTGTTAATAAAACTGTTTTGTCTTACGCTCAAAATCTTATGGCAGGTAGAGTAAGAAATGTTACTGTTGGAAGTGTCATTTTGCCACGCGAAGGATGCCATTGCATGTATAAAAACTTACCATTACCACAGGATGGAAACATGACTAAACTATGCGACATAATAGCACACCATCATGAGAATGAGGGGAAATCCTTTCATTTGGTAAAGTCCTTGTATCAAAACAGTGTCCATGCGTCTTCCTTACTGCCTACTCATGGAACTTTGGACTACAGAAGCTATCCTCAAAAGTCACATTGTTACCTGGCACATCTCACCCCTACAAGAAGAAAAAGAAAAAAGAAGTGCAGAATTTAATAAAAAATTAGTTTTTCATGCAGAACTTGATGTATTAGTTCATAAATTTTTCATTAATATATATGGAATCATTTTGTTTATATAATATATACATAAGATATGTATTATAATTTGACCTATTATGACATATCCACAGTGATAATTATGTGGTAGTGGTATGTAGTAGTTGGGAAGGTGAATGGTAAAGAAACGGAGGTAGTCTTAGATACGGGAGCAGATGTTACATTGGTTCCTGATAATCTAGTTCCAGATATTGAGCTGGGTAGTGAGGTGGTGTCTATACAAGGTATTGGTAGAGCTAAAAGAGAGGCTAGAAAAGCAATAGTAAATTTTGAAATTATGGTTTTTGTGTTCTCACAGGAGGTCGCAATTGTTCCTCCTGAGTATCATCCTAGTGTGTTACTAAGTATAGATGCAGAGAGAATTCCTTTGTTGAGAGCCTGCTTGGACAATATTGAAGCAGAGACAAGCAAGAACCTGACTTAAGCTGAAGCCAGGATGGTGACTAGAGAACAGTCAATGAGAAGGAAGAAGGAGAATGATATAGCCAAGAGGAAACTGGAGAAAGGTGCAAAACTGAAGCCAATGTGTCTGGACAACAATGATATGGATGAACAAACTGTGATAGATGGGTTAGGCCAAGGGAACGTGTGTGTAGAGGAGTCTGAGTCTGGGTCAAGGGGTGAGGCAGTTGACAGAAAGGCTTGAGTGTTTGAGGGATATTGCGGTAAAAAATGGATTGAATGTGAGTGAGAAGAGAGTGAAAAACAAAGACAAAGGAAGAATTTGTAAGGAGTTGCAAGTGGGTGATAAGGTGATGTGCAGGGTACCAGGCGTGTTAACTAGTTTGCAGGATGCATGGGAGGGCCCATACACTGTGACGAAAAAATGCAGCAAGGTAAATTATAAGGTGAAACGGGATGAAGGTAGAGGCAGGTTGAAATTGGTGCTCAGTAACAACTTGAAAATATTTCAGCAAAGAGAATATGATTTATTGCATGTGTGCATCGCTGAAGAGGTGCACATTCACAAGTAATGGTCATTGGAAAGTTTGAATGAGTGGGTGTGGCCACTTTGTAAATGTGTTGTTAAGGTTAACATCTTGTGTCAGTGTGTCATTCTTTAAACATAGCATAGGATATAAAGTTATAGGAAATTTCTTCTGCTATACAATGCGTTTGTATTACTTGTCTGTATTGTAGTAGTACTGAAGAATACTCTGGAGTCAAAACACCCTATATACAACTTTTTATTTATGCTGGTTGCCATCCTCAAGAGTTAGTGTCAAAATTTTCAAATATTAAAATAATCTTTTTCCCACCAAACACATCCTCATGTTTGCAACCTCTGGACCTTGGAATTATTCAGACCTTTAGGCTTATTATCGTAAACACTTTTTAACTTTTGTTTTATCAAAGATTGATTCTTGTGACCATGCTACTGATGTGATTAAGTCTGTGAATGTTTTGGTTGCTCTTAAGTGGGTCGCCCTAGCATGGCAAGAAGTGAGCTCAGAAACTATTAGCAAGTGTTTCAAAAAGGCTGGTGTTCTCAACTATGAACTTGATGTGGTCACTTTAGGTGCTACAGATGGTAGTGTTGACACCTTTTCTGATATTGATGAGTTGCAGTGTCTGATCGAGCAAACCGGCTCAGAGAGTTGCACTGCACGAGAATTCATTACTGGGGATGATAATCCCCTATTTGTGCTGACATGGACAATGAAAATTGGGAGGAAACTTTTCTTAAAGAACTAACCGAAAATGAAGTTGAGAGTGCAATGGAGGTAGATGATGAAGAAGATGAATGTGAAGCAACTATAGTGGTTCCAAAATTGAAAACATACAAGGTGTCCAGGCCTGCTAGGATTCCTGGAAGAACCTCAAGCACGCGCAGAACATTCAGGAACTCCCGATATCGAGGAACTCCCGATATCGTCGAACATTAATAAACCCCGTAGCTATTTTATTGTTTATTATAATGCACGCACTTTTCGCATTATCTTAGTTACGTTTTATTCCACTTTCTGTGCAGTGACTCATTTTCATTGTGTTCTATTATCTATTTGAAATCTATTATATCTAATTGTGGTTGTTGGGACTTGGCTGTCTCCTGTCACATTTGATAAACAGCGAGATCCCAGAGATAACTTGTACAAAAGTCCAGATCGTCTGTGGGCCTTACAACCCCACAGCTCCATAGCAGGACATTTCTCTGGCAGGGCGTGACCGTCCATCACAAGGAAATAATAAATGTTTTGGAAGACGTTTAAAGGCCATACTGGTGAAGCATTGTCTGTTGGTTCTTTTATTGATCGCATTGCTGTGATAGCGTACAGTACAGCAAAACAAACTACACTTGATCAATACTTTCATAAATAATATTGTATAGCTAAGAACATGCAGTTGTATCATCCGCAAAAATGTTTTCATTAAACTTTATTTGAATTTTAACTTTGCTGATATGTTTCTATTACTCTGTCAATGGTAAAAAGTGGACTATAAAATCAAACTCCCAACAGAGAACAATCTCTGAACAAAGGACAATTGCTGCTGCACGAAAGTGTCCTCTCGTCGGAGACTCGACTGTATAAGTTCAATTAGAGGTCCACAATATATCTGTTAAATACGGGAAAGAGTCCACAATACATTAGTCAATACGGAAAGTGTCTACAATATATTATTCAATGTGGAAAAGAGTCCACAATATATTAGTTCAATATGAGAAAAGGTCCACAATACATTAGTCAATACGGAAAAGTGTCCACAATAAATTAGTTCAATATGGAAAAGGGTCCACAATATATTAGTTCAATACTGAAAAGGGTCCACAATATATTAGTTCAATATGGGAAAAGGTCCACAATACATTAGTCAATACGGAAAGTGTCTACAATATATTATTCAATGTGGAAAAGTGTCCACAATATATTAGTTCAATATGGGAAAAGGTCCACAATACATTAGTCAATACGGAAAAGTGTCCACAATAAATTAGTTCAATAAGGAAAGGGGTCCACAATATATTAGTTCAATACTGAAAAGGGTCCACAATATATTAGTTCAATATGGGAAAAGGTCCACAATACATTAGTCAATACGGAAAGTGTCTACAATATATTATTCAATGTGGAAAAGGGTCCACAATATATTAGTTCAATATGGAAAATGTTCACAATACATTAGTCAATACGGAAAAGGGTCCATAATATATTAGTACAATATGGATTGCTGTCCACAATATATCCGTTCAATATGGAAAGAGGTCCACAATATATAAGTTCAATATGGAAAAGGGTCCACAATACATTATTAAATACAGAAAATGGTCCATAATACATTAGTTCAATATGGAAAAGTTAATTCAATACGGAAAAGTGTCCACAATAAATTAGTTCATACGGAAAAGGGTCCACAATACATTAGTCAATACGGAAAAGTGTCCACAATAAATTAGTTCAGTAAGGAAAAGTGTCCACAATATATTAGTTCAATATGGAAAAGGGTCCACAATATATTATTTCAATGTGGATTGCTGTCCACAATATATTAGTTCAATAAGGAAAAGGGTCTACAATATATTAGTTCAATATGGATTGCGGTCCACAATATATCCGTTCAATATGGATCAGGGTCCACAATACATTAGTTCAATATGGAAAAAGGTCCACAATATATTACTTCAATATGGAAAAAAGGTCCACAATATATTATTCAATGTGGAAAAGGGTCCACAATATATCAGTTGAATAAGGAAAAGGGTCCACAAAATATTAGTTTAATATAGAAAATGGTCCACAATACATTAGTTCAGTACGGAAAAGTGTCCACAATAAATTAGTAGGAAAAGGGTCCACAATATATAAGTTAAATATGGAACAGGGTCCACAATACATTAGTTCAATACAGAAAAGTGTCCACAATACATTAGTTCAATATGGAAAAAAGGGTCCACAATACATTAGTTCAATATGGAAAAAAGGTCCACAATATATAAGTTTAATTAGAAGTCCACAATATATCTGTTCAATACGGGAAAGAGTCCACAATACATTAGTCAATAAGGAAAAGGGTCCACAATATATTAGTGCAATACTGAAAAGGGTCCACAATGTATTAGTTCAATATGGGAAAAGGTTCACAATACATTAGTCAATACGGAAAAGTGTCCACAATAAACTAGTCAATACGGAAAGGGTCCACAATACATTAGTTCAATATGGAAAAAGTTCACAATACATTAGTCAATACGGAAAAGGGTCCATAATATATTAGTTCAATATGAATTGCTGTCCGCAATATATCCGTTCAATATGGAAAGAGGTCCACAATATATAAGTTCAATATGGAAAAGGGTCCACAATACATTAGTTAAATACAGAAAATGGTCCATAATACATTAGTTCAATATGGAAAAGTTAATTCAATACGGAAAAGTGTCCACAATAAATTAGTTCAATACGGAAAAGGGTCCACAATACATTAGTCAATACGGGAAAGCGTCCACAATAAATTAGTTCAGTAAGGAAAAATGTCCACAATATATTAGTTCAATATGGAAAAGGGTCCACAATATATTTTTTCAATGTGGATTGCTGTCCACAATATATTAGTTCAATAAGGAAAAGGGTCTACAATATATTAGTTCAATATGGATTGCGGTCCACAATATATCCGTTCAATATGGATCAGGGGTCCACAATACATTAGTTCACAATATATTACTTCAATATGAATAGAGGTCCACAATATATCCGTTCAATACGAAAAAGGGTCCACAATACATTAGTCAATACGGAAAATGTCCACAATATATCAGTTCAATATGGAAATGGTCCACAATACATTAGTTCAATACAGAAAAGTGTCCACAATACATTAGTTCAATATGGAAAAAAGGTTCACAATATATTAGTTCAATGTGGAAAAAGGTCCACAATATATAAGTTCAATACGGAAAAGGGTCCACAATACATTAGTCAAT
>WLWD01002638.1_pt1 | contig 53774 bp, 25 predicted proteins | sample 6712731 | NCBI WGS metagenome assembly WLWD01 (sample SAMN12718690, study PRJNA576275) | sponge metagenome | isolation source: marine sponge | host: Mycale hentscheli | place: New Zealand: South Island, Marlborough, Capsize Point | collected 2014-11-01
TTTTGCAGAGCAGATAGCTACATTGCGTTTCCATCATGCAGCACAGTTTGGAAATCATAATAAGAATATTAAAAAACAAATGTGTGAGTATAACAGCTGTTTTATTGTCCTTCTAAAAATGGTAAAGAACACAAAACAGTTAACTGAGCTAATGCTCTGAAAACTCATAGTCAAAACCAATTTATTGTGGCACTTAAAAATAATTTATCAATGGTACATAGCTTTTGAATATGAGTCTTGTTTTAACTAATAATGAAAGCATATGCAAACTTCTAAACTAACATCTTCAGCCTTCAATTTTATTTTATGATTAGCTTCTGGCTGCACTTACTGCAATATGAGAAGATTGTGGAGGGTGACACTATTGCAGTTGTTGAGTTTGCAGTAGTTGCAATAGTTTTACAATTATACTGACCCTCATCTAATTGCATTACGTTCATAATTTCAACCTAACATTTAAATAGAATGGTGTAAATACAATAATGTGGCTATTATTGTTATTATGGTTCACTCTTCATTTAATGTCACAGTGGCTGTTTTTGCACATTATAACTTTAGTGGTGTGCTTTAGCACAAATGGCAAGTGAGATTGACTAATTCTAGACAATCATTTACATTAGTACGTGTGTGTGTGTGTATGTGACCGTCTACAGGAAAACTGGGCACAACGCGGCACCCTTCGAAAAAATTTTTTTGCACTTACAGAGTTGTCGGCGTCCAGATATTGAGCTCTCCAAGTTTTATCGTCGTAGCTTAAGTCGTTCCCGCTATAATAGACCTAACCGTTCCCTTCCGTCGGCTTGAAACAATACATTTTTAAGAAATCGATCGATCTTTTCTCGATATTTACGCACACCGCATTGTGCCCGGTTTTCCTGTAGACGGTCACATATATAAATAATAGTTATTACATGAGTCAGAGTGTGACATGGCGGAGCAGGCTAATTTATTTTCGAGAGTCAGAGGCTGAGTGAAAATAAAGCCTGAGAGTGAAATATTTTGCCATAACACTCTGACAAGTGTAATAAGTGGTTTATTCCACACTAGATATATTCACTACAGTAATTAGTACTAGAGGAAGGGTAACTCACAGCCTAAAGTTGTTGTAGGGGCTACCCACACCCCCCAACTATAAGGGTAATGAGCTTGCTGGGAGTGAAATAATAGGGTTTTTTTTACAGCTACCTTCACAGGGTTAGAGCAGCTGTTAAAATATCAGCTGTGGTTGTGGGTAGTCCCTACAACCAACTTTACAATGTGAGTTACCCTACCTCTAGTAGGTAGTGAAGATATCTAGTATGGAATAAACCACTTATTACGCTTGTCAGAGTGTTATGGCAGTTATTTCACTCTCAGGCTTTATTTTCACTAGCCTCTGGCTCATGAAAATAAATTAGAAAATAAATTAGCCTGCTCAGTGAAATATCTCACCCTGACTCATGTAATAAGTATTATATATAATATATTTATATTTATTCATTTATTTATACCATAGTAGCTGTGGTAACAGCCATGGATTAAAACATTATTCCCCTGTGTTATTCCCCTCCTGCAGAATTTTTTTTGTACCACAAAGCCGAGTTTAAATAGAATTTTATGTTGAAAAATAGAGTGAGATGCACAAAAAACGTATGTTATGAAGTGATGCATTGTGTTTGTAGCTACGAGTGAAAATCTAGTTTTTTTAAATTGTGTTAACTTTTCTTTGCAAGCGGTTACTCCATCCCTTTGTAAAGAACTGACGCGGAGAATTATTTATTGGAGTGTAAAGTCTTGACTTGTGAACCTCACTGGATATCACTGGTCAATCACCACTGGTTTTTGTTAAAAGCTGGTGGAAAGGGAACCAAATGCTCTTATCTTGTCAGTAATGAACTGGACATATACTCAAAACAGCAAGTGTCCTCACTTTTTATTTGGTTTTTTAAGTCTGTTAAAAATGGTAACTATGGTATCAAATAGTTAAACCATGGCAATTCTCGAAAGTATGGCTAGATAATCGCCCTCTTTCTTGGGCTTTGCCTTCGGGATTGGGACAGTTATCAGCGATAATTCCTCCAACCCATGGTTTTAACTATTACTTTTCTACACTAAACATCTTCATAATGTTTTCACTATCACAGATTGCTATAATACCCATAGTTTTACGTAACATAACTAGGCAGGCTCGCTGTCTAGCAAAGAGAAGACATAATGGTTCTTGTCCAGAACCAGAGTTACCACTGGTCCTTTACTAAAATATTCACTCCAAGTTAAATAATTTGAAAATGTGTAGTTGCTGTCTTAGAAATTACAGTGTGTGTGTGTGTGATTGTATGTGTATGTGTGTGTGTGTGACATTACAACCCTTTACCATAATATTTTGTTTTTGTTTTGTGGTTGTTAAGTTTTGGTTTTAGTATTCATACCCTTACCTAATATATTGTACCCAACCTTAACTAGGCTGGTGGGAAGTTGGCTGTAGGGATTCCCCACACCACAGCTGATACTTTAGCAGCTACTCTAACCTCAGTAAAACTACTGGCTGTGGGTAGATTAAAACATTTATTACACTCAGGCAGAGTGATGTGGCTAGATATTTCACTCTCAGGCTTTATTACTGTGAAAATAAATTAGCCTGCTCTGTGAAATATTTCGCCATATCACATTCTGACTCATGTAATAAGTACTATTTACTAGTGATGTGCTTGCGCACAAATGGCAACGTGCTTGCGCACAAATGGCGACGAACCTGTGCACAAACGAAACACTTCAAAATAATCTGTCAGTTCATATCTAAAAGTAAAAGTATGTAGCTGTTGTGACCATACTTTGTTTAACAAATACAGAACTACTTACCTCAATTTCCTGAGTACAGTAGAACCTCTCTTATCCGGGCACCTTGGGACCAGGGGGCGCCCGTATCTTAGAAAGTGCCCGTAACTTAGAAAGCTATTTTTTTCCCAGTGCAATAATAGCAAAGTTAATTTATTCTACGCTTAATAGAAGATTTATTTCAATAAATTTAGCAGTAATTCTATTAATGATTGTGACTATGATGAAAGTATTGTTACTTATACACCAAAATTTATTTAATGTATGATAATAGTGTTTTCTGTTTCAGGTTTTTAAATCTTTTCCTAGCTGCAGTATCTCTCCACTTTTTGACAAGGAGCAAATGAACTGGATCAACTTCTTCTTGGGACTCCAACCATCTCAGAGATATGTCCAAGGCATCACAAGCCTGTGCATCGGATACCGAGTTCTGATCTTCAATGAGTGCCTCATCTTCAGAAGAAGACTCTTCAGGATGTGTGATATTTGATACTTCCTGAATAATTTCAGTGTCTGTCATCAACTGAAACCCTGGATCATCAGCATCTTGTACCAGCCAATTTTCAGGTGTTTGCCAGTTTTCATCGCCTGGTGTGTACCCCAATCGCTGAAAAAGATCCAAAAAATCTTCCGTATCGTTAGACACGCCAGCACCATCAGAGGAGACGCGAACATCATCAGAAGATCTAGGATTATCTGAAGAGTTATTACCTGAACTGCTATTACCATCTGAAGAGCCAGAACTTTCAAAACAACTCCCAGCTATATCTTGTGTGGATACTTCAACTGAAAGGAGCAATTTGTTCCATCCTTTTCTTAAAGTGTCTGATTTGATTTCATCCCAGGCTTGGGCACTCCAATATACAGCCTCCTTTATTGTTAATTTTTTCAAAATGTCTGGAATAGACATTGAATTTGCTTCATTTTCCAGAACAATGTGTCGTAGGAGAGATTTTTTGTATAGTCTCTTAGTTGCTTCCAAAATTCCTTGATCCATTGGCTGGAGGATTGATGTTGTATTTGGAGGCAAAAACATGGACTTAACTTTCCCATCTTTAGACTGCAATACTTCAGTGGAGGGGTGTGCTGGTGCATTGTCAAGTAGGAGTAATATTTTATATTCAATTTTGTTATGCTCACAAAACTTTTTCACATATGGTACAAATTTATCATGAAACCAAGTTTCAAAAATATGCGAATTCATCCATGCTTTTTTCTGATTATAGTAGTTCACAGGGAGCAATTTCATATCCATATGTTTAAAACAACGGGGCTTTTTGCTGGTATGAATAAATACTAATGGTAGCTTGCATGTACCAGTAGAATTCGCACAAGCCATTAAAGTTACTCTGTCCTTAGATTTCTTAAAAATTTTTGCATGTTTTTCTCCACAATGCACAAGAGTTTTTGATGGCATCCCTCTCCAAACTAATCCAGTCTCATCTGCATTAAACACTTGGCTCAAAGTGTATCCCTCGTCTTCAATAATCTTAGCAAGCTCACTTTTAAAAGGATCTACAGCAGAGACATCGGCAGATAGAGATTCACCTTGCATAGATATGCTTCTGATGCCATGTCTGCAACAAAATTTGTGAAACCAACCAGAGCTACCTTTAAAAGATTCAGGATCTCTGTCTGGGTAAACCCCTGAGAAGAGCTGAAGAGCTTTCTCTTGTACTAAGGGACCAGACACTGGAGCTCCTTTAGAACGCTGTTGAATAAACCACAAATAGCAGGCTTTCTCTAGATCCTCAAACTGTGCCTCCCTTATAATGCAGCGTTTCTTTGCAAGGGATGGATTATCACTAGAAGAAACATGAAGCTGTATTTTCTCTCGTAGCTTCCAAATATCTGCTACGGTAGACTTCGGAACTTCAAAAATATTTGAAACTAACCTCTGTGACTTGCCTTTCGTTAGTTCTTCAATTATTTTAATTTTGCTCTCCAACGTTATCACCTTTCTCTTCCTACCCGGCTTAGTTGCCATCTTCCCAGCTGCAAATCTCAGATTTACGCGCGTGCGTATACCCGTAGCCCCGCCCATAATAATTCAACTTCCTCAAATAGTGCTGCCCGGTTGATCGAGGTGCCCGTAACTTCGGGGTCCGGATAAGCGAGGTTCTACTGTACTGGTATTTTGTATAGTCTCTAATATCACATTCTGATTATCTGAGTTACCAGTAGCATTTGACAACAAGCACTCACAGCTACTACTAATGGCCGAGTTTTTGATCTGCCTTAAAACTCTCTAGGTAGCTGTATGCTCGTGCCTGTGGCACTCGTGTAAATACTAAGCCAACAGACTTGTGATACTCTACTATATCAAATGAATAATATATAATATATATATTATAATACTTATTACATGAGTCAGAGTGTCATATGGTGAAATATTTCATGAGCAGGCTAATTTATTTTCACTAGCCAGAGGTGAGTGAAAATAAAGTCTGAGAGTGTAATATCTTGCCATAACACTCTGACAAGTGTAATAAGTGGTTTATTCCACACTAGATATCTTCACTACCATACTAGAGGTAGGGTACTAGAGGTAGGGTAACTCACATGTAAAGTTGGTTGTAGGGGCTACCCACAACACCAGCTGATATTTTAGCAGCTGCTCTAACCCTGCTGAGCAGGGTAAAGAGCAGGGTACACCAGAGGAAGGTAGCTATAAAACAGAGAAAATTTGAAAAGTTTGGCTGGTTGCTATAACTACAGTGAAATAACAGCTTGAAATATCATGAGTTATTTCAAGGGTCATGTACCTAAAAATATCATTGTGAAGATATCTAGGGTGGAATAAATATTATTATATATATACTAATTATATGATGTGTTTGAGCATAAATGATGAGCGATCCTAAGATACAGTATTCTTAAATGATTGATGTTAACTTCTAAAAAAAAGCTACTAAAAAATGTCAAATTTTAAAATTATGTATATACAGTAAAGGGGTTTCAATGCCATAGTAACCACTCATCGCAATTGTTTGAATTGAAAGCTTATAACTATGACAAATAACGCATTAACTTATCACCACCACTATAAAACTCAGGTAAGTTTTTAGTTTTAACTGCACCCACAAAAGAAATTAAAATGTTTAACCATTTAATTTAGGATGATATGGGTAATGATCGATAAACCAGAGGATTCTGTTTAGTGAAGTTTTGGACTGGGTTGACCACTGAATAACACAAAATGTCAGGGTTAATGTATAGAAATGGCATACCTATATCCAAACTAAACAATTGTCCCTGATTTTCAATTGTGTTACCCCTGATAGTGTCTTGGTCGTAAGGCAGGCAAACAGTAACAAAATTCCAACGTACATTTGGACGTGCTTATACGTATGTGTGAATTTCAAAATTATTTAAACGTGCGCATGAAGTAAAAACTCCCATGTACATCTCAATTCTCGGTTTTACCTCAGTTTCTCAGACATACCTCAGAGATTTTCAGACGTATGTATTAAACGTGAGGTGTAGGAATAATAAATTATTAGCAAACTCAAATAATTATTACTCTCAGTTACATGCAGAACAAGCAGAACTTAAGAAAATTAGTATAAATTGTTCAAACCTGATTAAAGTTAATTTTTGTTAACCGAGATTGTCCTAGAGATACTGCACTGCTATGGGAGAATTTTACACTGGGCCTTGGATAGCCAACAAGATCACAAGTGAGAATAGCAGTGCTACCACCCAATAGGCAAATGACTCCTGAGTTATTCCTGACTTCTAAACTGACTCGGAGTAGTTGTGGCGCCACTAATTACAAATATGTTAACGCTACAATAAAGACTATAAATTAATGATACAATATATAGTACAACTTTAAAGATTTAACAGATCACGAATATCTTAATACAACAATAAAGACATACACTCATACTACATAAGCAACTAGAATTAAGTCTTCATATATTATTTTCATTCTCCCCCCTCCCCCAGGTTTTCAACAATTTAGGCACCAAACAGTATGGGATTGGCTACATGGCCTTAAAGAAAATTTAGGAACTGCCAAATATTTACATTAAAAATAGTTATGTATAATTCCAATAGTTCTGCTTTTGTTTCTTCTTTCATTATAATTACAATTACTTTATATATGATCTCATTGTAATTTATTACAATGATAAATTACAATTGCAAATTCAATTCTTAATTGATAAAAATTTCAAAGTGAAATTATGTCCAATATTTTTATAGGCTACTATACACTACAAGTCAAGGTCTTTGTCTTATTGTGTAACTCCTGGAAGAAGACGCATTTGCAAATCTCTCGTTCGAAGGAACTATCAGTCGTTTGCCCAAAAGTGCGTGCAAAATGTGGTGAGCAGAAAGGCATTGGTCAAGATTGTAGGGCGCACCTTGACTAAAGAAGTGGCAGCAATGTGTTCAAAGAAGTTTAATTCCATCCTGAGGGCAAAGGACCGAGACTCTATGCTTAAGTTTAAATTTAGAACAGTTATTATCGAACTAAAGAACCAGGCACCCACTCTTCTCTCTCTCCTTCAAAGTTGCATGAAGACAAAGACTCCTCGTGTGCAACTTAATCATAGTAATGATTGCTGCTATGATTTGCAAGCAGGGGGGGGGGGGGGGGGGGGGGGGGGGGAGGGTGGAAGGAGAGGGAGGGAGGAAAGAGGGAGTGGGGGGAGGGGAGGGGGAGTGGTGGGAGGAGAGGGGGAGGGAGGGGAGGGGAGAAGTTTTGTTGTTGTATGATAGTATAGACTGAAGAAAAAAAATCCATGGCTGCAACTTCAATTTTGAAAGCACCCACAGAAATTGCCATTAATTGTTGAACAATCTTATGACATTCATTGAATAAATTAGCTAATTTGTACAAGTTACTAGTGATGTGCTTGAGCACAAATGGCGAGCGAGCCTAAAGACTATACTATTTTTATATGAAGGATTTTGACTTCTAACACTGAAGCTACTGAAAATAAGGTCCATATTTTTAATTTCACATACACGGTAAAGGGATTTCAGTGCCATAGTAACAACTCTCTGCAACTGCTTGAATTGAAGGGAAAAAACAAAAACAAAACGATACACGTTATTTAAAAGTTTTCTTTGTGATATTCTTTAGCTAAGTAGTGGTTGTAACACACAATGCTTTGACACTGGACATGCACCTACACAGACTTACCTTCGCGGTAGTCTAGTGGACAATGTATTTTCAAGTAAATACTGTTGCGCACGGCTTATAACCATGACAAAGAGCGCATTGACTTACCACCGCCACTAACTCGAATAGAAATGGAAGTGCCTTAAGTTTTGAAATTTAACTGCACCCGCAAAAGAATTCAAAATGGTAAACAATTCAATTTCTAGGGTGATACGGGTACTGATCGATAAACCAGAGGATTCTGTTTAGTGCAATTTGGGACGGGGTCGACCACATAACTAACACAAAAATGCGAGGGTCAAAGTACAAAATGACATACGTACGTCCATATATATAAATAAACTAGTGGTGTGCTTGAGCACAAATGGCGAGCGAGCCTGATAGTTAGGTAACATAAAATGTTACTATGTTTTAGCTTACTTCATGCAAACACTATAATAGCAGTTATGACTTTTGATTTCAGCAAACAATACAAAATCACTCTCTTACCTGATTAATGGTAACTTTTGTAGTATCAAACATCAACCATTCTGATAATCTCAATCACCAGTAACTCTTGAACAAGCTCTCAGCTACGATAAAAATAAACCAGTGTTATTATTTGTAATTTTAGCCAACAAATATGGAATTACTACTTACCTCATTCTTGAGTATTGATAACTTCTGTAGTATCAAATTGAAGTTACTTTGACCATCTGAATTACCTCGAATTCTTGACAACAAGCTCTCACCTACAAAAACAAAAGACAATCAATTTTAGCACACAAATACAAAATTACTTTCTTACCTCATTTTCTTGAGCAGTGGTAATTTTGTAGTACCAAATTTGAGTCATTCTGACTATTTGAATTTACCAGTCACTGTTGACAACAAGCTCTTAGCTATAAAAAAGAAAGGCCAGAGTTATTTTTGCTTATTTAGCTAACAAATATGGAATTACGTACTTACCTCAGCATCCCTCGAGTAGTAGTAGCTTCCTTAGCACTAGTGGTGCGCTGGAATAGCGCAAATGCATGGCGAGCGAGTAAATATATGAGTATAGGTAAAGATGATTTGTGAAGGAAATGGCTAAATAATAGCAATGATTAGGCATGAAGAGTTAACAATAACAGAATTACCTGAATAAACTTCGAAAGCAGTGGCAAAGAAGCGCAGCTTGACAAAGACTTCACAATTGTTTCAAGAAGAGAGTAGCTATAAACTTTTTGGTTGAAACAAAGTTGCGTAAGGCAGTGTGCAGCAGGATTCTCCGCGCTCGTTAATTGAAAAATACTGGAACTCTGAACGCTTTACCTAACTTACGTAATTAGAAGCGCGGGCAAAATTTTTTGACGTACGCATACATACCTATATATATCTGAAATCTCAATAGGGGATTTGCATGATGACATCACGTAACATCCTACCACGCCCACCGATGGTATCACTGCACACCGTGTCCCATTGAAAATGTACTAGTGGTGCGCTCGAATAGCGCAAATGCATGGCGAGCGAGTAAATATATGAGTATAGGTAAAGATGATTTGTGAAGGAAATCGCTAAATAATAGCAATGATTAGGCATGAAGAGTTAACAATAACAGAATTACCTGAATAAACTTCGAAAGCAGTGGCAAAGAAGCGCAGCTTGACAATTTGCCATTCAGTCTTTCGCCAAGAAGAGAGTAGCTATAAACTTTTTGGTTAAAACAAAGTTGCGTAAGGCAGTGCAGCAGGATTCTCCATGCTCGTTAATTGAAAAATACTGGAACTGTGAACGCTTTACCTAACTTACGTAATTAGAAGCGCGGGCGAAATATTTTGACGTACGCATACATACCTACATATATATATATATATATCTGAAATCTCAATTGAACACGACTGATAGTCAGCTTCGCTCGCTTCGCTCGCTCGCTGAATTAGTTTTGCTGACCGCCTGGTCTATTTTTGGCTGTAGCACCAGCGCCAGGCTGCACAGAGCTTCCAAATTACAGGAATAGCTTTATTATGAAATTTACTAACTGCTGATAGCAAAAGTTTAGGATTTTCAGCCCTGGCTAATGGAATTCCTGGGAGTGAAATTTGGTGATGGTTATCTAACCACCCTACTTCTTCTTGGAACTCACCTTGAAAACTGAGACTGGCTGGTTTTTCTCAGAATTCTATAGCCTGGGGGTGGCCTGCTTCTTAGAAGTGAAGATACTAATTTCTCTGGAGGGATTGGTGAGTCTTACAAGAGAAGTTAGAAAAAGAGATTGCTTTGTTCCGGAATGCTAAGATAACAGAAGAAAGAACAACATGGTGATCATTTCATAACTTTCCTAAGGATAAACTGATGAGAAAGAAATGATTAATTTCTAAAAAGATAGGATTTGTATCATCAGCTGTTTTGCTCCACAATGTGGAAGAACTCTTGAATATCTTTGTGGAGGATATTGTAACAAAAAGCATTGCTACAGGGACCGCAGTGGAGAATTGGCAAGCCTACAATTAATATTGCCTCTTATTACTGATCAAGTTTACTTTATTTAGATTGAGTATGTTTTTATGTTTATTTTAATAATCTTTCTCCCCTTAGTTCAATAAGTATTCATTTTCTTTGATTGTTTAGTTACAGTTTAACCACAGTGTAAAACATGAAAGCAATAGTTATGCCAGTTCTGCAGGACATTAATGTCCGTGCATTAACTACCTAAAATAACCCACCTACTGTGGAGTTAAGTAATGCCATTAGCTAGCTACCTGTTGAAGAGGTAAAAAAAATGGTGAAGGGACATATAAATTCTAGTTAAAAACTAGCAAACAGGACATTATTACTGATACAGTCCATAGATATACAACAGTCCCACACGCTTTGTGAGAAAAATTATTACTGAGGGTGATAATGATGATGAAAATCATAATAAAATACTATGAAGTGAATCAAATTGGTGGACCAATAATTGAGTGCACTAAGAGAAAAACCTGTTAATGCTAATTCAATGTCCAAACTTCTGATAGCTAGTAATGGAGTTAGCAAAATTGTGGTAAATATTTTTTCTTGTTTTTCGTTTGTACCTTGATTCTCAAAGACAACTATCTGGATCTATATATATTCAATTTAGGAAGTATGTCTTAGACCTCTTAACTTTGTCACAAGTCACAGTATCGCGAGGCTGTTGTTTAGCTACATACCATTTTGCTTACCTTTCTTTTAAGTTGCCAATATTTGCTAGCAAATACATACCTTTTATCTATCTCAACTTCACAACATGAAGCTGACTGAGAGTAAGATGTTCAACTATAGCTACTTGCTTTTATAAATGGTATTTCTGCCAGAGTTTGAGTCTGTCAGACAGGTGGTTGCATTTATGTCTCCTGACTAGTTTATGGAGATGATAACTTCACCACAATCAGGTTACTTCTAAGAAAATCCACAGCACAATAGGCAGGCCACCACCAGGCTATAGAATTCTGAGAAAAACCAGCCAGTCTCAGTTTTCAAGGCGAGTTCCAAGAAGAAGTAGGGTGGTTAGATAACCATCACCAAATTTCACTCCCAGGAATTCCAATAGCCAGGGCTGAAAATCCTAAACTTTTGCTATCAGCAGTTAATAAATTTCATAATAAAGCTATTCCTGTAATTTGGAAGCTCTGTGCAGCCTGGCGCTGGTGCTACAGCCAAAAATAGACCAGGCGGTCAGCAAAACTAATACATTTTCAATGGGACACGGTGTGCAGTGATACCATCGGTGGGCGTGGTAGGATGTTACGTGATGTCATCATGCAAATCCCCTATTGAACACGACTGAGAGTCAGCTTCGCTCGCTTCGCTCGCTCGCTGAATTAATACTTTATGTGCTTACATACGCTTTTCAGAAGTAGTGATAGCTCTCTTAGTACTGACTACAGGTGGCTCTTGACAACTAACAAGCCGCACTTAGCCGGAAAAAAGGCGAAGTTTTGAATTTAAATCTGGTAAAGGGTCTTCAATGCCATAGTAACTGGTCGAATCAACTTTTTGTTTCTTGAAAAGCAAGCATTTTCGAAGGAATTTTCTCACACTTTGGAGCTTAAGTATAAAGCAAGGCTTGCTTAATGCTGTAGTGTCAGAATAAACTGGGGTCAAGCCTAAAAAGCCGTGTTTGTTGAAGAAAAAGGTTCCCTGCGCGCGCGTTTAAAGGGCATACGTACAATCCATACATACATACATATACAGTGCTTCCAACTTAAAGAGTGGATTTTTTTAAACTACTGTATAGACCCTCACTACAGTAATTTAACATACACATACCTTTTCTTCATCATCCCAACAATGTTTACAATAGTAAAACTGCCTGTTTAGAGAATGGAAAACGGAGAACAGCACTTTTCTCATTCACTCTAATACATTTTACGCCATTTTTTTTGACGTCAAGATTTTGCGGTAGTTCGTCATTAAACGTAGCTAGTTAACGAGCTAAGGTCGAACGGTTATTTCCCGAGCAGTAAGACGGGACTTTCCCTAACTGCAACCGACTGTATGGATTCTCATCGTTCTACTAGCATCAGTAAACGAAGTCGAAATCAGTCAGAATTGTTGGCTGGTATATTACTAACTTGGAGCCAAGCGGTCATCTTTTTCAAGAGCTGAAGAAAAGCTGAAGAAGTGTAATACTCCCAAGGCCCAGCATTCGGTATTCTGACAACATCAAGGCGATGCAGTTGGAGTCCTACTGGTTGTGCAGCTCCTGACGGAAGCTAAAACGCTGGCCTTAATAGGCAGTAACGCCGTAAAACTTGATACCTAGGGCCTGAGATACAACCATAGCTAAATCAGCCATACCCGTGTAACAATTAGCGGTAAACTGGCGCCCTTGCACAAATACGCATGCGCTGTTTTGTGACGTCGCGTTTACGTGCTAAAGGCCCACAACCCGCTCTAAACGTCACCATTTGATGACCCTTACCGTGCGTTAAAATATTTTGGTGAAAAACAGCCACAACTCACTTAATTTTTAAGGTATAGCTACCAAAGTTATACATAATAATTTAAAGGCAATTTTACATCATGTGTCAAATTTATAGAGATATAACTCAATAAATTAAAAAATCCTGGCTTAAACACTTTTTTTCTTAAAATTTAAAATATTTCGAGATTCAAATTTCGTGTGCCCACAAAATTTGGCTCATATGAAACTTCCAAATTCACTGTCTTGAAGCTCCCAGTTCCATCACCTATAACCACAACAATAACCACAAACCCACAAAATTGTTTTGTCTGTATGTTAATATGACATTAATGTATAATAATACAAATTTTTAGCTTTCTATTACACATACATGAGAAATTATAGCAGAATTAGCAACCTTAACCAAAAAGCTAAAAAATCCACTCTTTAAGCTGGAAGCACTGTATACATATATACATACTAGTGATGTGCTTGAGCACAAATGGCGAGCGAGCCTAAAGACTATACTATTTTTATGCTACTGAAAATAAGGTCCAGTTTTTAAATTTCACATACACGGTAAAGGGATTTCAGTGCCATAGTAACAACTCTCTGCAACTGCTTGAATTGAAGGAAAAAAACAACAACAAAACAATACACGTTATTTAAAAGTTTTCTTTGTGATATTCTTTAGCTAAGTAGTGGTTGTAACACACAATGCTTTGACACAACTGGACATGCACCTACACAGACTTACCTTCACGGTAGTCTAGTGGACAATGTATTTTCAAGTAAATACTGGCTTATAACCATGACAAAGAGCGCATTGACTTACCACCGCCACTAACTCGAACAGAAATGGAAGTCCCTTAAGTTCTCAAGTTTTAACTGCACCCACAAAAGAATTCAAAACGGTAAACAATTCAATTTCTAGGGTGATACGGGTACTAATCGATAAACCAGAGGATTCTGTTTAGTGCAATTTGGGACGGGGTCGACCACATAACTAACACAAAAATGCGAGGGTCAAAGTACAAAATGACATACGTACGTCCATATATATAAATAAACTAGTGGTGTGCTTGAGCACAAATGGCGAGCGAGCCTGATAGTTAGGTAACATAAACTGTTACTATGTTTTAGCTTACTTCATGCAAACACTATAATAGCAGTTATGACATTTGATTTCAGCAAACAAATACAAAATCACTCTCTTACCTGATTAATGGTAACTTTTGTAGTATCAAACATCAACCATTCTGATAATCTCAATCACCCAGTAACTCTTGAACAAGCTCTCAGCTACGATAAAAATTAAACCAGTGTTATTATTTGTAATTTTAGCCAACAAATATGGAATTACTACTTACATCATTCTTGAGTATTGATAACTTCTGATTGAAGTTACTTTGACCATCTGAATTACCTTGAATTCTTGACAAGCTCTCACTTACAAAAACAAAAACAATCAATTTTAGCACACAAATACAAAATTATTTTCTTACCTCATTTTCTTGAGCAGTGGTAACTTTTGTAGTACCAAATTTGAGCCAATCTGACTATTTGAATTTACCAGTCACTGTTGACACACTCTTAGCTACAAAAAAGAAAGGCCAGAGTTAATTTTGCATATTTAGCTAACAAATATGGAATTGCGTACTTATCTCAGCTTCCCTCGAGAAGTAGTAGCTTCAATAGCATTAATACTACGGCATTCTGACTACCAACGGCTCTTGACAACCAACAACCGGCACTCCGTATCCCCCATAAAACGGCGAATTTTTGAAATTAAGTCTGGAAAAGGGTCTTCAATGCCATAGTAACCTGTCGAATCAACTTTTTGTGTCTTGAAAACAAGCGTTTTAGCAGGAATTTTCTCATACTTTGGAGCTTAAGTATAAAGTAAGGTTTGCTTAATGCTGTAGTTTCAGAATAAACTGGAGTCAAGCCTAAATAGCCGTGTTTTTAGGAGAAAAACGTTCCCCGCGCGCGCGTTTAAAGAGCATACGTACCATCCATACATACATACATATATATAACATATACCCGATTTTGCATTATCCACCCCTAATACTGTCTCGCTCGCTACGCTCGCTCGCCAACTAGTGGTGTGCTTGAGCACAAATGGCGAGCGAGCCTTAAACTACACTATTGTTAAATTTGATTTTAACAACTAACACTCAAGCTATTAAAATAAAGTCGAGTTTTTAAGTAACGTATGAGGTAAAGGGGTTTCAATGTCATAGTAACCGCTCCCGCAACAGTTTGAATTGAAAAAGAAGCAACAAAATCAAATCACGTTATTTAAAATTTTCTTTGTGATATTCTTAATAGTAGTTGTAACGCACAATACTTTCACACAACTGAACATACCTACGCAAGACTTACCTTCGTGGTTCGTCTAGTGGACAATGCATTTTTAATTAAATACTGTTGAGTAGGGCTTATAACTGTGACAAATAGCGCATTAACTTACCACCGCCACTAACTCGAATAGAAATGGAGCTCCCATAAGATTTTGAGTTTTAACTGCACCCGCAAAACAATTCAAAGCCGTAAACAATTCAATTTCTAAGGTGATACGGGTAATGGTCGCAAAACCAGAGGATTCTGTTTAGTGAAGTTTGGGACGGGGTCGAATGCCGAGCGAACACAAAAATACGGAGGGTCAAAGTACAAAATGACATACATACGTCCAAACATATATATAAACTAGTGGTGTGCTTGAGCACAAATGGCGAGCGAGCCTGATAGTTAGGTAACATAAAATGTTACTATTTTTAGCTTACTTCATGCAAACACTATAATAGCAGTTATGATATTTGATTTCAGCAAACAAATACAAAATCACTCTCTTACCTGATTAATGGTAACTTTTGTAGTATCAAACATCAACCATTCTGATAATCTCAATCACCAGTAACTCTTGAACAAGCTCTCAGCTACGATAAAAAAATAAACCCTTTTTCAAAAATGCAAACAGGACACAACCAACTAACTTAATAGCTATTACAAAGGTATGCCTATGGGGTGCAGGGGTGGGGGGAATACAGAGCAAAGAGCACACAAAATAAATGAATGCAATAAAATAAGTTGAATAGGTTGAGTAATTTAGTTGAGTGAATGCCGACTTCTCTAGTTACCTAAGAAGGTGGTTCTTGAGGCAACATTTGAAGGCCTTGTCTGATGGAAGTGTCACAATATTATCATTTATTCTGAATACGTACATAGACACCATTTTTGCAAACTTTTGATTCTGCTTTTTTGAATTAGTCAGACACATTAGAGACTTATCTACACACAAATCAGAATGTTCTCTCATAGTATAGTTATGAATGCTATGTGGATCTAAAGAATAACAGCATAAGTACACAAAAATGACCCCAGTATGCATTTCCAATCTGTCTCTGGACTTCAATTAGTCTTGTAGTAAAGTTGGAATATTTACAGTTCAATATAACTGCTATTCTGCACTTGAGAGAAGGTTAGAATCCAGTGCCAGGTGAGTAATCATGTATATCTACAGTTCCTGCAGGACAGAAATTGATAGACACTCAGGCAATGGTTACCGATGACATGAATTGACATGAATTATTTGTACAACTCAAGATTTTTTAAACTCATTATCTGTCAATAATTTGTAGGAAAAGGTAGTCCTGGAGCTAGATCCTGTTGTACCCTTCATCAGTGTGCTTGTTGCATTAATACACATTTACCTGTCAGCCATTTTCCCCTTTCTAGTATCCCTTGAACTGCTTTTGGTAGTCCCAGAATCTTGTTCCAGTACTCCAATTTATCACAAGAAAATGTTGAGTCATCCAACAACGCACTGGAACTATCTGGTATGTCACATATTTTGAAGAGCTTTGCTGCAGACTTATAGAATAGCAAGGTTTTTCCAAAATTTAATGCATACTATTAATATAATACAGAGGGATAGCTATGGATAACTTTACTCCATATGAGAAAAATGACCACATATGAAGTACCTTGAGGCTTATAGCTATTTACTTATTTACTCTCATTTACTTTATTTTTCTTTATGTTAAGTAGCTGTTTTATACATTGCGAAGTGGAAGTGAAATTTAGAATTAGCTAACATGCTACCATAAACTTCTTTATCAGTCTTCACATAATCTCAAGCCTTCTGGTCTAAACACAGGTGCTTATACATGTATAATATACAAGTAGCAAATATTTTAAAATTATATATAGAACGGAACAAATTTGATAGTTCATAGACACTTTGCAGAGCAACACAATGATCCTTACTACATGGGTACATACACAATAGTTTTATCCTATAAAAAATACTCATGATTGTTAATGCCAATAAATGATACAAAAAAGTAGATACCTCACTCATGCTCACACTGAACATGCCCATTATAATGAAATAAAAGGCTTCTCACAGCAACAGATCTATTTGTATGAAAAACAACAACAACTATTGAAACTACAATTGCAGTAATTGACAAATAATTTACCATTGCCATGACTTGTCCTTAAACAAAACTTTGTGATCAGGAATTCTACTGCATCTTCAAGTTGAGATTAGTTACGTCATAGCTACACCTAATAGAATGAATTCTATTATTCAACATTTTTATAGGCATGAAATGTAGATCATATTAATTGAGTGTAACATCACAGGTCCCAACCGTCAGGAATTCAGCTGGACACTCCCAATATCTTACCTCTGTCCAAGTCCCGCTGTACACCAGTCAATGTCCCCACAAGTACCTTCAAGGTACTAATAATTAACTACTCATCAAGTAAGCAGTTTGGTGCCAGTAATAAATTTTCAAAACCTTAACACAATAATGTGCAAGAACAGCTCAATAATTGTGGCCTCATGGCTTACTGGAGTGGTATGGAGATGTAGATTTTGTTGTGAGTGTAGTTGCAATGTAGCTGAATTAAAGGGCCAAGAGAAAATACCAATTGGATAAAAATGGGATTAATAATTCTGGTATTGGCTTTAACTTCAAAGGTTGCCTATGTAACAAGCAAGATTTGTGTAAGGACTTTTAATACAGTCATCATAACAAGAGCACTCTTATTCCTGCAACTGATTATGTATGTAACCAAGTTTTGGTGTATGCATACACTTCACAGTCCACTCCGCCTTGCCAACTATGTCCTTTATTGTGAAGCATCATCATGCTCTAAATATACAATTTCTCTTCCGAAAACTTTGCCAACAGCACATTTCATCCAGCAAATATATATGAGCTTACTGTGTACCTAGGGCAATCGTGAATCAGTATGAGACAAAAAGAGTGTTGTGGGCTCGAATTTTCTGGAATAGGCTAAATAAAAAGGTGGAGCACAACAGGGAACTAATTTATTGAGTACTTCAATTTGATGCTTCTTTTGATGCTTAAATTGTCACTTTGAGAACAACTGCTGACAGTAGTCAATGATGGGCTACTGTAGCCAACTTGCCAACTATTCCTCCTTTACCATATTCAAAATTAGGGCAAACATACTTTGTATCAAGCAACAATGTGTGTAGAGGTTGACAAATTTGCTTGCACTTGTCCACACTGGAAGTTTACATGCCTAATGAATATACGTAAAAAATGAGAGTATTAAAAGATAGTCTATATTATACTGCTACCATTTTAATTAGTTTAGAACAGAAATTAATCGATGCTAAGTGCCTGAAATTTCCACACCAATTATATGTAAAATTCTTGCTAACCTATTTTTGTGCATAATTACACCTTGCTGTAACTTATTTTAAGTTATTGTGTTTTATTGTAAATACTCTGCTCAGTATGTGCAAAGTCAGCTGCAATATTGGTCAGTGCTGTGCAGCATTAACATTGATTGCTACCTAAGAGTGTAAACTGAAGTTCAACTTGAAGAATGCTGTTTTAAATGAACAGGTACTCATAATGCATGCAACAAAGAAACATCACTTCATAATAATAAAATTCCAATTAAAATGGGTACAATTAGTGGTGGTAATTAATGGGTGTGGTTTGTCCTTAAAGCATTTTTGAAAGTTGGAGCATATGCAATAAGACATAACGCACCCCCCCTCACTTGACCAGACCCTTTTCTCGCTTTGTGTATGGTAAAGGGTCTGGCCCCACGAGACTAATAAATAAGTTTGTCTGACATCCACTAATATCCACGAACATTGTTGAACGATGATATAATATTGCTGTGCAAGCACACCAATGCCCAGTGTCTTCCAAAAGCCTTCCTTGCAAGGTTTGTTCGACCAGAACAGTCCCATCATCTTCGTGGCAGATCACCTCAAACTCTCTTCTTTCTGGCAAGTTCTTCCACAGTGCTTATCTTGGTAGATTATTTCAGGGTGAGGTCGAGAGTCTCAATCAATCATCCATCCAGCTGAAGGACCATGTGAAATAAAAGGTTCCTGCCCTGATGTCTCTACTGCTCGATCCTGGCTGGCCAGGTACTAAACTACAGCTAGCCACATAGTATAACCGATTCAACAAATTCCAATTATTCGAGGACTGATTATTTGAGCATGCGCATGACTACAAAATCAATCAAACTGAATGAAGGTTAAACCCTGTTAAATGTAGTTAAAGGGCAGGAAAAGTGTGATAGATACAAGGGCATGTGTAGTAGGAGAGAAAACACTGGGAACTGTATAAAGTAGAAAGGAGATGGAACAGTAAGGAAAGAAAGTGAAACAAAGCACTTGAAAAGTTGTAGTGCAGATAATATATCCGAGGAGACGTCCGGAACAGTGAGAGCAATTTAGATTAACTTTACCACTATCACCTCACCCTCTGGCAAACCTTGCTCCAGCCATGGTGGTGTGAATTTTTTTACAGGAACAGAGAGGGAGGTAGCACCATACCAGACAAAGGTGAATAAAGCGGGGAGGGGTAGTAGGGCTGGTCTTTTCTTTCTTTGTAAAGGATCACATACAAAGCCAGCTAGGAGATACAGCAGGCCCAATAGCTTGGCTATCTAGAGTGCAGGGCATAGCACAAAAAGCCAGCAGAAGCAGTGCAGTAGAGCAAGCCCAACTGCTAGGTACTATTTCATGAAGAAGAGACAGAAGCTGCAGTGCAGTATAACAACCCAACTGCTTGGTACTATTATGCAGAAGAGAGCCAGAAGCTGCAGTGCAGTATAGCAAGCCCAACTGCTGGGTATTATGATGCAAAAAGTAGTAGTAGTAGTAGTAGTAGTAATAGCAGTAGCCGGCAAAGCAACAAAAAAAATTAAAAAAAAAGCCAGCAGTGCAGTATAGCAAGCCCAACTGCTGGGTATTATGATGCAAAAAGTAGTAGTAGTAGTAGTAGTAGTAATAGCAGTAGCCGGCAAAGCAACAAAAAAAATTAAAAAGAAGCTAGCAGTGCAGTATAGCAAGCCCAACTACCAGCTACTATGGCGTAGGAAGTAGTAGTAGGAGTAATAGGCTTAGCTGACAACAGCAGAGGCACATTTTAGCAGGGTGAAATGAATTTGGGATAAGTCTTGAGTAAAGGGTGTGGTAGTCAGCTTAAAACTAGTATACAGGGGACAGGGTTAGGAAAATAGCGTGCAAGTGTCTTTTGGACAGCAAAGATAATCCATAGAGCACAAGACCGACAGAGCGGGGCTGGTTGTTATACATGTATGTAGCATTGCTATGCAGATATGGTGGGACAGCTGCCAAGCATATAGGATCTGGAAGAAGGAGGGGTGACTGAAAATGCAACTTTTTTGTGAACTTCATATCATTTGTGGTTAGCTATTATATCATAATGTTATCTTGTTGTTATTTAATGTTTTATTCTTACTGATTGAACTAAATTATCTGGTGAAAGAGTTAAATGTTCGTACTAGGACAATCAATTACAGTATTATTGAATTTTTTTGTAAAGAAGGAGGATTTAAATTGGCTGAAACCTTCACATTTGGTGGCAGCGTTGGGATCGAAACCTTAATTTATTCAACTTGGACGGTATACATAGCTATAACCTTAATCTTATAATTATTGTATTGTTTGTTGTTGTTTTATTGTGTGATAATCTCACTTTTAGCTTCTAAAATTGTTTTATTGTCTGTTATTGATTTTCTAGTTAATTTTTTTTTAACTTAGTGTGTGTGCTTAGTCATTCAGCTTTTCAAAGTCACTGACCACATAGGATATCACAAAGTCCAAGTCAGATAATTCAGTCTGACAATTTGGTTAGATAAATGTCTGGAAGAGAACAATTGAATGCTCCAGTATTACTCTTAATAGTTGAAAGAATGATGGAAACAATGATGCAGCAACAATCACAGGTTGATGAGACTGAATGGCTGAACTGAAATATTCCATAGTAAGGGTTTGAAATGGCAATAGATTACCAATTAGTATTGCATTGACTTTAATAACTTATAATAAATGAAGCACCAAAGGTGCGAACCCTCAGTGCTACTATACACTAGTAAGAAAATTACAAACTCATCTGGACCAAAAGAATAATTTATTTTGCTGGTCTAATTAAGCTCCAGCAATGGATAACCATAGATGTAAACGGTGTCTTCATAAGAGATGAAGCTAAATGGACCAGAGACACTCATTGGTATATATTTTCAATGCGAAACTTCACTTCAGCACTCAGTTAAAAACTTCCCAGCGTAAGCAAAACTACAGAATGGGGCAGCATGAAAGTTTTGCTCACGTGATTACGACGTGCCGCTAGGGGACGTTACCCTCAACAGCTTGTATTTACGCAGAGCTGAAGCTTCGCATTTTCTCAAAAATCTTCCCGAAATAAAAAAAAGTAGCACAATTAAAGGTCTTAAGAGCGCAATAGACAGACAGACAGACAGACAAACAGACAGGATGACTACTAAAACCCTCTCGCACATGCACGCTGAGGGTTAATAAGAATGAAATCTAGTAACTAGTATGTTTAAAGAAAAATTTATAGTCTATTAAAATAACAAGAACATGTTAAAGGAAACTAGTGTAGTAAGTGTAGATGTCTCAATTGAATATCTTGGACACTTGTTCCTCGGCAATACATCTGTGAGATATATTACAATTAGTAAATTAGTGAATGATTACAATAGTTGAAAAATTTCATTTTATACTATAATTCTTTAAATTGACTGTTTCACTTAATCAACAAAATAGAATAAATAGAGCTCACCATTACTAAACCTGTACAATTAAAGAATCTGATAAAGGTTGACTGCAAAATCTGTATACAAAAGTAACAATAAAGCTTCATTCATTCAGTTTGCCTGAAGTTTAGTATTAGATCCTGTTCACCTAGTGTTAGGAGGCATCATTCAGTCTATTTAGTCCTAAAAGTAGATAGGAGCCATTGACCACAACAAAAGAGTATCACAGAGAAACATTTAACTTACATAACTCGTTTGTTGTTGTTTTTTGTTAGTTGTTTTGTTCAATTCCAACAGTTGCGGCGAGTGGTTACTATGGCATTGAAACCATATCGAATATTTAAAAAATTCGACTTTTTTTCAGTAGCTTGAGTGTTGAAGTAAACATCAATCTATATATTAATATGCTTGTGTGTTAGTAACGACGACGACGACCGATGACCAACGGTGTGTGTATTCATGAATAATTCATGAGCTTTGTATGATTTGGTAAAGCATCATCACTTTATGGTACGTAAAGTGTTGCCACAAACAGTACAATGTGCAGATTATTTCTAAAAAGCGGGTGCAATTGATGATAGAAGGCTAGTTAGCTATAAGTTAACAGTGCTGTACTGCTGAATCCTGTGAATGTCAGAATATTTCTTGGGACACAGTAGGTAGAAGAATCGACTGCTTTTTGTCTATAGTTGAAAATAGATGAGATGAGCTGTACAATGTTCATAAACTCTTACAATAGTTACAGAATTAATGTGCACCTAAGTAACCGCCCCTTTTTCATGTGCAAACATTAAAGTTTGCGTGCTTAATTGACTTGGATTCACATGACCAAATTGCTTCCGTTAGCACTAAATGCATTCCTCATTTACCTCATGGTCATGCCAACTCAACATGGACAGATTATAGTTGTTATGGCAACTGGCCTAGTACCATACTATAATCTGTCCATGTTGAGTTGGCATGACCATGAGGTAAATGAGGCCTTATTCGGCATAGAAATATTCTACTTCAGGGCGTCTCGGGCCCCACACAACCAAATATATTTTAATTCTGTATTGGTTTAAAAAAAGGCTGTGAAAGAAAGAGATTACATCTAAAAAGACTGTGGTAAAAATTTATTATGAACGAATTAACATCTGTAGTTCATGCTCATAAGCTTCACTATCATTTAAGAGTTGCACAAACTGAAGAAAGATTATCTGCATGAACTCTTTATTATTTCCAAATGATGAGGTATGGATTTGTAAATAGGGTTTAGTTTTACTTTTGATAATATTGAACTCCACCTTTGAAAAATCCTATATGACCCTGTATACACTAGCTATACAGAACCTCCAAGTTGCAATAATCTAGAATATTGCTTCAGTACTTATAGTGTGTGTTTCCGTAATGCTTGGCAAAGAGACCATTTGTGAAACAATGTGTAAATGTGTATCCAAATGCGTAGAGCCTGATTCATTAGGATGGTGCTCAAGAGTTTGAATTGTGATAGTTTAAACGAACTTGCTGCAACTCAAACAGATATTAATAATAGTGCCTTTATGCATGTAGTTAGCCCAGTCTTAATAGAAAAATTATATAGGCATCAGGGAATGGGGCAATCTTGTAAAGTACCTATTGATCAGGTATAGTTACCTGAACAAGGAGAAGTCTTTAGCAAACAATAAACTAACATGTGCTACATCAACTCATTATCGTCTAATCATATTCATGACCCATCCAGAACCACCACAAACTGTACCATGTCATCTCATATACATATATGCACTGTAAGTTGTCTTGGGAAAATTAGTCCATCATAAGTCAAGCTCAGTGAATGCAGACCGCGTTACCTGCTAGTGGCTTGTTGCTGTGGTTGAGTCCTACAATGCCGGCATAGTATCCGGTTGCTCGCCACACACTAGCCGCGGGGTGTCAACTTGCTAAAGCAGGGCATAGCTTATGGTGGGCTCTGGTCCTTTGATCCAGTACCAACCTCCAGCTCAGGAATTTACGACCCCTGAACACCTATTATGAAACTTCAGAGTAGTGGGTGCCTGGAATAATATGAAATAATTTTGATGAAGACGGGTGTGTTATGATTTTTAGTTTAAATGACAGTTGTCAGAGAAGGAGGGAACAAGATGATGAGGCAGATAAGTTGATCTGGAATGATGAGTTTGAGTACTTGGTGGATTAAACATTGGGAAATTTTAGTAGTCCTGGAGAAATAGGTAGCTCTTCCTTCATTATCACTGTGATGATGTGTTAGGAGTGCACTTTTCACCCAAACCCAGGAGAAAATATGGCTCATGATCTTGGGTCACTTTGACAATTTTGAAATCAGAAGGCTTGTCAAATACTGTCTCATTCACTTGGCCTGGTTTAAACACTGATGTTGAATTTTACATTAAGTAATAACTGTCTTTTGTAACAAAAGAACATGTAATAATATTTAACAGAACTTTTTGAGATGATGATAGCCGGAGATATTATGGGGACCCCTATCGAAATGAAAGGGAGGGCAATAATATGTGATTTGCTGAGCCAGCAGATTACCTGAGGCTGTGACTCTCATTGTAATGACTGCTACTTGATCAGAAGATAGTGAGCATTTTTGGCCTAGAATGGCTTCAAGATACTGGATTTTCCCTTAGCCATCATTATTGTGCTGTTCCTGTTATTTGTCAGGTTAGGCTGCAGACCTACTCTGAAATAGATGCAAGTATTCTTGGTGGAGTATTTGCAATGCAGCCTCCTTACCCTACATGAATGTGCACGATACCATTATGGAAGATAATACAAAGAAAGAGTACATACTGGAAAAAAGAGTTCCTCACTGTATTCTAAGCATCAATTAAATAGTTTTGTAGAGGATGGATTTTGTAACTAGAAAAAAGCTTTGGAAAAAATTCCATGAACATGAAAGAAGTGATGTGAACAAGGAAGCTGTATTAAAACAAACTGCATTAGTAGCACTAATGTTAGTGCACAGCTTAATACACAGTTCAAGCAGACTCAGATTTTCCATCAATGTATGCTTTTGAAATCAATATCTAGCTTTAATTGTTTGGCTTCTCAGGGTGTGCCATTGTGTGGATAATCATGAAAATTTAGATGGCAATTTATAAGTTCCTTTTACTTTGAGCCAAAGACTGCCCAGAGATGAAAATGTGGATTAATTGTTAGGAGTACACCTCACCTGAAATTGTGAAAAAAAACATTAGCTTTGATGAATAATATTGTGCGCTTAGAAGTATAGTATCAGATATGCAGAGTAGTTCCTGATAACTGATATTTCTAGAAATGAGCAAATGTCATTGTCTATCAGATGGACTGATGACAACTATCAAATCTAACCAAAATATCTTCCTAAGATTTTAAATCATTGTTCTGAATATGTTCATATTTAAATTAATGGTAAATTGCCAATAATGTCCAAAATCAGAAAGGACAGCTACTACAATCCTCTCATGTATGCGCACTGAGGTTTGATTAAATTAGAAAAGTGATAATTTCTCAGTGCCTAATAATTATTCAATTACTACATGTACCTACTATATCACAAGAGCTGCTAAGTCAACTTACAATCTATAAATATTGTATTGTTTACTGAATCGACATCATTGGAAGCGACACATGTGTATGCACCATTATTTGCTGAGGTTGCTGGGCTGATGGAAACAATGGATGAGTTGTTGTTAGTAGTATTTATTATTAATTGAGGTGATTGACTCATAATCATCATGCTGTCCTTGAACCAGGTAATTGTGGGAGAAGCAATCCCATCAACATTACATGTAATCTGCACTTTATTGTTACCTTCCAAAGTACTGGTAAGGCTAATGACGTGGAGAGGTGGTTCTATTAACGCATAAATTGCACTCACACAACAAATTTATTTACCTATGCACACCATATATATGTGTATGTATGCGTGTGCATGCATGTGTACATATATATGTGTGTGTATTGCACATTTAAATGTATGTTTTTAAATGTATAACATTTGAAAAGATAGAGAAGGAAGAGGGAAAAAAAGAGAGATGAAGAAGAGAGCTAGGAACAAAGAGTACTATACAGGTCGTTGAAAAACAATCAAGATTTTTAAGAAAGTGTGTTATGAAGACTCAAACTGTTAGCCTTAATGTAAGAGGTATATTATTATCCTGCTATTGATGTTTTTGCGGTAATCAGGGTGTGACTACTTTCCCCTGGAAGAGTTGAATTTTTATAATTGTTGAGCCTTGTGTCACATTACATAGTTAATGCTGTTCTTTGTACTGTTAATGTCGCGTATTTACCTTCCATTCAACCTTCAAGCAGCTAGCCAGCAGAGACTCTGATGGAAGATACCTAATAAAACATACCTGATCCCCATATAAATACAGATATACATACAGTATATAAAAAGGTAATACATTCGTATACACCTTCATCCATTTAATATGAAAATATAGTCAATACTTAGTGTCAGATCTAGAGACTTAAGGGGGAGCGGGTGGGGTTTAAAGCAATAAATATGTCCATCTAATCATTTGAAAAGTTTTAATTAAATATTATGCAATAATAAGATCAGAGATCTTTGAGGATGTAGCAGGCTCTGATCTACTTAACAGCAATGATGATGATCCAGAAATGTAAAGAGAGAGCCACTAAAGTGAGCACTTGTTAACCTGCTTCTATTCGATCAAGAGCTATAGCATTGCCTTACCCATTGCAAATGTATTCCAATTGTAATAAACCAAAAGGGGAAACCCACCGCTGAAAGACATTGGAGCATAATGTGAGTGCTCCAAAGCAAACAAATAATGACACTGGCATATTCGAGTTGCATGAGCTGGTTTGCTATTGCTAGGTTATGTTATGAGTAGGTGTAATAAAGTATACCTGAGAGAGTTACATTTCTCTTCAGAGTTTCATTAACTTGATCATGTTGAGTTGGAGGGGTTCCAATGTTGGTTAAGTTAGGTAATCTTTGGGTTGGTAAATCATCAGGTTGTAGTACTGTTCCATCCAGACTGCACTGATGTTTGCTAGTCAGTTTTGCACGATATTGTCCATTGCCACATTTCTTTCAATACCAGCTTGGTAGGTTGCAGGTTTGCTCATTGTTTTTCTGGAAAAATTATACCTTGAAAATTTGGGCTTCTTTCTCACAGGTTCTAATTCATTATTATGTATTTCAATGTTGTGTTTTCTTTGTATGTGTGACTACCTCAAGGGTTGTTTTGTAGCTGTTGGCATGATAGAAGGTACTGGTTCTGACATGATTGCTGTTGAGGTGAGTTCACTCTGAACGTGCATGCCATGAGCAATTGAATCTTCATAGTTGTCACAAGCAGAAATAGAGCTTTGGCCTCTTCTTGCTTCCAGACCATAGGAAACATTTATCTCTTTTCAATTTCGGCAGCAATTTAAGTCTCTGATTGTTCTGCAGTATGATATCCTATGCAGTGACCAAAATGATACATTTTCCTGACCTTGTCTGGAACCAATAGTACTCTTGAGACCCAAGCCTATAAGCATATACTTAAATGGCTTCACTTCCTCACAGGTTGTTTTGTAGATATCACCTTCAGCTGAGGATTTAACATGGATACATTCAGTGAAAGATATACAGCAGGTTGTTTTTTGTTTAGTTAATATGAAGCTTGCTACAGTGATGTTCCTCGAGTTGCAATAATATGTGGTATGAATTAGAAGTAGTCTCCTCTATCCTTCTTTTATAGGGAATTTCCAGAGTGAAAACAGATTTTCGTTTCATTGTGCTTTATAAACTACCTTCTTTCCCCCAAATTTTGGCACGTTTAGAATATACCTCATTCTGAATGTTTTATGGTATTTGACTTCCATAACTATGAAGTCAATGTGTCCTTATTCACACAGAAAGTCGTTATCTTTAAGTTGCTTGGCACACTTCTGGATACTTTCTTGTGCTGGTTTAGTCTTAAGTGGAGAAAGTGTTTCAAACCACTTGGCAAAATATGTGTACTGGACTTTTACAAAAAAAATATACTTTTTTCTAAGAAATTTGAGGTGGTAACTACTGGTGTAAATACGTAGCTACATGCAAACATTAACTAAAATCTAATTTGAATAGACTGTGCACATGGCAGCTGATTATAATATTGTACTATGTGACTCAATAAAATTCGATGCTAAGCCTCTGTCTCATTATGGTTTTCACTCAAGCTGTTACAAAATGTTGACAGCTTGTCAAGTACACTCCAAAGATAAGGAAAATGTTCGGTTGAGGATGCTGTAGAAACCAGATCCAAGGTGAAGGTAACGTGATAGCTCCAAATATATCACAGAAGTTGACGATGGACCTTTTGTATGCCTGAAATATTTGAGTGAGAAGTGGGCATAAAGGTGCCAAAATAAACCTTTTGTCTTACTTGTGGTCGGTAATACTGCCTTTGTTGGAATCAGCAGCTTTTTTTTTCTTCATAGAACAGGCCTGTCAAACCATAATTATCTGGAATTCTGATTAAGGCATCATATCTCTTAGGTCAGTAGTCTACAAAAATGTGGCTAGTGTGTGTATATCTTTGAGGCATTGTTCTCTCAAAATAACTTGCAAAGCTTAATTACCTAATCCATCATGACTGTGGTTGACTTACTTTGCATTCACATTGTTCTCCAATTCTTAGTTCAGGAAATTCTGCAAATCCTATGCTGTATACAGAAGTCACTATGCTATAGCTGCTAAATTATTAATGGAGGACATGACGGACAAGATTCCTAGTAAAGATCAGGAGTATCAGCTTATCAAAGTGAGGAATTATTCTTAGTATATTTGATCAGGGTGAGAAAATGTTTTTAATTTAAAATTTGTAGTTTTGTGGTTTGTTTTTCTCTTGTGGGTAAAACCAGCTTTCTTACTTTTTAATTGCCTTACATAATTATCATGTTTTTTGTGTGTATAGCACTTTGAAAAGTTGGGATGGAATCACATTACTGACTTGAGGAAAAGCTGGTTGCTGATCAAGTTTCCTGCTTCTTACCGGCCGTTTTGAGATAAGAAGTCCTGAACTCTAAGTAGTTTAATGAATCTCACTGATCATTCTTTTAGCTATTTATATATTTTTTAGTATTCTGTAGGCTCATTTATTTTACTAAGCGGTTCCTTATTATTGGAAGCTAGATATCTTCACAATGATATTTTTAAGTATGGCAGGGTCATGATAGCACAAAGTGTTATCTCATGTCTGTATTGTGCAAGCTCATTACCAGAGTAGTTATAGCAACTGGTACAAGTTTTCTAGGTTTTTACAGCTACCTTTACTCTAGTGGAGCCTACCCAGCCAGGTTAGAACAGCTGCTCTCCTCATTTCATAAGCACTATTGAGATTGATTATACTAGGAAATCCTAATGTTTTCAACAAAGAGCTAAATGAGTTTAGTATGAGAAACTAAGTATGTACCTATTTTTTTATGAATTTGAATATGCTTATATACTATATAAGTTTCATATTATACAAAAACTGTTATCTGATACTTAGCTTTTTTTTTTAACAGCTTAATTCTTCACAATTATATATATATATATATACATACTTATTACATGAGTCAGAGTGTGATATGGTGAAATATTTCACAAGCATGCTAATATATTTTCAGCTTGCCAGAGGCGAGTGAAAATAAAGACTGAGAGTGTAATATCTTGCCATAACACTCTGACAAGTGTAATAAGTGGTTTATTCCACACTATATCTTCACTACCTACTAGAGGTAGGGTAACTCACATTGTAAAGTTGGTTGTAGGGGCTACCCACAACCCCAGCTGATATTTTAGCAGCTACTCTAACCTTTGTTGAGCAGGGTAAAGGGTATGGTACACCAGAGGAAGGTAGCTGTAAAACAGAGAAAATTGAAAAGTTTGGCCAGGTTGCTATAACTACAGGGGTAATGAGAAATAACAGCGTGAAATATCAAGAGTTATTTCAAGCACCATGTACCTAAAACTATCATTGTGAAGATATCTAGGGTGGAATATATATATATATATATATATAAGTATTTATTACTTGAGTCAGAGTATGATATGGTGAAATATTTCATGAGCAGGCTAATTTATTTCATGAGCCAAAGTCTAGTGAAAATAAAGCCTGAGAGTAAAATGTCTAGCCATATCACTTTGACAAGTGTAATAATAGTAGAGCGGATTTGTGTAACAATTGTGCATTTTGTGATAAAAGCATGAAACTTGGTACATGGCTCCTAGACATCATATAGAATAATTTAAGAAGTGGAGCCATCTCTGATTTGACCTTTGGTGACCTCTATATGTCAATTTCTTTTACCATATATGGTATTAGTGACGCTTACCAGTGAAAATGAATATTACATGTTTATGGTGGAATATTAGCAGTTCAACTGTTATGCGACCTTATGATGACCACACCCAATGATAAACATGGGCTGACAGAGTCACATAAATCACCACCTCTTTATTTTCTAGCCTCTATCACACCTACCTTCATCAATTGGTGTTGTCACCTAATGGTCACAAGACCATCAGACTACTAGCAAGCATGTGCAAGAAAAGCCAACATGTGCAGGTTATTACTGGCAGTAGTGAGCAACAATTAGCATTCTCCCTCTAACAAAATTTCCTCTCTATAGCTGGCTTATACAGGTTGTGTTCCAGATCACAGTACGCACAGCTAAGTGGCTATTGTAGCTACAGGTGAGTAATATTAGTTAGAGAAATACAAGAGTAATTTGCATTGTAATGTGCAGGTATAATGGCTAAAAGGCATACTTTGGTGGCTACACCGCCATCCAAACATTTGAGGATATCAAAGCCGACTAACTGGGATTTATGCGCACTTTGTCAAGTGGACACTGGCACTGCTTTACAATGTCCTGCTAATAATAACATGAGTGCACCCAATGTTGATGGCTATGTTTCATTAACGTCTAATCTCATCGAGTTTGCTGAACTTGGAGAAATACCAATGAACATTGATATAGCAAGACTTAATGATGGGGATGGCATTGAGACTACTATGAGGAGGCATACTGCTCGATGGCATAAAGCATGTCGCTTAAAAGTCAACCAGACAAAGCTAAAACGACTACAGCACTCCATGAAGTCAAAAAATGTAAAGGTTGATGGTCCATCACCTATTGCTACTCGAACTACACATAACAAAGTGGATCTCACAAAGGATATATGCTTTCTTTGCAATGAGCCAGCTGGCTCAAAAAATCTCCACAGAGCTTGCACACATGATATTGACATCAGGGTGCGGAAATGTGCAATGCAATTACAAGATACAGACCTGTTAGCCAAACTCGCTCCTGGAGACATGGTAGTTCTCGCGGCGAAGTATCACAACAAATGTATTGTAGATCTGTACAACAGAGCAAGGGCTACTACAGACAGTAGAAATGCTGATACTGGTAATGATGCTCATCTCAGTGGCATTGCATTTGCAGAGTTGGTGATGTTCATAGAAGATACTCGCAAGGAAGAAGAGAGTATTCCTACATTTAGACTGTCTGATCTAGCTCACTTGTACAAAGATAGACTAAAACAACTAGGAATTTCTGTTGATGGTCACATTCACACATCTCGATTGAAAGCTAGATTGTTAGCAGCAATACCGGATCTACAGTCTCACTCACAAGGAAGAGACATGCTGCTCACTTTTGATGTTGGTGATGCTATTAAGAAAGCATGTGATCATGACAGCAATGCAATGCTATTAGCATGAGCAGCTCAGTTGGTTCGCAGCGAAATGTTAAGTAATCTCTTCTCACGACTATACATTGCTTGTCAAATGAGGGATGGTGATCTTGACACCTTCTTCAAACATGAGAATCAAAATAGCCCACCATCACTTTCACTGGGAGGAAAACTTAGGTTTGGCACAAAGGCAGATCTTCTTCACTGTATTCAGTTTGAAGAAATCCAAGATATGAACAGCCCTGCTATACTCTCCATGTGTTTCATGCATTCACAGGGTGTGACACTACATCATTATTTGCAGGAAGAGGCAAGAAGACAGCATTCAATACATAAAATGTTTTTCCCGAGGTCACAGGAGCTTTTGAAGACTTACTGCACATGCAAGAAAACTTTGAATTTGTAGTTTTAATGTATGACCGCACTTGTGACATTGCAGAAGTTAATGAAGCCAGAAAGCATCTTTTTACACGAAAGTCAAGAAGCTTAGAAAACCTCCCACCAACACTAGCTTCCCTAGAGCAGCACATCAAAAGGGTTTGCTACCAATCCAACTGCTGGAATCAAGCTCTGATTCCTAAACCTAAACTTCCAAGCCCAGGAAATTGGGGGTGGAAGAAAGAGCAAACTGGATGGGAACCGGTATGGACAACCCTCTCAGAAGCATCACGCTCATGTTCTGAACTTATTCACTGCAGTTGCAAAAAAGGGTGTGCCAGGAGGTGTAAGTGTTACAAGGCAGCCCTCAAGTGCACTGCACTATGTTTTTGTTCTGGTGACTGTCATATACATGAACTCTAGCTATAATCAAGTTTCGGTATACTTTCAATAAAAACTTCCATATATGGTTAAAAAAACGTCTAGAGGTCACCAAAGGTCAAATTGGGGGTGGCTCCACTTCTTAAATTATTATTCATGATTCCTAGGAGCCATGTACCAAGTTTCATGCTTTTATCACAAAATGCACAATTTCACTGATATTTAGTGCAAATCCGCTCTACTATAAGTGGTTTATTCCACATTAGATTTCTTCACAGAAATAATTTTCTATTGTTTTTTTTTTTTTTTTTTTTTTTTTTGCTTTTTTTTTTTTGTAACCCACGGTGTAAGTTGGCTGAAAACTCACTAGGGGCTCCCCACAACCCCCAGCTGATACTATAGCAGCTGCTCTAACCTGGCTGGGTAGGCTCCACTAGAGTAAAGGTAGCTGTAAAAACCCAGAAAACTTGTACTCCAGGCCAGTTGCTATAGCTACTCTGGTAATGAGCTTGCCAGTACAGCCATGAGATAACATCTGCATGGGATATCATGGGATATCTCATGGGTCACCTAAAAATATCATTGTGAAGATATCTAGGGTGGAATAAATAAATAAATATATATATATTACTATTTTGGCATTGAACACTTGTTAATTATCTATACTGATCATTCATGGCTTATCAAGCACAACCTCACCCAATGGTATTGTTGATGTTGGCATAGAATCTACTATTGTTGCCCTTTGTGAAGAACCAGCATTATTAGTTGCCATACATGTGTATATGCCATTACTGCTGGCTACAGAAGCAGAACGAATAGAGAGAGTGGAGGATCTGCCATTATTGGTGGTGGCAATGTTCACATTTTCTCCCCGACTCTGGACTACCACATTGTCCTTGAGCCAAACAACCCTAGGAATTGGTAATCCGTCCACTTCACACCTAATGTCTAATGTATTGCCTTCTCTTACATTGAAGGCATGAGTAATTTCGACTACACGAGGAAATGCTAGAAATACATAATACCAGGGGCCATAATCTTCATGTCTTAGCTATCGTAAATCAAGAGTTTAATACATGATGATCAACAGTGAATCTGGTCAAGATAGTATATTATGAGATCAAATTACCAATATATCAGGAATTCAGCCTGGTTTCTAGGTGGTATACTACAAGTTAGAGGCAAAAAAGATGGTTGAGACTTCTTATGAATGTAAATGAATAGTTTTTAGCTTTCCCATTACCCCCTACATGCTTGATCTTTGAAAATAATAGAGCTATGTGAAGGAGGCTTTTCATTGTCGTAGAGATTGAGCTTGTGTGTAAACTCGGAAAAACTCACTTTCAGCATGAATTTAAATGATCTAAACAGAGTATAGCTATTGCAGAGTGTACCAGTATGGGAAGTATTTTGCAGAGCAGATAGCTACATTGCGTTTCCATCATGCAGCACAGTTTGGAAATCATATAATAAGAATAATAAAAAACAAATGTGTGAGAATAACAGCTGTTTTATTGTCCTTCTAAAAATGGTAAAGAACACAAAACAGTTAACTGAGCTAATGCTCTGAAAACTCATAGTCAAAACCAATTTATTGTGGCACTTAAAAATAATTTATCAATGGTACATAGCTTTTGAATATGAGTCTTGTTTTAACTAATAATGAAAGCATATGCAAACTTCTAAACTAACATCTTCAGCCTTCAATTTTATTTTATGATTAGCTTCTGGCTGCACTTACTGCAATATGAGAAGATTGTGGAGGGTGACACTATTGCAGTTGTTGAGTTTGCAGTAGTTGCAATAGTTTTACAATTATACTGACCCTCATCTAATTGCATTACGTTCATAATTTCAACCTAACATTTAAATAGAATGGTGTAAATACAATAATGTGGCTATTATTGTTATTATGGTTCACTCTTCATTTAATGTCACAGTGGCTGTTTTTGCACATTATAACTTTAGTGGTGTGATTTAGCACAAATGGCAAGTGAGATTGACTAATTCTAGATAATCATTTACATTGTAATATATATTGTACATCTGTGTGTGTGTATATATATATATTTATAAATAATAGTTATTACATGAGTCAGAGTGTGATATGGCGGAGCAGGCTAATTTATTTTCGAGAGTCAGAGGCTGAGTGAAAATAAAGCCTGAGAGTGAAATATTTTGCCATAGCACTCTGACAAGTGTAATAAGTGGTATTCCACACTAGATATATTTACTACAGTAGTTAGTACTAGAGGAAGGGTAACTCATAGGTTTCACAGGGTTAGAGCAGCTGCTAAAATATCACCTGGTGTTGTGGGTAGCCCCTACAACTAACATTTACATGTGAGTTACCCTACCTCTAGTACCCTACCTCAGTAGGTCAGTGAAGATATCTAGTGTGGAATAAACCACTTATTAAGCTTGTCAGAGTGTTATGGCGAGTTATTTCACTCTCAGGCTTTATTTTCACTAGCCTCTGGCTCATGAAAATAAATTAGAAAATAAATTAGCCTGCTCAGTGAAATATCTCACCCTGACTCATGTAATAAGTATTATATATAATATATTTATATTTTATTCATTTATTTATACCATAGTAGCTGTGGTAACAGCCATGGATTAAAACATTATTCCCCTGTGTTATTCCGCTCCTGCAGAATTTTTTTTGTACCACAAAGCCGAGTTTAAATAGATTTTATGTTGAAAAATAGAGTGAGATGCACAAAAACGTATGTTATGAAGTGATGCATTGTGTTTGTAGCTACGAGTGAAAATCTAGTTTTTTTAATTGTGTTAACTTTTCTTTGCAAGCGGTTACTCCATCCCTTTATAAAGAACTGACGCGGAGAATTATTTATTGGAGTGTAAAGTCTTGACTTGTGAACCTCACTGGTCAATCACCACTGGTTTTTGTTAAAAGCTGGTGGAAAGGGAACCAAATGCTCTTATCTTGTCAGTAATGAACTTTGCTGCATTAACTGGACATGTTTCTCCACTCAAAACAGCAAGTGTCCTCTCTTTTTATTTGGTTTTTTAAGTCTGTTGAAAATGGTAACTATCAAATAGTTAAACCATGGCAATTCTCGAAAGTATGGCTAGATAATCGCCCTCTTTCTTGGGCTTTGCCTTCGGGTGGGGTCAGAGAGATATGGCTAGATATTTCACTCTCAGGCTTTATTTTCGCTCACCTCACCTATATTCCATGCTAGATATCTTCACTATGTTACTTTGTGGTACATGCTGTATTGTGCAAGCTCATTACCCTAGTATATAGCAGCTGGCCTTTTCCAGGTTTTTAAGGCAAGATATTTCACTCTCAGGCTTTATTTCACTGGCCTCTGGCTCATGAGAATAAATCAGCATGCTCATGAAATATTTTGCTCTGGCTTTATTTTTGTAGCTGAGAGCTTGTTGTCAAGAGTTACTGGTAATTGGCAAGCGAGCAAGGCGAGTGAGACAGTATTAGGGGTGGACAATTGGAAATTTGGTGTATGGATTGTACGTACTCCCCTTAAACACACGCGAGGACTCTTTTTTTTTTTCTCCAAAAAAATACCATTTTTAGGCTTGCCCCCAGTTTTTTTTCTACCACAGCCGTAACCAAGTCTTATCTTACGGTTAGGCTCAATAATATGCTAAAGTTCCCCATAAATATTTTCTTTTTCAAGTCACAATAAGTCACTGTGAGTGGTTACTATGGCATTGAAACCCTTTACCAGACATTTAAAAAAGTGCCTTTTTTTTTAGTAGCTGAATGCCGTTGTTGGTTTGGTTATCAAGGGATAATTCTGATAGTCAAAATTAAAGCTACCACTACTCGGAAAAACTGTATTTGTCAGCTAAAACTACCAAAAAAACAACAACAACAAAACAACAACAAACTCTTGCTGTTTGTTTTTTTGTGTGTAGCTTAGTGCTTGTTGACACAAGTTATTGGTAATCCAGACTATCAGAATGACTTTAAAAATAGATGCTACAGAATCTACCACCTACTATGGAAATTGAGGTGGAAAGCAATTCTATATTATTGTTTGCTATAATACTATAGTTTTATGTAACATAACTAGGCAGACTCGCTGTCTAGCAAAGAGAAGAAATAATGGTTCTTGTCCAGAACCAGAGTTACCACTGGTCCTTTACTAAAATGTTCACTCCAAGTAAAATAATTTGAAAATGTAGTTGCTGTCTTAGAAATTACAGTGTGTGTGTGATTGTGTGTGTATGTGTGTGTGTGTGTGTGACATTACAACCTAATATTTTGTTTTTGTTTTGTGGTTGTTAAGCTTTGATTTTAGTATTCATACCTTACCTAATATTTGTACCCAACCTTAACTAGGCTGGTGGGAAGTTGGCTGTAGGAATTCTCCATACCACAGCTGATACTTTAGCAGCTACTCTAACCTCAGTAAAACTACTGGCTGTGAAGATATCTTGGGTAGATTAAAACATTTATTACACTCAGGCAGAGTGATGTGGCTAGATATTTCACTCTCAGGCTTTATTACTGTGAAAATAAATTAGCCTGCTCTGTGAAATATTTCACGTAACTACTTCAGTAAAGATATCTAGCATGGAATAAACCACTTATTGCACTTGTCAGAGTGATAATGGCTAGATATGTTACTCTCAGGCTTCATTTTCATTCACCTCTGGCTTGTGAAAATAAATTAGCCTGCTAGTAAAATATTTCGCCATATCACATTCTGACTCATGTAATAAGTACTATTTACTAGTGATGTGCTTGCGCACAAATGGCAACGTGCTTGCGCACAAATGGCGATGAACTGTGCACAAACGAAACACTTCAAAAGAATCTGTCAGTTCATATCTAAAAGTAAAAGTATGTAGCTGTTGTGACCATACTTTGTTTAACAAATACAGAACTGCTTACCTCAATTTCCCGAGTACTGGTATTTTGTATAGTCTCTAATATCGCATTCTGACTATCTGAGTTACCAGTAGCATTTGACAACAAGCACTCACAGCTACTACTAATGGCCGAGTTTTTGATATGCCTTAAAACTCTCTAGGTAGCTGTATGCTGGTGCCTGTGGCACTCATGTAAATACTAAGCCAACAGACTTGTGATACTCTACTATATCAAATGAATAATATATATATATATATTATTATAATACTTATTACATGAGTCAGAGTGTGATATGGTGAAATGTTTCACGAGCAGGCTAATTTATTTTCACTAGCCAGAGGCGAGTGAAAATAAAGCCTGAGAGTGTAATATCTTGCCATAACACTCTGACAAGTGTAATAAGTGGTTTATTCCACACTAGATATCTTCACTACCCTACTAGAGGTAGGGTAACTCACATTGTAAGGTTGGTTGTAGGGGCTACCCACAACACCAGCTGATATTTTAGTAGCTGCTCTAACCCTGTAGAGCAGGGTAAAGAGCAGGGTATACCAGAGGAAGGTAGCTGTAAAACAGAGAAAATTGAAAAGTTTGGCTGGTTGCTATAACTACTACAGTTATTTCAAGGGTCATGTACCTAAAAATATCATTGTGAAGATATCTAGGGTGGAATAAATATTGTTATATATATTATACTAATTATATGATGTGTTTGAGCATAAATGATGAGCTGAGCGATCCTAAGATACAGTATTCTTAAATGATTGACATTAACTTCTAACACTCAAGCTACTAAAAAAATGTCACAGTAAAGGGGTTTCAATGCCATAGTAACCACTCATCGCAATTGTTTCAATTGAAAGCTTATAACTATGACAAATAACGCATTAACTTACCACCACCACTATAAAACTCAGGTAAGTTTTTAGTTTTAACTGCACCCACAAAAGAAATTAAAATGTTTAACCATTTAATTTAGGATGATATGGGTAATGATCGATAAACCAGAGGATTCTGTTTAGTGATGTTTTGGACTGGGTTGACCACCGAACTAACACAAAATGTCAGGGTCAATGTATAGAAATGGCATACCTACATCCAAACATATAAACAAAATGTCCCCGATTTTCAATTGTGTTACCCCTGATAGTGTCTTGGTCGTATGGCAGGCAAACAGTAACAAAATTCCAACGTACATTTGGACGTGCTTATACGTATGTGTGAATTTCAAAATTATTTAAATGTGCGTATGAAGTAAAAACTCCCATGTACATCTCGATTCTCGGTTTTACCTCAGTTTCTCAGACATACCTCAGAGATTTTCAGACGCATGTATTAAACGTGAGGTGTAGGAATAATAAATTATTAGCAAACTCAAATAATTATTACTCTCAGTTATATGCAGAACAAGCAGAACTTAAGAAAATTAGTATAAATTGTTCAAACCTGATTAAAGTTAATTTTTGTTAACCGAGATTGTCCTAGAGATACTGTACTGGGATAGGAGAATTTTACACTGGGCCTTGGATAGCCAACAAGATCACAAGTGAGAATAGCTGTGCTACCACCCAATAGGCAAGTGACTCCTGGGTTATTCTTGACTTCTAAACTGACTCGAAGTGGCTGTGGTACCACTAATTACAAATATTATACTACAATAAAGACTAAATGTATGACCACACATGTGCATATGCCTACATTAGTGGTCTAGAGGCAAAACTGCCTACCATGACTTTGTATTAACAAATCAACTATTTACAGATTTTTCTTATGATCATTATATCAATTTTGATCATTATATCAATTTTGAACTTGATAATACTCAAGTAGCCTATAAAACATAAGTAAATTATGAAAGACATTTATTATAAAGAATAGCATGCAAAACTTGTTAGGTCCAATAGCAAAACAACATGTAATCACAGCTTTTATTCTACCCTAGATATCTTCCCAATATTTTTAGGTAAGTGACCCTTGAGATACCCCATGATCATGGCTGTACTGCCAAGCTCATTACCGGTTTGAACTGGGGAGGGCCTGGCTACAAGTTTTCTGGGTTTTTTTTACAGCTACATCTACTCAGTGGAGCCTACCCAGCCAGGTTAGAGCAGCTGCTATAATATCAGCTGAGGTTGTGGGATCCCCTAGTGAGTTTTGGCTAACTTTACACCATGAGTTACCAAAAAAATACTTCAGTGAAGATATCTGTGTGGAATAAACCACTTATTACACTCCTCAGAGTGATATGGCTAGATATTTCACTCGCAGGCTTTATTTTCACTCGCCTTAGGCTTGTGAAAATAAATTAGCCTGCTCAGTGAAATATTTTGCCATATCACACTCTGACTCATGTAATAAGTATTATTTATCTTATACTTTCACTCTATTTTGAGCTCAACAGTCAAAATAAAAAACAACTTCACAATTTGAAGGAAAAATTTGTCAGTGCTGACAGTTCTGGCTTCTAGCAAGCAAACATTACAATGACTGTGATGAAGAATCATAGCAATTGTGATACAAGAATAATGTACAGCTAAACAATATACACATATCATTGGCGAACGAGCCAAGCAAGCGAGACACTATCTGGGATAACACAACTTATAATCGAGGATATTTGTTTGTCATCGAGTCAGCAAAGTGTTCAAAGCAACTGAGGTACTGTTAGGCATGGACAATTAAAAATCAGGTATATGTTCAATGTATATATTTACCTAAAAAAATAGCATAACATGAACAGCTACCAAATAAATATAATATTAGCTGCCGTTACACAGTTTTTCAGCTACTGCCTAGTAAGCAAGTCACCATTTACAGTAAAAATATTAACTGTGGGGTAATTCCTTAGAAATACAGGGGGGGTTTCCGAGTCAAAATATTTGAGGAGAGTGGTTACTATGGCAGTAAAACTCCTTACCATATGCCATTAAAGTCCCTTACCATAATATGTCTTCTTTTTTTAACTCGGTCATTTTTAAGTAGCTGGAATGTTGTTGTTTTTTAACACAGGTAATTTAGAAAATGCTATCACTACTATAGTCATTCATATCAAACGAAGCAGCACCAAAGGTACAACCCTCAGCATTACTATACACACTAGCTAGCCATTAAAAAAAAGATCTCGGAACAAAAGAATATTTTATTGGCATTCTTATCAGGTACAAATATAGCTCAATCAATGTAAATGGTAGATGAAAAAAAAAAAAGAATAATAAAAGCAGGCCAGAGACAATCACCAGTGTTATATTTCCAATCAGCAACTCCACTTTCCAGTACTCTGTTAAATTGTTCACGTGATTGTGACATGACTATAGAGGGCGTTACCCACAAAGGCTAAGTACATATGTCGAGCTGATAGCTTCGCTTTTTTTCATAAACCAGCCCGAATTTTTTAAAAAGTAGCAGTCTCATTGTTCTGAGCAACTTCATGCCTAAATCGTCAGCAAATTGTCTGTTATCTCCAAAATCAAAGTGTGACAGGCAGACAGGCAGACAAACAGAATAATGACTACTACAACCCTCCCGCTCATGCGTGCTGAATGTTAAATGTACAATCAATCACAATAATATTGACGTAATAATATATTCGGGCCCCACCTTGTCGTTAACGCTGAATCTATCCCTGTAAGGAGTACTATTATACTACAGTCACTTTCAAATATTCTTTTTAATGGTGTAATTTTGTTTATTCTGATAATTTTCACTTCACTGTTTCTTCTCAACCTTCTTTTACCCACACAATTTCATGACGTGGTGTTTAGACTTAGAACCCATTATGCATCTTCTTGTGTTTTTTAGTCTGGGGCATGACCAACATGTCACGTATGCTCATTTATTTGTTTCACATGTAGATTGTGAATTTTTAAACTGAGCCACCCATGTTTAAGGTTTAACTTTGTGTATCGTTTTATAACTTACTCTCTGTAGGGATCTAGTTAGCTCGAGAGTGTTGTAGCTATCTGTACAGTCAAGGTAAAAATAGATTCTGTCAGCAATACTTGTGCAACCCGGGTATATACCACAGGAAGGAAGTCTTAATCTCAGATCTGCAGTTGCTAATCTTAAACCTATACTCAATATAATACAAAGTCGCAAACTATCAATGATTACAAAGAGTGACTTACACATGACTAGGAAATTTAAGCGATTCTTCATTATATGGTGTTCTATCCTATATTCTTTACTATGTACTAACTTTCTGCCATTCATATATAGTTTCCTAGTCTCAAGTACATTTGTGATGACAAGGCCAGTCAGTTCTTCCTCTGTTCACAAGTGCTGCTCAAATCAAATTAAAATACCATTCTAAAGTTCCACATAATCACAAGATGATCTCAGTAAGTCGGCCATTTTACCTCGTGTCATGTTGTTCAGTTGATACTAAAGTTAAACCTGAAATTCATCTATAGTTAGCTAACACTACTTGATACGCTTAATTGTTTCCATGTGTGCTTGGTAGATGGTCGAAGTGAGCTCCCAAAGAATCGATATATTCATGTATCGATTTCCAGTGTAAAAAACTATTTTTTTGCTGAATCATTAGGAAATGATGGAGATAGCTACTTATTTCTGTGCAAAAAGTATATCACAAATCAAGAGAACTACTAAATAGTATTCAAAATGACTGTCGATCCAATGATTCTCCATACACAGTTTGTTTAAAGGGCTGTTAGTAACTTATGGTGAGTTCTCCTTATGTATATGAACCACTGGCATAAAAAGATGATTTTCAGTGTGTGGGGAGGGAGACTGACAATTAAAATTTAAGTGTAATCTACTTAAATTTGTCACATGTTCACAGATGCAAAATTATAAGCTACTTTTAGATAGCATACACAATATACAACTGATCCAGCATGTAGGCAAGAGGGGAGGGGGGATTCGTGGAGGCTTGTGTGAGCTCACCCACTTGAGGTAGCTGCTATTATTATCTTTTTTTTTTTTTTACTTACGTAGTTTATCCAATCTCTCTATTTGATAGGTGTGCACTCAAGTGAGTGGATGGCTGAAAAAGAAAATAGCATAGAAAACGCAGGCACATTCAATCCAATTTTGCATCTATAATTATTAATGTAGGTGAAGCCCCTCTTTTTGAAAATTCTGGCTTTAGGCTTGCTGCAGAATGGTATTTGTGGTAGTAAACCAATGTGATCCCTGCTCCCTCCCCTATACAGAGCACTTTCCAAAATCCTTGGAAGAAGTCCCCCCCCCCCCCCCCCCCCTTGCCCTCCTGTTTCTTACGCCAGTGTACACATAATTTTTGAGAATTCTACAACCAGTTCAATTTTTTATTATACAGTAGACCCTCACTAGCTTGGGACCGAAGCCACTTCGGATTAGTGAATATTTCGGACTAGTGAAGTGTATGAATATCATTAAATTGCTGGATGGAACACACCTAATTGAATTGACCAGTACATTGTATCTATACAGTATATTTATTTATTCATTCATTTATTTTCTCATTCCTCTACAATACTTACTTAATTTTTTTTAACAATCTTGTAGTTTAATATTGATGTGAAATAACATATTAAGAAGGTGAATAAAAGATAAAATTACATATTCAATTGTTAGAGTTATTTTTTTCTGTTTCAGTGAACCAAGACGCTTCTTTGCTGCCAGTTCCTTCAATTCTTATAGCACTGATATGTTATATACATTTGATTCTTCTTGTTCCTGTAGCCACTGTATGCATCCCTCAAACATTGTCACTGCTGCACTAAGACTGATTTTTGAGATCTCCTCCTCCTCAGCATCATTGTCATGTGGGTCCTGCTGCATAGGCTCTTCCATCTCCCGTGTAACCCTTGAAACAATTTCATCATCATTGAGGTGAGCATAGCCCATGTCTTGCTGATCACATCCCAGCCAATTTTCAATTTCATCTTCTTCAATTACTTCATCCAACAGTTGAAACATAGCACCAAACTCAGCTGTAGGATGTTCAATGGGTTCTGGATCAGTATCTTGAGTGTCCGACCCTTCAGGTAAAGTTTTTCTCCATGATAGTTGTAGTGTGCGATCCGAGATTTCATTCCAGCAAGCTGCAATAATAGTTGACACTTTTAGGACATTTATAGTCTTTAAGTAATCGGGGATAGACTTCCCTTCACTATTGTGCAGAACCAACTCTTCCAGAATCTTTCTTCGGTAGCGTCGTTTGATAGAAACAAGCACACCTTGATCCATAGGCTGAATAAGGGATGTTACATTTGGTGGTAAAAACTTGGCAATTATTTGTCCATCTTTTGATATCAGTTGGTCTTCACTAGGATGTGCTGAGCAATTGTCTAGCAAAAGAACAGCTTTTGGTTCAACATCCATCTCACGCAATTGCTTTTGAACTGTTGGCACAAGCTTCTCTTGAAACCACTCTGTAAAATGTTTCTGCATTTACCCAAGCAGCATTTGCTTGATTAGAATAATGAAGTGGTAAATTGTCACGATTGATATGCTTGAAACATCTAGGGTTCTTCGATTTCCCTATCATAAGCAGTGGTAATTTGATTATTCCAGAAGCATTAGCACATGCATTTATGGTTACTCGATCTTTTTTGGTTTTTCATCCATAAAGCCCAGTCTCATCGCAATTGAAAATCTGATTGGGTGTGTAATGGTTATCTTCCAGATACTTTTGAAATGTGCTGCAGAAGTCTTCTGCTGCTGGTTTGTCAGCTGATAGCTTTTCTCCCTGAAGCATGAGCTGTCGGATGCCGTGCCGACGGCAAAATCTCCACAACCAGCCATCTGAAGCACTAAATTCTTCTGGTCCAGCACCACCTCTTTGTTCCATAATTTTTTTTATGTAATTGTAAAGCTTTGGCCAGCACAATAAGTCCTAAGAGAAAATAAAATGCACAGAATATTATTTTAGCTATTTAGCTAACAGATAAAAATAGTATATGCTGCAAATCAAGAAATAAATGTACATCAGGTAGTTTTTAAGTTAAGCTACTAGCTAGTGCAACTATACAGCTTTACCGGAAAGAGGGACTCCTTCTTCTCTTTGTTGAGTGAACCAATGGAAAACCGCTTCTTCTAGCTCCCCGTCCCTACCCAGCTTCATTAGTTTTGCTGGGCACTTGCATCCCATTGCAGTTAGCTTCTGCTTATAACTTCTTAGCTTACTTCCTTTCTTCTTGATGTCTGAAATTGTCGAGATTCCTACACCGTACTTTTCAGACAAAAGCTTATAGCTTGTCTTTTTCTCAATTAGGTCCAAAATCTCCACCTTCTGCTCGATAGTAAGACTAACATAGCTCTCTTTCTAACTGCTCTAGCTTTTCCTAGGTCCATTTTTTAGAAGCGGCTGCTTTCCCCTCATCAGACTGCCGTCACGTGAGTACGCACGCGCGAGTTCTCTGATAGTTCGGATTTGCGAGGTTTCGGATTAACGGGATCCGGATGAGTGAGGGTCTACTGTACATGTATGCAAACACTTATATTACTTTGAGCATAAAACTATGAACTTGTTTAATTTGTAGTAACTATAGCTGGCTTGCCTACCTTTGGTGCTGAAGCGCACCATTGGTATATATAACACAAGTAAATGTGTGATTGGTAAATTTAGGTCATTAAGATGACAGATTACTAGATGCAAAATATATAGATCCATTTAATATGACCAATAATAGTTCAATGAAAAGCTTATCTCACCTGGAATAGTCACATAGAGATTGGGCAGCCTCCGAATAGGTGTTTTTGAATTACTGAACAGCGCAGAGTAATTTCCTGATGATACCAATCCCAGTTGATGAATCGTGAAGTGGAACTGATATGGCGGCAACTCATTAGCTTTACAGGGTTCGTCAAATGTGAACAGAGCACTGTCCATTGAGATATTTTGCCCATTATGCTGCCACTGGACTGCAGGGCATGGGAGGGAGTAGACTTCAACATTGATGAGGACGTTCTTAGTGTTCACTGGTTTAACCAGCAGCGTTCCTGTAATTCTGTCTTCTACAGCTAAGCTGTTAGTTGTCGTCAGGGGAGTAAATCGCAGAGGAACTACAAGAAATTGACACAATTTGTATTCATATTTTAATATTTCTCACACATAGATGTTTTATTAAAGTTGAACAAACTTAGCTATATTGAATAATTATTTTTGTAAACAGAATATTTAGATTCACACTTCATAGTACACATGGTTCCATGAGATGTTTATACCAGTATAGGGTTGCTTAGTTTCAAATAGAAGATAGATAGTGATTCAACAATCTCAGTGATACCATATAGCTATCAGAGATAAAAACAGAAGCTATGAAATGATGAAAAAAGGGGAGAAAAAACGTATTCAATTATGTTATAGCATTTAAGCAGAGCAAAACAGCATCATATTCACCAACTCTAAAACATACTACTATTATTGAAGAATTAAAAAATAATGACGAAATAATGTTCTGTCTATATACATACTTGGATCTGTTATCTCTAGTATCCAAGTCCTCGTTACATTCTCAAGTGATGCTGGCACTACTCCATTGGATACAAAACATTGGTATATTCCAGAGTTGAGCTGCTGGGGATTAGAAATGGTCACTTGTAGTCCAGTTGAGACTCTAAGGGAGACTCCATTGAAGAACCACTGAGTCTGAGGAGCAGGAGTACCAGTATTGTTACAACGTAGCACAACTGGTGGATCACCTGTAAAAATGTCTCTTCTCACTAAATCCATGGAAGATGATGGCGCTGTTATTAAAGGTGATTCTTCAAACACATACAAAGATTTATTACAATATAATCTCAGACTAAAAGAAAACAAGCAATCGATTAGCTATTTTAATTAGGCATCAAAATAACTGAGCAATGAAAATGGTACATGGAAACACTGTCTTCATAAGAGAAGAAGCTAAACGGGCCAGAAACACAATTGCTCCTGTCATTATCACGTGGCTCTAGGGGTGTTTCCCACTAAAGCTCTACCTACATGGAGTTGAAAGCTTCACGTTTTCTCAACAATTAGCCTGAAATTTAAAAAAGTAGCACAAAGAATAAGTAAGTTAATACCTAAATCAACAGTTAATTGACCAACAGAGTACAGGCAGACAGGACGACTACTATAACCCTCTCGCGCATGCACGCTGAGGGTTAATAACCAGGTGGATAAGTCAAAGTGAGGTATCATCAATTGCTCCCTCTTCACCTTATCTTTATATCATTACAGATTTATTCAGTGCAAGTACTTTAGAAGTAGCTAAATGATCATTTACATTGTTATGATGTGTTTAACTAGAATTAATTCTAACTGGAAACCACTATTGTAACTAATAAATTGAAAATAATATAAATATCATTTTTATGATCAATACGAAATACTTCTTGACACAAAATATACTTAGCTATCTAAAGGAAAGTATAGCTACAAATTAGAAAATATAGAAAGTTATAACAGGGTAGATATTTATTACAAGATCGTGTTTCATTCAAACATATTAGCTTTTTTCTTCCTTTATTATTCATTTCTCTTTAATCCACAAAATAATTAACCAATAAACTAATATGTTACAACATGTCAAGAATAAAACAGCTGCATTATACAATACCTTTGTGTGTGAAAAAACTGTATAGTTAACTAATACATTGGAATCAGATACCACTTCTTGGAGATTTTATTTTCATGTACTTTATGGAAAAACTGTTCCAATTAATTGTCTACGGTAGTGAATTTCTTCACACTACCAAATATGAGCCAATTTATTTAAGTTAACAATAATGCTACATACCAACGTATCTGAGATTGAAAACATGAGTGAGCAATACTCTGCTTCCTGCTCTAACATCACAACTTATAGAGCGCACAATCGGTGAATCTTGGACTGTAAATGTCACTCGAGTTGATATACCAGGTACGTCGTTACCATATTCAGTACGACATCTAGTATCAAAGGCATTGATATCCTGTGTGCCATAAGCTGCTGGTATATATAGTACTATAGTATCTCCTAGTGGTGTAGTTATAGTTTCATTTGATAAAGGGAATATACCCACTTCGTCATTAGGCAAATCTGATGATATAACATAGATTATGTTGGATTTTTCAATCTGACTGGTAAGTGGATTCAATAGAAAACAGGTATATGGGGAATTTTTGATATCGTTATTGTCTACAGCACTAAAATACAAGTAGCGGCCATTTTGAATTGACTCTACATATGGTACGCGCTCAGTCTTAAGTTGAACTCTCTCTATCGGTGTCCCATCAATCAATATTCTCCACCATTGAATTTCAAAAGGAGGATTAGAGTCACTCGTAGCACCACATTCAAAAGCGGCAGATAAGCCTAGCCTTGTTCTGATTTGAATGAAGAGTCCCCCTGAACCGGTAAATCTACCAAAAACTAAAAAAAAAATGTATGTATATATTATGTATGTATGTACATATGTACACATGCATGCATGTACATACGTATGTATGTGCATGTATTATAGATATATATGTAGGTATGCACATATGTATGTGTGTGATGCATGTAGTATTGTTAGAAATATCAATAAAATTAGCTATGTGTGAGTAAGGCTGCTATGCAATATTTAGTTCAGCACAAATGGCGAGCAAGCCATCGATTCTATATATAGCAATTGACCATTAATTATAGCAAATAAATACAGAATTACTTTCTTATCTCAATTTTCTGAGTAATGGTAACTTCTGTAGTGTAAAATGTAAGCTTTTCTGACCGCCACAAGTTCTCTGCTACAAAAAAAGGGCCAGAATTATTTTTGGAATTTTGTGCAACAAAATATGGAACTATGTGCTTACTTCAGGCTTTCTCTATGTAGCGGTAGTTTCCTTAGTATTTAATATTTAGGTATTCTGACTACCAGTGGCTCCCGATAACCAACAAACAGCACTTAGCAGCCCAACAAAAAGGTAAATTTTGAAGCTGTTCTTCAAAGACTACTAAGAAAACAGACATCACTATGTAGAAATAAATGGGTGCAAATCACAGCTGATTCGTGTTCATTCTGGCGTTCCTCAAAATATTGTGAGTTCTGTAAATCACATGCCATAGTTGATGTATAATCCCAATTGGTGAATTTTGACAGTCCTCGGTCCTTTACTTTTTCTGATGTATGTCAATATTCCCTCCGTGAACTCCTTTTCTTCAGTATTTATGTTTTGCCGACGACACCAAGCTAATCTCTCGTCTATCAATCGACTGTTCAGAGTGTGAAGATGCAGAAAGATCTAGACAATTATTTGTTTGCATGATATAAGAAACGGCAGCTAAAGTTAAATGCTAACAAGTCGACATGTCTCAGTATCTCTCCTTCCTCATCAACTCATTCTAGTTTGTGCTAAAAATCCAGATTTTTTGGCCAAACTTGCTTTTGTATATAAAGTAATTTTTTAAACCCTTTTAGGTCAATCTATACCTGCTGAATCCAAATCTGATGAGTGCCAGTTCTCGAGCATTTCTTGATAATTAAATTTTAAAAGGCCCCTTTTAATTTTAAGAATTATTAAATCAAATAAACCATCTCATCTACAATTTACTCTAGTATTAGGCCATAGTAGCTTCTCAATGAAATTAGTTCTTCTCTGACATAGCATTTATAATGACATCAAATTTTAATCTGCTGAGTTCCTGTTTGTGCACTGTTATTTCCTTATATGGAGGTCTTTCCTGACAAATAACTCCTCTACTTGAAAGGGTTCAACACAGAGCTACGAAGTACATTTTGGATGACTACAAAACCAGACTCTTCTTTACATTTGTTACTCCTAATGTACTACTACAATCCAGGATGCGCTATTTCTTGTTAAATGTTTACTGGCTCTTTCAACATTATTGACACATTCACATATGGAAACACAGGATCTACTACAACACAAAAGTTAACCACGATGAAAATTGCTCCTACTTTTTTTTGTTTTTAACCCTCAGTGCCCATGTGTGATGAGACGGTTATTAGTAGTCCTCATGTCCACGCTCTGATTTTGGAGATTACTGACAATTAACCGTTGATTTAGGTAAGAACCTACTCAGGACAAAGATTTATTGTTCTACTTTTGAATTTCGGGCAAATAATTGTTGAGAAAACGCGAAGCTTTCAGCTCCACGTAGGTACCAGCCTTTATGGGTAACGCCCCTAGCGTCACGTCATAACCGAGTGAGCGGATAATTTCTTGCAGCGAGCGGTATAGGTAGTTTGCTTTATGCTCTGGAAAGTTAACGGAGTTCAAACAAGTGAAGTTTCGCGTTAAAATGTATACCGATGATTTAGCGTCTTCTCTTATGAACTCAGCCTTTCCGTGTACCATTTTCATAGTCTGGCGTGAGTAGTATACGTTAGCTTCACCAGACCCTTTTCCTTCGCCCACGCATAATAATAATAGAAGGGAAAGGGTCGGCGACGCCAGACTACCATTTTCATTGCTCGAGCTCTATTGATGCCTCATTAAAATAGCTAAAGGATTGCTTGTTGTTTTTTTTGAAAGATTATATTGTAATAGCTAGGTAGTGTTTAATAGCGTGGAGGGTACCACCATTGGTGCTTCATTTTCTGGTAACTTTATGTGCAATTATAACCCAGAAAAAAATTACTTTTTAAAAATTCCTCACCTTATTTACTCCTTGTTATGGGTGGGGCTTAGTGATGATGTAGATAGGGAACAGCTGCATTTGGTTTGCTTAGTAAGCTTATGGCTATGCAGTGGCGGTGGAACTGGCCTGGCAGACCCGGCAAGTGCCGGACCAATATTTTTCATAAGTGCCTGACCAATTTTTTCATAACTGCTTTTTCATAACTGCGTGACTATTTCAGTTTCGCCAGCGAGACTATTTACTTAACCGCTCTACGTCGGCTTGTAGCTCTTTATATTTCATGTGCATGCGCAGTGATATTTATAGAATAACTGGGTACAAAACTATATAACGATACATACCAGTTGAATTCGACCTGAACTGGTATGGCATCCTGTGGCGACTCCAGCGGTAGCGTACTGGAGCAGTACTGTCGGGGAGCACATGACAAGGACAAAGACGACAAGGACAAAAATACGCCTGAAGGTATGTACCCTCATGCAAAGATATATTATGTGCTATAAAGCATGTCAAAGTTGAGTTGGCCACAAGAAAACTTGAATAACTTTAGAACGGAAGAAGCTACCATCCAGGGTTTGCACCGTTGGAAAGCTCCCGTTGAAGCGGTTACCTCAGTAAACTCCAAAACCGGAGGAAAGTGCTATTCTAAAAACTCAATACAAAAGTCTATGGGAATAGAAAAAAACCCACAGCTTTCCCGCTCTACACGCGCCCAAATTTTGTCACACGGTTCAGTGTAATTGATCTCGTGTAAAATTTTCAATGACCGTGTAAAATTTTCAATGACCTTGTAAACAACAAATTATCCCTACTCCAGCGAGTACTTTCTAGCCTTGAATTTCATTACTAATGTACGCTATGAGTTCCAAAGAATATTTAGCTGTTACCTAGGATACAGGTAAGTCTAATAGACAGGTAGATTTAATTTTTATACCTGTTTTAACATCTAAAATAAATACTCTCGTACATCAAGATCACGACATCAATATTTCAACATGAATTGATTCTTTTTGGAATGCACTCACACCCAATTTATACCTATGCTTCTCTCTCTCTCTACACAATCAAGGAAACAATTCACACTTATCCCTGGCACTCCTTCATTCATAGATTTGATCCTAACAATTTGCACCTTCTCTTTATTGTGTCCACACGCTTATGATCCTCAGCCATCTCATTGCACCTTTCTTTTCTGTTATCATCTTACCTCACTATCTACTGGTTGTAAAACTTTAATAATAATAATGAAGCACCAAAGGTGCGAACCCTCAGCGCTATTAAACACTACCTAGCTATTGCAATATAATCTCCTTCCAAAAGAACAAGAAATCTATTAGCTATTTTAATGAGGCATCAAAATAGTTCGACCAATGAAAATAGTACATGGAAACGCTGTCTTCATAAGAGAAGAAGCTAAACTAGCCAGAAACATTTACCGATATGCATTTTCAACGCGAAACTTCACTTCTTTCAACTCCATTAACTTCCCTGAGCATAAATCAAACTACACCGCTGGCTGCAAGAAATTATTTGCTCACGTGATTATGACGTGACACTAGGGGGCGTTGCCCATAAAAGTTGATACATACTTACCGCGGAGCTGAAAGCTTCGCGTTTTCTCAATGATAAGCCCGAAATTAAAAAAAGTAGCACAATAAAAGGTCCTAAACCTTCGTCCTGAGTAAGTGCATACCTAAATCAACTAATTGTCAGTATTCTCCAAAATCAGAGCGTGACAGACAGACAGACAGATAGACAGACAGACAAACAGACAGGACGACTACTATAACCCTCTCCCACATGCACGCTGAGGGTTAAGTAATAGTTAGAGCATAAGGCTTAGGTACTAATGGATTTAGTGCACTGAAGCCCAAGGGCCGTAGGCCGAGGGCTTTGTGCACTAAATTCACCAGTACCTAAGGGCATGGTTTACCCATGCCCAGTTTCCACTAGCAACTTTGTTTATCAGCATTTTCGCAGAAATGGCGGTGTCAAGCGAATTATTCTGTGTTTTCTGCCCAAAATTAAAATTCAATTAAATTGAAGCACTAAGGTAAATTCGTGGTATGAGCCTCAGCTAGAGAGTTGTCAGGGAGAGTTATCCCAACTGGGCTGAGCCTCAGCTAGAGAGTTGTCAGGGAGAGTTATCCCAACTGGGCGCTGGTCATATAGGTCTGCTGGTCCCATATAGGTTGGTATGCATATCCAGGCCTCATGTAACCCTCCCTTTATCCAGCCTATTCTATTAAACTAAACTCAAAAATAGCAATACCCCAAGGGTGGTTAGTATGCACAGTTCATATACCTAAAGGCAAAAAATAGTGCACATCTTACCAAGTTAGTACACCTAGTAACAATATAGCAACAACAGGAACTAATAATATAAAAATAAAATATAATAATAATAAATTACATCTGATAAAGGGTATTTAATCCCATAGTAATCAGTCATAGCAACTTTTTGTGACTTGAAAAAGAAGTGTTTCACAGGAATTATCTCACTATTTGTAGCCCATGTTTCAATCTAAGAATTGCTTAATGCTGTAGTATCAGAAGGAACAGGCTCAAGCTTAAACAGCCGTGTTTTTAGGAGAAAAAAGGCACCTGAGTGTGTTTAAGGACCATACGTATTATCCATACATATATATATAACATATACCTGATTTTCAATTGTCATCCCTAATAGTATCTTGCTTGCTTCACTTGCACAATAATTACATCTAACCCTAGCCAGCCCTAACATATCTAACATACCCGATTTTCAATTGACAACCACTGATACTTGTCTCGATGGCTTGCTCCCTCACCAATATTTAACAAGCAGGCTAATTTATTTTCAAGAGACAGAGGGAGTCAAAATAATGCCTGAGAGTGAAATAAATATTATGTTGCCATATCACTCTGATGAGTCATACTATATTGGTATTATTATTTGTTACAGAATTACTGGGTCAATTTTTTGGGAATTTCAAATAAAAAAAGAATTTACATTTTATAAAACATGTTTCTAATTAACTGAAACATCATTTCCTAATGAGAGAACAATTTTGGAGTTTTCCTTGAACCTAGTTTTGAAGACTATAGTTACTATTGAGGGAGTTATAATAACTCATAAACAGATTTTGTTTGTTTGTTTGTTTTTGTTTTTTGTTGTTGTTTTTTTGTTGTTTTTACCACCCTAGGTCCTATTTGAAATTTTTTTGTCTAAGAAACAAAAAATCAATTTGGTATATGGCCTTATAAGGCAGGTAGTAAGAAGTATTTGACATCACAGAAACTACGAAAAACTTTGTTCCTTAAACAGCCCACAGAATATAATGACATTATACAGCAAAAGTAAGTAGCTATTATGGCATACCTGCATAAGACACATTAGCATCTCTACTTCTAATAGTGACTGTAGTTTTTTTTAATTGCACCTATTGTATTAGTGGCCCTGCAGTGATAAAGAGTACCAGTCCTTGCTGCTCCTCCCTCTTCTCCCTCAGTAACATTGAGTCCTATACTGCCATTGTTAAGAATATTTACATATCTGGTGATATTAATATTCCCTCTAAACCAACTGACTCTAGGAGCTGGGTCACCAGTTACCCCACAGTGCAGTATAAGGTGCACTTTTGTGTCCTTGAAATTATGGAGAACAGTATTATGCACGAAGGTATCAACAGGATGTTGGGTAATGCTCGGGGGAGTGTCAAAATCTGAAATTATATTTTAAACGCTTTATATTAACAGATACAATAAAAATCACCAAAAGAATCCACTTACCAAATGGGAACGCAAAACTATTCTTTAAATTTATTAGCAGTAATAATAAATTTAAAAATTTTAAAGTACTTGCTAGCATTCTTGAAGGACTTCCAAACAGTCGAAATATTAATCAGCGTCGTGTGGCATTAGCTAGAACATTCACAAACAACGCTAAAAAAAGGTGGAAAGGCGGTAACAAAAACAGTCCACGTGCACGTGTGCGC
>WLWD01002362.1_pt1 | contig 53762 bp, 49 predicted proteins | sample 6712731 | NCBI WGS metagenome assembly WLWD01 (sample SAMN12718690, study PRJNA576275) | sponge metagenome | isolation source: marine sponge | host: Mycale hentscheli | place: New Zealand: South Island, Marlborough, Capsize Point | collected 2014-11-01
ATTGCTGCTATGGATGCGGTAAAGAACGGTTTACTAGGAGTTAATAGAGCTGCCATGGAATTTGGTGTCCCTAAAACTACACTTAAAGACAGAATAGCTGGTCGTGTAATTCATGGAACAAATATTGGGAGAGACCCCTTTTTGAGTAAGCAGGAGGAAGAAGAATTAGTGAAGTTTTTAGTCAAATGTTCCAAGATGGGTTTCGGCAAGACTAGAGCTGAAGTTCTAAAAATAGTAGAAGCAACATTAACAAAGAAAAATGATAATGATGTAAAAGTATCCAACAGTTGGTGGTGGCGTTTTCGACAAAGGTGGCCTCAAATTAGCTAGCTACTTTGCGAAGAGGAGATTCTTTTTCATTGGCACGAGAAAAATGACAAACCCTGATATTTTTCAGCAGTATTTTGATCTTCTTGATGAAACTTTAACTACCTATGAATTAAAGGATAAACCATCACAGATTTACAACTGCGATGAGTCTGGAATGCCATTGGAACATAAACTTCCACGAGTTGTTTCACTCAAAGGGACAAAAAAGGTTAGACAAAAATCAGCTAGAATATAGACAAGTAGTGAGTCTCTAGCATTATTGGAAGTAAAGAAGCAACAGAAAGAAGAGGACGAAAAGGAGAAAGAAAGAAAAAAGAGTATAGCCAAAGAATCAGAGAAGAAACAGAAACAACAGGAGCGAGAAAGCAAGAAGGCTGAGCAAGCAAGGAAGAAGGAGGAATTGGCAAGAAAGAAAGAGGAGCAAGCAAAGAAAAAAGATCAACAGAAGAAAGGTGCTGATAAAGTTGGTGAATATTCTGGTCAAAAAAGAAAGACTCCCTGTAATCCTGCAAAGACTTATCCAATTAGAAAGAGGGCAAAGAATGATGACACATCTAGTTCCACTCAAAGTTTGCCATGATATTTGCAGTGTATGCTCAGGGTGCTATAAGGATGATATAGAGGAAGAGACTGGGGATATATTGCCTGGGCGTGACTGGATACAGTGTGGGGAAATCGACTGTGGAGTCTGGAGCCATATTAGCTGTTTGGAAGAATGTTGTGGTGGATATATTTGTGCTGTGTGCTCTTGCAATTTCACATGAATGATAATTTCTTTTTTTTTTTCTACTGTTTTTGATTTTTTCTACTATTTTTGACTTTCATACCAAAAACTGTTCATTATAATCTTGAATGTGTTGTATCATGATTTAATGGTTGACCTATAGAAAACTAAAATTAACTGAAGGTCAAGAAATAGTTCCCGATTTGTGCATCTGTAGCTAATTTCACTTAAACTGTATCTTTTTGTTATTTGTTCCTTCAAATATATGGAATCTTTTATTTCAATAATTGGTCATCATAATCCAGAATATATTGTAATATGACTTATAACATTTCAATGTATGATGTTGTAAATTCAAAAAAATATGCAACTGAGAAGTCAGTAGTGGTCGACATACAGAATATTAAAGTTAACGGGAGGTCGAGAAATAGTACCGGGAGTCGACATTCCGGGAAAAGTGTTTTTCTTCTGGTGATCATTACCAGAAGCCTGAACGTAGTTAGTGGACGAAATTTGTGATGCACGTAGAGTAGACTGGCCTTGTTGATTTGTCCAGACTTCGACACTTTAGCCTGCAACGGAAGTGTAAGTTATCGGTTATGGTTAAAGTGGTCGACAATGGTGTCCTTACGCTACACTAAACAACATAACCTACTACTTAGAATGTCGCCTATCAAAAATATATTGGATAAAATGTTAGCTAAAAACAGAAAAGAAGAAGAAATTTTCGGATAAGCTTCAAGAATGAGTAAGTTGATCAGCCATGCATTAGCATTTTACCTATTAGAATGACTATTGCTTCATAGCCTCAAGTTTAATCGTCAATTGTAGGAATTTATACTGCTGACTGTATTAAGCTGAGAATCAAAGGATTACTATAATCATAACTGATAACTATCTTATTGATGTGCCATTTTGTGATTCATTATTTCACATCTTGATTGTGCTTTTCTTTTTACATGTTATTGTTGAAAGACATTCATTCAGTTTGTAGTTGTGCTGTTTGTGTGTATTTACAAGTGTAGTTGCAGCTGTATTTTATGTATTACTTAGGTTGCTAGGATACTTTTACATTTACATTTGTTTGTGTGAAATGTTCATACTATCCATTCATTGGTCAGTTAACTTTTGTCATTTGATCCCATTGCCATCCTATAAAATGGTTGACCAGGGGCAGTCAAGTTTTCTTTTAATTTGAGTATCATTTATTTGGTGGATCTTGCCAAGCTAAGGGAAGTCCTACAGTATTATAATCTATTGTATTGATAGTTGCTATAAGTGTTATATTGAGTTCATGTCAGGAAATGTCTGATTATATCAAGAAGCCAGTTGGGCTTACTAATCTTGGAAATACATGCTTCATGAATAGTGGATTGCAGTGCTTACTCAATTCATCAGCATTTATCGAAACTTTGCAAGATTGTGTTTCAAATGAAGTTGAGCACAAAAAGAAGAGTAAGTGCGTGCAAATAAAATTATGAATATGTGCTATAATGATGAAAGAATTGTCCTCATTTATCTTAGGTATAAATATTTGTTTATATTGTAGTGAAACAGCACAATGTAGTGATGGTTTCATTTCACCAAAATGTATTTATAACCACTTAACAGGTCATATTATGAATTTAACTTAAATGTGGCATTTTAGTTAATGAGAATTTTTTAATTTACAGATATATTACCTAATTGGACCACTGATTTGGAATACGATGTACATGAATTTTTGCTTAGTTTGCTCGACCATATAAAAAATGAAATAATGAGGTTAGTATATTTTAAACATGTGTACGTAAGATCACTGTGTTAATATTATACATAGAAGAAATAACTCCTCTAGTTTATTTGAAGCAGTGGTAGACATCAAATACCAGCAGTTATGCAAGTTAAGTGGGCTAGCTAGCTGAAATAGTACTTTTTAAGTCAATTATCAAATTTGTTCATTTGAAAAGTGACTAATATCAAATCTGTTGTAGTGGAATGTAAAGAATGTGGGAAATCATCCGTAAATTCATATACAGAAACGTGTCTGAAAGTTCCAATAACGGTACGAACAATTTCTCATCAAAGCCAAATTCTGAGCTATTGTATGCTACTGCAGGAACCAAACTTGGAAGGGTGCATAATGTCTGCACAAAAGAAGCAACTCCTTGAAGGTGGTAACTTATATCATTGTTCGAGGTAAACAAACAACATTAATATAGCAGAGGAACCGGCTAAAAAGACTTTGATGTAGTAGTACATGCAAAGCTTTTCTATTTTACAGATGTCACAGAAATTGTGAAACATTTATTTGTGATGAAGTTAAAGAAACTCCAATGTTTCTAATTATCCACTTACTAAGGTATTCATGTTTTGATTTATATAATCAAGATTATATAATTTGCTAATTTCCATTTAACTAGATTTCAGTACGAAAAAGGTGAAATTCGGAAGATCAATGATTATGTCACATATTCTTCTACTTTAAGACTACTTACTACTGAAGTAAACACTATTAATTGTCCATGAAATATTTTAATCATAAATATGTTTAGAGTTCACCCTCTAATTATATCCTGAGGTCTTTCATATGTCATCAAGGAAACTCTGCAGACTCTGGTCATTATGTTGCTTTTGTGAAAGTGGAAAAGCATTGGTTTAGCATAAGCGACACTTCAGTAAGAGACCTAATAATGTAAACCGTCTTGCAAACTATATTTTGTGTGCTATAATGTAGGTTACACCAGTCAGTGAAGCACTTGTACTTCAGCAAAAGCCTTATATGATGTTTTATGAAAAAAATGATGCATTTAAAACTGAAGAAAAACTGCTCAATTTGTTAAGAAATCCATCTTTAAATGAAATGGAATGGAAAGACTTTTTGGAGGACAATATGCCATGTTCAAAAGGAAATTTTGCTTTTCCTCAACCACGATTACCCACTACTCCATTACAATCATTTTTAAAACTCCCAACAAAGGACGGTAATTCTGATGTTTGTAATCAGTAATTTTGCATTGTAATAATATTATGGTATTATTTCAGATATTAAAAGCTGCCTTGAATTGTTAGAAGGAAATGAAGCTGATATTGTAGTAAAAATTTCATACAAAGCTCTAAATCATCATGGAAAAATCTCAAGAAGTATATCTAGATCAAGTTTTCAGAGACTTCAGTTTAAACTTCAGATGCATGAGCAAGAATTGTGGTTAAATGATGAGGTAATTAACTTCAATTTATGTATTTTTGTCAGCTTTTTTGTTTGGTTTTCAAGTATTGATTCTATCAATTAATTATAGATTGTTAATGGGTATTGCTTGCTGATGGTCAAATCTATATTTAAATACTTCGTGAGTTAATCAGTTTTAATTTTCAAATCTATATTTAAATATTTCGTGAGTTAATCAGTTTTAATTTAATTGTATTCATACTTTATGTTATTTTTTAAGGGAATAAACATTTTTGCTATGTCTTCGTATACATTGGATTTAATAGCAAAGTATGGGCCAAAGATGGCAACTACAAAGATATTTGAAAAGGTATTTTAAGATCTGAAATGTTGCAACAAAGATAATATGGTTTGCTGCAGAACAAACTGATGTCCTATCAAGCATGGACCATACCAATTCATTGTCATGGAAACCATTGGACTTTGATGGTGTGTATAGTTCTATCTCAAATATACAAAATGTATGCTAAAAAGGATTGTGATATATACTATTCAGGTTGTGGATTTTGATGTAAAAACAATCTTCTATGTTGACTCTTTAAAAGGAACACCATCTTTGTTATCATTGCAGCAAATCATGTAAGACAATTATTAGTTACTTTTTGTATTAATGTTATTGTAATATGCTTGTCTGTCTGCTATTAGCAACTTGTTAGCATCATAATTTAGGGGTAACGATCATGTACCCTTAAATTATAGCACCAGAATGCAATCTTTGTATACTCAATTACGTCTAGCACTTTAATTGTATGTAATGCAGTGATTTTATGGATGCAAGATTTTTTATGGAACATGATAAACAATTTATCTGGAGGAAATGGAAACTACATATATGTACGGTTAGTGATGAATACCATATAGGTGTACTCTACTTGTAAATGGTTTAGTATTATAGTAACTTATCTATAATTTCTAGGAGTATCCAAACCAAAAGAATTCCTATGATTGTGGTGTGTTTGCACTGAAGGTAAGTCATTAAAATGCAAATTAGCAAATATCAAATTATTATTCACATTTGCAGGCAGCAGAGTGTATACTATTACATAAAGTTCCAAACTACAACCAAGTTAGTCTTCCCAATGTAAAATAATGGGTGTGAGTTTTTACCACACTATGTGAACAATTTATCATCTAAAAAATGGTATGATGCAAAAATTTGAGCAAATCTAAAACAAACAATTCATTCCAAAAAATCTCAACTATTGCATGAAAGAAATTTAGTCAGTGTTCTTTCCTTCTAATTCCAGCCCATGAATATTATTCTGTTCCTTTACTTATGTGATAATCCAAATATATATTTATCCCTGTTTTGATGTTTACTTATATAATATATATAGGTGTTCTCAGATCATATACAATATATTGCATATACAAACTAGCTAATATCTTAAGTATTTAATTACATGAGTTATTAGAAGTTGCTCTTTCATGTAGTCAGAAATTTCAAGGATAAGACTAGAAATGATGTACGAGCTCATTCACCAGGACATTATGTAAGTTTACCACATGGCTGAAGATGGGGGACTTCAGCCCCCCTAATTTTGGTTAAAGTAAATAGACTAAACCAAAAAAAATTGATTTTTTTTTCTTTTTGCAATTGCAATTATTATGCTAACCAGAATAAGGTTATTATTAGAAGTTAAAAGAAAGCAGCACAAGTAGTAGTGATGATATTGATTCCATCTTTTATGCTATTTTAGTCACTCTCTAAAACTTTTTTTTTTTGTGACCATCTACATCCCTCTCCACCCCCCCTCCCCACCCTTATCTTCACCTGCAATTTATTACGCAGGTTATCCCACACTACCTATTTCTTCCATTGTTCAGGGTGGTTATACACTCATACTTTTACATGTATATTTTATACAATATACTGCACATAGCTACCTATTTATTGTGAGACTCAAAAACATAAGCAATTGAATTAAAAGTGTTGGCACATGACCATTTTATTATATTTTGAGAGCAAATTGTCTAGCAATCTCCCATATAAAATGTTAATGGATCTTTGTGTACTAATAGATTTTACTTAATACTCTGATAAAAGTGTTCAAGTCTAGAGATACTTGTAAAAATAGGATTTTAATAAATTCATGGGTGGCATGTGTAATCAACTTTATGTAGACCACCAAACAAACATATCTTTCTCAAAATAAAAAAATAAAATAATAGTGCTAGTTTTTTCCTAATATTTGCTATGCAGGGCTGATGTCTCAAGCAGAAGAGATAAAAAATGCAATGGGGCTTTATCTTATTTGAATGAGGTACATCCATCAAAAGATAATATGTCCATTCTATCTATTAGCAGTAGCAATTCAAAGATTTACACTGAAGTACAGAAAAATGTTGTAGAGGATTCCCCAATAATTCAGTTGCCCAGTAAAGTGGAATGCGACCGATCTGTTTGCACACCCTACCAACATTGTGTCCAGAAGCAAGGAGCAAAGAAATATGATGATACTAACAAAGTTATGGGCAGGAGGAAAAGTGAGGAGATTATTGCTATGAATTGTTTGGCAACAGAACATGATAATGTACAACTGAATTCACTATCTACCAATGTTACCATCTGTGATAGTGAAACACATGATAGTGTTAGAGAACAAGTAAAGGATGTCAATAAACATAAAAATAAAGAAAATTTGAAGCAAGACTTGATATGCACTGAGTGTGGCAAGAAATATAGACATTATAGTAGTTTATACAAACACAAGCAACAAGTTCACTCCATCATATCAAGTGGTAAGATAGCATGTAGAGAGCCAGATTGTTTGTTTTCTTGTTCCTTCATCTCTAAGCTTCATGACCATTTAAAACAAGCACATGGCAAAGTGATTGAAGAAGAAGAAGTTACATTTTCAAGTAATCAGGGTATGCAGCAAATATGCTTTATTTATAATATTTGGGTGTGTTCTGTTATTATAATCCAGTGTAACTTTACACCATACCTAAAATATAAAATGTTCTTTGTTAACTGGCAGTTGTTGATTTGTTCTATCTGATGTCGTGTATGTAGAATTTCAGCTGTGGAAAACGGAAGAGGAGAAGCATAGTAAAAGCTTGTATGTGAAAGAATGTGGGAAAAAAAATTCAGGGAAAGTAGGTAAGGTGGAATATTATTACTGCCACAGAATTTAAAAATGCAAGGAAGTGCAAAAATCAATGCCCATTGCACAGCTGGTATTAAAGTCTTTTATAATGCATCAAACCAAATAAAAATTATTTATACTAAAACACATTATGGACATGAGTGCAGCCTAGGATATCTTCCACTTCCAAAACAACTGCGTCAACAAATAGCAAGTGATCTAGTAAAAGGCATTAGCTTTGACAAGATACTTGATGGTGTTAGAGACAGTATAGGTTCATCACTTGATCGTTCCCATTTAGTAACAAAAAAAGATTTGTACAACATAGAAAAATCTTATAATATCAGAAAAATTGAAAGACACAAGGATGATGCCATGAGTGTCCACTTATGGGTACAGGAATGTATAGTGGAAAGAAACAATCCCATATTACTGTACAAGCCACAAGGACAACGTATAGCTGAGGTAGGAGTCAACCAAGGTTTAGGAGAGCATGATTTTGTTCTTGCTCTCCAAACACCTCTACAAAAAGAGCTATTGCAAAAATGTGGACATAAAAGAATAGTTTGTGTTGATGCTACGCATGGCACTAATAGCTATGACTTTTTACTACTAACGGTGTTAGTGGTTGACGAGTTAGGAGAGGGTTTTCCTGTAGCATGGTGCTACTCAAACAAGGAAGATTCAACAGCAATAACTATATTTTTCCAGCATTTGAGGGACAGGGTAGGAAATATTGAGCCTGAGTGGTTTATGTCAGATGATGCAAGCCAATATTATAGTGGCTGGTGCACGGTGTTTGGAGGAAGTCCAAAAAAACTGTTGTGCTCCTGGCATGTAGATAGAGCTTGGCGCAATGCTGTATCTAGACACATTAATAATAAACAGCTCCAAATTGAGGTGTATCATACTCTGAGAGTGTTATTTGAAGAAAGAAACTGTGAGCAGTTTCAAGTGTTACTAAATAGTGCATTGCAGCAGTGGCAACAAGATCCAGAGCTTGAATATTTTTATCAGTATTTTGTCAGTGAATATACCAAAAGATGTTCTGAATGGGCTCTATCATACTGGAAAAAAGCAGGTGTTAACACAAATATGTATTTGGAGTCATTCCACCGAGTTTTGAAACACTGTTATCAAAAATCAAAAGTGAACAAAAGAATGGACAAAACTATTGACCTACTTTTAAAATACGCTAAAGATAAATTTTTTGATAGAATTTTGAAATCTGAACAGGGAAAAAACACCTCTCGAATTCAATCCATTTTCCAGCGGCACACAAAGAGTTTGACACTGTCAACTGATTTAGTGTCCTCAGATGAAAATGAGCTAAATATTTGGCATGTGAAATCAAAAAAAGGGGGAAATATTTATGAAATACAGCTTGAACAACAACATTGTCCACACAACTGCTCTATAAGATGCCGAACTTACCATTTGTAAACACATTGATTTACTAGTTAGATTCCTAAATAAGCAAAATAATCATGAAAATACTGCACTACTTTTGCAAGCACCAAATATCTCAAGCCCACTTAAAATCCTATCATATAACAGTATAGATTCTATGGAAAATAATAAAAAGAAAATGCTTCACAAACTCTCAGAAATATCTCAATTTATACTTAATTCATTAGACAAGAATTGTTTGCAACTAATTGACAAAAATCTCACAACTTGTGTTTCACTAACTAAATTGTCAAACCACACAACAAATGAGCCATCAAATAAGAAGTTGGTACCACAGAGAAGGTTTTACTCAACTAAGAGAAAACGACAGGGAAATAATATTAGATTATCAAAGCCTATAACTGAATGTGAACTCAATAATATAAAGCAATTATTGTTGGAAATGCCAAGTATTTCTCCAGAAGCTTTAGGTAAGTACTATATCATATGTTATGGCTAAGTTATATGTCAAATTGTTTTACAGAAATTTTACGCCTGGTGTGCACTGAAAATGGTATTACTGCAGTGAGAAGTAATAAATTAATAACAACCCAATGTTTAAAAAAGAATTGTGATATGAAAGATGAGGTCATAGATTTTACAACATCTCAAGTGGAGAATACTGCCAAGTATTTCACAACAGAAGCTTATAGACAGATGTTGTGTGAAGGTCTGTGACTGATTGTTGGACTTATTCATTGATATTATTATACGTTATGCTTATATTTATTTTTTTGCAGTTCATATTAAAGCAACAGAATGGCAGTGTCAAGCATGTAAGCGTGCTACAACTAAATTCAGCATGATAGAATGTGAAGGCTCATTGGTAAACAATAAAATGAAAGATTTTTCATTTGCATATCAGTAATTTGTATCAATAGGGACTGTGTTCAAGTTACAGAACCAACAGATGATGTGTGGTACTGCACAAGCTGTTTCAAAAACAAGAAATCTCAGTGTCATTTATAATTATACATTGATGATGTACACTCTTAAAGCTATTATTTGGAAACTGTTACATGTTTTTAATAAAAATATTAAGTAAAAAACAATTAAAAGAAATAGGAATAGTGTATATTAATTCAGCCATTCTTAGCTGAAATAATAATGTTCAAGTAGAAACATAAACATTCTGGTCCCAATATACCCTTGGACAAGTACTCCATCATCAAACAAGGAATAATAAGTTGCATGCAAGATTCGATGTCGTGAGAGCTGTCAGCTCTTATCTCACGAGGAGGAGTTAATGTAGACTTTAAGGGTAGATGCTACCACCAGAGGCAGTTTCAAAGGTCCAGGAAATAGGGAGGGATTATGGAGTTAGGGTTGGCACTTATTTCTCGAGCTGAAGACTGCCCAGAGATGAAAACTTGGATTTATTGCAAGGAGTACACCTCATGAAATTGTTAATGAAATATTAGCTCTGATGGGTAATACTGTGCTTAGAAGTATAGTGTCAGATATTCAGAGTAGTATTGCTGATGAAGCAACTGACATTTCTAGAAATGAACAAAATGTCATTGTCTATCAGATGGACCAACGCATACGTCTATCTATAGTGTATTACTGAATTATAAATCACTTCTTAAGACTAGATGAAGTGAGCAAAGGAAATGATGAGTATGCTGCAAAGGCTAAAGGTTTAACGATGAAAATGGAATGTTTTGATATTTTCTTTGGGCTGAAATTGTCATATTTCATTTTCAGTGCATCAGAAAGATTTTCTAGTAATCTTCAAGCCAAAGATACCACAATTGTCAAAGCGAGTTCTGAACTAGATTATTCAGAAACAGCTCCAAACTAAGAGAGGGGAATTGTAGAACCCACACAAAATCCCTACAGTGCTCCGTTACTATAAGGTAGGATTGGGTCCCCTGAATCTCACAATCAAGTTAATATCTCAATTGTTTTATGAGACTTTACAGATTTCGATATATTGAAAAGACTGAGAAATAAGAGAAAGTGATATAGTTATATAGGAAAGAGAGGAGGTAGGTGACTAAGCATAAAGGTGATAAGTGTTAGTTGTATGAGGGTGAGAGGAGCTTATAATTATGTTTATATAGATGAGAAAGGGTGTCAGTTAAGTGAATAGCAGTAATGTAGACATTAGAAAACACACACACAAATCTAGGTTCAGTAATTTGGGGCAGGCGTGTCCAACAATCCAGGAAGCCACTCGAGGAGCAAACCTTTTAGTCTCTCATTATAAGTCAGTGCATGCAGAGTCCAAATTTGATGCATTTTATGCTGATGTTCTTGAACAGTGTGCTGGATTGACTGAAGAACCTTGTCTTCCAAGGTATCGTAGAAGACCTAGAAGATTAGATGACGGAGAGCATCCACATAACTATCAAGTACCTAAAGATAGATATAGGCACATTTATTTTGAGGTGCTAGAGTTAGTATATGGAGAAATTGAAAGTAGATTTAATCAAGCTGACTTTCGAATCATGTAGTCCTTAGAGAATCTATTACTAAAAGCAGCTAATGGAGAGGTATTGAAGCCCGAGCAGTCCTTACTTGCATACTTGAAGCGTGACATAGACACAGAGAAATTTGCTATTCAGTTGCATATGATTACAGATATGATAAAGAATGCCTTTCAGAATCATCCTATTAATTCTGTAACTAATGTTAGAACAATATCTGAAGGCATGAGTCAAAGTGAAATGTTTAAAAGAATGCTTGGGGAAGTACACAAAGTTTTGAAACTCTATTTCACATTTCCAGTGACCACTGCAACAGCTGAACGATCGTTCTCATCCTTGAAAAGAATAAAAACATTTTTGAGATATTCAATGACTCAGTCAAGACTGAACAATCTGTTTATTTTATATATTCATCCAACCAGAACTGAAGATTTAGATCTCTCCCAAATAGCTAAAGAGTTCATTTCTGTGAACACCAGAAGACTTAACTATTTTGGAAAGATGTAATAATAAAATGTGTTTTCTCTCTTTTTTAAAATATTTCACTCATCACTTCACAATTATTATAATAAAGATCGATTAATTATAAAAAGCATCATCTAAGCAATTTTTACTAAATACACATAGCTAGGTATAGTAAATTGAAGACATAATAAAAACCCACTGCCACACTGAAACTGCCTTAGGAAGAGGTGATTTCTCACATGAACACCCTTAAACCACAAAACACATGCCCTGATTTCTTTGATATGGAGCCCCCCCATACGAAAGCATCTTCCTACACCACTGTATACTGTCACTTTATCATCTGGCTAACCAAATTTATGTGCACACTTGGAAATGATGTTCTTATGCAATACTTTGAACTTTTCACATAAAGGAGTTAATAAATTTTGTGACTGTGCCTTATGAAAACAAGTAAGTATGAGTTAATATTATGTGACAATACTTTTGAGTAGTTGTTGCCCGTCAGCACTAATCCATCAAAATATTAGGACACATTAGCTTCATAAATACGAAATATATCATTTTTATGACTTTTACAGAGTTGATCAACTAAAATTATTGAAGTTGAAACTTGCTTTAAAGTTTTGGAAGCTCCACCCACTCTATGGAAGAGATGTGACCTGTTTAGTTAAGCTTTACAGTTAGGGTCTTGTTATGTACACGGGAATTTCACTTACATGAATAAGAACTATTATTACACCCACCCACCAGTGATAACACACCCACCAACCATTCACATTTACAATCGATATTTTGCATTTGTATTTTATAAAGTATATCTTTTACTATGCCCATACCTTATAGCATTGACTAACCTTTGGAATTTTTTTTTTTGCACGATCAAAGTGACTTATTCTCCTTTTGTGACTGCTTAGATGAAGGTTAAAGAGCCACATGGTCAATTATACTTTGAACTGAAATTCATTCTTAGTTGCTGTCTAAAAAAGTGCCTGATAATTGGTAATATACTTAATATCAGTAGCTTATAGCTAGTAAGGTTGAGTGCCCCCCCCCCCCCCTCCACCAATGCTAAAACATCATTCTACACCGCTGTAAAGCCACAATGAAAATGACAACTCCCTTGACAGACAAGAAAGACAACCTTGACTTTTCACATAGCTGTAGTTCAGCGAAGCGAGCGAAGCGAGCGGAGCTACTCTCTAATGAGTTCGCGATATATATATATATTTAGTCTAGAAATTGTTTTTGTTCTTGCGTGGGCGTACGTGTGTACCCTTGCGCGGGCCGGGTAACCTTCTTAGCAACATTTTGTTTTGTTTACCCGCTGTACGAAGTAGCGATGCCCAGTAGACAAAACGTTCCCTTTATCTTACGCGCTTCGCGGGCCGGGTAACCTTCTTAGCAACATTTTGTTTTGTTTACCCGCCGAACGAAGTAGCGATGCCCAGTAGACAAACGTTAGAAACGCTCGGTCAAGAGCTTTGAGGGCGTTAGGAACTCCAGAAGAAAAAAATAGTAAGGAGAGAGATAAGAAATGAAAAGGACAGGGCATGGAGGAGGAGAGTTTAAACGAAACAGAAACAGGTAGCAAAGTAAAGAATCTTTCTTTTTGAAAAGCCATTAAATATTCCTAATTTATTTATTAGACTATTCCTGAGGATTACTGTACCAATCAACTTTATACAGCTGTAGACTCAACTACTCTTGAAGACACTGAAAATGCAGCCACACCATCTGAACAAGAAGCTAATATCCCCACTACTTTTTGTACTGCAAGAGGAAGGAAAAGACATCTATCAGAGGACATCCATTCTCATATACACCCAAAGCAGCAAAAAAAGTTGCAGAAAATATAACTCAAACAATTTCGATACCGCAAAGCCTTTCAACTTATCAGCAACGAATGCAAGAGGTAAATATAAAATAAAATATATACTTCAATAAGTTAATACAAGACATATTTTCGTTTAGGAAACCATTATGCAGAGAGCAACGTCTACAACTAATGTCACAAAAACAGCAAGTCACACATTTTGTTTGAAAGTGATAGTGAAAGAGATCACAGGCTCCACTGTTTGTCCACTAACCAACTGTTGAGAACAGCAAATGAATCTTCATTACAAAATTCCTCTAGATTAGAGCAGTTGTCAACTAACCAACAGCAGAGATTGGCTGATGAAACACCACTTCAACGGGAGACTAGATTGTCTCAAGTTAGGGGGAACAGGTCAGGACAACTCCATTGCACCATATTCTTCCAGCATTTGATGATCCTCAAGTTCACACAGCAATGCGTAATTTTTATGCTAAAATCTCATCGATTACTATCCCAGTCTGCATAACGTGTATGGAGAAATTTCCAGGCACCAAAATGAAATTTAAGTTATTGGAATGTTGTCGATGTAGCCGGGATAAACATATCCCTAAGCTCTATTCAGCTCAAAATAACATGCATCCTGGAAACATTCCTCCACTTGCAGGTTAAATTTAATGTAAAACTATTAAAATTAACCTAACTCTATTATCAAACTATGTAGTCTAAGATCTACATCCATTTAACATACTCTGCTCTCCCTCTGAATATGTTATAGACCCAAACAAACTCTTTTATTTTTTATTTTTATTAAACCACAAAGTTAGCTATAACTGTAATGATGTTTGACATTTTTAATTAAATAGCTGTATTCTGTCTAAAACACCAGCCAATAACTTTGCTGGTAAAATAATTCATTATTCTTATGTTATCACAAATAATATAACATTTAAACTTTATTATATAAAGCAATACTATGTAGCTGATTACGAATTACATTAATAAAATAAATAATAAAATAATTCATTACTCTTGTTTTACCACAAAAAGTATAACAATTAAACTTTATTATACATAGCCTAAATTTTATAACCTTCATAGAAGCACCAATGAATCTATATGAAACAACAGACAGACATAACATTAACAACATCAAAATAAATAACTGTATCTATAGCTGCAATTACAGGGAACATGCATCGCTCGCTTCGCTATTTTGCGCTATTCGAGCGCACCACTAGTATAGTTAACTGCTTGTTAGTCCTAGCTAGAGCTTAGATCTGCTGTGTAGGTTGAACTGCCATGATCATAACTAGTGCACACGGAGCCTGTGACAAGGTTAATTTCGCGCATAGCCAGAGTTTGTTCGGTGAAGGGCGGCTCGCGAGACTATGAAAGGGTTAAAGGTTTAAAGTCAAAGGTCATGGCAATATTCCTCTGGCTAGACGCATGTCCCTAGCCTCATGTGGTTGTGATGCCACCGCAATCGAGAGACGCTGCAGGAGATAGCTTATTATTTGTCATTGTGGGTATTTGCTGTGAACAAGCCCCTGCCCCGCCTTTCCTAATTCTAGATGTCCTACCTCAGATTCCAAATGACCCAACGGTTTTCCACAAGGGAAGTTCAAAGTACACACAGTTCTTCGGTTCAAATTGTGGGAAAGGAAAAATGCGCGTGTTGGGTTCAAAGGTAAAATTGGCATCGCGGTACACAACGGGATTCAATTCTATTCGCGTGATTCTTCCAATAACGCAATATCTTATGAATCTACTTTACAGTCTGCATTTTGGGTGTGGTGGGTCAGAGATACAGAGAATGTGGGAACGCCCAATTTTGGAAAACAGTAGAATCTAGTCTGTAAGCCAGTTATGGCGGAAAGCCAGCCAGGAGTTCCTACTGAGGATGAGGTGAGTACATAGCTACTCCCTAGCTGATTAATAGATCGAGTATTTGACTTACCTAGTTACTAGATCCATTGTTTGTTTATTAGATCCAGTCTTTTTCACTGGCCCACTGTTTGTATAGATAAAAGGTTTGAAAGAAGGGAAAACACTGCTACCTACACACATGCCAAGTGCTTAGCATAATTTCATGCATAATTTTTCCAACAACTGAAATAAAAAAATAGATAAATTAAAGTCTGAGCATTCGATAAAACTAGGCATCAGCAACTGGAAAAATAGAGGGAAATTATGTCTGAGCATGCTCATCAAAATACTAACAACTGGAAAAGAGAGGGAAACTAATGTCTGAGCATGCTCACAACAAATGCACTGGCAACTGGAAAAAAGAGAGGGTAAAAGTCATGTTCCTGAGCATGCTCTTGAAAATAAACACCAGGTTCTTTTTATGAGCATGCTCAGACGTGACTTTCCCTCTCTTTTTTTAGTTGCTAGTGTGTTTTTGAGGATAGTTAGACAAGACTATCCCTCTCTTTTGCTATAGTTTGTAACTGTTTTACTCTAGTCATTTGAAGTCTATAATAGTTTGTTCCATTTGAAGTCTAGTTTGTTCCAGAAATACGGTAAGTTGTGTGTTAATAACACATAAGCACAATGTATATTTGTTGTAATGTTATTTATCTGCTTAGTTGTTTTTTGGGGGTTTTGTTTTTTGTTGTTGCTGTTGTCGTGCTTGTTATCGTTTTATTTAAACTTTCTTACAATGTGTATTGAATTTGTATTTGGGAGGTATTTGTATTTTTGTGCACTTTTATTACGATTATGTTTTTTTGTAATTTTTTAATATGGAGTTAACGGTCCCGATAACTGAGGTTAACGGCCAGCAGAGTTGGTGCAGTAGCATTAGAATTCCTGTCTAGGGTACCTGCATGGTAGTCATATGCACACACGCATGGTATTCATATGCACACACGGGCTGCCCGCGCATGGGCGGGTATACCACACACAAACATACAAGCTAGTACCACCGCGTGCAACCTGTAGCTTCTGTAGCTTTCACAGAAAAGTGTCTCTTGATATTATCTAACCCACCCACCCACTTCCCAATTTAGTAGGTTTAATTATAGCTTCAAGGAGGGGGGTTCCTACTTCATGAGCCAAGCACCTCCAGCTTAACGCTGTGTCAGTGCGATCAGCTCCAAAGGTTGAAATGTCACCAGCAGCACTCTGACAGAGAATATGCTGTGTTTACCAATTCCTCGCCTTAGAGTAGGCTCCACCTCCTAACTTCCCCAAACTAATATTACCTGAAGTTGTATGTGTCTGTCACAACCACCATACTCTGACTAGAGCCCGTTAAGTGTATGTTTGTGTTAGAAATTTTATAAACAACAGCAGGTATCTTTCGAAAAGAAAAAAGCTTTTTTAAAAAAAATTTTCATTGCATTTTGACGAAACAGTTAGTACCACTACATGAAAATTTTAACAGTCCAGTTTTCGTTTCTGTTGATTTAGCTACTACTAAAAGCTAGAATTCTTCCACAGCTATATCTGTAAGCTAAGGCCTTGTATACTAGCTAAGGCCTTGTACTACCTTCTAAATGCTATAGGGATCATGCTAAACAGCTTGCACAATTAAAAAAACTGACTCGCTTCAATTAAGCAGACTGACTGTATTTTTGCTGAACTTGCTGTTCTGACAGGTTTCTACTTCTTAGTCTTTCTACCAGCTACAGTTGGGTCTCTAGAAGTAAGAATATCTAAGCCACTGATGGCCCCAATATTTCAAATAGCATCTTTTTTTTTCATTCCTGGAAGTGATGCATGTGGTAAACAGTGAAGATTATAATATTAACATCGTCAAACCGAAAAACTATATTATATCTACTACCATATCGTTTTGTTTGTTTTTTCTGCTATAGCTCCTTCTGTGCAAAAAAAAAATCATTCTACTGAACAAATTAATAACCTATTTTTTCTGGTGCCTACTGTACATTATTATAGCACAGGAAGAAACAACACATTCTCTTATTATGAGTTTGGAATATTGTGTGTTTGTGTGCACATATTTGCGCATTGTACCAGTTGTATGTTTGTGTGCTTGTTTATTTTTAAATTTCTCAGCATTGTTTTTTGACTATTTCATTTATTAAAATATTGTATTGTATTTAATCATTGTGTGAGAAATTGTATGTTTGTGTGTTAGCATGTCATAGAGTTGCTGTTGTTATCATTGCTGATATAGGAATACATTTGTTTGTGTGTTTGTTTATAAGATATTTGTAGTCTTATATAAGTTTGTTTGTGTGTTTGCATGTTAAAGTCTCATTTAAATAGCACTTAGTGCTGTTTGTTTGTGTGTTTGTTTGTTTATCACTTTTAATTATATATTTATTTGTTTGTATTTAGAGAGATCTCCATCCTCCAGTCTCACTTCACTGGGAGCACTGCCATACATGGAGTGAGGATGTCCAGCCTGTACAATGTGCAGTACTACATGATAAACTGCTAGTTATGCATTCTAATTATCGCACACTTCACATCTCTACTGACCTTCACTCATGGACTACTACTGATGCACCATATCTCTACTCGTCCCTAACTACCTACCAGTCTAAGTTTGTATTGGTTGGTGGACATCATCCCTCCACTTATGAAAGCACTAACTCTTTGTTGACTAGTACTACTGGTCGAGACTGGAAGCCATCGCTACGTGCCATGCCTACTCGTCGCTTCTGGACATCATCAGTTAGTGGAGGGTCACCAGAGGTCCTGGTCGTGGCTGGTGGGAGTGGCTCACATGACGAGGACTTGGACGTAGTGGAAGTCCTACTCAATGACCATTGGACGACTGCAGACTCACTTCCTTCTTCATGCTATGACATGCGATCAACATTTCATGAAGGCAACTTCTACTTCACAGGAGGAGGTGACAAGGAGAAGATTCTATTTATATGTAGTTTAGAGTCTATCATAGCATCTGCTGGTAATGGCAGGTCAAGAAGACAAACAATATGGAGGACAGTAACCACACTTACTCACATCTTAGCTATCGTCTCCTATGTATCGAATCTAATCGGCATCGATGTATATCCTACCATTAGAAGTTACTCCAACAAGACAGAGGAGTGGATTGAGACTACTAGTGAGGGAGATAGACCACAACATGTTTTTGGATGGATAGCTACTGCAGTCTTGTCTACTGGACAGTTGCTGGTTGCTAATAGAGATGCGGTATACAAAGAAACTCTGTCAGGTTAGTGTAAGTAAATAGCAGCATCTCTAGAAAGCCATCTTGCCTTCAGTGATATTGGCTTCTCTTTAGAATGTCCCATTTATAGATTGTATGGGAAACTTAAGTTAGGTATTAATACTTGTACTATAGTATAACTAGAATATTATTATTTATTATTGTGTTAATTATGTTAAAACTAAATATTTATTGTATTAATTATGAAATTATAATAAGTAAGGTAATTGATTGTCTTTGCCAAAATTGCAAGTGCTGGAATGCAGCTGCTTCTACTGGCAGCTGCTTCTACTGGCAGCTGCTTCTACTGGCTTAGCTCCAGGCTATAAAACCAGCTGCCCACACTTTGTATTGCTGGAGCCTGCTAATGGTACCCTGCAGTGTGTGGGTTACTTGTATAGTATAACCAATGGGACCTTAAGGGTGGCCACACACCGCCTACGCAATTTTTTGTTGATGGTTGCTATGCATGATTACTACTATTGTATACTTACAGGGGCTTCTCTACTATAACACAAGGACACAGTACCTGCCGAAGGAGCCGCTCACTAATTTTAGAGCTAATCTGGAGGAAATATCGGGGCCTGGTTATAAAACTTTGTAGCAATTTTTTGGAGCGGTGCGGTAAGTTGGAGCTCCGCAATTTGGTGCACTACTAGCCGAGCCGATACTCTACTGCAAGACAAAGAGTTCTTATCCATTTCAATATTACTTTATGATATATTCGCATTTTTTTCTATTTATAAGATATTGAAAAATTCTCAACGTGGTGCAGTTCATTTTTTTTTGGTTTACCCGTGTATAAAATTTTTGTGCCGTTCTCATTATTAGATTCCAAGAAAAACTGTTACAAAATTTGGAACTTTAATTCCACTCGCAATTCTTAAGAAATAGCCCCACCCCCATATCTCGTACTTACGAGTACGCGAGCAATTTTTTTTTTCAATTAGTTTGTATTGGTTCTAAAAAGAGCCCGCCTATATCAAGAGTAAACAAACATCAATACAACAATAATAAGAGAGTCAGAAGAGAGAGCAGTTTATTGGAGATAGCCATAGGTGAAGGTATTAGATCTGCGCAGCTTGGGAAGTCTTCGCTCCGCAGAAATCGAGCCTGGTATATCCATCCGCTTGAGTTCAGGTGCGCAGAGTCCAGAGAACGGCTACGGGAGGAGAGGCAGCCTGGTGCACCTTGCTGCGTGAGCTCAGACGACGTATGGAGAGTTGCTGTAAACGGATATGAGACAACAAGAAGCTAAACTAAAACACTACAACTTCGCAAAGTATACTTCTGCTACTACTGCGCGATAGTTTCTGCTCGCGTATTATCAAATGGTGGGGTATTGGCGGGGAATAAATTAATGTCCGGATCTACAGGCAGTGCGCGTTGCTATGTGCGGCCACCCTTAATACCTGTAATTAGTGTTTTATTTGCAGTATTTTATAATGCCTATTTTATTTATGTTAAATAGCTTTCAAGTATGAAGATGCATACAAACACTTCATTGTTTCCAAAGAAGTGTTGGAGCTTCTGTCTTTAAAGTTTATGTCCCTTGGTCCTCCAAGACAAGGCAAGAGTACAACTCTCAGGAGAATTCAAAAAGAGATCATAAATCTTCTGTCAGCAAAAGAAGAGGAGCAGATTCATGGCAGCACAGGCACAGTACAGTATTGCTCCAATATGGTAGTCCAAGGCAAGTCTGATCCAACTACAGCAGAAAGAACCACAAAGTGGACCATTGTAAAGAATCTCATTGAGGAAGCTTCTCTACTCTTTCACACTCTCAAAGATAGTTTTCATATTGGATCCACTTCTGAGGCTACAGCTGATTCCCATAGAGGTAGTGGCACCAGGGCAGAGGTCAGTCAGGCTAGCAGTGCCGGGCAGTCTCACTCTGTGGAAGAGCCACCCCAACCTTCAAATAAGCAACCTAGACATAAGGGAATCACTCCACTCTCAACAGCACATAACCAGCCAGCTGATCAGGCAGTATCATCACCAGATTATTCTGAAATAGCTGCCATATTCAAGACAGTGTCCAAACAACCACACTTTGCAGAAAATGTGAAACATTCTTTTAAAGCTTTTTTGAGAATGGAGGACACCGGAGGTCAGCCTGAGCTGATGGACATGCTACCAGCACTCACTATAGGACCTGCCCTCTACTTGCTGTTCTTTAGCTACAAGTTTCAACTAGATGAGGAGTATCGGGTCTTTTATCAAAGAGCTTCAGGAGAGACAACTGCACCAGAGAAATCTGAGTTTACTCTGCAAGAGATGCTTTTGCGTACTCTGGCCAGTATATCTTGCTTCAGTTCCTCCACCCATCTTCAACCTCTACCAGGACCAGACAACACAGCCATTGGTGAGATACTGGAGTCCTCCAAGTCAGTAGTGTATATAGTGGGCACTCACAAAGACAAGGTTTCAGAGGAAGTCATCGCAACAGTCGACTCACAGCTTCAAAAAATGATTCAAGACACCGACTCCTTCAAAAAAGGTATAGTTCAGTTCTGCTCAAAAGACAAGCTTGTTGTTTCTTTAGACAACATGGGAGGCGGAGTAGAAGAGATCGATCACTTGCATCAGCTACTGGAGAATGCCATGGAGAAACACTTTAAAAAGCTGAAAATTCCAGCTGTGTGGCTTCTGTTCAGCTTGTGTCTTCGCATGAGAGAAGTGAGAACAGCCAGCCTGGAGACCTGCTTGGCCTTATCGCATGCCTTCAATATGACACCCTACGAGACCAAAGCAGCTCTGTGGTTTCTTCACCACCATGCCGGTGTTCTGATGTACTTCCCCAGTGTGCCTGGTTTGGAAGACCTGGTCATCATAGACACCCAGGTAGTGTATGACAGTATCACTGGTGTCATTCTCAAAGCCATGAGCTTTGATAGCGTAGGTCAGGCCACATCCGAGAGATTCAGGAAGACAGGTCGATTCTCTATGATAGATTTGAAGACAGCTACAGCTGATATTTCAGGACATCTGATTCCACCAGAGCAACTGGTAGCTTTGCTTGCATATCTTCACTTGATAGCTGAGATTGCGTCACTCGAATATTCTGATACTAACTCAGATTTAGAAGAGGAGATAGAATACATCATGCCTTGTGTGTTAGAAAACACTAGTGCAAAAGAACTTGACCAATTCCACAAAGAATCTTGTAACTCAAGTCTTATGGAGCCTTTCTTGATATACTTCAGTAGTGGGTTTACTCCTGTGGGACTCTTTCCTGCTGCAATGGCATGTCTCGTATCCAACAAGTCCTTCACTTTCATTGGAGAAGGAGTCAAGAAAAACATGGTGCACTTTATGTACGGATCTAAACGAATTCGTGTAACATTTATATCTCGATGTAAATATTTTGAAGTCGTAGTTTCGTGTGATCCTACTTTCCAAGACTCCATTCACCATGAATGTGCTGCTCTAAAACAAGAAATAGAAGACACTCTAAAGAAGGCTAGTTCCAGAATGAACTACAACAGCTCCATGGACTACCAGTTTGCCTTTGACTGTCGCTCACATGAAGGAGGGAATCATCTCGGGATAGTTCATGAAGTCGAGTCTTTTCCTTCAGCCATGACATGTGTCAACAATTCCCAAGGAATTGCACTTCAGAATAGACACCTCATTTGGTATAGACAGGTATGTAGAAATGGACTTATGTGTTCTAACTTGCAATAACTAACAATTATTTTATTTGGTTTTAGAAATATGAGAAGAAAGATCCTGGGGTAGAGGTCTCTGAAAGTAAGTCAAGTTATTGTTTTTATTTGGTTTTATTATAAATGTTTTATTAATAGGTGGCAATAACTTGAGTATATTTCTGAGTGTGTATCCTGACTTGGTGTACTCAGTGAAGCCTTGTGTTATGACTGTAGCTGATCACTGCTACAGTATTGGACTCATATCACAATATACCTATGACCAACTTCGTGAGCGTAAAGATCTGATTGATGAAGACAGAGCAAGGACTCTATTGGACAACATTCGTAGAGTCTTTTCATCAAGACCCTCAGCTCTCAAGGAGTTTGTTACTGTATTGTTCCAAACAGGAGAATGTAATCATTTAGCAGATAAAATACAGCGACAGCTCCAGTAAGTGTATTGTTATTATTGTAGTATTTGAATTATTGTATTGTTTGCGTAACAGAATTGTGGAATGAAGTCTGACAAAGCCACATGGACATACAATTGAAAACACTCATTGTATTGCACTTTACATTTTTTGTATATCATATCCCATATTTCAAATTTACACATTATTAATTTTTTTACTGTTACTTTTAAATTAAAGAATGTACCAATATGGTCGCTTGTAGTCTGGTGTAGCCAGATCCTTTACCAACCACTACCCTGTAGTGGCAGTGTACAAGAGAGCTGATGGATCATTGTGCACTGCCAACAAGATGCTACCAGACAAGAGAGGTTATTGATCATTGTGCACTGCCAACAAGATGCTACCAGACAAGCGAGGTTATTGATAATTGTGCACTGCCAACAAGATGCTACAGGACAAGAGAAGTGATGGATCATTGTACACTGTCAACAAGATGCTACCAGACAAGAGAGGTGATGGATCATTGTATACTGTCAACAAGATGCTACCAGACAAGAGAGGTGATGGATCATTGTGCACTGCCAACAAGATGCTACCAGACAAGAGAGGTGATGGATCATTGTGCACTGTCAACAAGATGGTACCAGACAAGAGAGGTTATGGATCATTGTGCGCACTGCCAACAAGATGCTACCAGATAAGTGAGGTTATAGATCATTGTACATTTTTTTTGTATGAATTTTACTACTACTAGCATTAGACTGATACATTGACAATAACGACTCCTTGCTTTTTAAGATCTGAGCTATCTGAGTCCTTCCACAGGAAAATAGTGATCCCAAATCTCTCACATTAACACCAGGATTTCTTTGGGCATACCTGATCGCGAGGCAACTGACTCAGCACTTCAGGAAATTCATTCAGACTTACTACAGTAGCTATGGCTAGTCAAATTGTGCACAGAGATCTCGATGTTTTGGAAATAGTTTCATTTATAAGAGGTTACCACGCTTATATGGAAATTTGCCGTAGTGGTGATGAAAGAAAGTGTTGTAGTGGGACACGTACCTCACAATTTGGCGTTGAGTATGTCTCACTTTCTTCGAAGTGATACAAACAAAGCATTTGCTCAGGTTGTTGGAGACAAGGTGAATAAGAGGTGCAGGCTATGGATTAGAAATACCATGCATCTACCGACTCGTCTGGACTCTTGTAGCTATAATAGCTGATATTATATATTTTTTTAAAAAGTTGTGTCCGTTAAGTGAAGCTATTTTTGTATTGTATGGTAGTGCTGGGAGTCGTTATCTTGTCTGCTGTCCGGAATCCAGAAGCTGTCCGGAATCCAGAAGCTGTCCGTATCTATCTAGGAAGCTCCTAAAGTATTATTTTAAACGGGGAATTGATCCGTAGTTCATGTTTTGTCCGCTGTAGCGGAGCTGTCCGCTTTTCAGAAGGTCCGTTAAACGAGGCCCAACTGCATATTCAAAAAATCACCACAAAATATGAATAACATCAGCTCTATGAACATGGATTGTCATTTTGTGACAAATGTAGCTAGGAACAGTCCAGGATAGTTCATTTCTGCTTAATTACTGAGCACTTGTTGATCCATTCTCAGGGATGGAGAGTCTGTTTAATCTTGTAGCCCTGGTGGTTTCGTCAGAGGTGCACTCTTTGCAATTCTATATGTACAAATGAAGTGAATAATTATAACATTTTTTAATTTTAACACAGTTACAACCCATACAACATTCCAAAACACTTCTACAGAAGACTTTTAGCTTTACTATTTGCTAACAGTACTTACTTTCATGCATTCTTCAGTATCTTTACCAACCAAGAGATTGCACAAACTTTACCACCACCAAAAAAATCACTGCCAAGAGAGTGTATATATTTAACTAACCAAGAGATTGCACATGCTTTACCAATCAAGAGATCACACATACTTTACCAACAAAGATATCACAGATCTTTACCAACCAAGAGATCACAGATACTTTACATACCAAGAGATCACACATCTTTACCAACCAAGAGATCACACATATGTACTTTACCAACCAAGAGATCACAGATCTTTACCAACCAAGAGATCACAGATCTTTACCAACCAAGAGATCACACATCTTTACCAACCAAGAGATCACACATATGTACTTTACCAACCAAGAGATCACACATCTTTACCAACCAAGAGATCGGACATACTTTACCAACCAAGAGATCACAGAGCTTTATTAACCACGAGATCGCACACTTTATCAATAGATCACTACTTTACCAACCAAGAGATCACAGATACTTTACCAACCACGAGATCGCACACTTTATCAATAGATCACTACTTTACCAACCAAGAGATCACACATACTTTACTAACCAAGAAATAGAAAACAATCACCAGGATTAAGGTATAGGACAATAAGACAAAGAGTAGGGTTAAAACAGATGATAGTTAGCAGGTAAAGATTAAGGACAATTGCCAGGACTGCAATAATGACAACTAGTAGGAAAAATGACATTAGGCTTAAGATTTGGACAGTCAGCAAGATTAAGATAAAGAACTATCTTACAAGCTTAAACTAAATTGGTCATTGGATAAAATATTCTATAGAACTTGATAAACATACTGATGACTTGTGTATGCTAAACAAACACACAAATCTCTACACTTTTCACATGCAACGACAAAATATAAAGTAAATGTTATGAATAGAAAAGTCTATGCCAAAACACTTACACAAGCTAATAACATCATCACCAAAACTTGTACTCCCATAAGACCTGCCCTACAAATACATATCCATAAAGCCAGTAAGTAGCTTCTTACCCAATAGGAGAAGCACGTGACAACAGAATGAGACGTGGCATCCATTGCTTACATCTGCACTGAATTAGATCCCTACATCACAAATGGTAAACATTCAATCACTAACAGTGAGCATAGTAACAAATAAATAATGAGCAAACCTTATACATGAATGAAGTACCAAAGGTGTGAACCCTCAGCGCTACTCTACACTATAGTTCGTATGTCCAAGTTGAGTTGGCACGACCGCAAGTGCGGTAAATGAGGAATGCATTTAGTACTTAACCAGAAGCAATTTAGTCTCATGTGAATCCAAGTCAATTTAAGTGCACAAACGTCAACGTTGCCGTGAAAAGGGGGCGGTAGCACAGGTGCGCATTAATACTGTAACTATTGTAAGAAAGACGAATGGATAGAGACAGGAACGTTGCCAGACTGACCTTTGACATCTACATTTAATCTTCGTAACCTTTGAACCTTTAAACCTTTTGATTCGCGGGCGTTGCTAAGGACGTGCCCCTTAGCTTTAGTCTTCTTGTCTACTGTGCAAAGGTAGTGAGTGAGCCTGTCTGTAGTGTGGTGATAGGCTATCTTGTTACGGAAACAGCTTTTAGAAAGGGTAGGAAGTCTTTCCTTATTTCGGGGTTGTTGCTGGTAGCCATTTTCGCTGTATTTTTATTCCTTTTCTTTTAGCTTTGAGAATATTGGTGCTGCTGCTACGTGCTTATCTAGTGAGGTACCATGTACCATGGAAGTAGGAATAATATAAAGAAAAGATAAAGGTAAGTAAGTCTGTTGTTAATCCAAGCAGTAATTTTAAGTGTTCATTAAAGTTTGTATACCTATGCACTTACAAGTATTTCTAGTGCATGCACGCACGTAGTCTGGCGTCGCCGACCCTTTTCCTTCTATTATTATTATGCGTGGGCGAAGGAAAAGGGTCTGGTGAAGCTAACGTATACTACTTGTGCAACCGCACACGCAGCTATAGCTGCGTGCCAATCAGATTGCCTGAAATAGTCACGTGCCTTTAGGGAAAAGTCTGCGTGGCACGCCTTCTTCTTGATGATACGGATGGAACGGTTAGTGAAATCAGCGTTTTTGAGACTTGGGATACCCAGTGTGAAGCAGGAGCAACTGGAAGTTGTGCTTGGAATCATCAGAGGAGATGTTTTTGTGATCTTGCCCACTGGATTTGGAAAAAGTGCTTGTTTTCAATGTCTGCCATTTCTATTTGACCAATTGGATCCATCTGGTGCTCCTTCTATAGTGGTAATAGTGACACCACTTACTGCCATAATGAAAGATCAAGTTAGTGCTTAGTTATATTTGTTTAAAAATAATGTTAGTGTGCTGTAGTTAAACTTGAAGTCTATGTATCTAGCCATACTTTGTGATTTTTTTCCTTTATAGTGATTATTGTGATGTGATTATTAAATACAGGTAGCTTTCCTCTTGCAGCAAGGAATTAAAGCGTGCTGTATCACAGCTAATCAAAGTGATGGTCAAGTGAAAGAGGGTGTCAATTTGGGACATTACCAAGTGGTGTATTTTACTCCAGAGATGCTCCTGGGCAGCAGAAGGTGGCGAAAGGTTCTTTTGAATGACATTTACTCTTCTCATCTTCGGGCTTTCATTGTCGATGAAGCTCATACTGTAGTCAAGTGGTAAGCTCACAAAATTACACAATATCTCGGAGTATGCTTGAAATACAGTCATATTTGTATTTAGACAACTTGACATGGAATTAGCATATAATAATAATAGATGATAATTTTATTTTAGTTTTCCTTTTTTTTGTTTTGTGGTTCAATAGCACTACTTGATTTAACATTATTAATTTACAGGGGTCACTCCTTCCGAAGTATCTTTCTAAGAATTGGAGAAGTGAAGAGTTTATTACACCCCAATGTCAATATAATGGCTGTAACAGCAACTGCTACTACAAAGCTTAGAAAAGATGTGTCAAGAAGTATTGGGTTGAGGAATGAACTGATTGTAGCAAAATTGCCAGCCAAGACAAACATTGCTTATTCGATTGCCCATTTCTCATCCTTTGAGGAATCACTAAAACCTGTAGCTGACAGACTGATGAAAGAAGGCCCACAGTGTCCTCGTGTGATTATATATTGTAGAACTCGTGACGATTGTTCTGCCATATTTTTGTACCTCAAAGATTTCCTTGGGATCAAATTTACACATCCGCTTGGTTCGCCTGACTTGCCGGGATTTCGCCTTGTGGATATGTACATGAGTGGTACTGAGCAAGCAGTCCAAGATGCTATTATTCATCTCTTTTGTACGGAGTCTTTGCTTCGTTTGGTTGTGGCAACAGTAGCATTTGGTATGGGAATTGACTGCCTGAATGTTCGGCAAATAATTCATTATGGACCACCCAATGACATAGAACAGTATGTTCAAGAAACTGGACGAGCTGGGAGAGATGGATTACGAAGTTTTGCAACTTTAATCAACAAACGAATCAAAGGAAAAAGCTGTATTGATGATAAAATGTGTGCTTACATAAGAAATGATGTGGAATGTCGACGAGATCAATTATTTAATAACTTTGATAATTATGTAAGAACTTATGATGGTCCTCAGTGTTTGTGTTGTGATTTATGTTACAAACAGTGTGTGTGTGGTAATTGTGACCAAAATTTCACCTCTTTTATTTACTATAAACTTTAATCAATAAAATTATGCCATTGAAATAATATATTAACGTATAAAACAATTGAGTTATTTTTTTAAATGTGATATCATCCATTCAGTGAGTGATTCAGTATTTATGGAGTGCAAGATATCTCTTGGATTTGAAAAGTTTCGATGCGAACGACACTGGTCCTTCTCAGTGAAGATTTCAGCAGCTAGGAGACGACTGATCAATAAGTCGCGATCTTTATCCCAATTTGGAACTTTATGATGGCCTGATGGATTTTTGATCGAATTCTCTTTGTCAAATGTATCAAGGATAGGATACAAATTTCCTACTGCTTTCCCCACCTTTATTACTGCAGCCTCAGTCTTGTTAGATCCCAAGTCTTTGATGCAATCCTTGACTACCTTGTTAAGGTGTTCCTGAAGTAAATCTTCTGGAATATTACATCCTGGGGCTGAATGTGTGCTAACAAATCGACACCATATCAATTCTTGGGCTTCACGGGGAGTAAACTCAAAGTAATACTGAGAAAGCATGTTTAACACTTCTACTGAATAGTTGTGGCGATTGCTGCTTTTAAAAACTGGCAACAGATATTTCCAGCAGCGTAAAACTCTCAGTCCATCACCTTCCCTTACTGCATCTCGTAGTTCCAAATAAAACAATCCAGTTGATTGTAGTTTTTTTGCATACTCGCAAACCTAATTTCAAAATAAAATAACTAAACTTTGTTAGAAATAGAGTAAATTTGTACACTAACCTTGTCAGTAGAAGATGATGAAGCTTGAGAGAATTTAAAGCTGCTAAAATCAACAATTTTCATGCACAGTGTCCTTAAAACGTTTTCACGTTTTTCTTTTGTTTCCATCCAGAGAGTAGCAGCAGGTACATCATCAGGTAGTGATGGAATATCATCCAGTGTTTGCATAGATAGCAACTTCATGGCTGATACTAGCACATGACAAGTAACAACTAATGTGAAGAAATCATCACATTCGTTGAACTTATGGACTGGGTCTGCATTAACATTGGTACGTCCTATGACATTACGCAAGTTGAATAATGTGCCAAGTTCTCCTCCTGATTGAGTGGAGTAGAAGTACTTCCAAATTACCTAAATTTAAAATATTGGATTATAGCTATATATTATAATGAATAAAAAATCTCACATCAAGGAGATTAAATGTAGTATGAAAATCAGCTGCAGTAGGTAGTATTCCTTCAAAACGAGTCATCGTAGACAAACTGTTTGCTCTGGATCTTTTGGCCCCTCTTACTCTTGCAGTTGTGAGCTGGTCTCCTCCAAACAAAATCCTCCTTACAGTGGTCTGAGGGACTGTGAGTTTTTGTCCTGATGGCAAATCATAGACAGTTTCTCCACACTGAAAGCTTGGGACATACTTATGGATTTCTGTCACAATATCGATCATTTCATCTCCTTTATTTTCATTCTTCAAGATAACTCCAAGAGGAACCTTTAATGATAAGATTACAATGCATTAGTGTATCAAATGGCTCTAGCCATTTGCTTACCACCAGAGACTTCTTTGACATTTCTGTACTATATCTGTGCTGAATATGCCACGAAATTATACCATCAAAGGTGTGTTTGAAAAAGTTCATGTTATCAAAAAGAATTCTTGAGATCAAAGTACAAAAGTTATGGGCTAGATTATTATCATCTTCAACAGAAGGTAGCAGTAAAAGTGCTGTCTTTTTAGGGCTGTTCAGACAGGTGTGAGGTAAAATATCAGGGAATTTTTCGAACTCTATTCTATTTTGTATTGCACAATAGTGGAAGTAATGTAGTGATTGTCCACCCAATTTATCTACTCTCATAAATCTGGCTTTTACTCCTACATCAATATTGTCTCCAACTAGTTTATATCCAAATGATTTAGAAGAAGGATCATCTACAAAATAGATTAATTTAATTAGTGGGAAAATTATTACGTTACATTCACACCTGATGGTTCCTGATCCATGTCATACTCTTGAAAATCTGTTCTACCCAGATCTGGAGCATTATCTGAAGCTAAATCAGGTAAAACAACAGCTAAATACCACAATAATGTCTTTTTAATTACTTACTTTCATCAAGAGCAGCAAAATTAGAGTCAGAATCATTGGCTAAAAGAATCATATGACCACATAACCACATAACAACTCAAAATACATTAATTATTACTCACTTTCAGTAGAAATAAAATCATCTTCAGACGATGCTGAAATGTCTGAAATTTCCAAGTTATTGAAAGTATTTGTGGAATCAGATTCTGTGCTGGAATCATATTGTGAACTGGAATCACTTGAATCAGCTAAACTTGCATTCATATCATGCAGTAGTGGCTTCCATGATTCCTGATGTGAATTCCGTGAAATAGTCTAGTAAGGGAAGGGGAAAAAAGAAGATACCTTAAGAATATGACAGCAGCTGTAATTACCTCAAAATTATTTCTCATTCGAAGTGAAAATTGGTCTCTCCATTCTATCACTTTATGGTCATGTCCCTCTCCCAGCATTGTTAACAAATCACATGAGGCATGATGAGACAAGCATATTCCCACTTTTTGCAATCGCTCATATACCTATAATGTCAGGCACATGTTATAGTGTGTATTGTTTCAAATTAGCTAGTAATCCTCACCATTTTGTTACTTCTTCCAGCATAAAGAATTAGAGACACCAGTTTCTGAAATAAGCAAACTTTAGAATGCCGAAACTTTAATAAAATGGAACAGCATACTCCAATTATTGCATAGCGGTTATGTCGAGGTTTGTTAGTGTGAGTGCATGATAACATCAGGGAGTACAGAATAGGTGCATATTTTGACAATTTATCAATGAAAAACTTCCATGTAAAATCTTCAAGGGGTATTTGTAAAACAGATTGATTGTTATAGGAACACAGACCCATCAGCTCCTTTCGAAGTAAAATACCAACTTTATCAATCACATATTTTTGTGTAGAAGGCATCTTTAACATCTCAGCAGCCATAGCACTTCTGCTGTTTCTTGCCAAAGCTTTGCCAAAGTGCTTTCTGTTTGGTGTTAGTGAGTATCTGTGTACTCTCTTTCCACTTTTAACGTTAACCTACAAATAAATGTTTTTATTTTTAATGCAATCAACAAAGATTAGTATGAGCTACGTACAGTAACAACAGGAGATGATTTAGTTGTAACAGCAGTAGTGGTTGTGACTGAAGTTGAAGGAGAACAAATACTGGCTCGCTGATTAGAACCTGTATCAAAAGAGGTTAAGTGTTTTGCAGGTTTAACAATATTCAATTATTTCATGCTTGATAGAAACCACTGTGGAAAGAGCATCAATGTAGCTTGTAATGAATACTACGTAGCTGGTAATCAACACCATTTATTCAGCCTTAACCTAACTTTCAGAAAAAAAGAAAGGAAGAAATAGGAGCATAGATATAGTTTCTGGTAATCAACACATTTTGTCCCAAAAAAATTAAAAACAAATTAATAAATGAAGGAAAAAAATAAAGAAGAAAAAAAGGGAAAATGGAGTTAAATTTATAAAATACCTGGTGTTACTGGAATCATGCTTGTCTTTTGTTGGCTGCATCTAAGTTGTTCATCTTCACCATGCCGTTTTCTTTTGCTTGGTTGTAGTGAAATTTCTGGTGGGGTAACCTGCTGAGAAATTTCTAGTGGTGTAACCTACAGTGAAGATCCGAATTTTAGTATGTAGAGGATTAGTAAAACGTACAGCTAACTATGGACACTACTTGTCCGTGACATTAACTTCGTATAAAACTAAAAGATATCAAATAAACTCACAATACTGGAGCTTCCATATATTAAGGATACAGCAGTTTCCACCTTCTTAGCCAGAGTCTGATAGTAATTCACTTATTTATTGATTAAATTTTTAGCAAACCTATTTACTTACCTTATCAATTTCAATAGCTTTTAAGTATGCCCCAAAACAAGTCCTACACATAAAGAGATTTACTGAAACTGAATTTAGAAGCTGGTGGCCCCTCTTCAGCACTTCTTTCTGGAAAAGTCTGAACCATAAGCTTTCAACTTCTTCTTTTACTACCCTTCTACAACCAGATTTAGCTGGACCACCACAAGCAACACAAACTGTCGGTAGAATAGAAGCCATGGCAATGCTGGATAGCACACCCGTAACTTAACTTTATAATACTCGCGTGCAAATTATTGCGTACTGACGTCATACTGTTACGCGTGTGCGGTTGCACAAGTAGTATACGTTAGCTTCACCAGACCCTTTTCCTTCGCCCACGCATAATAATAATAGAAGGAAAAGGGTTGGCGACGCCAGACTAGCACGCACGCAGGTACTATTATTTCTAATCTGTGCATGCACAAACTTGTATTTCTAGTGCGTGCACGCACGTACTGGTAGTCTAGTGCGTTCACGCATGTACTGGTATTCTAGTGCGTTCTGGTATTCTAGTGTGTGCACGCACAAACTGGTATTTCTAGTACTGAACACACGCACTAGCAATACCACTGTACACGCACTAGTATTACCACTGTGTGCACACACATACACTAGTATTACCACTGTACACGCACTAGTATTACCACTGTGTGCTCACACGCACTAGTAATATCACTGTGTACACGCACTAGTATTACCGCTGTGTGCACACATACTAGTAATATCACTGTGTACACTCACTAGTATTACCACTGTGTACACACACACATACTAGTAATAGCACTGTGTGCACGCACTAGTATTACCACTGTATGCACACACGGACTAGTAATACCACTGTGTGCACACACTAGTAATACCACTGTGTACACGCACTAGTATTACCACTGTGTACACACACACACATACTAGTAATACCACAGTGTGCACGCACTAGTATTACCACTGTGTGCACTAGTAATGCCACAGTGTACACGCACTAGTATTACCACTGTGTACACACGCACTAGTAATACCACTGTGTACACGCACTAGTATTACCATTGTGTGCACACATACTAGTAATGCCACAGTGTGCACGCACTAGTATTACCACTGTGTGCACGCACTAGTATTACCACTGTGTACACACACACATACTATTAATGCCACTGTGTGCACGCACTAGTATTACCACTGTGTACACACACACATACTATTAATACCACTGTGTGCACGCACTAGTATTACCACTGTGTGCACACATACTAGTAATGCCACAGTGTGCACGCACTAGTATTACCACTGTGTACACACACACATACTAGTAATACCACTGTACACGCACTAGTATTACCATTTTGTGCACACATACTAGTATTACCACTGTGTACACACACACATACTAGTAATACCACTGTACACACACTAGTATTACCACTGTGTGCACTAGTAATGCCACAGTGTGCACGCACTAGTATTACCACTGTGTACACACACACACTAGTAATACCACTGTGTGCACACACATACTAGTATTACCACTGTGTACACACACACATACTAGTAATACCACTGTACACGCACTAGTATTACCACTGTGTGCACACGCACTAGTAATACCACTGTGTACACAAACATACTAGTATTATCACTGTGTACACGCACTAGTATTACCACTGTGTGCACACACTAGTAATACCACTGTGTACACGCACTAGTATTACCACTGTGTACACACACACATACTAGTAATACCACAGTGTGCACGCACTAGTATTACCACTGTGTGCACACGCACTAGTATTACCATTGTGTGCACGCACTAGTATTACCACTGTGTACACACACGCACTACAATTACCACTGTGTGCACACACATACTGGTATTTCCATGTGCACACAGTGTTTGTTCGTACTAGTGTTTGTTCGTACTAGTGTTTCGTACTAGTGTTTGCTCGTTCTAATGTTTGTTCATACTAGTGTTTGCTCGTACTAGTGTTTGTTCGTTCTAGTGTTTGTTTGTTCATTCTAGTGTTTGTTTGTTCATTCTAGTGTTTGTTTGTTCTAGCGTTTGTTCGTACTAGTGTTAGTTCATAATAGCTTTCTGCATTATAACTCCTTTTTCTCCGTTTCTTCTCTTTTGTGTTTTTCTAGGCAATTAATGCCCGGGATCAGCCTGTTATTGGGGTTCTTGCTGCTATACAAGGATATTCTAGCTTGAATCTTGATACTGTTTGCACAGTAGCTACAGGTAAGTTGCAATTGTATGTATCATGACGTAATTATGATTAGTTAATAAGAACTTTAATAAAAAAAATTAGTTGGCTCTACTTTTTCGGCTTCTTTTGGGTGGGGGTGATGATGGTGGAGAGGGAGAAGGAGATGTGGATGGTAAAAGTGTGGAGTCATGGTTATGAGGTGTCTGAGTATGAGGTGGAGGATAGACAATGTCTTTCAAAGTCCCGGATTTTATCATGCAGGTACTTCTGCCTCTCCTGTACGGGGCTTCCAGTCTTGGTGGTTCTTCGTGAGGAGGGTGAGCGTCTTCTCAGCATCACATCGCATCTTCACAACCAACTTTGCCTGGTGTACCTGAGGAGAAAATCATGCCATCAAAGGCTCCCCTCTTGAAGTATGGCTGGAAGTGTTCTGGTGTTGAGGGGTCTGAAGCCTCGACGTCAGAGTCTGAGGGATCCAGGGGGTCATATAAGTTGAATTCATCCTCAAAAAGAGGAGGAATAGACTCGGACTCAGAGACATCACTAGAACCTTTAATAATGTATTATTTTTTATTTTTTATTTTAAAATTAGTAAAAATGTAATACCTTCTTGCCCAGTGAACATGTCAGACTATAAATATGCTAAATACATGTGGTCACAGCAATTCATTCCTTCCATTTTTGACCAGTGGACATGTCCGACTATGAAGGAGGAAGGAGTGTAGCTCGGAAAGCATTATGAATATGAATGAAAATGGAGTTGAAATTATTGCTATGAGTATTAATATTTCAGTTTGTGTATATTTTTAGTGGGAGACACTGAGTGGCTTTGTGATGTTGCTTGTATTAGATATTGGAAGATGTAGGTAATTCACCCGGTGTGAAGGTGTATTGGGGCATGTTCCACATTTGTAGGTTAGGTTAATGTTCATATCTTTCTCTCCCCTCTCCTTTCCCATCCTATCTGTTCAAATTTCTCTCTCCTCCCTAATTAAATTGCGTTCACAGCAACACCCCTCATTTATATGAATAATTCATTTTCGCAACTATAACTCTCTAGTATTTTCTATCCAAGTTCCCTTTCTCATCCATTCTGGTCCACTCCCCTCTTTTTCCGTGGTAATTAAATTGCATTGACTGAAATTCTTTCCCTCTCTATTTCCCTAGCTAATTTCTCACATGAACTCCCTTAAACCACAATACACACATCCTGAATTTTATTATTTTGGAGCCCCCCCATACCGAAACATCTTCCTACACCACTGTAAACATGAAGTTGACAATGGAATAATATTAAAATTTGGTACAATTATGTTGAAAGAAGTTTACAAATGGTGGGTGCTTAGGGTCATTAGGAATTCTATTTTTAAAAAAATGGTGTTGATTAAGTAAAAATATGACCATGATACAAATGAAATCATGACAACTTTATTTGTTTTATACCACAACATATTGGGCAGTACCAATTATCTTCTGGCTCCTTATCCAGCTTTGCACAATTCCTGCAACCATTGTTACAAATACATCACTACAGTTGACAAGAAACTAAAGAATGATATGGTACTCACCAATGGCTCCATTTATCACAGGAATCACACTGTACCATATTCACTGTAGTAGTGATGTTTTTGCACAAATTACAAGCCCAGTTCTCCTTCAATGATTCCACTGTAGTAAAAAGGAAGAACAATGGAAATACTGTTATGTTTAGAACTGCTACACACTACCTTCTTTTTTTACAGCAGCCCAGGCATAAATAGTAAAGTACTGCTGAAAATCTTCTAATGGTTGTTTACAATCCAAAATTGTTTCATTAATTGGACTCCTTATTCCAGCCGGACCAATCAACTTCTGCTTCACTATAAGATCCTGAACCGCAGTCTTTTCGCTTAGCAGCATGAGAACACCTACATATTAAACTAAGACTAATATTTATAAATACAAAAAAATTAACTCACAATATATATTTTGTTGCATAGGAATAAATTTGTTTTGACTTTTCTTCACTAATAATTCCGTGATTACTAATTTTTCTTTGTCTGTGGGCTTTGCAAGTCGGACATTAGCTCTGCTCCTCTTTTTCTTTGTAGAGAAAAATCTCCTTTGTGGCTGAATAAGAGTGTTTGAGGGCTGATGTTTCACTTTGGGCATATTTATATTTACTTCCTTAGCCTTAATTAGATTTAAAGCTGACTTTACCATTGTATTTATTTGTTGTAGAAGCTGTATATTTGATATTGTCTTGACATGTCCTGACAACACCATTAGGTTGTTATGGATCTTTTCCTGACACTGTTTAGGATCATTTGTGGCTTGTGATGATTCTCTTATTCTCTGCAATATCTTATTTTGTGGCAAAATTGGGGAACGAACGGCTTCATTTAAGGTTTCAATAGATATGCTACTTGAAAATGATTGTACTAAAAGGTGAACATGTTTGCATATAGTAGCCCGAATTAACGAATCTGGACAATCACATGAATACATGTGTATGCAAACATTGCAGTCTGTGCACTTGACGTAACAGTTGTAAGGACAAATATCATTTTGCTGAACAACATGATAGGAATTATTTCCATCAGCAGACTTCACTTCCCATGTCAAAAATTCATCTGTTTTTTGGACAAGATGCAGTGGCAACTTCATACTACTTTGGTGCCTCACATTGATCATCTTAATTCTTTCACTGTTTTTCCCCTTCTCTAACTTAATAAGCCTTTCAAATCCCTTATCTCTTGCAAGCTTCAACAAAGTTCCAATACATACGTCTAATCGTTTATTTACTTTCCCCTTTAAGTAGACATATTTCAGTACCTTGTGGAATGCTTCTACATACATGTTTGTGGTAATAAATGACTTCTTTCGATAGCATGCAGCCCACTGCATTTTTCTTTTCACATAATAACTATCAAAATAGTCAGCAAAACTGCAAGTGACTGAAGACTTTCTTAGACTTTTTATAGTCTGCTCAAGTAATAGTTCAAATTTATGGGTGTCAACTTCTTCAAGAAGTATCCTTAAATTGTGGTACAGAGTAACTTTCAACTGGTCGTTAGAAAATTGCTTTAGATTTTCTCTCCATGCCCTGTCTACATGCCAAATGCAAAGGAGTTTATTAGGTGGCTCAACAGTAGTAAATGTTGCAACCCAAGCAGTATAAAATTGTTCTGCCAAGTCTGACATAAACCACTTTGGAGTGAGTGTTCCAACCCTCTTCTTGATTTCTTGGAAGAAACTCAACATAATATTCTGGTCTTCTCTATTAGATATGCACCAGGCAACAGGAAATCCTTCACCATAATCATCAACGACCACTACAGTTATAAGTAAAAAATCATAACCATTTGTTCCATGGGTGCTATCGACACACACTACTCTGTCACAGCTAAACTGCTTGAGCATATCAGCTTGCAGAGTGGTTTGTATTGCAATGACAAAGTCACTGTCAGATAGTAGTTCCAAACCTGTAGGTGGTGATTGACCTTGAGGTTTGTATAATAAGACAGGGTTAATATCTTGGGATTTCATTTCTTCAACCCAAAGGTGCACACTTGTGGAATCATCTTTGTGTCTCCGATCATTGGAAATGTTGTAGGATTTCTTTATATTGTTAATATCCTTTCGTGATATTAGATGAATACGTTGGTATGATTCTCCAAGCTTGTCTCTTACTTCATCTAAAATATGTTGAAAATCCACTCCATTGGCTAGTTTTCCAGCTATTGCGAGTCGATCACATTCAGGAATTCGTAGATGCCCTAGGGATATTTCATGCCCGTAGTGAGTTTTATAAAACATAACTTTGACCTCTTCCACTATGCTACTCCGGACAGTTAGTGCAGCAGTACAATATGTGTTTATTTTAGATGTACCTTGGCTCTTTAAATGCCGCTTCCCTTTGCTTTTGCTGTGAAAAATATCCACTTCTATTGCAATAAAAATACAGACCTGTAGCTTTTTTCCCAGTGTCTTTAATAAACCAACAGTCATTATCTTTTTCATACTCTTCTTTCCAGACTTGAAACTCTGTAGAAACAGAATATAGCAAATACCTTTATATTGCCAACAACTATATAAAATTATATACCTTCAAAAGAGACAAACTTTAGTTCTTCTGTCTCCATCAGAATTGAGTGGACATTTTCCAAATGGCTTCTAAGCCTATCAATATATCTGCATGTAAAATTGCAAGATTCTTCCATGCACTTTATGTTTCCAAAAGAAGTCTGCTCATTGGGGTGTTCCTTCTTCATATGCTTGAACAAGCTTGCTCGGTGAGCATACTTCATAGTACATAATTTGCACATGTGTTGGACAGCTGAATTATCACATTCACCACTTGCAATAGCAGAAGACACAGGAGGATGAGAAATAAGCTGAGTTGGCGGAGAAGGAGAAGCAGATTGAAGGGATGAATCACATTGAATAGAACAAGAAGAGTTTACTGACAAAACTGGCTGAACTATTGGAAAAACATTATGATGTGCTTTGAAATCGCTTATAGATCAAACATATTTGACTTACGTGACATTGCTGTAGATGAAGCAGATTGAACACAGCCATGAAAACCTTGCACGGCAGGTGAAGGGAGACTAGTGGACAAATTTGAAACTAAGACAGCAGAATAAATGGAGGAAGATGTACATTGCGGAGCAGACGAAGTGAGAATGGACAAGTTTGAAGCTGAGACAGGAGAAGAAATAGAACCAGACAAACATTGTAGGGCAGATGAAGTCAGATCGATGGACAAGTTTGAAACTGAGACAGGAGAAGAAATAAAAGCAGACGAACATTGCTGGGCAGATGAAGTCAGATCGATGGACAAGTTTGAAACTGAGACTGGAGAAGAAATAAAAGCAGACGAACATTGCTGGGCAGATGAAGTCAGATTGACGGACAAATTTGAAACTGAGACTGGAGAAGAAATAAAAGCAGACAAACATTGTGGGGCAGATGAAGTCAGATCGATGGACAAGTTTGAAGCTGAGACAGGAGAAGAAATAGAACCAGACAAACATTGTGGGGCAAACGAACATTGCTGGGCAGACGAAGTCAGATCGATGGACAAGTTTGAAACTGAGACTGGAGAAGAAATAGAAGCAGATGAACGTCGTGGGGAAGAAGGAACCGAGTGAGATGAAGATTGTAAGGCAACTAGTGTTATATTACATTCAATGGAATAACAAGAAGTTTTATATCGCTACATAAACATATTGCATATGTTGTTTTAGCTTACTTGGAAGTCTACAATGAAGTTTCCTAGCATCAGCTGGTTCTAAGTATATCTTGGTGTGATAATATGTCTTCTTATCAGCTGGTCTGTAGAGATCTAGCAGATTTTGTTTCTCCATGGGAGACCTAAGTAATAATTATATAATAATCGTATATTTGACATTGTTCTTACACTAGTAAAAAAAGAAAGAAATACAATAAGCAAGGAACTTGGCATTATTCCTAACACCTTACCCTCATCTGCCATTAAAAATAAAATCTCAATATATCTTCACTGATATCAATGCATAACTCCAGGCACATTCTGTTGCCAGTCACTTGTTTAGTTTTTTTATAGCATTTTATCACCTGCAGCTTAGTTAGTCATATTTGTATTTAACCTGAAGATGGGTGATGTATAACACCCAAAACGTCGCAAAAATTATTACAGTAATACTAGTGTAATGCACAATGTCAAATACGATTAATACAGTACCTAGTAATACAGGATTGTTTAAAATTATATAACAAATTTCCAAGAAGAAATATTTAATAAAATTATTCTTACATTAAAGCTCCATTCAATAATTCTTCCAACATTATTTTGCGAAAAATTCCCATGTGTTTCTAACATAAAATAAAATACAATATTAATTGAAAACATAAAAGTGCTAAATTGTCAGAAATAGCTGCCAATATATTTAACTGAACACACCAATATGAAACCATAATAGCTATATAAATAATTATAACAATTAAAACAATAACCATAAAATTAATTACAATAATATTATGGCAACATGATTAGCTATATTCATACCTGTTGGAAACTGAATGGCTTATCAAAACATCGATAAAAGATATACTATAAAATAAATTGTACAATATGTTTATACACACATCAAATTTTTTTTAATAGATTGTATCTACTAACCTGACAAATAAAAACTCCACAATCAATTCCATTTGTTTGTTTTGGAATATCCTATTAAACATGTGGGGCAGATGAAATGAGATTGTCAACTTCACAATGTTTTAGCTGTAATGATTATTTACCTTTCTCTGCAAGTACTTCCAATCATCCACATGTAATTGGTTACACTTATAACTCATATAAGATCTGCAGTGACAGCAATAGTAATAGCAGCACATTAAACAAAATGAAATGAAATACTTTATATGCTGCCAGTACGTCGGATTGTCTGTCTGTATAGAGTCAAAATATTCAGCCGTCTTTGCTTTAATATCAATGATCTATAACATAAGTAAAAAACAACATTAATCAAATAATATGGATATAGCTAACTACATTCGTACCAGTAAAGTCCAGTGATTTCCATTGTCATGAATTGGGAACAGTAGGAGGTCTTGCTTATTAATGTCTACCTATTTATACCGACAGTTATGTATTTTATATTTAAGATATTAAAAGCAAACTGTTTACCTCTTTGTACCATCTTTCAACTCCTTTGTACCCATTTTGAATAAATTTCGGTAAGAAATGGGTACTAAATGGCAATATGCTGGTACCAAATTGCTGTAGATACATTTAGCAATGCTATTAAGTAATATAAGTTCTTCAAAATACCTTAGAAGTTTCTCTGGCCACCAAAGTGGCATAGTGAAAAATAATCTATAAAATACATGTATAAACAACAACAATGATTTCTATTTAGCTAGCTAATCTTTTGTAAACTAACCTCATCATTTAAATAGATAGGTCCCAATATAGGAGAACACACTTCTAGCGGTAAAACTGACCTTGAAGATTCTATTTGATGAATCATTACACATACAATTTTAATGAGCTAAAACAGTGCTAAATAGACACCTTATGCCATTATGGTTGGGTGGTTTGGAAGCAAATGTTAGTTCCAACAATTCTTACCTCTATCCAGCTCATAAAATAATTGATAGGGTTGCTGTTGCAGCACAGTGGCAGCACTAACCGACATCACCTTTATCCATAAGATCAATATTGAATTCAATACTAAAACTAATATGAAAGGCAAGAAATGAGTCACTTTGAAATATAATTTTGCATACCTCAGCATCATCCATATATAGCCATTGTGTGTCATTCAAGCTTGATCTTAAAAAAGATGTATAGTGTCCGCAAGTGCTATAGAGTGACCTGTGAACTATTATCCCAGTTAATTTATAAGTCTTCCTGTTGGTGTTCACCTTGCAGGAGATAGTAGTATTCTACAAGAATTTTAATATCAAAAATCGACCAACGTACAAGTGATAATATAATTACAAAACCTATCACTAAAAATATCTTACTAACTTACCTGAAGCTGAACTATATTAGAAGTTCTGTTAATCAATAGCACAGTAAAACAATAAAATTGTGAAATTACAAAACTTACGATGATTTCTGAATGCATAAAGAAAACAAATTTGGTAAGTTATTCAAATTTAATCGTTTTTTCTTTGTAGTAATTCTCTGGCATCTATATAGAATATTTTGATCTAATATATGCTGTATAATAGTTACTGAAAATCTGGTTTACCTAGTACAGGAACTTGATACTTCTTCTGTCTGGAAGTATGCATCAACAAGTTCCTGAACTGTGCTCATTGGAGTTGTTGCCTATGCCATTGTATAATAGTTTAGGACAATTATTATGCGTTTTTTTAAAACAAACCTGAAGGTATAACACAGTCTCAGCATTGATATGATGAGAGGACACATTTCCACAAATAGTGCATGTCACTAAAATTATAACATATATAAACAATGCAACCATTACATAAAAAAATATGGGAAATATACCTGACTGAGAACACTCCATGTATAATGCAGATGTAAAATTCTGCCTGTAACTGGATAGAAACAATAAGTGTAACAATTATTTGCTGCAGCATGAAGGTTTTGTGTTGGTTACCTAGCTGGCAGTCTCTCAACCAAGTGTGTTATAAGTCCTATGTAAAAGGCATTAGCATCCTCTTGTTCACCATAACGCATAGATGGCCAAATTTTTGCTACATTTAGGAATTGACTACTTTTTCGTAATTTTCCCCTTAATATTTTTCTCTTACCTCCCAGATTCTGAAGCATAGGTGCCAAATCGAGAGTTTTATGATGCCTAGAATACTGATATTGGATTCTCAGATGTTTAATTTCATGTACTAGACATTTACATCCTATAGCAATTCCAGCATTAAAAAGTATATTATTATAGCTACATTTTATACCTTCAATCAAGCATTCCTTGCAATTGGCATGCACAGCATCCAAACATCTGCATAACCATGTGATTGAAGGTGTGTTCATAACACACTGAATGGTACTGTTTGCATAACAACAATTGTGCTTGTTAACAAATCCTGGAGGCAAAGGTGAATGCTCCCTATAAATGCCTCCAAATAATTTATTCATTTGGAGAAAAGCTAACAGCTGAAAAAAGGGAATCCAAAAGCTTAGCCAAGGAGGAAACCACAAGCTAACAGCTGAATAACGGGAATCCAAAAGCTTAGCCAAGAGGAAACAACAAGCTAACAGCTGAAAAACGGGAATCCAAAAGCTTAGCCAGGAGGAAACCACTAATAGTAGCAACAAACTAACCACCAATAGCTTCCAGCTCCAAAAGCAAACCAAAGACCACAAAACCTCACGAGGCAGACGGGCTGGTATGGATCGAACAGGCGACCAACTCATCCTGACGCAGCGCGCGCGCGAGAAGTGAAAGTTCAAAGGTTGCTCTGGCAACGTTCCTGTCCCTATCCGTTCGTGTAAGAAAGTGAAGTTTGTGGAGTTTTTCGGGCACTGTACAGCTCATCTCGTCTGTTTTCAACTTTATTTATGTTTCTTATGCCCAGATAATGTACAGCAGATGGAAAACACAAACTGGTGAGGCATTCTTCTAAAGAGACAAGATTAAAAGCAGTCAACTCTACCTACTGTGTCCCAAGAAATATTCTGATATTCACAGGATTCAGCAGTACAGCACTGTTAACTTGTAGCTAAAGTTATTAGACTTTCTTGTTAAATAAAATTATCAATTGTTTCATGTATTTATAACATATTATATGAAAATTGATGAGATGATAGATTTAAGTAGTACACATATTATACAAAATATAGTTGTGAGAGTTGAAGGTGGAGTGCAGCCTGAGTTGCTCCTAATCCTTACAATAAATGGCATCTAGTAGTGAAGAAAAATAAATTGGAATAAACAGTTTTGATAAGCACACAATTTAAATTTAACGGCACAAAGCTTAAGTGTGGCTATATTACAAGTTGCTAGCTAAATAATGGCTATATCACTCTGAAATATATTGGCTATACAACATTTGTTATTGAACAAGTAGACAAATAATCTTACCAACATCCTATCAGGTGGTCCTGTACCCTCTGCGACAACAGGACACTCCGACTATCCTGTTTCCACACTAGCAAACTAAGCTAATCATGATACAAAGCTAGAAACACAGCAATCTGAGAAGAAACCGCTCATTGTTTACAAAATTCTTAAATGAAGACAGTCCACGTGACCAATTGAGCTGTACAAAAAAGCGGGCACGTTTTGAGCGGGAAACCTGTTGTTGTTGTTTTCTATTCCCATAGACTTTTGTTTGAGTTTTGGAATAGCAATTTCTCTCTGGTTTTGGAGTATACTGACGAAATATTTTTAACTGCTTTAGTTTCTAATGGTGCAACTCCGGATACGTAGCTGCTTCCGTTCAAAAGTTATTCAAGGTTTTTTTCTGGCCAACTCAACTTGGACAGACTATAGCTAGCTACTACAAAATCATTTCTAAGGCCATAAGAAGAATGATTGATTTGGCTATTCTTAATCAGGTATCAAATGTAATGTTGGCTTCATATGAGATTTAGGTAAACATGCAGGAGACTCTCACACTCAATGCTAACCAGAACCTCAGGTATTCCTAATGGCTATCATCACATATCCTCAGGCTTGGGGGGGAGGGGGGGGGGGGGGGGAAGAGGAGCAGACAAGAAATAAGTAATCCACTGGCTTCAATCTCTCTAGCAGAAAGGCTTAGAAAGTCGAACACAATTTTTTTTAATAGAACACTCACAAACATCACTGAACTGATACATGTGCCTATTACCATGTGGCACAGTCAATATCCTGAACATCCTGGGCAGGTTAATACCATGTAACTGATGCCCTATGCAGTAACTAAATCGAGTCCATCACCTGTACCAATAATGACGTTTTAGTGTGTCTCCTGTCTATCCTACGTAAGCCCTATAAGTAAGAAGTAAGCCTCAATTTTTAAAGGTATGTTGTCCCTTTGTTTTAGTTCTGGTTAGTTATGTTTGAGATGATTGGAATATTTATGATGATGACCAGTGCATAACTGATTTACGTGACATCAGTGTGACCTTCCAGATGCTGCTGTGTGTGTGGGAGAGAAGAGAGAGAGGCAAGTAGTCATTAGTATGAGTGTGTGCAAACACATACCCTATGCCACCTCCTCAAAATAATAATGATAAACTTTAATCCCCAAAATCTGGTCCATCTTCCCCATAGCATACGGTAGTCCAGTAATTCTGACATACGTGTCACGTGCATCTTTACTCACCAACCGGCAATACAAACCATTGCACACAACTGGAGACAAGACAACTATGCAATAATAATAAAGTAACATAATGGTCCTCATAAATGATCATAACAATGAGCAGGATGAAACTTGGAAAACTGAAAACTTAGTTTATACAATCCCTAGTAATATTTTGTTTTGATAAACACAGGTAGTACAACCATGGCTAGCAATAATAATGATAAATTATAACTAAATAATGTTTTTTTCTTGTAATTTGTTTCTTGGCTCCAATTGCATTCCATCTGATGCCATTGGAGGTAAACTGGAATAGTATATAGACCTGTAGCAAAGGCTTAAAAAATATTCACCTGGCATATTAAAAAATCTGAATTATTAAAATTCAATTTTGCTTTGGTTATCTAGCACAAATTTCAACAAAAGGAACTTTACTAACACTTGAAGTAACCATCATTATTGGCTGATCAACACAACCCATGCATAACGCACACACACACACACATACAGAGTTCTATGTCAGTAGATCATAATTGTAATTAAATACATTTTGATAGCAGACTGAAATTTAAACTTTTATGGGTCATGCTGATTGCAGATCATATTTGTGAATACAAAATAGCATCAAATAAATTTTATCCCATACATACCTGGGTACACCTGTCACATCTCACTTCAATGAAATGTGTGTATGTGGAGAAAATAGCAACATCACTGAACTCAAATACAGCTGCTCAGGTTTTCCAGGTACAACCACTAGGTCTAACCACACACAACCACATACATAAAGCACAGACTGGAACTTTGCAATACATGATGTACACACTGCAACCAATGCACACAGATCCTCAATAATAATAAAGGTGTAAAAAAAATTTGTGAACCAAAAATCAAACATAACATGGTAACAGCCTCCTCAAGTTATGGAATAAGTGTTTGTTTACTTTAAGTCCAAACTAACTAAATACCTTGTTTCTCAACAGCATCTGCATGGGTGATGCAACCACTGCTTCAAAATTTATTATGCAGGTCACACCCACTGCTCCACTACTACCTCATACTTGCTATATGCAATTCAATTTTTTTCTTATAGAAGTCAACTATATTAAATAATGAATAATGACCTTCCTCCCTGGTCACATTTTCCAATATAGTTGATGAGATATAAGAAATGTAGTTTGTGTAGTTTGTGTGGCCCTATTCTCAGTCATAATGAGATTGTGGTTTCTAACTGCTAGTATACAGTGGCAAGTGAGTATGATAGAAAGATAACTTTAAAAGATGATGATGCCAATTTGTATCAAAGATAAACATAGAAAAAATAACTTGTTTCAATTTACACCATACTATAGTACACCAACAAGCCAGCTATAAAACATCTGTTTCACTAATAAAGACATGTGAAAAATTACATTACAGAGGTTTTGATATTCAATCTCATGGCATCACAAAGAAGGTGAGTGGTTACAACTTGTGAAAAATACAAGAAATCATCCATATAAAAACTAGCAGTGACTACATCATAAGTTAAATTTGTACCCCTATGTATAATCGATGCATGAACACCTGTTCAAACTACTGCAGTCTTTACAGTTTCACCTGATGTCAGTCAACTATATAGTTAAATAATTTTTAATAAACATTTACCAGGGTTTGCAACATTATAAAAGTAATAAAGTAAACATTTCAAGTTATGTAATACGAAATTGGAAAATACAAAAATTCCAGAAGTCTGTACAGGCTCCCATACTTACAGCAACTAGCAAGAGGTTTTTATTCTTTTTTCTTTTTTTACTTGTAGCAGACTCAAGGTAGAATAACATCTTGTTCTTTGGCAAAAAATAATAATAATAATAATAAAATAATAGCATTTTGTTCAGTTAGTTGCTGTATCATACTCATTTCTCATACAACTCTGCTTGCTTCTTCCTACTTAAGGATAATTGCTAAAATAATTAGTATATCAATTCTGAACTGATCTATTTAGCATAGTTTCTAAGTAGCGGCATATTCAGGCTTTGCAACCCTGAACAGAAGCAAAACTAATTCAGTAAGTGATCATTGAAAGCTCTGTTAGAATGTTATTTAGCATCCTTAGTTCTACTATAAACGAGACCATACACAGGATACATGTAGAAAATATTAAGTTAATTAAACATACTAATCTTAGCTACATTACCAACACCAAAAGAAAGCTCAGGTTAAAGTATTTGGTGACCGAATCACCAAATATTATTATAATGATACAACTAAGTACCCAACGCTACATATAAAAAACATTTCCATACAGTCAGTCACTAGTCTCATAAGAGCTAGCGTACAAGCAGTTTCCATGAAATAAACTCTAGCCCCTTAGCATACGCTTCTCTAGTCTCTTTCTCCCGCTCCAGCAAATTCCATCGGCGGCACAGGTGGCGCGGGGGAAGACCCCATACAAAACGCCCTCAGAAGGCGTGGACTGTTGTTATAGTTACAGTTACTTAAAAAACAATCCTATAGTTCACTGATCTTTTGTAAAGCACTTAGCCTTATATAATTCAGAAAGCTAATCTGTTAGCGTTTAGCTGCGTAGTTAATAATAATGATGAAACCATGAAACTCAATTGGCATCACCCTGTCAGCAGCTAAAATTCCCTCCAGATTGAAACCTCCTTGCCTCTCCAGATGATGGTAAAAAACCCAGATGGCATGACTTTAGAGCCATGGAGTGCTGGGAGACCCATTAGTATGGGATACCACCTGTCCAGACACTTTTTTGCATTACCTCACAGGAGACACGTCACCATAGAGATACATGTTGTGTGGCAGCTTTTTGTTGATTATTCAGCGAAGTGATCGAAGCTAGCTGAGCTGACTCTCTAATGAGTTCGCGATATATATATATATTTAGGTCTAGAAATTGTTTTTGTTCTTGCGTGGGCGTACGTGTGTACCCTTTCTCCTACGCGCTTGCGCTGGCCGGGTAACCGTCTTAGCAACCCGCTGTACGAAGTAGCGATGCCCAGTAGACAAAACTTTCCCTTTATCCTACGCGCTTGCGCGGGCCGAGTAACCTTCTTAGCAACACTTTGTTTTGTTTACCCGCCGTACGAAGTAGCGATGCCCAGTAGACAAAACGTTAGAAACGCTCGGTCAAGAGCTTTGAGGGCGTTAGGAACTCCAGAAGAAAAAATAGTAAGGAGAGAGATAAGAAATGAAAAGGACAGGGCAAGGAGGAGGAGAGCTAAAACTAAACAGAAACAGGTAGCAAAGTAAAGAATTTTTCTTTTTGAAAAGCCATTAAATGTTCCTAATTTATTTATTAGACTATTCCTGAGGATTACTGTACCAATCAACTTTATACAGCTGTAGACTCAACTACTCTTGAAGACACTGAAAATGCAGCCACACCATCTGAACAAGAAGCTAATATCCCCACTACTTTTTGTACTGCAAGAGGAAGGAAAAGACGTCTATCAGAGGACATCGATTCTCATATACACCCAAAGCAGCAATAAAAGTTGCAGAAAATATAACTCAAACAATTTCGATACCGCAAAGCCTTTCAGCTTATCAGCAACGAATGCAAGAGGTAAATATAAAATAAAATATATACTTCAATAAGTTAATACGAGACATATTTTCGTTTAGGAAACCATTATGCAGAGAGCAACGTCTACAACTAATGTCACAAAAACAGCAAGTCACACATTTGTTTGAAAGTGATAGTGAAAGAGATCACAGGCTCCACTGTTTGTCCACTAACCAACTGTTGAGAACAGCAAATGAATCTTCATTACAAAATTTTTCTAGATTAGAGCAGTTGTCAACTAACCAACAGCAGAGATTGGCTGATGAAACACCACTTCAACGGGAGACTAGATTGTCTCAAGTTAGGGGGAACAGGTCAAGACAACATCCCCAGGTTCCATTGCACCATATTATTCCAGCATTTGATGATCCTCAAGTTCACACAGCAATGCGTAATTTTCGTGCTATAATCTCATCGATTACTATCCCAGTCTGCATAACGTGTATGGAGACGTTTCCAGGCACCAAAATGAAATTTAAGTCATTGGAATGTTGTCGATGTAGCCGGGATAAACATATCCCTAAGCTCTATTCAGCTCAAAATAACATGCATCCTGGAAACATTCCTCCACTTGCAGGTTAAATTTAATAAAAATTAACCTAACTCTATTATCAAACTATGTAGTCTAAGATCTACATCCATTTAACATACTCTCCCCTCCCTCTGAATATGTTATAGTACCCAAACAAACTCTTTTATTTTTTATTTTTATTAAACCACAAAGTTTACATCAGCTATAACTGTAATGATGTATGACATTTTTAATTAAATAGCGGTACATTCTGTCTAAAACACCAGCCAATAACTTTGATGGTAAAATAATTCATTATTCTTATATTATCACAAATAATATAACATTTAAACTTTATTATATAAAGCAATACTATGTAGCTGATTACGAATTACATTAATAAAATAAATAATAAAATAATTCATTACTCTTGTTTTACCACAAAAAGTATAACATTTAAACATTATTATTATACATAGCTTAAATTTTATAACCTTCATCATACAGTGGTATAGAATAGAAGCACCAATGAATCTATATGAAACAACAGACAGACATAACATTAACAACATCAAAATAAATAACTGTATCTATAGCTGCAATTACAGGGAACATGCATCGCTCGCTTCGCTATTTTGCGCTATTCGAGCGCACCACTAGTTATTATTACTAGTGGTGTGCTTGAGCACAAATGGCGAGCGAGCCTTAAACTACACTATTGTTAAATGATTGATTTTAACAACTAACACTCAAGCTACTAAAATAAAGTCGAGTTTTTAAATTACGTATGTGGTAAAGGGGTTTCAATGCCATAGTAACCGCTCCCCGCAACTGTTTGAATTGAAAAAGAAGCAACAAAATCAAGTCACGTTATTTAAAATTTTATTTGTGATATTTTTAATAGTAGTTGTAATGCACAATACTTTCACACAACTAAACATGCCTACGCAAGACTTACCTTCGTGATTCGTCTAGAGGACAATGCATTTTCAAGTAAACACTGTTGAGTAGGGCTTATAACTGTGACAAATAGCGTATTAACTTACCACCGCCACTAACTCGAATAGAAATGGAGCTCCCATAAGTTTTTGAGTTTTAACTGCACCCGCAAAACAATTCAAAGCCGTAAACAATTCAATTTCTAAGGCGATACGGGTAATGGTCGCTAGACCCGAGGATTCTGTTTAGTGAAGATTGGGACGGGGTCGAACGCGGAGCGAACACAAAAATACGGAGGGTCAAAGTACAAAATGACATACATACGTCCAAACATATATATAAATAAATAAATAAACAAACATCCCCGATTTTCGATTGTGTTACCCCTGTAAGTGTCTCGCTAGCTACGCTCGCTCGCCAATTATTATTATTTTTTTTATTATTTCCCTATAGCGTAAGACCTCATATATCGGCGAACTTTGCCCCTATTTAGGTAGCCTCCCGAATTTACAATGCAGCTTGCAACTTCTATGCATGCTAAAAGAGTATTTATTTGGCTACCCACAGCTTACCACTCTCTCCTTTTGTAGATGAGATGCTACCGCTAAAAGACTTGGAGGTCCGTCCTCAATTATCACTCACCGACGTCTATTATCGTCTACCAGTGCAATTCTCAACAAACGATTATCGCCTGGTGAGAGCTTTTTGGCTCCTAATGTCTGCAATGCAAAACTGTACATTCTGTTGATAGCAATTCGATTCTATTACTTTGATGACCTTTTACCATAAAAATTGAAAAAATCTTGTGTACAAAAAATGAATTATGCAAGCATCAAAATTGCACAGAAAAAGGTCTGTAACAAGTTTATTAATGTAGAGTATATGAATTTTATAATGAAAAAAGAAATAAGTATGGGTATATTGTACAGTTAGATTAACATATGGGACATAGTTTATCATTGCTTGAAGAGGCCGGTAGGACGCAATCTGAGTGGATCCATCTGCCGCACTGGCATTTAAACCATGTCCTGCCAGTCCCAGCATCTTCATCATAGGATCCCATACACACACAGCACACACTCTCATTAATAAATTCTGGTGGAATGAGAATGTGTTTTTCTCTCTTACGCAAAGGTCGTCGTGTAGTTTCCTCAACCTCTGATGTATTTCCTGTGTCACCATCAGCTGGACGTTTCTTGCTCTGTGTCTGCTTGTCTTTCTTTTCTTGCCTTTCAGTAGCTCTGTGAACCCTCCTCTCCTTATACTTTGCTTCCCTTTCTTTTGCCCTGCGAATTTTTTCTTGATCTTTGCGCTGTTTCTCTTCTTCCTTCTTTTTCTTCTTCTCTTCCTTGTTTTCTTCTTTCTTTTTCCATGTTAAAAATGGATTCTGGACAACCATGAAAATTGAACTCATCATTATGTTGACTTCAATAGTTCAAAATATTTGACCATGTTCTCAGCAGTGACTGCATCAAATCGAACGCCTGCAGTAGAATCCCCTACTCGCAGACGGAGGGATGAATCGCTTCTTATAAACTTTTCCCACCATCCATTACTGAGTTGTCGATCAATATGCTTTTTATCCTTTATTTGCAAATACGACTCCACCAAGCTGCAAACATCACGTCTCGTCTTGCCATAGCCAATTTCTGAACACTTTAATAGGTAGTCCACCAACATGCCTCCTTCATCAGCAGTCAAATATTTCACAGGCCGCCCTGGCATAGTTCCATGGCTAACCCTTCCACTTAAACGGTCTTTTAATGTTGAACGAGGAACACCATTAGCATCTGCAGCTTTATTACCAGACATTCCTTTCTTCACATCATTAATTGCAGCCAGCATTTGCTCATTTGTCCATTTTTCCTCTTACTGCTTCGATTTGGTTGTTTTAAAGGACTGGCCCCATCTTATCTCCTTCTTAACCTTTGTTCTTTTTGTTAGCCATTGAGAGGTTGGGGTGAGTGTACATACAAGAGTGAGTAGAGGATGGGGTGAGTGTACACACAGGAGTGAGTAGAGGATGGGGTGAGTGTACACACAGGAGTGAGTAGAGGATGATGGGTGAGTGTACATACCGGAGTGAGTAGAGGATGGGGTGAGTGTACACACAGGAGTGAGTAGAGGATGGGGTGAGTGTACACACAGGAGTGAGTAGAGGATGGGGTGAGTGTACACACAGGAGTGAGTAGAGGATGGGGTGAGTGTACACACAGGAGTGAGTAGAGGATGGGGTGAGTGTACACACAGGAGTGAGTAGAGGATGGAGTGAGTGCACATACAGGAGTGAGTAGAGGATGGGGTGAGTGTACATACAGGAATGAGTAGAGGATGAGGTGAGTGTATACACAGGAGTGAGTAAAGGATGGGGTGAGTGTACATACAGGAGTGAGTAGAGGATGGGGTGAGTGTACACACAGGAGTGAGTAGAGGATGGGGTGAGTGTACATACAGGAGTGAGTAGAGGATGGGGCGAGTGTACACACAGGAGTGAATAGAGGATGGGGTGAGTGTACATACAGGAGTGAGTAGAGGATAGGGTGAGTGTACACACAGGAGTGAGTAGAGGATGGGGTGAGTGTACATACAGGAGTGAGTAGAGGATGGGGTGAGTGTACACCCAGTAGTGAGTAGAGGATGGGGTGAGTGTACACACAGGTGTGAGTAGAGGATTAGGAGTGAGTAGAGGATGGGGTGAGTGTACACACAGGAGTGAGTAGAGGATGGGGTGAGTGTACATACAGGAGTGAGTAGAGGATGGGGTGAGTGTACACACAGGAGTGAGTAGAGGATGGGGTGAGGTACACACAGGAGTGAGTAGAGGATGGGGTGAGTGTACACACAGGAGTGAGTAGAGGATGGGGTGAGTGTACATACAGGAGTGAGTAGAGGATGGGGTGAGTGTACACACAGGAGTGAGTAGAGGATGGGGTAAGAGTACACACAGGAGTGAGTAGAGGATGGGGTGATTGTACATACAGGAGTGAGTAGAGGATGAGGTGAGTGTATATACAGGAGTGAGTAGAGGATGGGGTGAGTGCACACACAGGAGTGAGTAGAGGATGGGGTGAGTGTACACACAGGAGTGAGTAGAGGATGGGGTGAGTGTACATACAGGAGTGAGTAGAGGATGGGGTGAGTGTACACACAGGAGTGAGTAGAGGATGGGGTGAGTGTACACACAGGAGTGAGTAGAGGATGGGATGAGTGTACACACAGGAGTGAGTAGAGGATGGGGTGAGTGTACACACAGGAGTGAGTAGAGGAAGGGGTGAGTGTACATACAGGAGTGAGTAGAGGATGGGGTGAGTGTACACACAGGAGTGAGTAGAGGATGGAGTGAGTGCACATACAGGAGTGAGTAGAGGATGGGGTGAGTGTACATACAGGAATGAGTAGAGGATGAGGTGAGTGTATACACAGGAGTGAGTAAAGGATGGGGTGAGTGTACATACAGGAGTGAGTAGAGGATGGGGTGAGTGTACACACAGGAGTGAGTAGAGGATGGGGTGAGTGTACATACAGGAGTGAGTAGAGGATGGGGCGAGTGTACACACAGGAGTGAATAGAGGATGGGGTGAGTGTACATACAGGAGTGAGTAGAGGATAGGGTGAGTGTACACACAGGAGTGAGTAGAGGATGGGGTGAGTG
>WLWD01001149.1_pt1 | contig 53754 bp, 49 predicted proteins | sample 6712731 | NCBI WGS metagenome assembly WLWD01 (sample SAMN12718690, study PRJNA576275) | sponge metagenome | isolation source: marine sponge | host: Mycale hentscheli | place: New Zealand: South Island, Marlborough, Capsize Point | collected 2014-11-01
GTGGAAGTGGGTGGGGTGTGTTGTCAGGGGCAACGCAGCATTGACACTTACAGTCATATTCTTTACAACCCCGCCTCCTTCACATTTTATCAACACCTAATCATACGCACAACAATGCAAAACAAGCAACCATAAAATGCACGTCCTAATTAACTTGATCATAACCAATGATGAATATTGTATTATACTGCTGGAGAATGAGCTATCTTAATAAGCCCCACCCTATCACTCTCATCTCCAAGTGACTCCACAATGCCACGCCCTCTTATTCTCACCTGGACCTCCACACATTTCTTGACAGGTTTATAACTCTTCTCTTCCATACTCTCATCCTGTCCCGTGTTGCCATGGTGATTATCTGATTCGATTCCATCCTCCTCTGACTCACTGTCTACCTATTAGAGATATGGTTACTATGGCAACAGTTTCCAATTATATTAACGGGCGTGTCGGTTAGTGGGCGTGTCAGTCGGTGGGCGTGTCTTACCTCTACTATCCTAACTAAGTTAGGATCACAGACTGCACTCATCTGCACTGTAATACTTTGATTCATGGTCAGAGACAGGCCCGCTACACACACACACACACACACACACACACACACACACACACACACACACACACACATGCACACACACATGTAAAAGTGTCTGACAGGAGAGGTGGTGCATATCTTATGCAGTGATACCATTACATCATCAGTCATCCTAACTTACATTTAGAACTCTTGATAGCTTTGTTGATTGTTACCAACTCTTTCTCCATCTCCTAGAACAACAACAACAATAGCAGTAACAATAACAACAGCAATGTCAATACCAACATGACCTATGACCCGCACAACCTCCAACATATTTATCTCAGTGAACTGGGTTCATGCAGAGGGACTGGCCCTGGGATCTTCCCCCTCCCACAGAATTTTAGAAATTTAAATATAGTACCAGTGGTGTAGGAGGATGTTTGGGGGGGGGGGGGGGGGGAGAGGGGGGTCTCCAAAGCATGTGTTTAGCATTCATGTGAGGAATCACCTCGTTAAATTGTGCCCCAAATTATGGGGAGCTCCAGCCCCCATTATTACGCCACTGTAGTGCATTAGAGAAGTTGAATTCTATGAGTGTAAGATTATAAAATCCTGCATGTGACCAAACACTGATCAGTAGTGTGGAGTATACACTCTCATACAGGCATGTGCATCAGTGGGTGTGGCTAAGTACTTGCAGTGTCTCCAACAGTCCTGTATGAATCTCTGAAATGGTTTTACCTCAAAGTTGTTCTGTGTTCTGGCCCCATCCATTGTGCGTGTGGCACTAAAGAGAGTAGGATCAGTGCCAAGATAGCTACAGAGAAGTTCTCCTTCAATATCAATACTGACAAGTACACCTTGCAGTTCCCTGTATACATGCACACACACATACATACATAGACACATGAAGTTGGTGGTAGTGATGTGTATGTATGTGTGTGCTCACGTGAAGTTGGCGGTAGTGATGTATATGTATGTGTGTGCTCACATGAAGTTGGCAGTACACGGTAGTTTTTATTGAATGGGCCGTGGGACACTTAAACACACCCCCCCAACAATTTTTCCCAGAGTCAAATTCCCTAGCAACCTCATTAGCAACCAAAGTGTGGCAGGATGCTAATTGATGCTAATTGAGTTTTCAAAGTTCATTCCAGTTCTGCAGCACAGGAAGTTGAGGTAACTTAGTTCAGTTCCTAATTGACTAACTCAAAATAAAAAAACTCCAGGCGCCAGCGAGTAGCGGTGGGCTGTACTCTGCGAGTTTATTTTTTGTCTACTTGCATTTGTGTACTTTTTTAAGGCAAGAGATCGAGGTAAGTCAAAATAGCTATTCTTTTCCAAGCTATTGCAATTGGTTAAACGATAGCACTATTTTTATTTCGCTTGTACCAATCGTTCAAAGTGGAACGGATTTTAATCTTGGTGTGCATATATTAGACTGTGAGTTGAGAAGGACTAGCTACTGAACACTGCCATTGTCAATTGCACTCTTCCTAATTGTCTGGTGAGTGCTTTCTCTTCTTTGGAGGTTGTGGCCTTAAGGCTGTCAATGAAGGATCTGCCTCCAGCAATTGCTCCTTAAAGATGTATTTCAACCTTGTCACTTCGTCAGGTATGTGTCTGTGAGTACGGTCTAGTGAGTTCATGTGGGCATGAATAGACTCTGCTCCCTGCTCCCCCATCAATCCAGAGCCAATCCGCCACCTTCTAAGCCATGGCACAGTGTGATCCTCCATGATGTGCATTTTTGGAAGAATGGAGGCGTTCGGAAAATTCTTCCGATAAAATTTCAAGAAGGTGAGGATGTCTTTTTCTGAGTTTAATACATTAATATTAAGATTATATATAATAAAAAAAGGACAACAAGTAATTCTGTTTTACCAATTTTGTCAATGTCCCCATCAGTCAAGCAAGTGGAAGAATTGTATCCCTTGTGGCAACTACTGAAGAGTTGAAATGCTGAGGCAAATGTGCTTGCCATCTCATTAGCAGCTTGTGAAATGGACGGATGAGGGGAAGCAGCTTGACGTATGCCATCACAGAGTACGCTGATGCTCTTTGGCTGAAGAAAGAATGATGATTCATTACGGTAAGTTCAAGAAAATTATAGCTGTTACCTGTAGCAATTTGTGGACATGATTTCCCACGAAGGTACCCCCTTGGTATGCCTGCCTCTGAACATGTAACTGCTGCAGGCTATTGTCCAGAGTGGAAAAGAGCACTCCCTTCGTGTAATCAAACTGCTTCTTTAAAGTGCCTTCAAGTTTCACAATTGCTGTAGTCTGCAATGTAAGATTTATTGTAATATATATTTTTTATTTTTGGGTTGGTACTTATTACCTTGTCACAGATCAGTTTCTGTGCTTTGTCGACATCCTCTTTCAAACTATCATACACCGGATTGTTACAAGGGTCTTCAACAGTGAGAGTGATGAAAGTAAGCATATCAGATAGCACAGCAGCCAAGTTCTTCTGTGCCTCTAACTCTACTCTTAACAGGGACAACTGGCTGAATCCACTGCTGCTACTTGCACCTACGCTGGCTGAGACATCACAAGTGGCAAGATTGAAGTCTAGCTTGTGACAGGCTTCCTCGAGCAGATTCCACAGGCGATTATAGATGCCAAGGGACATATGAAGACCAGGTATGCAGACCTGTTTTGTAAATTATTGTCATGCTATATACATTTATCAGGTATTATTCTTACATTGTCCAACGGAATCTCCAAAATTGACTCGCCAATTACATTGTTGTAATCTTTAGCATACTTGAGAAATCCATGCCCTTGTGATGTAAACCTGCCATAATCGGATTGGAGTGTTTCCAACGTCCTGAGAGGAAAAGACCCCCTCTGAGCTAATGGCTCTCTTAGCTTTGCGCTGGGAATGAGACACCACAGACAATTATGGCGACCTTCGTTCAGTAAGTGAAGTATAGATAATATTTATTGTAATAAATTATATTAAAATGCACCTACCACTGGCACCACTAAGACCGTACATCCGGCATAGAAACTCATAATCTCCAGTCAAGAAGAGACGGAGAGTACAGTTACTATAAGTATATGTTATTTTTATTAAGTATGCAATGTATATATTTCATATTATCATACTTGATTTCCATTCCTTGGGCTTCAACCACATGGTCTCTATACATGTGTAGAGCTGTGTGAAGATTGGTAGTGGTGTCAGCTGCCTTGAACACAGAGAGGAGACTAGTGTTCTTCATAGAATTAGGAGTTGCAGTGTTCACGAGCTGCAAATTGAACTTAAAGCTCCCGTGTCCCTTATCTCCTCCTAGCTTGACCCAAATCTCATGCGAAGGTATGGCTCCTTTGTGCCATGTTAACCCAACACTAGAACTATGGTAAGCCATAAATTTCGTGCATAAAATATATTTATTATTATTATTTTTTTTAAAATGTACTTGTGATGCCTGTTCACTGTATCTGCGATGGCAGCAATGAGATTTGGGCGGTACACAAACGGAACTTCTCTCACTTCAGATATACCCTTCTGCACATCGAAAGTGAAAGCACCACGCTCAGCCACGATGGTTTGATCAATGATCGTCTTTGCCAGCTTTCTCTGTTGTAGCTCACTTGCCACAGCAACATTAAAGGACTTAAACCATCTATGTATATACAATTGGTACGATCATTATTAATTTTTTAGAATAATTTAATTACCTTCTAAGAATTCTCAATTTAGACCATGGAATTTGAAGATCACCTTTCATCGCTAGTGCGTGGTCTGCTGGGATTACAACGGGGAGTCTTGCCTGTTGTAGCAGGTCTTCCCTTTCAGACTTGGTGAGTGACTGAATCTCAGCAGCTAACTGTACATGGCTATCACCGCCACTAGTAAACTCCCGCACTGAACTTAACAGGGCATTTCTGCGTTGGATGGTCTTCTTGGAAGCATCAGCTGATGGAACGCGGCAGCCTTGAACTTGAACCAAAGTAATTGGCTTTAAAATTAAAAAAAAATTTTTTTTATGTTGTATGGAAATATTACGATATATACCTGACCATGAGGAGACTGTATTCTGACTCTTCCAGGTGTGGAAGATGATGGTCCTTCTCCTTGATGAATAAGGCGCTTAACCAAGTGATGTGCAGCCTTCACTTCAACAGGAGGTGCTGGCAATGTAGATGGCTTACTAAGCACATCCCTCAGTGTAACTTTCGATGGTGAGTCTACATTTTCACGATTATTTCTGCAATTGCTGCGAAGGTGCTCCTCATACTTTACAAATTTAACCTTGCTTCCACACTTTCTGATGCAGGAGACTACTAAGTCATTGACTAGTGACATGAGCAGATGAGATGGTGGGTGAATGGTAGCACTACTAAGGGTGTGGTCTCTACAACAAGGGCAGTTTAGTGACCTGGTGGACTGTATGGCTGTACAGCAACATGTGCAACAGATGATATGGTCACATGAGAGCTCAACTGGCCTATGGACTACATCCATGCAAACAGGACAGGTAAGCTTCTTGGTTGTAGAGGAGGGAATAAACTGAGGTTGTGGGTCATCATGAAGAGCTGGTGGTGCAATGGAATTGATGTATTCAATTACAGCTCTGGGAGTCTCCCCACTTGGTCTTCCTCTGCCTTTGGAGGCTTTAACCTGAACACCACCCTTGGAAACTTGCTTGAAGTGTAAGCAGATCTAATAATAAAATAATTGTAAGCAAATCTAGAATTTCATGGTTTATTTTGGTGGAACTATAGTATTGCTTGAATTAATATTATAATTGTTATTATTATTATTTTTTAAAAAGGAAATTGGAGAAGGCTAGAAATTGTGGGCAAATCTGTAGTAGTACTACTGAGCTGAGGCTAGACAACTTTATCTCCCAGAAACCACCAAAAAGTAAATTTATTTTAAATTAAAAATATTTATTAATTTATTATTCTTATGATTATACCTTGCAGCTCTCCTCCTGGTGTATGGACCATTCCATGCAAGTGAAAGAGGGAAAAGGAACTCCATCTTTGGCTGCCTGTTTTGCCCTGCTAAACTTCGAATGGCATGAATTGCAAAACTGCTGGGGGAAGATATGGTCATCTTCACTGTTGCCTATTTCCACTCTGGCATAAGTAGAAAGGTCACTTGTGTGCTGTGTGCAAGAATAAACTGTCTGTGGCTTCCCCTTAGTCTTGTTCAGCCTCTTCCCACAGACCCTGCAGTGCTTCTGAAGTTGCTGTTGGTGATACTCCATTGAACTTAAAAATTATGTGTGATTTTGTTTGGTGCATATACATTGTAAAAAAAAAAAGTTCCACATTATTACTGCTATAATATGATCATTCCATCTTAGTTTCACTCTCTTACCTCTGTTGCAACCTCTAAAAAAGTGCCAGTGAGGTTCTATTGGCTTGCAAAGACCACAAGCTATTCACCAATTACCGGTGTGGTTACTACTTGGTGGTAAAGGATGGTTGCGCACATGGCAACCAAACCGGTTCAGCCTGCTCAGTAGAACTGGAATAGAACTTTAAAGGTTACTAAGCCAGTATTTGGCTGTGGTATTGATTGGATCCAAATAAAACCCTAGATCCAGACGCTTCAAACCTTGATAATATATTCATGATCTATTAATATATTCATGAGCATACCAGGTAATTCGCGCAGCGCAAAGATTACTCGTTAAATGTCCATGAAAAACTACCGTGAGTAGTGATGTGCATGTACAGTAGAGGTCAAAAAAAAGTTCCCATAGCGACCAGACTTTTTAGCGACTAACAGAAAAATAGTCTCTAGGGTAAGGAGACTTTTTAACGACTTTGTATCAACCAATGCCGACTACACAAGTCACCAGCTGCTGAACCGACTTTAAACCTGTTGTTTATTCTTTTAAAAAATGGTTTGCAGCCTAGTTTTAATCTGATTTTGCAGCTGCTACACATCAAGCAGGTGCTGCCTGTACTTGTTTAACCACAATAACTGAAGTGCTCTAGAAGGGTTCTGCCCGCCCCTAACCTTAAAAAAGTCAGACTCAGAAAGGTCGCTAGAGACTCAAAAAAATCATGTTAAAAGTCTTCCGTACAGACTTTAGAAAGTCCTTAAACCGACTCAATGGGAACTTTTTTTTGGCCCCTACTGTATGTGTGTGCTCACGTGAAGTTGGCGGTAGTGATGTGTATGTATGTGTGTGCTCACGTGAATTTGGCGGTAGTGATGTGTATGTATGTGTGTGCTCACGTGAAGTTGGCAGTAGTGATGTGTATGTATGTGTGTGCTCACGTGAAGTTGGCGGTAGTGATGTGCATGTATGTGTGCTCACGTGAAGTTGGCGGTAGTGATGTGTATGTATGTGTGTGCTCACGTGAAGTTGGCGGTAGTGATGTGTATGTGTGTGCTCACGTGAAGTTGGCGGTAGTGATGTGTATGTATGTGTGTGCTCACGTGAAGTTGGCGGTAGTGATGTGTATGTATGTGTGTGCTCACGTGAAGTTGGCGGTAGTGATGTGTATAGGGGTGTGAGGTAGAGCTGCCGTCCACACGAGAGCGTCGTCCTGTAATACCAATAGCTGGCCTGAATGGGTTACCAACATACTCCGAACCATGCCTCTTTCCACACCAACAGGATGGCGATCTTTCCCCCCTTTCCCTGTCCCCTGGTTGCCCGTGCTTCCACCGCCACTGAGAGACTGTTCTGCAGGGACGATGGCATACGCCCACACACATGATGCTCCAACTTCTAACTTCTTCATGAACATCACTATGCCATTCTGGTTCAGACAATACAGACAACGCTCACCTGCACACACACACACATATATACACATTCAAAAGTGACCACACCCACTGGGTGGGCGTGTCCTTATAATTCTTACCTAGTACCAGAACGCTGGCGGAATTTGAACCGTCTTCAATCACTTGAATTTGAATTACATGTTCTCCTAGATTCACCAGGCGCTCCGCCTACAGGGGGAGGGGCATATTTATATCCTGCAATGTATGCGATTATTTCACTACATACCGTGAGCTTTTTGCCCGTGCTACTACGCTCAGTATTTTCTATTCTAGATGCTGCCACTGCCAGACTCTGATATCTGCACACACACACACACACACACACACACACACACACACACACACACCATCCACAAGTGAAGATGTGCAGCTTAGTTTGTTACCTGAAGAAAAGTAATTGGTGGGCGGAGTTTGAAGTGATAAGTGTGTTAGTGAGAGGGAGATAGGCTAAAGGTCCTGGTAGCAGGAAGTCAGGGAGGAAAGAAGAGAAGGCGTGGCTAGAGGGTGTGAAGAATGATAACTGACCATCCATAGACTGGACACACACTTGCTCTACATCTGTACAACAACAACAACAACAATAACGACAACAACAGTGTTATTATTATTAGCCATATGGTACAGTATCATTATCATTTTGGAAACATTGACATTATTTGTGTGGTATGGATCATCATGTGTATAAACTCAGTTTTGTCGGTTCAGTTGTTCCATTACTTATGATTATAACTTGAAACATTGATTTAGCAAGCGTGTTCAACAGTGATTATAGCTGACTAAGTAACTCAGGTGGTAGCTACAACCACAACACATGCTACATGCCACAACACATGCTGTGTAAGTAGTACATTTAATTAAACGCTATATAGAATCATTCTTTAATCATTGTAACTACATTCAGCTAATAACTTGGACTGTGTTGGGAATTAGCCTGCTTTCTCGTCAACATGTTAAACTCCACCCATTTCCCATAATCAAAGTTGACAACTTGACATAGTATGTGTATGCACTCAACAAAACAAAAGGACAAATGTTGCCAGTCAGTCTGTATTCTGCTGCTGGAGTCCCACACCTGTCAGCCATGCCTTACAGATTAAGAGGGACAAATTAAATTTTAAAAAGTATGATTTTTATGTAAAAAAAAGAGTGACAATTCACCCACTCACCATTTATGGAAAGGTAAGGGTCAGCAATGCTAGACAACTAAAGTTCCTTTTCTTAGCTATACTAAGCTGTGAAGGGCCTATTACATTACACGCCATTAGACTAGCTAGTTCAAATATTTTCTATAACACAGTGGCAACTGTGATAATACAGTGAATAGACTTAATAACCCCGCCTACTAAGGGCGGGTCAAGTAGAACTCACTGTTCTGTGTGTCAAAGTAGCCCGAGATCATATTAGATGCAGTTCTGTGCAGTTGGTGGGAGTGTAAGGACAGCAGAGTATATGAACGCTCCGCCCCTAACCCCTCCCCCTCATTATCAATGGCAGACACTCCTTCTGTGTCCTTAGTAAGACCAAAGATAGCCAGTCGGTGTGGACTCAGCACACACAAACATACCTGTTCACTATTCCTACACACAAACACACACGTATAAATTCAAAGAAGATAAAAAAAGACAAACCAACAAAACCACCAAAAACCCCAAGGTTCACGTTTGCTAATTTTCCGCAAACAAAATTTATTTTCATAAGTATCAAATTTCTGAGTCGTGAGCTAATAGAGAGAGAGAGTACTATCTACAAATATAAAAAATATTATGATCATCTCAGAATTCACTCTGACACTTAAAACTCTGTAGTTATTTATTTTTAATTTTCTTCACCTGTAATCTTTAGCACACACTTTTAAATGTATAAACACACACTACAGTATAATATATAACATATTATAGAGGTACTGTATGTGTGGCATATTAGTAACAGAAGTTAGCAAACACTTTCAGGCCATGCATAGCTAGGCTTTGATAACAAGTGGCACCTTGTGTCGAGGCAGTTTGAAACTACTGCTTTATTATTTTATTTCTTTAGCATGACAGCACACCTCAGAAACTTCCATTCAATGACAAGAAAATACTTACTCCCAAATAAAATAGGTCTAGCTAGAGCTAGAGCATGTAGCTTACTAAGCTCTGCCCACCACCACTCCCACTTACTGCATACAGAATGAATACTTTCTTACGTAAGAAACTTCCCCAGAGTGATTTGAATGACTGGCACGCCCAACTCCTTCTCTAGCATCACATGACTGGCTGAATATCCAGGTGGGTGTGGCTCATAGATACGTATGTAACCTTGGAAACTACCAACCACAATATTGGCTACAAACAAAATAATGCACAAGTAAAACATAAAGCAGAAGAACAATTGGAGCAGTTCCTTCAACAAACTGACAAACAACAGTGTCGTTGACAAACAGCGTCCTTGACAAACAACAGTGTCCTTGACAAACAACAGCGTCCTTGACAAACAACAGTGTCCTTGACAAACAACAGCGTCCTTGACAAACAACAGTGTCCTTGACAAACAACAGTGTCCTTGACAAACAGCAGTGTCGTTGACAAACAACAGTGTCCTTGACAAACAACAGTGTCCTTGACAAACAACAGTGTCCTTGACAAACAACAGTGTCCTTGACAAACAACAGTGTCCTTGACAAACAACAGTGTCCTTGACAAACAACAGCGTCCTTGACAAACAACAGCGTCCTAGACAAACAACAGTGTCCTTGACAAACAACAGCGTCCTTGACAAACAACAGTGTCCTTGACAAACAACAGTGTCCTTGACAAACAACAGTGTCCTTACAAACAACACACAAACAACAGTGTCCTTGACAAACAACAGTGTCCTAGACAAACAACAGTGTCCTTGACAAACAACAGTGTCCTTGACAAACAACAGTGTCCTTAACAAACAACAGTGTCCTAGACAAACAACAGTGTCCTTGACAAACAACAGTGTCCTTGACAAACAACAGTGTCCTTAACAAACAACAGTGTCCTTGACAAACAACAGTGTCCTTGACAAACAACAGTGTCCTTGACAAACAACAGTGTCCTAGACAAACAACAGTGTCCTTGACAAACAACAGTGTCCTTGACAAACAACAGTGTCCTTGACAAACAACAGTGTCCTTGACAAACAACAGTGTCCTTGACAAACAACAGTGTCCTTGACAAACAGTGTCCTTGACAAACAACAGTGTCCTGACAAACAACAGTGTCCTTGACAAACAACAGTGTCCTTGACAAACAACAGTGTCCTTGACAAACAACAGTGTCCTTGACAAACAACAGTGTCCTTGACAAACAACAGTGTCCTTGACAAACAACAGCGTCCTTGACAAACAACAGTGTCCTTGACAAACAACAGTGTCCTTGACAAACAACAGTGTCCTAGACAAACAACAGTGTCCTTGACAAACAACAGTGTCCTAGACAAACAACAGTGTCCTAGACAAACAACAGTGTCCTTGACAAACAACAGTGTCCTTGACAAACAACAGTGTCCTTGACAAACAACAGTGTCCTTGACAAACAACAGTGTCCTTGACAAACAACAGTGTCCTTGACAAACAACAGCGTCCTTGACAAACAACAGTGTCCTTGACAAACAACAGTGTCCTTGACAAACAACAGTGTCCTTGACAAACAACAGTGTCCTTGACAAACAACAGTGTCCTTGACAAACAACAGTGTCGTTGACAAACAACAGTGTCCTTGACAAACAACAGTGTCCTTGACAAACAACAGCGTCGTTGTTACTGTCTGCTGTTGTTATGTTAAAGAACAACATCAGATAATAACAAATTAAAACAATAACAGCAGACAATAACAATAACAAGACAATAACTAAAAAGCAGACAATAATTAACAAACACAGACAATAACAACAACTGACTGTAACAACAGACAATAACAACACTATATAGGCAGTATCAGCGACATAATAAAGACCATAACAAACAGACTATATAAAAAACAACAGTTGATTTGGAAGCTGCACCATGTCTAATAGTATGCAAGTGATAAAAAGCTAAATTCTTAGCACCTGACCACCATTACCAAATATGTTACCATGGTAACAAAAACAACCCAAGACCATTTCCCTAATAAAATGCCTTTATTTTCAGGCATAAGTCATTGTATTAGTTTACCCGCGCCAAAGGCTTACCAGTGCCTGAGGAGGAGTTGCCGATATTGCCCACGGCCAGCAAACCGTGGTCAAACAGTTCCCCAAAACCACATCTAGTAGACCACCATCCTCTCGCCTTGAACAAGGACATGGTAACAACTACAGCTACTACTCACTCTACTTCTAAACAACACAACACGAACTACAGAGAACACCCCTTATCCCGAAGTATCCCGCCATGACAAACATGTTTGGTAAGTAGTCGTCAATCCATTACGTACCATCAAAAGGGTTAGCAAAATCACACATTTCGAATACAATACATCAAAGTAAACATTCTGTGGATAATAATGTACTTTTTAGTTTTAGTTTTTCCTAATTCACTTCACTTCTAGGCCGCTCATTGCGCCATGCATGTGTACACATATGATGTAAATTGTAATAATAGGTAAAAGGTCACCAACAAATACTCTAATTAATGCACACTTCTAAATAGTGAATGAAAATTGTTTGGCAGTACAGTGCGACTGTAGTTGCTTTAAGCTGTAGGCAGGGGAGAGATGCCACTACTACAGCGCTCTGTGCGTCTCAATCCTCCTAAGCCAATCTACGTTTGGCTGGGCAAGATGGTAGGAGCCACCATGTGGTGTTGGATATTCTGGAGATTCAAGCACGACTGGAGAGACGTAACAGTAAGTACTAAATGAACTATTTGGGCCTTACGTAGTCAACCCTGTCTCATCACAGAGCTGTGCTTATTTATATTGCATTCTAACTGGTTATTTTGTTTTGCCCAGGGTTTTAAAGTTACCAACATTATGGAGTGATTGGCAGCAACTTTCAGATATACTTAGCAGCCTAGTCTTGTTGGTGCCTTGTTAATGGGTTCATAAATCTGAATAAATCGTGTCCTAGTGGAAATAATAACTTAGTGCTTCAAGCTCTCCCCTCTCAGCTAGCTTTACTCCTTGACCTCCTTCCACTCAGCTAGCTGTATTCAATCTTTGTTGAATGGGTTCTTCCTGTAGGGCCATTTTGATATTCTGGAGCCTCCACCCTTGGAAGATGAAGAAGAAGACTGATCTAGTAGCTGGTGGTTGGAGAGACCCTATCTGCTCACATCATTCTCTCTTGTTAGACACTTTCTAGGAAACTTTGTTTGCACATAATAAATGACTGTATCACATTAGACTTCACATCCTAGACAATGACAAGTCTGTTATTATTTGAAGATGTGCATACACGTCAAGTTTTCTTAGCAGTAGCTACCTGAATTTTAATCTCAAAAGATGGACAACCGTCCTCTTGGTGGGTACCTTTGTATGCAATTAAAATAGCGTTCATTTGGTACAATTAAAGATTCTATTCTATTAGTACTAAAAGCTTATTTCACCCTCCCCCAATATTTTATCGGAAAATTTTAATATCGTATAAAAAGAATCTATTATATTAATTGACTTTTAGTTAATTTGTGGCTTCTCAAGTAATTTGACTATTCTATTAGTATTAAAAGCTTATTTCACCCTCCCCCAATATTTTATCGGAAAAAATTGACTTTTAGTTAATTTGTGGCTTCTCAAGTAATTTGACTCCTTTCCTTAAGAAGGTAGTTCAACCTAGGGGACTGGACTATCTCTACCTAGGGGACTGGACTATTTCTACCTAGGGGACTAGACTCTCTCAACCTAAGGGACTGGACTCTCTCTACCTAGGGGACTGGACTATCTCAACCTAGGGGACTGGACTATCTCTACCTAGGGGACTGGACTATCTCAACCTAGGGACTGGACTATCTCAACCTAGGGGACTGGACTATCTCTACCTAAGGGGATAGCTCATTCCAATGAGCTAACCCACTATATTATAATATCAGAAACAGTTCAAATTGATGTCAAATAAAATATAATTAGTTTTCTCATAAAATAAAAAAATTTCAACATGAACAAATTCACAAACATACATACATGAAACAGACCAATCAAGTACAATAGAATGGGGGGCGTGTCCCAGCAATGACAGCTCTCTCTCTCTCTCTGTGTTCTCTCACTGTGCAGGAACTACTGAAGAAGTGACAGTATGAAGTAGTAGTGGCCACAATATCTGCTATTTTACTCTGCACACAAACATTCACACAAATATCACAAGCAAGGTCTTCACTAAATAATGCGTGAACTAGAAATGAATGCATACTTTGTAAGAACCAAAATACATCACCATTGGCACACACTCCACCCAACCCCCGAACATACCACCCCCCTGTCCGCCCGCCCCTGTACTCACTCACGCGTCTGTCTGTCTCTGCAATGTAGTCTTGAACTCTTTGTGTGCCCACTCAGCAACTAATCTCGTCCTTTTTGTCCTGGACTTCTTCCCTTCAGCAATCAACTTCTGCAGCGCCTCTTGGACAGGACCATTAATATCGCACTTGTTACCAAACACAGAACATAGATCCCTACACACAAAACACAACTTTAACAAACTTTCATGCCAAACCACACCCCTCCAAACAAAACCACACCTCTCCACGCCAAATTTGCAGTTCTCCTCCAAGCCACACCTTTTCATGCCAACACACCATCCCACTTTGCCCAACCCTTACCCCAACAGCCCCAAGCTATTGCTCAGATTGCTGTCTGACTTGTCCTCATCTGCTGCTGTGGCAACCAGATATGTCAGTATACCTGGCAACTGCGTGAACACTAGCTGATAAATTGCATCTGAAAAACAAAACAACAACATCACAAACCATATGACTACCAATACAAGAAGTATTTATCAGCTGAGATGTCTGTACATTATCCCCACAACTTGGCTTAATGCTGCACAATTTGGTAAAGTGCATCAATTTCCTTGACCTCCGTATTCATGAATGTACACACCATCGCTATGGATACTAACACCAACACCACTTAGCCACGAACACACGTACCATCGTCAAACCTGGACTGTATACTGGTATGTAGTTAATACACACTTAATGCTATCTTCTGCATGCATTGCACGTGCCATTAATAAATATGAGTTTAAGGCATTTCCCCCCCAAAATGGTGCACAGCAATGACTGACTCCACTCCACAACAGTGAACAGTGGTGAGACCAACAGTGCAGATTAAACAGTGTACAGTGGTGAGACCAGCAGTGAAGTGGAGAATGTTGATCAGTTTGTGGAATACTGCAATGGTATTCCTGGTCTACTGACTTGCTGCACCAAGTCAAATTACAAGAAAGTAATTGAGCTGAAGGAACGTGTGGAGTTTCATACTGTTGTGGAGTACCTGATTGAACATAATAAATTAGTCAATTGGAGTCTGGAGATGAAAATTCTCGCGGCAGCGAATCTACAAATTCCTGTCAAAAATATGGGCTTTGATATTGAAGGCATAAAACAATCATATATGCTTATATCGCACCTCATCTATATAGATGACGAAGGCCTCCCCATTTCGTATTTTCCTGGAACTGGCCAGTGCTTAGTAACAAACATACGACTTATATTTGGAAATTTAAAGACGATGAACATGCAGACAGATCATAATTCCGTATTGGGGCACATTTTTGAATCCAAAGTACTGATTCTAATGACTGAAACTAAGGAATTGAAATTGACTATCCTACCATTATTCGGTGATCAGACGAATCAAGATTCAGCAACGTTTAAAGTACAGCCTTATTCATGTCTTAGGCTTGAATCTGTAGTCCTTTCAGAACTTCAAGATGATTTTTTTTATAGATCTCCTATGAATTTCGAGGGGGTTGATTTTATACTCACAGCTTCACAAAGTGGATGCAAGACATTAATTGCGAGACAGGTGACTCTTCAAGCTAAAAATCTGAAAGAAAAAATGGCCAAAAGGATTTCGTGTTTTGTGTAAAACTGCCTCTCACCAGGAATTCTCTTTCGATCGACATATATGTGTCCTATTAAGCCCACTTTGGACAGACTTTGATGACAACTATGACGCTGCAAAAGAGTGCATTGCAGGTCCTTAGTTATTCTAAACAATGGCTATGCTACATGTATGCATACAGATCAAACCATCTCAATTCAGATTCACAGACAAATGTCTGGTGCACTCTACCCGTAGTTTTTAGATACACTAGCAACTTATTTCTCAAAAGTCAGTTTGGCCCAGATCACAGGTGGAGGCCTTGGTCGCTATGCAACTGGTCCTGCGGAGGTGTGCAGATGGTGCAGGTTACAGGTGGAGGCCTTGGTCGCTATGCAACTGGTCCTGCGGAGGTGTGCAGATGGTGCAGGTCACAGGTGGAGGCCTTGGTCGCTATGCAAGTGAACAGTGGTGAGACCAGCAGTGAAGTGGACAGTGGTGAGACCAGCAGTGAAGTGGACAGTGGTGAGACCAGCAGTGAAGTGGACAGTGGTGAGACCAGCAGTGAAGTGGACAGTGGTGAGACCAGCAGTGAAGTGGACAGTGGTGAGACCAGCAGTGAAGTGGACAGTGGTGAGACCAGCAGTGAAGTGGACAGTGGTGAGACCAGCAGTGAACCGTGGACAGTGGTGAGACCAGCAGTGCTGATGGAACAGTGGACAGTGGTACTGTTGTTTGCCAGTTCTATCACTGGTAAGCATTATAGTAACACTTCCACTCTGCCCACTCACCTTAGGATATATCTCAGCAAACTACCAGGCAAGGCAACCGTGCTCATGACAAACAGTAAGAAATCAAAGGAAGTCATTGAGAGCACCCGCAAATCCAAATCCAAACATCAGCTCACACTTGGAACATTGGAACAGTGCTTGAAAGTACTTAAGAGTTTGAAGGAATTGACTAAATCTTAATTTTTGTTGCTCATGCTACCCAGCCTCTCAAGACAGCTGTCACACCATTCAGAAGTTCATATGGAATCCTCAAGGATTTGGCTCCTTCTGAGGGGGGGGAGAGAGAGTTTGGCCTAATCTAGCTAATGTCTATATATTTCTTTGAATCTGTGAGTGATTAGTATGAAAGCTACGCAAATGCTGTTATATTGGATTCTGTCTAACGACATTATTTGAGTTTATACTAGAAATAAATAGTCAAACAACAAACAAAGCATCACATTTTACTGAAACCACACCCTTTGCTTCACACGTCACAAGCCTACCCCTTACCTCTACCCTGATCTGTTTCCTTGGTGTCCTTGAGCCCTCCCTGGACGACACCAGTGAAGCACTCCAAGACTGCGTCTCTGATCTCGTTGGCATACTCCATCGCATCGTAGTCGCTCTTGTCGTACTGGAACTGCATGGCCTGACTGAGGACCATCAACACCTGCCCTACGTAGGGTGCAAAGTTCACACCGACAGCCAGAGAAATGTCGCCAAATGCAGACAACACAGGAGGCATCAAACTCTTGTCCACATTAGTTCCTTGCTATGACAGACAAACAACAACCAACACACCGTCACCTCATTGTCTATCGTGCGTCTCTTACAATGTACAAGAACGTCAACACATACAGTAGGGGTCAAAAAAAAGTTCCCATTGAGTCGGTTTAACGACTTTCTAAAGTCTGTACAGAAGACTTTTGACACGATTTTTTTTGTGCAACTTTTAGCCGACTTTTTTGGCAATTTTTTTTTTTTTGTACCGAATTTTTTCTCTAGCGACCTTTCTGAGTCTGACTTTTTTAAGGTTAGGGGCAGAACCCTTCTAGAGCACTTCAGTTATTGTGGTTAAACAAGTACAGGACAGCACCTGCTTGATGTGTAGCAGCTGCAAAATCAGATTAAAACTAGGCTGCTAACCATTTTTTAAAAGAATAAACAACAGGTTTAAAAGTCGGTTCAGCAGCTGGTGACTTGTGTAGTCGGCATTGGTTGATACAAAGTCGTTAAGGGTGGCCGCACATTAATTTATTCCCCGCCAATACCCCACCATTCGATAATACGCGAGCAGAAACAATCGCACATTAGTAGCAGAAGTATACTTTGCGAAGTTGTGGTGTTTTAGTTTAGCTTCTTGTTGTCTCATATTCGTTTACAGCAACTCTCCATACGTCGTCTGAGCTCACGCGGCAAGGTGCACCAGGCTTCCTCTCCTCCAGTAGCCGTTCTCCGGACTCTGCGAACCTGAACTCAAGCGGATGGATCCACCAGGCTCTATTTCTGCGGAGCGAAGACTTCCCAAGCTGCGCAGATCTAATACCTTCACCTCTGGCTATCTCCAATAAACTGCTCTCTCTTCTGACTCTCTTGTTATTGTTGTATTGATCTTTGTTTACACTTGATATAGGCGGGCTCTTTTTAGAACCAATACAAACTAATTGAAAAAAAAATTGCTCGCGTACTTGTAGTACGAGATGTGGGGGTGGGGCTATTTCTTAAGAATTGCGAGTGGAATTAAAGTTCCAAATTTTGTATGAGTTTTTCTTGGAATCTAATAATGAGAACGACACAAAAATTTTACACACGGGTAAACCAAAAAAAAATGAACTGCACCATAACGAGAATTTTTCAATATCTTATAAATAGAAAAAATTGCGAATAAATCATAAAGTAATATTGAAATGGATAAGAACTCGTTATGTTGCAGTAGAGTATCGGCTCGGCTAGTAGTGCACCAAATTGCGGAGCTCCAATTTATCGCACCGCTCCAAAAAAGTGCTACAAAGTTTTATAACCAGGCCCCGATATTTCCTCCAGATTCGCTCTAAAATTAGTGAGCGGCTCCTTCGGCAGGTACTTTGTCCTTGTGTTGTAGTGGAGAAGCCCCTGTAAGTATACAATAGTAGTAATCGTGCATAGCAACCATCAACAAAAAATTGCGTAGGCGGTGTGCGGCCACCCTTAAAAAGTCTCCTTACCCTAGAGACTATTTTTCTGTTAGTCGCTAAAAAGTCTGGTCGCTATGGGAACTTTTTTTTGACCTCTACTGTAGGCCAGCTACTCAATGTCCATGTGGTGTTCACACGCATACCAACACAGAAAGTTGCCCCACCCCTAATACACGCCCACACAACTCACCAATACTGTTCCCAGTACTTGCATGAGTTGGTCGCACAAAGGTAGTATCGGAAGTCCGATGTTTCTACTGACATCACCCACCAGACCAATGCTAGCCAAGCTCACCTACCATATCACACACACACATGTAACAGGCATGCACACACATGTAACAGGACACGCACACACATGTAACAGGACACGCACACACATGTAACAGGTCATGCACACACATGTAACAGGACACGCACACACATGTAACAGGTCATGCACACACATGTAACAGGACATGCACACACATGTAACAGGATATGCACACACATGTAACAGACACGCACACACATGTAACAGACACGCACACACATGTAACAGGACACGCACACACATGTAACAGGACACGCACACACATGTAACAGGACACGCACACACATGTAACAGGACATGCACACACATGCAACAGGACATGCACACACATGCAACAGGACATGCACACATGTAACAGAACATGCACACACCTGAACGTCAGACACATCTGCAATGTTCTTGAGAAGAACAGGATAAAACACCTCCATGTATTTGATAAAGGATTCACCTAGAACTACACACACACACACACACGCACAATCACCAGTCACTACAGCCACACTCTCCCCATCCCTACAGCTACCCCATTTCTAACCATCTATAAGCACTCCCATAGTCATCATGACATCCTCCTGAACTCCGCCCAGCTCGCTGAGTTTCAGGAGCAGAGTTACGATGACATCACCGGCTGCTGCAGCGTCCTCCACCTTCAACCTGCGTAATATACTCTGAACAGCTGCCAACAGAAGACACAATGTCTCCGAATACGTCTGCTTCAAGGATCCCGCGGACTTCTACATGAACACACACACGGCAGGGAGGTGTGGCGTACACTTAGGGATAAGGCAGTCCTTAGACAATCCTGCTACTATAGCAGGTTACAAGTAGAGCTCCAACTAATATCCAGTTATCCTGGTCATCCAGATTGGTAGGTGCACTCACTCTCCTCTGTTTGGACACCTCCAAACAGGGCAAACATTAGTTATTCAATTAATCATTTTTTTACCAGGCAATTTCGCTAATTTGACGACCACTACCAACTCCAGCATTGCAAGCAAGTTGTTCCATAATGTCTTACATAAGCCACTGAGGGTTGAAAGTGAAAGTAGGCTGTGATTAAGAAAATGACCTGAAACTTTTGGAAAATGGTTGTCTCAACATGCAGTCGGAGAGAACTATGACATTTGCCTGACTAACGGGCATTTCTGAGATATGAGCACCTCAGGTCCCAAAGTGCTCGGATAAGATTGAGTGTATTCAAATAAGATTCTAATTCAGCAACTCCTCCAGTCCCAGCAGGTATTTTTTAGCAGCTGCTCTAACCTGTTGGTTAGCTTTTCAGAGAAAAGCGTAGCTATAAAGACCATGGAGAGAGGGTGAGATCTGAAGTCTAAAAGCTAGGCTAAGGAAAGTTACAATGTAAACTCCGCGGCTGTCTATACATAGCAGATCATCTTAATAACAACCACATAGTCCACTTGACCACGCTATCTGGTAGCAGTTCTCTTATTTGTTCTAGCTCTAGTTGTAAGAGAAGATATGGGACAATGTAATGGACGCTACAGCAGACACCAGCTACAGCAGATGTGAGGAGCAACTTACAGCATACTCGACACACACTTGATCCACTCGAGCAACAACAGTCTTAGTCATCTCTTGAACTACTCCATAGGTGTCCTACATACACACACACACACACACACACACACACACACACACACACACAATAAATGTATGACAAGTACAAGAATGTTGACGTGGAACACGATGTGGGAAAAGCTTTGAAGCACTTTTACTTTAAGCACTTGCTTCAAATTCCAGGTGCTTATGGGGAATACCCCACCAACTGCAGGCAACCAAGCGGCATACCACACCCCCTTCAGGTAACCAAGTGACACACCACACCCACTGCAGGCAACCAAGTGACACACCACACCCACTTCCAGCAACGTAACGTACCCCAGGGCTATACTTGACCATATCCATAAAGGCTTCGAAGGCAGCGTTCCTGAGGTTGCCAGAGCTCGAGTCTGAGCGATCGGCCGTGTCTAATAACTTGGAAGCCAATAGAGCGAAATGTGCGGACAGAGGAAATGTCTCGGGCACTTCCTCCGACGAATCTGATGTCACAGAATCATACGCTGCTTCTATCAGAGAAGACAGCGCCTAAAAACAAACACACATACACAACATTCTGATCACTGCCACACCCACTTCAGAACAAACACGCATACACAACATTCTGATCACTGCCACACCCACTTCATAACAAACACACATACACAACATTCTGATCACTGCCACTCCCACTTCAGAACAAACACACATACACAACATTCTGATCACTGCCACACCCACTTCAGAACAAACACACATACACAACATTCTGATCACGCCACACCCACTTCAGAACAAACACACATACACCACATTCTGATCACTGCCACTCCCACTTCAGAACAAAGCATATTTATTTAAAACAATACCAAACATTGATTGTTATCTGTTGTCCTATTACCATGGCGACAACCACTCACCCAGCAAGCATTGACAGCCACTCTGACTTCCTTGACGAGCAACTCCAGCAGCTTCTGCAGTAGTACTGGCAGGTAGGCAGGCTGTAGCAACGCCTTGGGGCTATGTTCACACACTCTGCCGATAGTCCACGCCACAGAGTCTCGCACCTGCACCATCTCATCATCCATCAGCGCGATCAGAGGTTGGACAAACTAACACACAAACATACTAAGTAAAGTTCCTCTATAATATTAAATTTTAGCATTATGCTCTCGTTAAATGACACACAAACTGGTTTAGGTCTAACGAAAGTAACAACACACGGTCCACCTACTCACTGAGCCCCACCCACTCATTGAGCCCCACCCATGACATACTGGTTCAACTCTTTCACACAAATCTTCACATTCCGCTCCTTCCAAAACAGAACCTGCACACACACACACACACACACACACACAAGTTATACAAAACCACACCCAGGAAAAATCAATAAAGCAGACGAATGTAATGGTGGTCATGCCGACAAACAGTAATCAAGTGTTTCAACACCCCATCCACCCACCATCCCACGTCTCAAGCCACACCCCCTGGCCCCTGGCCCTACCCAGTGCCATGACTGCGGCATCCCTGTATTTCCAGTCTGTGTTGCGAATGTGTTCCAACACAAATGGGACGATGGACGGTAGGATAGTGTCCTCACAACAACCAGACATGAGAGACAGACACACCCCTGCCGCCTTGCACGGGTTCCACTCATCCTCATCATCACAATCCTCCTGCAACCACAACACGCAAGCATTACATCACTACAGGACTAGGGGAATACCCCACAGAACAAGGGGAAGTACCTGCAGGGATGCACACCAACTGTTAGAATATAGGCTGGGAAATGATAGGAAAATTCAGAATTTCTGCATGAACGTACAGAGCAGTGCCTACACTGGGGTATATATTTCTAGGGGGCAGAAGGATTCTCCAGCTGGGGGAAATGCCCCCTCCCCCCTTCTTAAATACCAGAAAAGGGGAAACCCCTGATGGGAGGGGAAACACTTGACGGGACAGGGGAGTACCAGTTAGAAGGCTGCAGCCACTCCGATTAAAAACTGAAAAGGTCTCAATTCTCAGATCATAAGTAAAAAACAACCAAAATATATTCCAGACTATCATTCTTCACCTGTTTGGTAAGGGTTGCCAGAAGGACAGGTACGAGGTAGGTCATGGCTCCCTTGACATAGAACCTGGATGTCTGAGCTGGAGGCACTCCACTGTCCTGGGCCTCCTGAGCCTCGATGGCCAAGTCAGCTTCTTCATCACACACGGTGGACCAGAACTCAATACCCTGCAGCGCTATCTCATCTGACTCGCTCTTCATAGCCTCCAGCGTAATCTAACACATGGAGTTGAGTAAACACAACACCACATGCCATGCACGTAATACTAGTGGTGGGTGGGCTTGAGAAATAATGGAGAGTGAGCGAGATATGATTAAGTTTAAATTCTAACACTCTAGACACGATAAACAGTTGAGTTATTCAATAGCTAATACCCAGTAAGCAACCACTCACAGCTAACACACATACATAAACCAGCATCCCTGATCCTCAATTGTGTCACTCCTGATAGTATCTCTTATCGATAGTGTGTCAGTAACGACGACGATGGTGAGCATACGTATTCATAACAATTCCTAAACTGAGCCTGGTTGGTAAAGCGTCACCATGAACAGAAGTTCAAAGTGTTCACAAGGAAAGACAGTAGTCTCACAAAGCCTAAGTCCACAATACTTGGACAGAGAGACAGATTGAGAGATAGACAGAGGATAAGGGATCTATGACTCAAGAAGAAAGAGAGAAACCACAGCAGAAACTGATGTAACTCAACCTAGTGTAGAGGACACGATATAAATACCTTAAGCTACTGCACATTCCAGTAAATATAGTGCCACTATATGGCGGGAACTTGCCAGGAACACAACACTAATACCCACACAACACTGTATACACACAACTAACAATGCTAATGCCTCCCTTTACCACAAAATCCCCGCCACGCCCTATAATACTCACTGCAAAGAGGGCGGGTCCCATGTACGTCTCCATATACTGGTAGTAGAGGCTCATGATCTTCACCATGTTCTGCAGAGCGGACACCTGGATTCGTACCTCACCACACTGAGTGGCTTCACACAACACTTGCATGATGAAGTGACGCTCCGTCTACAACACACAAACACACATACATGCCACTTGCATGATACAATGGCTCTATACTAACACATCATCTAATCCTAGCACATACATACAAACACGTTTCATTCTTGCGGTTGGTGTAGCCGACAGTAGTAAACCCTGCCTTGAATGAACTAACATATTTTGATGGATATAACAAACTCTTTAACAATAAAGCACTACAGGAGCAATCCCTCAGAGCTACTATACACTAGCTAGCTATTCCAAAATCACCTCAGACCAAATGGATAATTTATTATCTATTCTAACCAGGCATCAATATAGCCCAAGCAATGAGCATGGTAAATGCTGTCTATATCAGAAGTGGGACACTCACAGTTAGTGTTAACATGGTATCCCATTCACCAGCCCTAGGGCAACCTCTCAGCATAAAGCAAAGCTACTGCAAGAATTGTTAGCTCACGTGATTACAATGTAATAAGAGAGCATCACCCACAAAACCTAGTACTTGCAGAGCTCTTAGCTTCGCGTTGTCTCAAAAATCTGCCAGAAAGTATAAGAGTAGCCCAGCAATAAGAGGTAGAACCCGTGGCTCCGAGTACATTCATGCACGATCAGCAATCTGTAACATCTGAGCGTGACAAACTGTGATGGACTAGCAAGTCAGGGGAGTCTGGTGTGAACATGAATGTGTGTGCTACTTTCAATTGAGATACCTACTCACAGTCTGTACACTATACAAACACTGATCCAATCAACAGCTCACTCAAAGTTTAAACTGTGTCATCTTCAACCTCAGCACTCACCTCTTTCTCAAAGTTGGCCTTGGCTATCTCCAGAGTATTGTATAGAGCTTTAGTAGCGGCCAGACGTACGGCAGCGCCATCTCCGCCACTGCCACTCCCCTCTCTCATGCCTTGAATGACTGCAGTCAAGATCTCGTTGCTCTGGTGCACCAGATATTTGGGATCCTACACACGACACAACACACAGTCAACACACGACACAACACACAGTCAACACACGACACAACACAACACACAGTCAACACACAGTCAACACACGACACAACACACAGTCAACACACGAAACAGTCAACACACGACACAACACACAGTCAACACACGACACGACACAACACACAGTCAACACACGAAACAGTCAACACACGACACAACACACATCAACACACGACACAACACAACACACATTCAACACACAGTCAACACACGACACAACACAGTCAACACACAACACAATACAACACACAACACGTGGTCAACACACAACACGTGGTCAACACACGACACAACACAGTCAACACACGACACAACACACAGTCAACACACGACACAATACAACACACATGGTCAACACACAACACATGACACGTGGTCAACACACATGGGTCGACAACGTATTTGTCAACATCTGTGGACATGACACCAATGACACCAGTTGAAAGTTGCCAGCCCAATATCCTCACAGAAACTGAATCTTTATGTTTGTAAGGAGTACTATTCCTAACTAACTGCCAGCATCATGAACACTGTGGATAGGCTAATGAGCTCTCCATTTATGCTGAAGGACTCCACCAGGTTCTTCCTATGGTAAGCTGACACATGGGCAGTGAACAGCTGGCAATACCACCCACACAGAGACTACTCCTATACTGTCCAACGCAGGGTTTCATACAGACTATGGGAGCCCTGGGATTCCCCCCTCCCAAAATCGAGTTTCCCTCCCCTAAACAATTCCCCCCCCCCCAACTGAATTCTAGCTACACTTCTTCAAAATCAATATTTCTCTAGTTCTGGTCCTTCAATACCAATTCGTAATAAAGCATAGATGCTGCAATTTTTGTATAGTGACAGAGGAACTTTATATTGCTTAGAGGAACACTATAAGCTTAGTCTCCCCGCTTTGAAGGCAGGGTCACTCCTATTGCATTGTTAAGAGCAGTCGCTACATTCTAAATTAGTTGGGCACTGTGCAGCCGTTGTGAACTACTGTTTTTAGGGTCCCTCAGGCCCTAAGTAGTGCCCTCGCTGCGCTCGGGATATTAAAGCCTAATGCCTCTAAGACCCTAAAAATGGTCTCAGGGGCAGCGCCTAACTATTATATAGTTTGTCAAGTTTTCATCTGAAATCTGTTTCAGCCTCACAGTCATGACTTGACCATATTATGTAGATGAACTGTTGTTTGCGACTCGACAAAATTCCCCCCCCCCCCCCCCTAGCGAACAATCCTGTATGAATCCCGGACACTGACAGAGTTGCTAACTAAAGGTTAGCCAAGCCAGCTAGCTGGCATAACAGATCTAGCAAGAGATGCCAGCTAATGCACGCTCATGTATGCTATGTAGAATTACCAACAACAATAGACATCGCCACTTCATTCTGATAAACATCCCGCCCATTTACCCCTTTACCGACTGACCAATTCCTCGCAGACGTATCCAATGGCCTCCAGAGATGCCTCCTTAACCTGAAGAGTACTAGTGGCTGCAGTGACATTCTCCATGAGTGTGGGGATGAGGGTGGGCCAGTTATTGTAGGCCTGCTCCACACAGGCTATGTACGCAACTACTTGGGCAGCTGACTTCAATGTGGTCTCTGTACCCAGAGTAGCCAGTGACTGAAATAAAACACAACACCCAAATTACTATAACAACCGTAAGATCTCTTACTCTCAATCACTCATCCTTATCCCAGTCTGCAAGTCCGTTCCCATTCCACCTGTCCCATTCCCAATCTACTAGATCTGTGTCAATCAGACCACTCCTCCAACATCCTACCAAGCCCAAGTTGTGTGTGTAAGCAAAACAAGGAAATACATTCCACTAGTTCCATTCCCAGTACATCGTTTCTGTTCCAATTCTCACCAAAGCCTTGATTGTATCTTTAGCTTCAGGTGAGAAGTTGAACCAAGCTTGCTGCTTCAGAACTTTCTCCGTCTGGTCTTTGCTGGTGAGGTGGTTCTTGAGCTGCAGACCAGCAGCTGCTCTAGAAGTGGCCGACAGAGTTACGGTACTGAGGGCAGTCGCCAAGGAAACCAGAAACGTCTCCTATATCAAACAAACAATTTCACCACACCCACAAAACCACACCCACATATTGCTTGCATTGTGACAACTGACAGCTATTCCTTCACATTGCTTGGGAGGGTTGGGGGCGGGGCAGGAAATTATTACATAAAGATCTTAGTTCAGAAGCACAAACAATAGCTGTACTCGACAGAACCTCTTCACTAACACCCACACCCTCTCTCTTGCAGTGAGGCCTGTCTATTGGAGACTTAGTCAGGTAAAGGGTGGTCTACTAACACCACACACTCGAGCAAGGCTCAACTCAGACACAGAGTGAAACGCTTTGTGAAGTTGGTAGATCACAGAACCAAATGAAAATATTGTATCATTACAGAGTGCATCTTCAGAATCAATGAAATTATCTCAATAAAGAAACAGCACAAACTCGTGGACTAGTTATTAAAGTGAGAGCTATTTCTTCTGAGCTACAAGATGACTCTAGTCCTGTAAACTAATTCTGTATGGAATATAATAGCTCCAGGCTATACACCCGAGTGGCACTTCTGTCCAGTCAGTGAGTCAGCCATCATCTGATGGGCTCCTCCCTCCTCAGAGAGAACAAGTATTGAACTCCATCAGTGATTAGAGTGAGATCTACAGTTAGCTTCTAGGACTGGCTCTTTAATGGGTCACTAACGTTTCTAATTGATCCACATTATACGCCCACTTTTGCAAAAAAAAAATGTACGCATATAAACACAACCTCTAGTTCTCAAGTCGAGTCCCATAAATTGGTTCCAATTTATTGACACTGACAATTTGGTTCTGCTATCAGTGTGACTCGAGCGGTGTAGGAACCTGTTTTGGTACGGGGGCTCCATCCCCGGAGCCCCTCCTCCTTCCTATGTCACTGGAGTTGGACCACTCAGAATCATTACTTCATAATTAGTAGCACCGTGCAACTGCCACAAGCAGGATTTCATAAAGGAGGTTTCACTGGGTGAGAGACAGTGTGCACTTAACCACACCCATTATAAACCACCCATTTTACCCATACTGCTTTGATGCACTGGCCTATAAGAGAAGGTGTACTCAACACTGATTAACTCTTGGTCACTGCATGATTGTATATTCTTACTCTGTACTAATTCAATTCTTTTCAGCTAATGAACTACACAAACTTATAAGGCCAGCTCTCCTCTGTAATAAAACCCAAACAACGACCACATGTGTCCATATAAAACCAGCTGCTGTGTACTAGAAGTGCATGTAGTGGCAACCTATACTGCCCCATGCACCATCGCCACATCAGCGATGCTAATGAAAGATAGGAACCATCAGATACTCTCCAACTAACAGAGCGTCAAAAGCTGTTCCATCTACTTACCAGGTTTTCTTTAGCAGCAGTTTCAAGGACTTTCTGTGCCTCTGCTACCATCTGAGTGTTGGGAGACAGAGTGGCTTCTAATATCCTCACCAGTTCTGAATTGCCATCACTGGAGGCAGTGGTTGTGTTGGACCCCTCCATATTCACTCCCTCAGCGGCTTGTCAAAGCCTGGGCAGCAGAAGAACCTGCACTTTTGTAGCTACCGAGGAATTTAGGTGTTGTCGACAACCACGTGGATAAAGGGATAAGGGAGGCGCTTGCTCGACTAAAACTATTAACGCCAACAACGTCAATCCGTGAAAACTAGACCACACTACGTCACAACCTTACCTTACTGCTCGTCTTACTAAGCTAACCGGACACCTAATACAATCTCTTTCTACGTGTAGTAGCCAGCCTTCTAAAGAGATTGGAGCTTTCTCCTCAACTATTTGAACCCCAGGAGCGCACTTTGCCCCGCGAGAGAGCATGCGTAGTTTTGTATCACGTGATCTTTTGAGCCCAACCCCCGCGCAACAAAAAAAGGTTGTGTGATCTGATATCTGCAGGTTGCCTGTGCGTGCAGCAGTAGCTCTTTTATCTTCAAAGAGGAGGGAAAATGATTTTAAATACTTGTCTACTCACTCTGGTTGCAGCTGGATTTATCCTGCGGATGGGCGGCGCTTCTCTCCCTTTGAACACGTCGGAAGTAAGCGGCTACCAGAAGCTCAAGTCGTGGAAAAACAGTACCTTATTCAGAGTGCAGACTAACGCCTCGGGCTACACTTACGACCCGCTGCTTATCCACCTCGTGGGAGCTAGATATGGTAAGAACACACTGGGCTAGTATTCAAGCTAAGCGTAGACATGACGTCAACAGCTGTGAAACCGTTATCCCCTGCTCTTTCTTCTGAATGCACCACGCAGGTATGTGTCCCACAAGACCTCCATGCCCCTGTATCGCCCTTACATCGCAGGACTCTACACCATAGGCATTCTTTCAAGTGGTCAGCAATTGATCACTGGAGTAAAATCCCACATAACATTGCCTCTCTTAAATCTAGCAGTACCTTCAGTCTTCTAATTAAATTAAAAGCATCTCCACCTTACCTAACTAAACTTTATTGTCTGTTTTCTGTCTATGTTTGTTTGACTTGTATGTGTTCTTTCTTGTTGGAAGGCCTTTGTAATAGCCTTAGTTGGTCCTGTCCAGTATGCCCTGCATCAAATTATTAAAAACAAACAAACAAAAAACAATATTCAAAAGCTAGCTGTCCTCATCCATAGCATGCATATAGAAAGAAGGTAGTCGCTTATTACAACTGCTTTACTTCTCTCTGGAAACCATCTTATCTTTAGCCTGCAATAGTAGGAATGGTGAAGCAAATTCAAGTTCATTGACCTGCTAAGACAACAATGTTGTTTATATGGCTTCTCTGAATAAGCTACATGTCCTGGATAAGGTGAAAGAAATTCAAATGTACTCACGGACAAAGTTGTACTTCGTAAAGGAGTTTATGGAGCGATGTTAGTAAGGTGATTAGATTCCCTTGGAGTCTTTCTTATAATATATCTTTAGATCAATCCCTGCACGTAAGTGAGGCCAGGTAGCGATTAACATTGCAACTGTTTTGCCACGCCCATTAATTTTGTTGTATAATATTTGTGTGGAATATAGATTTATAAGATTTAGCAACAGACTTTCTTATAGGATGAGGGGAGGGGCAGGGGCGGGGGAGGGGACTGAAATACTGTGTTGTTTGTTGTGCCAAAGATAAGCCTGTATGTATGTGTTGCCAACAGCTGATGCAATTGACAAGCATCTGAGCTGTAGTGAGTGAGTGTTAGTCAATTTTGTGCTTCAAACCTTTCCACACTCTTGAAATATAAACATTATTAGCAACTGTGTGTGTGTGTGTGTGTGTGTGTGTGTGTGTGTGTGCTTCCTCTAATGATTAGTGAAGGTGAGAAAGTTTTGATACCATCTGTATATTGCTTGAGAAGAACAAACTAGAGAACCCTTTCATAATCTCGTGAAATGTTTTGTGACTTATTCAACGGATCACGCTTTAATTATTGTTACTGCAGTGGTCTCTTTTTTTTTCTCTTTTTTTTTTTCTTTTCTTTTTTTTTTCTTTTCTTTTTTTTCTTTATATAACCATGCAAATAAAGTAATTCTTTTGTCAATTTATTGGAGAGATGGGATGGGAGGAGGAGGAGGAGGAGGAAAAGAGAAACAATATTTTCAACGCAATTTCCTCCCTCTTTATGTGCTACTCTGTACCACTAGACTATTAGGGTATTAGCTGACATGGATGGGTGTGGCTACACTCTTGTCACTCTACTGTGATGCACATGCCTGTATGAGAGTGTATACTACACACTGATCAGTGTTTGCTCACATGCAGGATTTTATAATCTTACCACTTGTAGAATTCAACTTCCCTGCAATTCAGGGGGGGGGGTTTGCTATGACCCAAAATTAAGGCATCCATGGAACATTTAAATCTTACATGTGAGCCAGGGCACGGGCCACTGTACAATGGTAAGGTGTGGATTGCTCGTTGTTTGTGCATTGTGTAGATATGGGATATGCTTATGGCTATCTTCTCAGTGAAGAAATATCGTACAACTATCATGCTCTCTTACACAGTCTCATTGGAACAAGCATTGTGGATCAGGTAAGGGGTGGATTGGGTAAGGGGAGATAGGTGTAGCAGAACGTGTTTGGAATTAATCACATGTGGGTTGATGTGAATGAATGGGTGGTGTAATAGGAACCGGAATGGAAATGAGTGAAAATGGTAGTTATCCAGGAATGGGAATGAGAGTGTAACGGGAATGGGAGTGAATGAACCCGGATGAAAATGAGTGTAGTACAAACCAGTTAACATATGTGACCGGATTTGGGAAAATCCGCCTAAACGCGGCAAACAATTTGTTTCAGTATCACCGGGTAAAGCTTTATGGGTCGATTTTTTTTCGAAAAATGTTTATGGCAGAAATGGATAGACACCAGTTAGCTCTAGCTTATGACGCAGTTGTAAGCTCTGGCGTGCTCTAGAACTCACACTAGGAGGCTAGAAACACTAGCCGGTTGAACTCGTGTACGGAGAGTTGCTAAGAAATTATTGGCGGGCTTTTCACTAACAGCCGGGAAAAAACTGTAGCTAACTAATTCACTTACTATTCTACATAATTCACGTACTCACGCAATTCTCGTCATCATAGTTTCTTAAGGAGCCCTGCATTAAGCCTTTTAGACTTCTTTCAATCCGCCTGTAACCGGTTTATTCCATAGTGTCCCGGAGACACGCAGTAATAGTATACGGACACAAGGCACGCCCCCTGACCTTAGCAACGCCTTTACCCGGCGTTTTTTCGAAATCAGCAATAATAAGTTTAGCAAAAATACTGAAGTGTTGTAGTGCGTAGGGCGAAGACGGCTTGTGCTACAGCTTCCAAATTAGGAGGACGGCATCCCAAGGCCCCGTGCAGCCTACTGGTAGATTAAATTAGAAAACTTTAGATGCCGCGTTTAGCCGGGTTTTCACAAATCCGGTCACATATAGTGTTATGTCACTGGTTTCTTCCAAGCAATGGTTGGATATGGGTCTGACTAAAACACGGACTGGACCGGACCCACGGACCGGACTTAATTCGCGAAAATCTCTCACACAGCTAGCGCGCATGCCCAGACTTCGTGTAAACTAGTCTCTCACGTCCAACTTATTGATAACAATATTGGTACTGCCCTGTTTCTTATTTGGTGGCAATGAGTGAAAGAGAAATGTCTGTTACTTGGCAAAGGTTAGCTCAGACAGCACTAATAAATGGGAATTATTTTGTTGTCAGTGATGCTTCCATAACTACACTTTAATAAGCTTTGGTGAAATTATATAACCGTATTTAAAATAGTTGACAGTACACAACCTCAACAGGATTATCTTAAAGAACTAATGTCAACATAGCATTGTTGTATGCATGTAATAGTATTCCATTACTTTATTACATTATTGTAATCATTCTTGTTGCCATTGCCATAATAATAACAATGATAACACAACAATTACACTATTAGTAATAAAACTATAATTACTACTATAACTATATTGTTATTGTTATTGTGGTTATTATTATTTATTATTATCATTATTATTATTATTATTATATTATTATTATCTTCATTATTATCTTTTTTATTGTTATTATTATAACTATTATTATCATTATTATTATGAATTCCAGCTAATTAAAAAATATACATCCTCCTTTATTTTGAAGCGTAGACATGTGTTAGTGATTTCTAGCTAATTAAAGAGTATGCAACAGCTTTTCCTCCTTTATTTTGAACTATGTCTTAGTAAATTTTAGCTAAAGAAAGGGTTTTCAATGCTGTATTTGGAAACAAGTCCTAGATATTGTGTATGAAAGGCCATAAGCCGGGTACTGATTTCACAATGAGGTGGTGGCCAGTTTTGGTCAATTTCCTAGAAAAGAACAAATTACAGCAACTTAGTACACAAACAAACTGGAAACAGGCTAAGAATAAGTCGTGAGGACCTCAACATAAGGAAAACACAAAAATAATGTGAGGAATTAAAACTGTGGGATAAAAAGAAGAAGAGTACTGTTGGCCATTGACACAGCTACACTGGATTTACAGTATACTGTCAAGTACTGCTAGATACTATCCTGAGGGATCACCTTCAATCAAGAAGTAATTTGGTATACACACACAGCATTGATAGGAGCTAGAGTTTATTACTCTGCTATATCACAAGCAAAAATGATTATATAACACCTGTTTGTGTGTTGACACTCATATTAAACATAATTGATGAATAGTGAGCTATTCTAAGGCTTTTCTCTGTGCGACTACTTTTTAAGTTTGAATGGAGGAGGAGCTTGGTCAAAGGGCACACCGGGGATTCACCTTTTATACCCAGAATGTTGTAAACAAGGCCATAAGAGAACAAAACTGAACGAACTCCACGTTTAAGCCAGAATTCATCACATTGAACTGCTAAAATTATGAGATGTTAAATCACACTGACATCCTCATTCTGTTATGCCTTGCAGATAAATCATCTAAGGTACTTGGAAATGATTTGTATTAGAATTGTGGGTAGGTATGGACCTATGCTACAACTGTATAGGCTAAAATACAAATAGAACAAAAACAAAAATAAAATAAAACAGTCAACAGCGTAGACTTGGTCAGGCCATACCCTAACCAGCCTGACAATGTACTCTGGCCCCTTTGTTGTTCTAGTGAGGCCTTTTTATAATTGGCAGATTTTTATGTCCAGTTAATTGAATAATTTGAGTTTCTGGTATATCATGTTTTGTGAGACAAGTCACATCGTTTTTCTTGCTGAATGGTTTGTTTTCTTCCCAGACAATCCTGCAGTTGCAGCCATCCTCTTCATTATTGTGTTAATCCTGTCACCAGATGTTGTCATTTAAGTGATTATAGTTTACAGCCGAATAAAAAACTGAAATAATTGACAGCTGAAATAATTGACATAAACATCCCTTATAGTGGTTCACTCACCAATTATCTTTTGCAGTGATCAAAATAATAATATATTCTTTTTGGGGATGACATTACATATTCATGGAGAGAAAAAACAGACTTTGGAGTCATGTTTATAAACACTTTCATTGCAAACAATGATCACATAAGAAAGATTATGTGTTATATTGTTACTTGCAGTGTAATTCCTTGTCATTTGATTAAAACACATGTCCAGTTAAAAGTGGCACATTTCATTACTTATCTCTGTGTACTGGCCACACCCATGACCACACCTTTTCTTGACCTGACCACTAAAATGGATCTTTCTCCAGCTCTGTATGTCTTGAGCTCATACAGGTAGCCTGAGCCTTCAATTTCTAGTATTTCATCAAGTGGTACTGCAAATCAAGACTTGACGACTCAGTCCCTGCTTGCTGGACCAACACTCACTGGTTGTCAATCAATATTGGCTTCCCTACAGCAACACAGATACCAAGTTTCACAATGTCCACAGCATCTTAAGACACACAATAATAATAGTAATAATTCACTAATAGAATACACATATAGATATGTCGAAATGATGTATTTTTATTTACCATGAAAAAAATTATTATGAAAACAGAAAAATTGGAATTATTAATGGATGCAATGCCAAAGGGGATGTAATGGTAAAATATTGGGGTAGTTTGATTTGTATTAATCTCTATGGGAGTACCTGAGTTCAGTCCATGATAGTAATATTTATTGTCACTATAATTGTGGAGCTGCCCACAAGAGGATGAAGAATAAAGAGATATTATCATATCACACATTGCATAATCACACCTGTAACTTACCTAACTGTTCTAGAAAATTCTCTTAGCTAGTGTGCCCTCACCTAATGAGCACAGTCAGTGCCTCGTTTCTCTTTATGTTACACTTGTTGATGGACGGCCATATAATATTTAACTATCCCATCATATCTTCAATAAGTCTTTGGTTGTAGTTACATTCACACATCTCATGCATGCTATTAATTAATTGCTCCTTTATATACATCTGAGCATTGGAGGAGTATTGGATTTAGTTACTGCTGAGGGTGCAGTATCAGCTATAATATAGATCGACTGGTGGCAGTTATGCATTTCTGAGGGCAGTCTGAGTAGCTATAAAGCCTACATCCTCAAACTCAAAGGTGCCCCACAATTTCATTATTATTATCGTTATTATTTTATTGTTGTTATCATTTTTATTATTTTTTTTAATTTTGTTGTTATTGTTAATAATATTATTATGGCAATGGTAACAACAAGAACAATTATAATTATATGATAGTATGCAAAACAACAATGGAATGCTAGTAAATATGGCAATGTTTACAAAAATGGTATGTTGATGCTGACAGCAATAAATGAATGCTGTTTGGTAAGTAATAAATCTTTCTCTTCAACTTATTGACACTGAAAGAGAAACAAGAAAGTACTCTAGCTCTATTATAGACAAATTTTACATGGAGTCCAGGCATGTGCGCGAGATTTTCGCGAATTTAGTCCGGTCCGTGGGTTCGGTCTGGTCCGTGTTTTAGTCAGACCCGTTTGATAGAGAGAAATGAAAGGTATAATGAATGCTTCATCAAATCTGTTAGCTGCTTATGTTGTAGCCATAACCCCAGCAGATATCTTTCTGTGAGATCTGGAGGCAGTGTTGCTTGCTTGAGTCTCACAGATGTGTCTGTTTGGAGTGTTGGAGAGTCTGCCTGCATGTAGAGAGTGTTGTAGTTATTTGCATGAGAATGATATGTGGTAAGGGGTTCGCAGTTTTATAACATGTGGTAAAAGGTTGTCATTTTTGCAGGCTTTGGAAGAATTGTTGGGACGAGCTTTGGATTGGCAGTGGCAAGATTATCTGGTAAGGGGCAAAGTTATAATTGTTACAATAAATATTAGAAGTATTTCTTTCATAGGCTTTTTACACAAAATTAAGGAAGACTTGCATGTGGCGGGGGGGGGGGGGGGGGGATTGACATTAGAAGCCTGTGAAAGAGAGAGAGAATACATCCAGTGAATAGCTAAGAAAAGAAGTTCAGAAAAAAAGCTTTTGAGATCATTACAAGAGTCTTATTAATTTTTTTCTTGAATCTCACAGGAGATTGACTGCATAGCTTCTTACACGATCACTAGAGTGATCTCTCGTCAAACATCGCTGCACTGTGTGGGAGAGAGAGGGACTTGCTTAGTCTCGCATAGCCAGACCCTTTACCAACCCTAACCGCTATGCGGGGAAGGGAAGTGTCTGGGAACATACAATACAACGACTTGTTCAGCAGCATCCCAAAAAGGGTGCTCAATTATCACATTCCAGCAAGCTTGCGGTATACTGTGTGACGTCAACATCACATCTGGGAGGGTGAGAACGTTGCGTGACTTCGTCAAACTGGTGAAGTTGTTTTCGTAGACTATTTATAAGCACTCCTGGCAAGCAATAAACGTACCATCATGAATAGGAGAGCTGCTACCCGGCCGTGGCCATGACGTCATTGGCTACCACAAGCGTTAGAATGTGATAATTGAGCACCCTTTTTGGGATGCTGCTGAACAAGTCATTGTATTGTATGTTCTCAGACTCTTTCCTTCCCCGCGTAGCGGTTACGGTTGGTAAAGGGTCTGGCTACGCGAGACTAGGACTTGCTAGTGTGTTAATATTTTAATAATTTTGATGTGAATGTCTCAATTTGAGCTGCTGAGACATACTACTCAGCTCTAGGAAAATGGGCTTGTGTCTTACAAGGTCTTACCTTGAGAAGTTCTTGCATGAATTTCGAGTTCCTAGTAGCAAAAGCAAGCTGAGTCAGCAGCTCTGTAGGCTGGTGAAGTGGGAGGGGGGGGGGGGGGGGGGGGGGGCTTACTTTTGTATTATTATTAACCCTCAGTGTGTTGTCCTGTCTGTCTGTCTGTCATGCTGATTTTGAAGATTACTGACAACTAACTGCTGATTTAGGTATAAACTTACTCAGAACAACAATTTAGGACTTCTATTGTGCTAATTTCTGGCTGGTTTTTTAGAAAATGCTAAGCTTTCCACTCCGCATAGGTGTACTTGTGGGTAACGCCCCTATCATCACTCCGCATAGGTGTACTTGTGGGTAACGCCCCTATCATCACTCCGCATAGGTGTACTTGTGGGTAACGCCCCTATCATCACTCCGCATAGGTGTACTTGTGGGTAACGCCCCTATCATCACATGTCATCACTTGAGCAAATAATTTCTTGCTGCCTGTGGTAGTTTTGCTTTATGCTGGGAAACAGAGTGCTGGAAGTGGAGATTCCCGTTGATAATACATACGGGTGGGTGTCTCTGGCCTGTTTAGCTTCTCTATCAAGACAGCATTGACATCTACTGATTAGTGAAATATATTGTTTATTATAATGTAATAATATTTAGAGATGATTCTTCGATTCAATTCACTAATGGCCAATCACATTCTTTCAGACAATATTTTATTTTATATGACTGCAGTCCAAAGAGATTCCAGTTGTTTACAAGCGTGAACTGGAGGGCGTGGAAGATGGGGGCGTGGCTGCTGGCTGTGCAGATTGTGGCAAGTATATCACTCGAGCTATAGCTCTAGTCAATGCTCCAGGAGACGTCCAGGACTTCCTCCTCATCCTGGTGCGCGAGTTCCTGGAGAAGGTGGACCCGCCCCAACGCGACGTGCTGTCGGAGCTGGTGGAGAAGTGGGCGTGGTCCATACGTAACCACGACACATCTAAGATGCACTGTTCTATGTTTGGTGTGTGGGGGGACCGCACTGAGGAGGGGGAGCTGTTCTCAGCTCGGAACCTGGACTGGAATAAGGACACAGGTGTGAACCGGTACAAGATGATCATGGTGACGGTACCAGACGATGGAGCTATAGCGAGTGTACAGCTTGGCTATGTGGCACTGTACGGTCCTATAGCAGGAATGTCTGCCAGGGGACTCACCATCCATGAAGCAAACTTAGAGGAAGAAGCAGTCACCTTTGAAGGGTTCCCATGGGTCTTGAGACTGCGTTACATCATGGAGTACGCCAAGGACCTGCCCACCGCTCGCCAGCTGTGGGAGGCAACCAACAATACCGTAGGCTTCAACCACATGATCACCTCAGGGCCTGACAATGCACTTTACAGGCAGAGCAGGACCAAAGAGGTTGCCATGGCAATGGAAACCATGTACCAATACACTGCATACTTCTATGACAATGACACCAGGTGAGGGGGTGTGGCACATGTATAGCAGTATAGTCTTTATTGGTGTGCCCCTGTGTTCAGGATGGCTACTAGAGTAGTCCTGAACAAGTGACCATCATGTTTGACCATCATGTTTCACTGTACCTTACCATATACTAGAAAATGCTCGTGTAGCATTGGTTGGGCGAGCGAGGTTCTGGGGAAATGTTGACACTTTCAATTGCATTGGGGTAGTTTGATTTGAATTTGCATTGGTTTTCTTCCTGCAGGTTGCCAAATCTGAATTCACATCTCATTATTAGTAGTAGAATATGTAATGACATGTAAAGGGGGAAATGATGATTGGTAAAGGGTAAAGAATGGTACTCCTCATGATAAAGTAACAATTGGTGGTAAAGGGTAAAGAATGGTACTCCTTCTGGAATGCGCGCGCGTTTAAACGACGACGGACGACGTATTCAGGATTTCCATAGACTACATCTTAAAGTTGCTCGCTCGCTTCGCTCGCTCGCCAATTTACAGGGGTGAAAATGAAAAAATCGGGGATGTTTATATATTTATTTGTATATATGTTTGGACGTACGTATGTCATTTTTTACTTTGACCCTTGCGTTTTGGTGTTAGTTATGTGGTCGACCCCATCCCAAATTGCACTAAACAGAATCCTCGGGTTTAGCGATCAGTACCCGTATCACCCTAGAAATTGAATTGTTTACCGTTTTGAATTCTTTTGCGGGTGCAGTTAAAACTTGAAAACTTAAGGGACTTCCATTTCTATTCGAGTTAGTGGAGGTGGTAAGTCAATGCGCTCTTTGTCATGGTTATAAGCCGTGCGCAACAGTATTTACTTGAAAACATTGTCCACTAGACTACTGCGAAGGTAAGTCTGTGTAGGTGCATGTCCAGTTGTGTCAAAGCATTGTGTGTTACAACCACTACTTAGCTAAAGAATATCACAAAGAAAACTTTTAAATAACGTGTATTGTTTTGTTGTTGTTGTTTTCTTTCTAAGTAGTTGTAGAGAGTTGTTACTATGGCACTGAAATCCCTTTACCGTGTATGCTAAATTTAAAAACTGGACCTTATTTTCAGTAGCTTCAGTGTTAGAAGTCAAAATCATTCATATAAAAATAGTATAGTCTTTAGGCTCGCTCGCCATTTGTGCTCAAGCACATCACTAGTTATATTCATAATCCTCCAGAACCACTTTACCTTATATCATGTCATCCCCTATATATGTGCTGTGAATTGTCTGCCTTAATTAGTTCATCATAAGGTAAACTTGGCAGAACAAAGTTTAAATGGCGAGTTCAGTTGACAGATGATCTAATAGCCTCATACTCTTAACTCCACAAGTGAATCAAACAAAATATTTTCAGACACATTTTCTCAAATTTTTAACGTTAAAAATAAAAATAACTCAACATACCAACCACTGTATCTGAACAGTAGGCAGGTCTCAACAGGTAAGTGATTGACTGTACTATAGCTTGCTGAAATGAACAAAATAAATTTTAATCGAATTTGTGTCTTTATCTAGAGCCTGTCACATGTAATATGTAAAATGGTATGGAAGATTGCAGCTGACTGTCTAACTTGAGGTGTGCAGTTATGTATCTCACATGTCATTCCTCATTTTAGAGAAGCAGCTGCTATGTATTCTCCAAGTGATGATTCCGCTGCTGTTCACATCGGAGCTCCTCTCCCTGAGGCAGTGTGGCGCACTAACCATGGATACGATCCTACAATCAGAGCCAAGTACGAATGGAGTCAGTCGCCATCTTCCTGGTCTGTGGTCAGGTATATGTTACTACACGATGCCTTCCAGTACTACAATTCTACAGGAACTAAGATTGGTAAGGAATGGTCAGCTTAGGATGTTTCACTATTCCAGTGCAGACTGATGTTCTCTTTGTGTCACCTATACCACAAAAGTATCTTTATTAATATATTTCTGCCTCAATTGTTGGCTCATATCCCATAATATCCAACATTTGGTTTTGGCGTGTGATATATATATATTTATTGTATTTTAACCCTTTGCGTACGATCGTCACGAATTCGTGACCGCCGTAACTTAACGCGAGCGTACGATGGTCACGAATCTGTGACACACCGGGTACGTCAAGAAAATACGGCTGTCACGAATTCGTGACAAGCTCCTTCCCGCTCTGTTATTACAGTTACAGAGCGCGTAGCGCGCTAAAACTTTCAGTAGCTTACATAGTATACATTTTGCAATATCTATTCTACAAATTAAGTCTTATAAAATAAGTATAACTTATATCAAGGGCACCAACTAAATTTAAAAAAATTTTTTTCTACCCTTTGTGTCTAGCTATTTTCAAATAGAACATCTACTAAGAATTAAAGGCCTAAAGTAGCTAGAAATAAGCAAACTAAAACTAGAACTTACACTTGGGTGTGATTCCTCCTTTCATAAATATAAGTTAAAAAAATAGCTAACAAACTATGGCCTCCTCGATAATTCCAACTAAGTTTGTATTCAAAACAACTCAATAAACTATAAACTAACGAATTACCATAGCTACAACGCTAGAGGCAGATTATTTGAGGCCTAACACAAAAGAAACACTCGCCCGTTTTCTTTTTCCACGTGTCGAACTCTACTTGGTAAAACGCCGTCTCAGGCAACTAATTGGTTTTACGGCGTGCGCGTATTTAATTACATAATTGCTCGCCCGCGTTCGTCCGCAAAGGGTTAATTGAGTATTTCTCCTCATGTGAGCATTCAATATTTTCCCGTATTGAACACTGCATATTGATTGCTTCATGTGCGCAGTTCTAGACAGCTGTATTTTTATATGTACGGTGGAGTCCATGTTGTTGTTGTTGTTGTTGTTGTTTAGGATTGCTGCAGGCTCTGAATATGACATCTATGGTGGGAGATAAAGGGTCGAAGCATCCTCATACATGTCTGGACAACACAGATGGCTCCAATGTACTCAGCGTCACCTACCAACCAGAGAAACTAACTCTGGTAGGAGACATTAGTTACAATAACATGTGACTTCTTGCTTTACTGGTCAAGCCTAAAGTCACTCTGAATTGCTTTCTGTCTTAATGTAATAAGTTAGCTGCAAGTAATTGGAGCATAAACCGTTTTTGCCGCCGATTCATGACAACCAGTTGGTAACATGACAACCAGTTGGTAACATGACAACCAGTTGGTAACATGACAACCAGTTGGTAACATGACAACCAGTTGGTAACATGACAACCAGTTGGTAACATGACTAGCATTGCTGCAGGCAGCCATACCTTTCAATAGATTGTAAGTATAAATAATACCGTTACTCTCACTCCCCCCAGGAATCAAAGCAATGTACGGACAAGAATGGAAACGTTTGATTCATAATCAATTTTTTTTATAAAGATGGAGAGAGAATTGTCGACTAAATGCAGGTATTCTGTGGTAGTGAAAGGGGTTCAAGGTGCATATGTAGAATATGAAGCGATGTTCATTTATTTTCACTCTGTCTCTCTCTCATAGGTATTGTTTTCCTGTCTTTATAAATTGTGGCTTTCTTCTATTAAGACTAACACAAAAACCTCCACATACCAAAACAAGAGTTGAAATAGAAGGAGCCAATCAAACTCACTTTAACGCGAGGAATGATCAGTATATGCTGATAGCCTAACATTGACATGAAGTAGCCGTTTACATTCTAATTACATCCATTAAGATCTCGTTATAATATTTCCTAATAATGCCCACTCATTTCGATAGTCCCTTTTTTTATTTAAGTTGTAATTATAAGCAATGAAAATGTTGTAAGTTGAGAGCATTAAACACGACATACAATAGAAAGTTGAGATTGTATGGAACGATAGATATGAAATTGCAGAATGTTGTAAAAACAATATAGTAATAATGTGAAAATGATGTAGTAATTATAGTAATAATAATAATGTAGTTATATATTATTTGTAGTATTCTGCATGGGAGAGGAGCTCTGGTGATCTCTGGCGGCCAGCTGTGTGAGTGAATAATGAGTGTTGCTATGTGCTGAATGGGAGACTGACATAGTGAAGCCAGACATCATGCAGTGTGTAGTGTGCACACTCAAGCAATGAGAAATATCCACGAAGTGTATTAGTAGCCCACGAATGACTTGTTTGCCCACAAAAGCAGGTAGCCTCTAAACAGTGAACTCTCACAGGTTAGCCTCTTAACAGTGAACTCTCACAAGGCTAACCTCTGAACAGTGAACGCTCACAGGTTAGCCTCTAAACAGTGAACTCTCACAAGGCTAGCCTCTAAACAGTCGACCCTCACATGGCTTGCCTCTAAACAATGGACTCTCACAGGTTAGCCTCTAAACAGTGAACTCTCACAAGGCTAGCCTCTAAACAGTGAACTCTCACAAGGCTAGCCTCTTAACAGTGAACTCTCACATGGCTAGCCTCTAAACAGTGAACTCTCACATGGCTAGCCCTAAACAGTGAACTCTCACATGGCTAGCCTCTAAACAGTGAACTCTCACATGGCTAGCCTCTAAACAGTGAACTCTCACATGGCTAGCCCTAAACAGTGAACTCTCACATGGCTAGCCTCTAAACAGTGAACTCTCACAAGGCTAGCCTCTTAACAGTGAACTCTCACATGGCTAGCCTCTAAACAGTGAACTCTCACATGGCTAGCCCTAAACAGTGAACTCTCATATGGCTAGCCTCTAAACAGTGAACTCTCACATGGCTAGCCTCTAAACAGTGAACTCTCACATGGCTAGCCCTAAACAGTGAACTCTCACATGGCTAGCCTCTAAACAGTGAACTCTCACAAGGCTAGCCTCTTAACAGTGAACTCTCACATGGCTAGCCTCTAAACAGTGAACTCTCACATGGCTAGCCCTAAACAGTGAACTCTCACATGGCTAGCCTCTAAACAGTGAACTCTCACATGGCTAGCCTCTAAACAGTGGACTCTCACATGGCTAGCCTCTAAACAGTGGACTCTCATGCACCTAGTATACAATGCCACATTGAGCTGCATGTAGATCCCGGAGTGCTAGCTCACACACAGTTCATGCTGCCTATCTATGTGGCATGGTCCCTCTCACATCATTACTAGTAGAGGCTATGAACTGGCAAGATTGCCCTTAGCTGAGTGTGTCCTGCTTACCTCCATGACTTGCTTGATTGCATCATCGATCGTAAAGTATTGCATCAAACACAGTTGTGGATCAATCTAGTCACTCCTTCCCCTCTGGTGGTGACTAGTCCACAGTTAGATGCAACTCTCTCTGGACTTTCCTTTAAAATGATTGCCAATCTTCTCACCAGGATATGTGGTCATTACTACACTGAGAAATAAAGTCTCACAATTTTTCATCGTGAATGCCCCTAACTTTGGTTATTTTGGGTTCATTTGACAATATGGTTCACACAGAAATTTATTTTAAGTACTCTGCTCAAAGATCAATGACTATTTTTCAATATTTTGCATTTAGAATTTTTGCTAGTCATTTTTTTTTCCCGGATAGCTAGTTTCTGTAAGATAGCTATTTGGTGGGAGGGCTGGTATTTATTATATAGATGTAGTCATGCAGGAGTGGGTGTAGTCAGGTTGAGTGGGTGTAGTCAGGTAGAGGGGATGTAGTCAGGTAGAGGGGATGTAGTCAGGTAGAGTTGATATAGCCAGGTTGAATGGGTGTAGTTAGGTAGAGTGGGTGTGGTCAGGTTGAGTGGGTGTGGTCAGGTTGAGTGGGTGTAGTCAGGTAGAGGGGATGTAGTCAGGTAGAGTGGATGTAGCCAGGTTGAATGGGTGTAGTCAGGTAGAGTGGGTGTAGTCAGGTTGAGTGGGTGTGGTCAGGTGGGTGGGTGTGGTCCAGTGGAGTGGGTGTGGTCAGGTTGAGTGGGTGTATGCTTATCCTACAAGTTCATTAGAATGCTAATGCACACAAGAGGTCAAATTTTTCCTGAGCTACTTTGTGGGAGTGCCCATAATGTCTGTGTTATTTATCAGGTGTTCCAGCTATATCAAGCTGGATTTCATCAACTGGTTTACTCCAAGTGGATTTGAACAGCCAGTCTGAGAAACTAATTATAAACATTGGTTTATTGCAGCTTTTATCACCTCATTTTATTTATGTATTTATAGAACTAATATTGTGATATAATGCAAATGATTGTTTCTTTCAATATCACATTATTCTCCAGCAATAGGAAAGTGTTCACATATCAGACAGTCTGTCTGCTCAGCTCACCAGAGCAGGTGTGTTCACATATCAGACAGTCTGTCTGCTCAGCTCACCAGAGCAGGTGTGTTCACATATCAGACAGTCTGTCTGCTCAGCTCACCAGAGCAGGTGTGTTCACATATCAGACAGTCTGTCTGCTCAGCTCACCAGAGCAGGTGTGTCTGCGTTATAGCTATGCACTGAATATATCAGAGTGGGTGTGGCTATATATGTCAGTTATACACCTGAATATATCAGAGTGGGTGTGGCTATATATGTCAGTTATACACCTGAATATATCAGAGTGGGTGTGGCTATATATGCAGGGTTTCATCCAGGGGGGGTTTTGACCCCCCCCCCCCCCCAGTCAAAATGCCAGGGGGGATATCCCCCCACTTTTTTACCTACCTATTATGGTTAATTGCCTACAAAAAAGTCATATTATATTGGAAAAACAATCAGAGTTCAGTATTTTTGCATCACAACAAAATTCGTCTGGGCTTTATCGATTTCCACAGTGACAGTACAGCATCAAAATCAACCTCGTCAAATTGTGGGCCTTCTATGGCTATCATCATTAGCTTCGACAGTGAAGAAGGTTGAAGTCTATTATGAAGTCGATTCTTGATTTGTTTCATGTCACTAAATGACCGTTCCACTGTTGCTGTCGACATGGGCAAAACCATAGCTATAGAGAGCAAGGTCTTGATATTGGGAAACGTCACATATTTTGCCTCACTTTTGAAGAACTGTAATGCTAGTTTTTGAAGTGAAAATCCCTTCATTTCTTCAAACAAAAGGGATTTAAATCCTTTCCATTCCAACCTTGTCTCATGTATGCTGACATCAGCTGGAGCTGAAAATGTCTCTCTATCATATTCAACTGTGGTAGGCTTTCCATAAAAATCCAGAAGCTTTTCCAATTCTGTATTTTTTTTTGTTGCTTTTTTTTTATTATTGGGGTTGCTAATGGGGTTAATTGATAGCTGTACTTTCAAGGGCAAAAAAAAGTTAAAAGTTTACTCAGAGTATTTCTGCTTAGTTGTGAGATTAGGGAATCTATTATTTTAGATAGCAAAAAGTATTACTTAAAATTATTACCTAGTCCACTTTAATTTTGACCCCCCCCCCAGACAAAAATTTCTGGATGAAACCCTGATATGTGTCAGTTATACACCTGAATATATCAGAGTGGGTGTGGCTATATATGTCAGTTATACACCTGAATATATCAGAGTGGGTGTGGCTATGTATGTCAGTTATACACCTCAATATATCAGAGTGGGTGTGGCTATATATGTCAGTTATACACCTGAATATATCAGAGTGGGTGTGGCTATATATGTCAGTTGTACATCTGAATATATCAGAGTGGGTGTGGCTATATATGTCTGTTATACATCTGAATATATCAGAGTGGGTGTGGCTATATATGTCAGTTATACACCTGTATATATCAGAGTGGGTGTGGCTATATATGTCAGTTATACATCTGAATATATCAGAGTGGGTGTGGCTATATATGTCAGTTATATACACCTGTATATATCAGAGTGGGTGTGGCTATATTATGTCAGTTATACATCTGAATATATTAGAGTGGGTGTGGCTATATATGTCAGTTATACATCTGAATATATCAGAGTGGGTGTGGCTATGTATGTCAGTTATACACCTGTATATATCAGAGTGGGTGTGGCTATGTATGTCAGTTATACACCTGTATATATCAGAGTGGGTGTGGCTATATATGACAGTTATACACCTGAATAGGTTCACTTGAATGATACTAAGAATTATTAATGTACGAGTGGTAACATGTCAATCCAGTGTTCACGTTATGGAGGGACCTCTTCAGGAGTCTGTGGAAGCATTCGACTAACCCGTTCATGATGGGGTGATACACTGCAGTACATATATGTGTGTAGTACCAAGCAGTTGTGTGAGGGCTTTCCACAAGTGTGACTCAAGGTTCTTCCAAAGAAGGAATAATAATATTCTAGTGGCTTCCTTTTTAGAATGAATGATTCCTGAGATCTGCACTAGACAACAGACGTATTGAGCAGAAGTATATCAGTCTGTGTGTGTGTGTGTTAGGAAGTACTACTTCTGAAGGTTGACTTAGTATATTCATGACCCATGCAATACTTAGCCTTGGTCCAGTGGTGATGTTGAGTTCAATTAGCTCCAGTTACAGACTCTTGACTGACACAATCCCTCCTCCAGATTGTCTGAGAAGACCTCACACAGTGTAGCATGCAAACACACAAACTTACACATCACATTGACCACGGAGGTTTGGCAGGCACAAGGTCTAGTCATTTTATGACTATGTGAGGGCTATACAATACTCATGCTCTCATTTATTGGTTCATTCATTCATTCACTCTATTCAACACTTCATTAATACATTCATTCATTCATTCATTCACTCTATTCAACACTTCATTAATTCATTCATTCATTCATTCACTCTATTCAACACTTCATTAATACATTCATTCATTCACTCTATTCAACACTTCATTAATACATTCATGCATTCATTCACTCCATTCAACACTTCATTTATATGGAATTTAATGGTTACGACATTAAATGGAGTTAATAGAAGAGGTTGGAGGCACGGCTAGCGGGTAGGAGGAGCGGCAGGAAAGGCAGCTCAGGGAAGGTAAGGGACTCCTAGTTAAAAGCACGAAAACAGGTAAGGGACGCGCAATTCTAAATAGCGCTTGCAACAAGAACACGTGGAATACGCTAACGAGGAAGCGGTGAGCGCAACTTAACGTGGCAAAGAGTGTTCCAGATGGCAACACCTACTACCGTTGAAGATCCCACAGACCCTGCGTTTACCGAGGCTCAGAGGGCGTGCATTGACAACTTCATGACGACGAAGCTAGCTGAGGCGGCCGGGCCGGCCCCCTCATCATCCTCCTCACCCACCATAGCATCAACCACTTCGCCAGCTGCGGGCAGCATTATGCCGAGTGAGTGGTTAGGGGGTTATTGTGTATAGCTTTAGCCAGGTACCTGTAGGGCGGGCGATGATGGCTGTGGTGGGTCAGCTGGGATTACTGGAGTGTGGGAGAAATTGCTGGCAGCAAAAGACTATAGATAAGATATGCATATAGATAAGACCTGTAGTGGATAGGCCTATAAAAAAAAAATAAATAAATAAATAAATAAATAAATAAGTAAATAAATAAATAACAATATAATTAGTACAAAGCAGTTCTACATGACGAGAGGGCTTACCAGGAGAAATAGATAGCTGGTGGTTTCTTGCCATCTGCACCAGGCACAATAGCATTTTCACATCATGAATTGCCAGTTGGTGCTGGGGCTAGGGCTATAGATATTGCTATATAGTGGTGGTTGGGTGTGATAGTGCTGGTGCACCATAATGCGGCTGGTGGTTAGGCTACACTGCCGTCATTCTTGCTATGTTGTCGTTGGTTGCTATATCGCTATTGCTATTGCCAATGCTATTTCGCTACTATTGCTGTTGCCATTGCTATATCGCTATTGCTATTGCCGAGGCTATATCACTATTGCTATTACCGATGCTATATTGCGATTGCTATTGCTGATGCTATATAACTATTGCCGATGCTATATCGCTGTTGCTGTAGCCGATGCCATGTCGCTATTGCTGTGGCTGATGCTATTTCACTGTTGCTGTTGCCGATGCGTCATTGACGTTGCCGGTGCTATACCGCTGTTGCTGTTGCCGTATTGCTCGCTGTTGCCGTGTCGTTCGCTGTTGCTGTATCGCTGGCGCCATTGCTGGTTCGCTTGCTGGTGCTGTATCGCTGTTAGTGCTAGGTCGGGGCTGTTATTGCTAGGGCATCATTGGGCTATTGTGCATTGTTTGCTCACCATCCCCCCACCCCCTTTTTTTTTTGCGATGCAGGTCTTGGAAGAATGCCTCCCTCATCGTTATTGGCAAGCCTACCAAGCATTCCGACAGCTGCATCATCAGCGGCGGCATTGTTGGCTCCGTGCGGTTCGGTTCCAATGACTAGTTCCTTGGCGGGGAGTTCTCCAGGCCTGGCAGACTTATCGGCGTTACCGGAGTTTTCGGCTCTGCCTCCACACAATGCTGCGCACATGCTGCCGCCAAAGCTAGTCAAGCGAATTCAGGACCTTGAGTATATTGACATGTCCGAGTTGGTCCAGGATGCATGGCAGTTCCATGAGGAGGAGCCTGGCTCCTGTTGCCATGCCAAACGCCGACGCCGGGGTCCAGTGTCCGATATCCTGGTCTGGGTTGACTGCTACTCTTCACTGGTAGCAGTCTTATCAGCACACCACCCGGAAAAAACACCTCAGTTTATGGCGTACCTGAAGACCATTGTATATGCCTCCAAGTCATTTTCTGGAGACGGGTGGGTAACTTACGATGCATGCTACCGCCGGAAAGCGGCGACGACAAGGTCCCTTGACTGGAGCAGACTAGACTTCACCCTATATAACCAAATATTTGCTGGCAGAGCTAAGGCCCTCCCACGCTGCCGTTACTGTAATAGTGAGTTGCACAAGTCGGCAGAGTGTCCAATTGCCCCCGATGGGCCAGAGAGAGTATCGATTGCTTCACGGCCAGAGGCACCTAGGGCCCTCAGCTACGTGTGCCAGCTTTTTAACAGTAAAGGGGGAAATAGGTGCCACTTTCAGCCGTGCAAGTTCCGCCACTCGTGTGCAGAATGTGGAGGAAGCCACCCCGCATCACTATGCAGGAGTCAATCCACCAAGCGGTACTTGAGGAGGGAATCCCCCCAGAGGTCTCGGAAGTGAAGTTACTGTCATAGATGAACGATTTTGAACTATCATACACTACTATGCACTGTCACCTTCCGCCTTCGTGGCGTGATCACCCCTTGGGGTTCAACTGTACCATATCGCTGTCTGGTATTGTATTCATGCAGTTATTATATTACCTGACATTGTTTAAAAAAAAAAAAAAAAAAAAAAAGAAGAGGGGGGGGGGGCATTATTGAGGGAAACGTAGCTATGGATAAGTGTAGCCCGTAGTACACAGTATAGTGGTTTTGGGGAGGTAGGTATTTAGTGACTGAACCCTTGCTAATTTGCAGATGGAGCCTACCGGTATACAGCGGACTTGCGGGCCATGGGAGGGAGAGCGCTGAAGGGAGGTCATCAAGATCGCCGGCTATCCCAAACATCGACTCCATTGCTGGTAGCGGCATGGAAAGCTAAGCTTTCCCGTCATCCCGACCAGGATTATGCCCAGTACATTGTGCAGGGACTGGAGGAGGGCTTCCACATTGGCGTTGGGCGGGATCAGGAGTTTAAGAGTGCGAAACAAAATATGCAGTCTGCGCTCCAGAACCCTGACATAATGGAGGAGTACTTGGGCAAAGAGGTGGTACTGGGTAACATCCTGGGCCCTTTCAGCAGAGACCTGGCACCTCTTGTGCACATAAATCGCTTTGGGGCGATCCCCAAGAAAAATCAACCTGGCAAATGGCGGCTGATCACCGATTTGTCTCATCCAGCAGGGGCCAGTATAAACGATGGTATCGACCCAGCTGTGTGCTCACTTATCTACATTACGGTGGACCAGGTGGCTGCAAAAGCAATGTCATTCGGGACGGGGGCATTAATTGCCAAGATTGACATAAAGTCTGCATACAGACTGGTACCCGTCCACCCGGATGACAGACCCTGGCTAGGAATGCAGTGGATGGACAGAATCTACGTTGACACCAAACTCCCATTTGGGCTGAGATCAGCACCAAAGATTTTCAATGCCCTGGCTGATGGTCTGGAATGGTGCGTTGCGGCAGCAGGAGTCCCTGACATTTTTCACTATCTGGACGATTTTGCGGTAGTAGGTCCACCGGGGTCAGATCTCTGCCTCCAGTATTTGAGCACTTTGAAAAGAGTGTGTCAAGATCTCGGCGTTCCACTGGCCCCAGAGAAAGAAGAAGGGCCCAGTACCAAGCTGACCCTGCTGGGTATTGAGATCGATACTGTGAAAGGGGAGCTGCGCCTACCAGAAGACATGCTACACAGACTGTTGGGCATGCTGGGCGATTGGCATGCCAAAAAGGGCTGCACTAGGCGGGAACTGGAGTCGCTGATTGGCAGTCTACACCATGCAACCAAAGTAATTAGACCCGGCAGGTCATTTCTCAGGAGGATAATAGCACTGCTGAGCATGTGCAAGCGGCGACATCATCACGTCCGCCTCAATGCCGAGTTTAGGGCAGATCTAGCTTGGTGGCTAACATTTGCGTCGCACTGGAATGGCACCTCTCTACTTATTCATCGCCACAGTCCTACCACAACATTTTGCTCAGACGCATCCGGGTCATGGGGCTGCGGAGCATGGCACAACACGAATTGGTTCCAGATTCAGTGGGATGCCAATTCTCTCAATCTGCACATATCAGCCAAAGAATTGATTCCAGTCATAGTAGCTGCAGTAGTATGGGGTCCTCAGTGGAAGGGGTATCGGGTGACGGCACTGTCAGACAATTCTGCAGTGGTTGCTACGCTCAATAGCCGATATGCTAGGGACAAAATGCTAATGCAAATGCTACGCAGTCTCTTTTTTCTAGAAGCACATTTTCAGTGCGAAATTACGGCAAAGCACATTCCAGGTCGACACAATGACCTGGCCGATGACCTATCCCGAAATCATGCCTGTAATTTTTTGATCAAAAATCCTGAGGCATGTGCTAACCCCACTGATATCCCTATTTCTTTGCTGCAGTGGATTCTTCATCCAAGCTGCGAATGGACCTCACCGACTTGGATGGCCAAGTTCACTTCTTTTGTGAGAAAGGAGTAGCGGACTCCACTCACCGGACATACGGATCTGCCATTCGCAAGTTTTATTCATTCTGTTCATTGTATAACATTGCCTCCCCCTTCCCTGTATCCGAATCCATTCTATGTTATTTCACCACATTTTTAGCGGGTCAGAATTTGTGTCCCCAATCCATCAAAACATATCTCGCAGGAGTAAGACACATGCAGGTCACCCTCGGTCTCCCGGAGCCGAGGGCATTTTCCTCCCTGCCCCGGCTGAAACTAGTCCAAGCTGGGGTGGCGCGAACCCACAAGGACCGCATCACCAAGCCGCTGAGGGTAAGGCTTCCAATCACTCCCGCAATTCTAAGAGCAATGAAGGAGCAATGGCAGGCGAGGGTCGTGGACGAAGACATCTTGATGCTGTGGGCAGCTTCCGTTGTCTGTTATTTTGGTTTCTTTCGAGCTGGGGAATTGACTGTACCATCACTGGCAGCTTACCAGAAAGCCAAGCACCTAAGCTGGGGGGATGTGTCCATTGACAACCCAGCTAGGCCCTCCGCCATCCGTGTTTTCCTGCGTCAATCCAAGACGGACCAGCTGGGCAAAGGGATCGAAGTGTTTGTCGGGGAAACTGGGAATGATATATGCCCTGTGGCAGCTGCAGCCTCGTACATGGTGGCTCGGGGTTCTAAGGAAGGACCATTTTTCATGTTTAAAAATGGTCAGCCACTAACCAAAGATAGGTTCACACACGCTGTTCGGGACGTACTGCAAAAAGCCAGGCTTCCATGTCAGAGTTTTGCGGGGCATAGCTTCAGGATCGGGGCAGCGACGGCTGCTGCCAGAGCGGGGATGGAGGATTCCACTATTCGCATGCTGGGAAGATGGTCAAGCTCAGCATTCCTGGCATATGTTCGCACTCCTCGAGAACACCTAGCCCACCTGTCAAAAAAACGTATGTAACTGACTACATTGCATACTGTACTGATTATTGCTGGCAACATGGTTGCCCAAGTACTGGCACGAGTATTGTTAAGTAAAGTTATGATAATGGGATGGCAATGAGGGTGATTTGTGAGGGGTAGGTAATATAGTTTTGGGGGGAGGATACTCCTCCCTGGGTGGTCGGCTCAGTGCAATGAGCCAAGCCCTACCCCCAAAACAGATAGAAAAGAGGGAGGGGCAGTTGCTTAACTAAACATGAGGTTGGTTCATTAGGATTAACACTACTTAGCACTAATTAGCACCAATTAGCACCTACTAGCTCGGGCCTATACCTCCAAAACTCAATTAATAGAATAATGAGCCTAAGGGAAGGTTTGCTTGTTTTTCAGGTACCTCTGTGATTAAATGGAATTTAATGGTTACGACATTAAATGGAGTTAATAGAAGAGGTTGGAGGCACGGCTAGCGGGTAGGAGGAGCGGCAGGAAAGGCAGCTCAGGGAAGGTAAGGGACTCCTAGTTAAAAGCACGAAAACAGGTAAGGGACGCGCAATTCTAAATAGCGCTTGCAACAAGAACACGTGGAATACGCTAACGAGGAAGCGGTGAGCGCAACTTAACGTGGCAAAGAGTGTTCCCCAGCCCAATCCCATCTCACACTATCTGGGTTACATAGTATTCCTGCATCCTTATCATATTCCACCTCATTGGTGTGACGTAGGCCTGGGTGGTCGGCTCAGTGCAATGAGCCAAGCCCTACCCCCAAAACAGATAGAAAAGAGGGAGGGGCAGTTGCTTAACTAAACATGAGGTTGGTTCATTAGGATTAACACTACTTAGCACTAATTAGCACCAATTAGCACCTACTAGCTCGGGCCTATACCTCCAAAACTCAATTAATAGAATAATGAGCCTAAGGGAAGGTTTGCTTGTTTTTCAGGTACCTCTGTGATTAAACATTCATTCATTCATTCACTCCATTCAACACTTCATTAATACATTCATTCATTCATTCACTCTATTCAACACTTCATTAATTCATTCATTCATTCACTCCATTCAACACTTCATTTATACATTCATTCATTCATTCACTCCATTCAACACTTCATTAATACATTCATGCATTCATTCACTCTATTCAACACTTCATTAATACATTCATTCATTCACTCACTCTATTCAACACTTCGTTAATACATTCATTCATTCATTCACTCACTCTATTCAACACTTCGTTAATACATTCATTCATTCATTCGTTCACTCACTCTATCAATACTCATTTTTATTTATGCTTTTGTGTATTTCTGTACTTTTGTTTCTTTCTTGCTCCTTGCTCCAATACTTTATTCTGTCTATCTTGTCCTCTCCTTTCACTCCAACCTCTTTTTGTAACTTCTTTCTTATTATTTTATTCTGAATCATTTAGCTATCACTATACTATACTATTGTGACAGACTAACACTCAATAAAGTGCATGTTTGTAGAATGTGTTATATAACATACATGAAACGCGTGCTAGTATCTGTAGATGTTGGTAGAATAGACATATCACACAATATAAAGTAATGTTTCACCACGGTACAAGGAATGACTTGTATAATCCATTGAATAGAGATGAAATCATTTTAGTGCTATAATTGCCACATATTTAGTCTGCACTGAACAACTAAGTAAATTCATAGTCTCTAATTATCATATGCAGTTAATTTCATTACATGCTCACTCACTCTAAGAATGCACAGAATTACACTTGTAAATACACACTCAGCTAAAATGAACCCACACAAGCTCTCAATATCTCATCACTACTCAACCATGCCAGGTATCTCTCTAATCTCTAATCTCTCACTATGAATATCATTAACTAGTTTTATTACTTTCTCGTTCATTTGGTTGTTAGCTTTATTAAATTATTTATTGTATAATCTTTTGCTAGCACTTTATTTTTTTGCATTGTTTGTTTATTGCCTTACTATATAGTTGGTATTTGTTTTGATAAAATATAATAGTTTTAAATATAGCTAATAGTTTTTTTTTATAATATATATAATTATATTAATTAGAGTGGGTGTGTTTGTTAGTTCTACATCTGAATGTATAAGAGTGGGTGTGTTAGCTATATGCCTGCTTGATTACTAATACAATGAGGAATGCAATTTGGCATAGCTATATTTAGCACAGGCATAGCTATATTTAGCACAGGCAAGTCTTATCTAGTATTATATGTCCACTTTTATCTGTTAGTGGTCACTATAAACTTTCTTGTGCAGAATGTTGACTAACTCAATGATCTAAAGTAAATAAGAGAAGTACAGAGCCTTTGCTTAAAGGACGACTCTGAACTGAGTAAGGACTCAAAAATGCAGTTTTTCTGTAGCTTGCCAAGAAGTGAACATGGCTGAAAAGTTAGCTTAAGGTTAGTTATTTGTGTTGTACATAAAACTAGAATAATTATCTGAGTATCTTTATAAGAACATTTTTTTTACTAAAAGACACATATAGCTAAAAAACAACAACAAACCCCCCCCC
>WLWD01003885.1_pt1 | contig 53753 bp, 33 predicted proteins | sample 6712731 | NCBI WGS metagenome assembly WLWD01 (sample SAMN12718690, study PRJNA576275) | sponge metagenome | isolation source: marine sponge | host: Mycale hentscheli | place: New Zealand: South Island, Marlborough, Capsize Point | collected 2014-11-01
CCTATCTATTCTCACTCTCACTCAGGCTCGCTGCCTGTCTATTCTCACTCTCACTCAGGCTCGCTGCCTATCTATTCTCACTCTCACTCAGGCTCGCTGCCTGTCTGTTCTCACACTATCAGGCTCGCTGCCTGTCTATCCTCACTCTCACTCAGGCTCGCTGCCTATCTATTCTCATTCTCACTCAGGCTCGCTGTCTGTCTATCCTCACACTGTCAGGCTCACTTTCTATCTATTCTCACACTCATGTTACTGTCTATCTGTTTTCACACCCAATGCTGTTAGAGCATTCTTGCTCTTTAGCTCACCAATGTATTCTTGAGCACTCTCGGGCTCACTGCCTATCAATTCTCATTCTAGCCACCTATCTAGTCCCACACCCAGGTATCTAGTTTCAAACTATCATCGCCACCTATCTCGCACTCAGTGTGCTGCCTTGCCACAGCCAGAATCACCACCAATGTATTGTCATGCTTGAGTAGTATTTGTTCTTATTCTTACCCATCCTCACACTCAGACTTGCTGCCAACTAGTGGCACATTGTCATACTCTATCTGTGCACTCTCAGACTCACTGCCATCCGATCTTGCACTATCAGACTTGCCTACTTAATCTTGCACTCAGCCCCAGGGCCTATTTATTTTTGCATGCACTATCAGGCTTGCTGCCTATGTTTTCTCAAACTTGCTGCCTAGGTATTCTCAGACTCACTTTCTATGTATTCTCAGGTTCACTGCCTATGTATTCTTAGGCTCACTGCCTAGGTATTCTCAGGCTTGCTGCCTAGGTATTCTCAGGCTCACTGCCTATGTATTCTCAGGCTCACTGCCTATGTATTCTCAGGCTCACTGCCTAGGTATTCTCAGGCTCACTGCCTATGTAGTCTCAGGCTCACTGCCTATGTATTCTCAGGCTCACTGCCTATGTATTCTTAGGCTCACTGCCTAGGTATTCTCAGGCTTGCTGTCTATCGAGTCTCAGGCTCACTGCCTATGTATTCTCAGGCTCACTGCCTATGTATTCTCAGGCTGGCTGTCTATCTAGTCTCAGGCTCACTGCCTATTTATTCTTAGGCTCACTGCCTAGGTATTCTCAGGCTCACTGCCTATGTATTCTCACCTCCTGATTGGTGCTTTCACACTCGGTTGCTTAAGGTTGTTATATGATATCCGTAATTTGTATTCTTCTTCCCCAATATGTCGGAAATTGAGGAGATCATAATGTTGCTGGACTGTAGCCTCAGTGCCATTAAACAAATTCATCAGACCACGATTAACTTCCGTTAGTGGCAGGAGTGAAACTTTACACAATGCTTTTATTTGTTTGGACATTATTTTCATGTTTTTGATCCATAGGTTAGGATGAGAATGTGGATGGTGTTCTGTTGTCTTCATGCATTGGGAAAACAATTCCGCTTTGAAGTTATTAAGAGTTCTAGTACGGTAAGTTAAGTATGTTCCCATTCTTTTCATGTAATCTTCTGATGGTTTCACCACAGCATTTTTACATTCCTTATTAATTAACATTTCGTGTCCTTCATCTATTGCAACTGAATGCCACTCCCTACCTGTTATGTTTAAAACAAATGCACCCTGTGAAAACATTAGCAAAATAGAATTTGGCAAATTCAATATATCAGCACTATGGTTTGAAATAAGCTTTTGGTACGTCTGATGATCAAAGGCAGTGAATAATGGAACCATTTCTTTCAAACTTGCTGTCCGTAAATGCCAGTCACCACTACGTATAGCAAGGGAGAGACTCACATAGGCCATAGCATCTCTAAACACAAATTGAAACCATAACTTCCATACGTCATCTACACTAGACATTTTGTGGATAAACTCATCAAACTTTTTGCTAAATTGTGGTATACTATGGGATATATCAGCAATTGCTTTACTGAGTGAGAAAAAAACTCATTTCTTGTCTCTGCCGCAATGCCTAGTAGAGACTGTACAACATCGTCCAGCAATGTTGTGTTTACTTTATAGCACCCTGACTCTATAAACTTGATCAACATAGTTCTATACAGAGCCTCCCAAGCTTCAATGATAAATAAGTGAGTCCTTTTAAACTGGGTGCATTGTTTGATTGAAGCTGTTGGGTAACCACATGCTTCTGCCATTGACTTTAACCCAGCATCAAAATATGGTTTCATTAGTGCCTTCTGATAATTCTTGAGTGCATGCCAGTCTCCTGGATAAGGTTCAACCCACTTTAATTCACCATCGTACTCTATATGTGGACGGCCTAGTCTGATTCCAAGCTTTCAAATAAACATTGAGCTCCTTGACTACAAAACATCACTCTCGTTATGGTACTGATAAAGCAAGCTACGCTACAACTATTCTTTTTATGGTGTGTGTAATGTACTTATTTAAGCAAGCTACGCTACAACTATTCTTTTTATGGTGTGTGTAATGTACTTATTTAAGCAAGCTACGTTACAACTATTCTTTTTATGGTGTACCGTAATGTACTTATTTAGATAACTTATAGTACTAAAGGCCTATTAATGGTTCACTGTTTGTGTACAGCTCACGGTAGTGGTTAGAAGCCTGGTTACACCAGAACGATATCGCATTAGCTGTTTACCGCTTATTGCTGATAGTCAGCAGTGTTCAATGAATTTATTAATAGAACACATAGAGTGTCAGACAAATTATTAGTTTTTGCATATTTACCCCATTCTTTTTCGCTTTTTAAAGAATAAACGAAGAAAACAAAAGTAGGTGTGGTTTTCTTGCGTTTCCATGACATCCGAACCTCCCTGCGCAAACTCCTGGCTACAGGCCTGAACATGCTAGAGAGTTCCAATCATTAAAGACTTGAAGGTTGTCTGGAGTTTTGGGGTTTGGTTCCGACGCCCCTGATGTAGGGCCACACGCCCTTTGAGTCACCACCGTCAAGTGAGCCACATGCTCACATCACAATACACATGCTGACAATGTTTCGTATACTATGTAGGCCCTTTTTTTTTTTTTTTTTTTTTTTTTTTTTTTTTTTTTTTTTTTTTTTTTTTTTTTTTTTTCCCTATCCCAGTACACCACCTACCGCTAGTGAAAAGTATTGGCCAACAGTAAGTATATCTAAAAGAGTAAAACTACCATCATCTAAATCCGTGGCTCCACCATGGCCAGCCAGGCAATGGGCTCTTTCTCCATGATCAAAATCTTAAAATCTTTCGTTCCGCAACTTTTCTCTTGCAACTTTTCTCTTCCCCGCTAGTATATTCTAATTATTCACCTCCCACACGTGGGGAGCCCTGTGCCATGATCCCGCCAGACACTCCCCTCTACCCTAATCAACTGTGCTGGTACTCCGCCTGGTATTAACCCCCGCCTAGTCTGCTACTAAGCTGTCATTACAGAAAGAGAGCGACCATTGCAGTTCAAGCTCTGAGCTTGTTAAAGGGCTTGTTTATTTATGGGTGTTTTTACCACATGGGTGGTTCATTATTTAAGCTTGGCATTATCAACTGGATACATGGTTTCAAAATGGCTGACAAAGTGAGTTTTCTCCACCAATAGGCACCCTATATTTTACTATTTGGGGGGTTTGGCGGGTATGGTGGGCACAGCCTTTTGGTGTGTTGATCCGCTAGGAATTATCCGGGCCCGGGCCCAGCCCGATGTTGGGTGTGTGTGTGTGTGTGTGTGCACGTGCACGTGTGTGTGTGCGCGTGCACGTGTGTGTATGTGTGTGAAATTTGTCGCTAAAGTTATGACATGACCCCCACTTAGAACTTTGAAGGCCCTCGTTCTGCCGTTGAACTAAACCCCAACATTATTATTGTGTGCCATTCACTGAGATGGTAGGATTTGAACCTACAGCTGCTGAGCTAAATCACATGTTTACCTTTCCACCACACATGGAAATGGTGACATTATGACTATGAAACAGACTATTAGACGAAAACTTGGACAAACCATTACGAATTGTTATAATTTTTTTTTTTAGTCAGAAAAAATTTACGGGGGAGGGGGAGGAAATCCCAGTACCTTGAATATGAAATAATGAGTTTCCCTGGATGCTCTAGTATATACATTGCTTGTATGTGTATTTGTGTGTGTATGTCTGTGTTGAAGAGGTAGACATGTGTACGAGTGTTTGTGTGGTTCTCATCTGAAATTACATGGGTAAGATCAACCATGATGCAGTGTGGTTATGTGACTATCATGTGATCATGGCTGTCTTTGTGCTCACGATTCCAATATGTTTACCAATCATGGGCTATTCTTGGTGAGGGACTATTGCCTCTAAAGTTATCTCTTTTTGTTTGTTCACTGTGGTGCTGTGGGTTAAAGTTTTAAGTCATTATTAACTTGCAGGTTTACTTGATTTCAATTGTGAAGTTGTGTATAAATATGCAGTTAATTTTTTCGTTAGTATTTTTGTACTTGAACAGGGAAAAAAAGTACACTAAAAATTTTATAGTATTGAAATAATTTGAAAGCCAACTATTTAGAAGTTGTACATGGGGCCCAAGAATAGAGGAATAGCAGTTAATTAATGTACCATGTCTACCAAAACTGTGTATGAGTTTGACGTGTGTGTGTGTGTATGTTGCAGGAGGCAGGCATGACATGCTGCGTTTGTGTGTATGCTGCAAACAGAATGATTAATGCAAAGTGGAAATTGTGTTGGTATTATTCATAATTTCAAGAACTCATTGTATTGTGACAAGTGAATGTGTGTAAACATTGCATTATGACAGTCATTGTTGTTGTTGGCTATGATCTGCTGGTGTACTTCTCATCTTCATGTCATCAGTGTACACACCTTAGACTGAGGTGGGTACACGGATACATGGATGATTTCATCTTCAGAGATGTTAACTAAAGGAAGTTACGCTTTGTGTACTTTCTCTACATTTTGTACATTTCAGTTGATTATAAGAAGGTAAGTGGGGAGATTACTGATAATAGATTTTGGTGGTCTTTGTGTTAAGTTTCAGTTTGTTTTTTTGAGTGAGTTTGAACTTAAAAGCTGCACTACACAAGAGAGTTAAAATTGCAGCTGTAGGTTGTAGTGAGTACATTCAGCATCAGCTGTATGTGCACATGTACATGTATTATATCTACTGCTTTTTATGATAAGTATATAATTGGCGAGCGAGCGTAGCGAGCGAGACACTTACAGGGGTAAAAATGAAAAAATCGGGGATGTTTGTTTATTTATTTATATATATGGACGTACGTATGTCATTTTGTACTTTGACTCTCCGTATTTTTGTGTTCGCTCCGCATTCGACCCCGTCCCAAACTTCACTAAACAGAATCCTCCAGTTTAGCGACCATTACCCGTATCACCTTAGAAATTGAATTGTTTACGGCTTTAAATTGTTTTGCAGGTGCAGTTAAAACTCAAAATCTTATGGGAGCTCCATTTCTATTCGAGTTAGTGGCGGTGGTAAGTTAATGCGTTATTTGTCACAGTTATAAGCCCTACTCAACAGTATTTGCTTAAAAATGCATTGTCCACTAGACAAACCACGAAGGTAAGTCTTGCGTAGGTATGTTCAGTTGTGTGAAAGTATTGTGCGTTACAACTACTATTAAGAATATCACAAAGAAAATTTTAAATAACGTGACTTGATTTTGTTGCTTCTTTTTCAATTCAAACAGTTGCGGGGAGCGGTTACTATGGCATTGAATCCCCTTTACCGCATATACTTAATTTAAAAACTCGACTTTATTTTAGTAGCTTGAGTGTTAGTTGTTAAAATCAATCATTTAACAATAGTGTAGTTTAAGACTCGCTCGCCATTTGTGCTCAAGCACACCACTAGTATGAATGTTCATAATGCTGCTTGATTTGTTGTCAGTGTCTTAAAATATATCCTATATTGTGATGATTCTGCAGATGTACAAGAGGTGAGTTTAGATATGGGAAACAGTAAATATTAGTATTATTATTTCAACTTCTTTAAGTGAATCTATGGAGTAAAAGAGATTGAATAAATGGTGTAGAGCACATGGGCATGTCCTACAACTTTTTATTCCAGAAGGAGTCGTTTTGAGTCCACTTTCATTATTTGCTTTACAAGTTGCACCTTATCTATGGCCTCATGAGCAGAAGACCATGTATCGATGGAGCGTAATAGGAAGAGAAACACTTTCTAACTTCCTGGTCTTTACAATAATAGGTGACATAACTTGTATTTACATAATTATGATGCTTATGTGTTATTATACTTGAAATGATACGAAAGCATTGAATTATCAACTACCTAGTACAGTACACAATAGTGATGTTAAAAACTAAAAAAACAAAAAGTTATACTTGTTATAGATTACATTCTTGTATAAATGAGGAAAACTATTATAGTGGGTCTCTCCACATATTTTACATAACAACAATAGCTAACATAGCTTGTATTTACATAATTACAATACTTGATATGATATGGTTGTGGTGGTACGGACCACCACATGCAGAAACACATGCACAAACACCACCACATGCACAAACACCACATGCACAAACACCACATGCACAAACACACACTCTTTTACTTATGACCATTTAGCAGCATGCTAGGTGGGGTTAATACGAGGCAAACGCCCCAGTTATTGTATGGTAAAGGGTTCCCCCCCTTGCGCGCAGGCGTAAGATGGGAACCACGATGTGGGGTAAGGGTGTGCGTTAAGTAGAAAGCCAGCGTGTTGGTAGTAGCAAACCAAAGACGACTCGAATCAGCTTAGTGTAATCGGCTTAGATACCTATAGTCAGCGATGTCCGACAAGAAAGATCGGGACGGCGGTTCGGCGAGCAGTTCGGGAGGTGCTTCTGGGGACATCGGGAGCGCTGGCTCTACCAGCAGCGGTCCTTCTGGGGCAACAAATCCCCGAGATGTCCAGGACTTGGACGGCCGGGTCAAGGCGCTGATTCGGGAGATCCTCAGTGAGCAGCGAGGGGCCGATGGACCTGCTGTGCCAAGTGAAAAGTCTTCTGGAAAGTCATCCGGCGGGGCAAAAGCTGGTAGGTGCTTATGGTGCTGAAATGGTAGATTAAAACCGCTAACTTAGTAAAGTTTCATGTGCACCATGGCCCTGTGTGTTCCTTTTGATTTGGGCTAAACGGTATGGTGCTCTGGGCTCGATCTCTGTGGCAATGATGTGGAGCATGTGGCTCCCGACAGGTTTTGTGATGTGGAGCATGCCGGCTCCCGACATGTTTTTTTGTGATGTGGAGCATGTGGCCCCCGACATATTTTTGTGATGTGGAGCATGCGGCTCCCGACATGTTTTGTGATGTGGAGCATGTGGCTTCCGACATGTTTTGTGATGTGGAGCATGTGGCTCCCGACAGGTTTTTGTGATGTGGAGCATGCGGCTGACATGTTTTGTGATGTGGAGCATGTGGCTCCCGACATGTTTTTGTGATGTGGAGCATGTGGCCCCCGACATGTGATGTGGAGCATGCGGCTCCCGACATGTTTTGTGATGTGGAGCATGTGGCTCCCGACATGTTTTCGTGATGTGGAGCATGTGGCTCCCGACATGTTTTCGTGATGTGGAGCATGCGACTCCCGACATGTTTTGTGATGTCGAGCATGTGGCTCCCGACATGTTTTTGAGATGTGGAGCATGCGGCTCCCGACATGTTTTGTGATGTCGAGCATGCTGCTCCCGACATGTTTTGTGATGTGGAGCATGCGGCTCCCGACATGTTTTGTGATGTCGAGCATGCGGCTCCCGACATGTTTTGTGATGTGGAGCATGTGGCTCCCGACATGTTTTCGTGATGTGGATCATGCGGCTCCCGACATGTTTTTGTGATGTGGAGCATGCGGCTCCCGATATGTTTTTGTGATGCGGAGCATGCAGCTCCCGACATGTTTTGTGATGTCGAGCATGCGGCTCCCGACATGTTTTGTGATGTGGAGCATGTGGCTCCCGACATGTTTTTGTGATGTGGAGCATGCGGCTCCCGATATGTTTTTGTGATGCGGAGCATGCGGCTTCCGACATGTTTTTGTGATGTGGAGCATGCGGCTCCCGACATGTTTTTTGTGATGTGGAGCATGCGGCTCCCGACATGTTTTGTGATGTCGAGCATGCGGCTCCCGACATGTTCGTGTAATGTGGAGCATGTGGTGTTTATGCATGCGGCTCCCAACATGTTTTTGTGTTACGTAACAATGTGGGTGAGCATGGCAGCTCTTGTCATTGTGTGGATACTAGTGTTAATGGCTCGTTTGTGTATAGGAGCATTGTGGCTCTAGTTATGGCACGTTTTTGAGCATCGTGGCTCTAGTGATGATGCATAGCGGGTGGTTCCCGCTGTGCATGTATTGGCGCTGTGGCTCTAGTTATGTTGGTATGAGCATAGTGGCTCACAGTGGTTGCGTGTCTTCAGTGGGGTGATGTTTTCCCCTCGGCAGTGGCCAGGTTTCGTAAGTCAGGTTAGCATGTGTGCTCCTGGGTGGAGTTCAGTGGTGTGCCACTGCACTGTCGTGGTTCTGTTCTAATGGTGCCTCCCTTGCTTTGCAGGTGCAGGCTTGGGAGTGTTCGATACACGGGCTGTAGCCGCACTGTGTCTCCCGAAGTCCTCCGAGGGTCGTGGGTCGCCTGCTCCGAAGGAGCCGGTGGCGGCAATTGCTGAGAAGCCGGAGGCCACTGCAGTGACAGAGCCCAGCAAGGACAAAGCAAAGACGGCGGAGGGCACCTCGCAGGAGGTGAAGGAGGCTCAAAAGTTCTCCATGGGGGTGACTTTACCAACTGTCCCAGCCAGGCTGGTCAGACGCATTATGGCTGGTGAATTTGTAGATATGGGCGAGCTGTCTCAGGAGGCCCTTCGGGCTGAGTTCAAGCGCATGTCCGAAGGAGAGGACCAGAAGCCGTCCAAAGCCAGGTCATTTCGCCCCGTGGCCGATCGGGATGCCTGGATTAGTGGGTTCGCCCAGTATGCAGGGGTGATCTGTCGCGCCCACCCGGAGAAAGCCGTTGCCTTGTGGGGCCACTTGGCTGTTGTCATGTCGTGCCAGAGCCGCTCCACCACCGGATGGTGGAAGAGTTATGACACATCGCTGCGCCACAGCTACTCTTCCATGAAGGAGGCTGATTTTTGCTTAAATCAGTGCCTGTTTACACAGGCCATGGTGGAGGGGTCGGAAAATCTGCGAAGACCCCCTCCCATACTGGCACAGCCTGGTCCAGTCAGGGCCAAGAGGAGGAGAGTCCAGGCCTGTTTTGCCTGGAACGACGGCAGGCCCTGCGCTTCAAACCCATGCCGTTTCGCACACTGCTGTGCCAGATGTGGCGGGGATCACGCCAGGAGATTTTGCACCATGGGTGCTGAGGTGCTCAGCGGCGATGAACCCCGCCCCTCGAGTCAGAACTGATTATGACTTCTCTGTCCACTCCTATGACAATTCTTTTTTTTTTTTTCTGTTATCTGATCTCCATCATTGCTTGTGATCATATCGCCATTAGTGCCCAACATATTCTGCTATGTTAGAAGCGGGGGGGGGGGGGGGGGGGGGGGGGGGGGGGGTGGGGGGGGGGGTGTGTGTCAGGAATAGAAAATAAAATGAAATTAATAATAATCATAATAGTAATGGGTTGTGTAATAGTGGAAACACATTTTTGTGCACTTGAATTATATACATGAACCTGGGTGTCCATAGGGGTGGTGAATGGTCGGTATGGCTACATGGCTCATTTGCTAGCCATTGATGAGAAACGCCCAGTCTGTCACCGACCAGCGACTCGTGATATTCCGGACTGGGACCATATAGTGACTCCAATGAGAGCAGGGGAATGGGACAAACTGTTGTCAAATCACCCTGATAGAAGTTACCACTCCTACCTGGTGAAGGGTCTCATGGATGGTTTCCGTATTGGTTTCAGCTATGAGTCCTCAAGCTGTACTGGGGCGGGGTCAAATATGAAGTCTGCTATGGAGAGACCCAGTGTCATAGACCAGTTTATCTCCGCCGAGCTGGCGGCAAAGAGGATTTTGGGACCAGTCAAGCCAGAGGAGGCCAGTCTCATTAACATCAACCGTTTTGGGCTGGTGCCGAAAGGTCACGTACCTGGTAAATGGAGGCTGATAGTTGACCTCTCATTTCCTGCCGGAAGCAGTGTTAATGATGGGGTCAGCTCTGAGTTATGCAGCTTACAATATGTATCAGTGGATACTGCTAGCCAGAGGGTACTGGAGATCGGCAGAGGTGCTGCACTGGCCAAGTTTGATGTATCGGGGGCCTTTAGAACTGTTCCGGTGCACCCGGACGACCGCCGTCTGTTGGGCATGCAGTGGAAGGGCGAAATATATGTAGACAAGGTGTTACCTTTCGGGCTTCGCTCAGCCCCAAAGTTGTATAATGCTATTGCAGATGGTCTACTGTGGATCCTCATAAATGAAGATAGAATAGACAGTATCCATTACTTGGATGACTTCCTGTTGTTCGGGCCGCCCAACCTCGCCCAATGTGGTGCGTCGCTGCATCGGGCCCTATCCCGATGCGAGTCTTTAGGCGTGCCAGTGGCACCAACTAAGACGGAGGGCCCTACCACGGTGCTGACCTTCCTCGGTATCCAGCTGGATACGATCACTATGACCTTGAGTCTCCCAGAAGAGAAACTGAGCCGGCTGCTGGGCATGATCCGAGAGTGGGGCAAAAAATCCTCTTGCACGAAGAGGGAACTGCTGTCCATTATTGGTTGCCTGCAGCATGCCTGCTGCGTCATTAAACCAGGTCGCCCATTTCTCCGCCGTATGATCGAACTATCCAAGGGAGTGCGTGCTCTGCACCACAGGGTACGGTTGAATGCTGGATTCCGTTCCGATCTTAAGTGGTGGGGTTGTTTCCTGCCCTTGTGGAATGGGCGCTGCCCAATACACAGTGTAGTCAGTCAGGTGCCTCAGGCTGTCCTTACCTCTGATGCTTCCGGCTCTTGGGGATGTGGGGCGTTCACGTCTTCCGGGTGTTGGTTTCAGCTGAGATTTCCAGAAAGCTGGGACAATGTGCACATCACCGTTAAAGAGCTGCTACCCATTGTCCTGGCTGCAGCATTATGGGGCCACAGCTGGAGGGGTACAACGGTGTGCTGCAAATGTGACAACGCAGCAGTTGTGGCCATCGTTAATTCAGGACGGAGCAAGGTGGACAGGGTAATGCACCTCATGAGATGCCTGTCCTTCCTTCTTGCTCGGTGGAACATGTCCTTTGTGTGCGAACACATTCCAGGTGTAGACAATGGTGCTGCCGATGCTCTTTCACGAGACTCACTCTCCCTGTTCCAGGAACTAGTTCCGGAGGCGGCAAGGGACCCCACCCCCATCCACGAGGGCCTACTCCAGTGCCTGGTGGAGGGGACTCCGGACTGGACGCAGGTAGACTGGATAGCGATGTTCAGAAGTTCTACATGATGGGGCTTGCAGAATCTACCCACAAACTCTATGCGTGTGGTACGAGACGATATTTGAAGGTATGCTCTGTGGCAAAACTGGTCCCAATGCCAGCAACAGAGGATACCCTCTGTCATTTTGCTGCAACCCTCGCTACCGAAGGCCTTCGTCATCGTACCATCAAATCTTACATGGCTGGAATCCGCCACTGGCATATTTCAGATGGCTATGGTGACCCATTTGCCGCCGGTCTACATAGACTGCACTATGTCTTGAGGGGGGTGAAGCGGGCCGAAGGCATGGCGGGCATCACCAAACGAGAACGCAGACCAATAACACCGGATCTATTACAAAAGATCAAGTCGGTCTGGGACCCAAGAGCACACGACGCCGACATTGTGATGCTCTGGGCGGCCTGCTGCCTTGCCTATTTCGGTTTCATGCGGATAGGGGAGCTAACTGTGCCCAATGATGAGGCCTATGACGCATCTACCCATCTGTCCTGGGGCGATATCTCGGTGGACGACCCATCTGCTCCAACGTGCATGGAGGTGCGACTGAAGTCTTCGAAGACTGACCCTTTCCGGCTAGGCATCTCTCTGTTCATTGGTAAAGTTCCATCACTGCTGTGCCCTGTGTCCGCGATGCTGTCGTATCTCACTGTAAGAGGCAACAGCGATGGGCCACTCTTCTTTTTCCAGGACGGTAGACCCCTCACCCGACAGCGGCTTGTTTCTGCCGTGAAAGGGGCGTTGGAGGAGGCTGGGGTCAGCCCTGCCCACTATTCCGGTCACAGCTTTCGTATAGGCGCGGCTACCACTGCAGCTGCGAGAGGACTGGAGGACTCCACAGTGAGGACCTTGGGTCGATGGAAGAGTCTGGCATACCTGGAGTACATTAAAATACCACGTGAGCAGCTGGCGACTTACACTGCCAGACTATGTTAGTGATGTCAGTTTGTAAACTTATACCATGCCTGTCATGCGTCAGCTGTGCACATTATCATTGATAATCCTTGTTTGCTTTCTGATATAGTTGTGTTCTGGAGCCCCTCCCTCTCCTCCGTGGCTGTGGTGTCTGGGGCGGGTGGTCGTGCCTCCATTGGCGGGATTAAAGGGGCTTGCCCCGCCCCATTAATGGCGCCCCAGTCAGCCTTGGTTGATTGGGGGGCGGGGTTTCTGGCCGCCACCTATGCCAACCAACTCAGCCCAGTGCTGCGGACCAGAGGGAGGAAGCTTCCGTAGTGACAAAGTATGCTATTGGTAAGTGTTATTATAATGGGTAGGTTCACTGTCAGCATACTTAGATGATGACAGAGAACTGTATAGTTGATGGGGCGGGCGCCTAGGGATTAATGACCATTTAGCAGCATGCTAGGTGGGGTTAATACAAGGCAAACGCCCCAGTTATTGTATGGTAAAGGGTTCCCCCCCTTGCGCGCAGGCGTAAGATGGGAACCACGATGTGGGGTAAGGGTGTGCGTTAAGTAGAAAGCCAGCGTGTTGGTAGTAGCAAACCAAAGACGACTCGAATCAGCTTCCCGCCCACCCACACCTTTAGCAAATGGGGGGGATAATATCTGTCTGTATGTTTGTTTTGTTTCTCATTTACCCTCCGGTGGACAGTGTTATCCTGCACTGTCCTACCGTGAAAACGTGGTTGCCGGGATTAAAGGGGCTTGCCCCGCCCCATTAATGGCGCCCCAGTCAGCCTTGGTTGATTGGGGGGCGGGGTTTCTGGCCGCCACCTATGCCAACCAACTCAGCCCAGTGCTGCGGACCAGAGGGAGGAAGCTTCCGTAGTGACAAAGTATGCTATTGGTAAGTGTTATTATAATGGGTAGGTTCACTGTCAGCATACTTAGATGATGACAGAGAACTGTATAGTTGATGGGGCGGGCGCCTAGGGATTAACGCGCACATTACAAGTCACCCGAACTCAAGTCATTTATTCGTCATCACGCACACCCTTACATCATTTTATTTCTATGTCCTGCGCATGCTCGTGGGTTCCCTATATATTGGCCTGCGGGTATGCGTGACCTTTCAGTTATGTCTCATGCGCTAAAGTCTCACCCTTGCAATACTTCCGAATTGAACCTTGGGGTTGGTAGAGGTTTGATAGACTCTAGCGGCTAAACTGCGAGAGAGACGTAACTCTGGTGGCGGCTCCTACTCGTCCGGCCGACCTGTCACGCCACAATGGTGTATTATCAACTACCTAGTACAGTAGACAATAGTGATGTAAAAACTAAAAAAAAGTTATACTAGTTATTGATTACATTTTTGGATAAATAACGTTAGTGGGTCTCTCTACATTATTTTGAAATTGTACATAAGTGTATTATTTGACTCCCTTCTTTGTACTCAGCTGGGCGCCAAAACTACAATTGACCGCGGACACTAACAACGTGGGTTACGTGCTGTTGAGCGCACAGAAGGGATCGGAAGAGAGATGGAGCGTCGTGGAAGCGTAAGCTATTTTAGTAAAGTTAGCGAGCATGCCGCTAGTTCTTCTCAGAACTCATCGGCGGGAAGCCTTTCTGCCAGTTCTTCTCAGAACTCATCTACGGGCAGTCTGGTTGCTAGTTCTTCTCAGAACTCGATGACAGGCGGCAGTGGTTGCGTAGAGAACTGCATGACTGGAGCTTGTATCGCTGGCAACACTAGCTGTGATCATTCCACTACTAGTAATTCAAAAAGGATGAAAACAGTTCGGAAGCATGAAAAAGTATATTGCAGTCACTGTGAACGCTACATTTCAAATGTCTTACTTCTCTTTTAAAGACAGTAAAACTATCTTCTGGAGGAATTAAAAAGCTCCCAATCAAAGTATATTACTATAAGAGTATCATTAATGAATTAGCACTTCTACTCAATAGAGATGGATGTATTAATTTAATAAATAAGTGGAGGGAGCGCAACATACCAGACAATTATCTTGCTGATATATATGATGGTCAAGTCTGGAAGAATTTTAAGGATATTGATGGCCACAATTTTTTTTTTTGATCGTTATTCTTTAGGCTTACTTATAAATTTCGATTGGTTTCAGCCTTACAAACAAATAAATTATAGTACGGGAGCTATATATCTTTCCATATTAAACTTTCCGCGACATATGAGATATAAAAAATAAAACATGATACTTTGTGGAATAATACCAGGGCCAAGTGAACCGAGCCTTCATATCAACTCATTCTTGGAACCAATAGTTCAAGACTTGCTGAAACTTTGGAAAGGTGTATCTATGGGTACTTGTGAAGGCAGCAAAACTGTACGAGCAGCTCTTCTCTGCAATTCCTCAGATATCCCTGCTGCTAGAAAAGTTGGAGGTTTTGTTGGTCACGGTGCTCTAAAAGGATGCTCAATGTGCTTAAAATCTTTTCCAACAGACAGTTTTGGTACCAAAGCTGATTACAGTGACTTTTGTAGGGATGAATGGCCTCAGCGTAGTGTAGAGGAACACAGGAGTAAGGGTTTTGATTGGAAAAATGCAAAAACATTATCATGTCGCCACAAAATAGAAAGAGACTGTGGTGTACGCTTTTCCGAACTTTTGCTACTGCCCTATTTTGATACAATTAATTACAGTGTAGTTGATCCTATGCACAATGTTTTGCTGGGCACATCTAAGTTGATGATGTCTATTTGGAAGGCTAATGATTTAATAAATCAGTCCCAATTCCATGAAATTCAGGCTTTAGTTGACAAATATGTCACTCCACCTGATGTAGAAGAATTCCACATAAAATTTGTTGTGGCTTCAGTTCATTTACAGCAGACCAATGGAAAAACTGGTCTCTAATTTATTCTCAGGTGGCTTTGAAATCAATACTTCCCCATGAACATTATGAATGCTGGTTAATATTTGTCCAGGCTTGTAGGAAGATATGCTTGGAAAAAATATCTCTTGCAGATGTAAGAGAACTGGACCATTTCTTGTTGAAATTTTGCACAGTCTTTGAACAACTATATGGCTCCAGCATGTGCACACCGAATCTTTATCTTCATTGCCATTGTAGTTGTATTAGTTGTATATTGAATTTTGGTCCAGGTCATGTTTTCTGGTTGTTTGGATGTGAGCGATTGAATGGTGTGTTGGGGTCATTTCCAACTAACCATTGTAAAATTGAATTACAAATGATAAGAAAATTTTCAGTAACACAACATATTCTACATGCCTCCAACAGCATTTGTGGTTGTGGGGGAATGGGGAAGGAAACAATGGTCGTCGACAGAAGTGGCCGTGAAGCTTCTGGTTCCCGGGAGGGTACGCTGCCACCAGAATCCAGAAGCCTGCCGTTGCTAGTCTCAAGTTATCTGGTCCCTTTATAGCGCTAGGGTCACCGGAGCTCGTCAACGCTATGGCAGCACAAGAGAACAGAATCTTAACTCTACTTCTTAATGTCTTTAAACTAAGTTGGCGCATGCGTGGCTTTGCTATTAGTATATACTAGGCCACGCAGGTGCACCGACACAAAAGATGCAAACATCCGGTCAACGTACCAGGGCACAAATCATACAAACACGCACACGCACAGTGATTCACCTTTGGAACATGACCTCTAATGTTCTAGCTAACTAAATGTTTATAAAACTCATACGAATAAGGCATACATACACAATAACATATCATAATGACTTCTTGACTCTCTCTTCAGTTCGGTTCTGATCTTCGCTCTTCCTTCTTGCTCTCTTCATCTCTTGCTCTTCTCTTTCTCTCCGAGGCCAGACCCACAGCATTGACCAAGACATACAAGAAATTCTTAAAACTAGTTTGGTTTCAAAAGGAACTTTGCACGAACAAATGAATGAAAGGTATGATTCACAGGACAAGTTATATGCTTTGCTACCTGTTTTAAAGAAGGATATCTTTGTAGCATTTCACTTAAAAAAATAGATGTGGCCATGAAAGAAAAATATGGGGAAAAGTACCAGAAAACCGGCATAATTTATAAGTATTCTAAGGCACTAAAACTTAATCATAACTTAGTGGGAGCAAAAAATTCAATACATTCTTCATCTTCACTAGTGTTAGTAAGGAAGGGTAACTTAGAGTTACCAGCTGTAATTCATAAATGTGTGAAGTTAACAGTTCAGTTGCATGAGCACAGTACAGAAGAATACATGGTGCAAGTTCACTGGATTGAAGATCATCCATATAAAGACTGGTTTGGAACTGAAATCCAAGTATGGCAACCAATACAGGATGCTGTTGCCTCAGACTACATTTTTACGGATAACATTGTGTGCAGGTGTGCACAAGTTACAACCAATATTATGTTTCTAACAAATGAATATGAAACTGTTACAGTTATTATCCCATTGCTTAAATAATCATACATTACTAACACCTTTATTTCATTTACTCATATTCAATTGGGTAGCCTCTTTTCCTAATCCCTCCACTCAAATTTTGCTAATTTAATTTTTTTGTTTTGCATTAAGCATGTTTTTATTTTCTAAATATTATCATTGTACTGCATTGAAAGGCCAAAAAAAAAAGTCTCTATTATTAGCGCGCGTGTCGTCAATGCTCCCTGCGCGCGCAGGGCGGAACGCTAGCTTTCACTCTTTATATGTACTCTTGCTCCTCCTCAGCGCGCCATCAGTAACAGAGACTAGTTCTCCGCCGTGTGTGTGTCTTTCCATTCGATATCCTCTCATTCGCTGCTGATATAATAAATAGACGTGTTATTTTCTCAATAGACTGTGAGGAAACATGGATTATGCTGGAGCAAGTCAAAGTGAATCTTACTATGATTCTACTCCTGGGTCAGTGAGTAAACTTTATAGCAGTAATTGAATTTTTATGATAATTCTGATTGTATCATTCTAAGTACCTTCACCAATAATGGCCATTTGCTAACTTAAATACAATTTTAATCAAATTGTAGCTCTAAATGTAACTTTTATTTGACCTTATAGTTAAAAATGGTTTATATACAGCTTTAAAGACATTCATGTATAGCTAGTACATTCATGACAGATTAATTACACCCGTAAGAAGGAATACAGTTTATCCTCCTCCCATGCACTACCACCCCTATAACTCACCAAGTTCCAGCCAGAGTGACAACAACAATGGATTATTGGGAGAAATTCTGAGGGGGCAGAAGGAACTTAAAGAAATGGTAAAGAAGTTGACTTCTAGGGTGGAGATGCTAGAAGAAGACAAATGTGCTCCAGTAGCTAATAAACCTTCCCAAAAACTTCCAGCAGAGTTGTCTGTAAGTAACAATTATATATATATGGTATATATATTGTAACTGTAGAATCTTACATAATTTGCATGTTCTGCATTAAAGATATACAATGGGGTGGGGATATGGGGGTAATTTTTTGATCAGCCTAGTTTAAATTACTGAATTCTTTCTTTTTTCAAATGTGTCTATTTTGATTCTTATATATAATTTAACCACCTAACGGTAATACATACTTAGAATTATTTCTATCATCTTTACTGAAAGTTTGGTCAATGTAGATACGTAAATTGAGTTTCAAATGTGTGAAGATAGCTAGAATAATCAGATAAGAGTAATGGTATTCGTCACATTTTATGTACCATGTTAAGATAGGTGTTAAAACAAATGCAACCTTAAAAGGTTGGTTTGTGTAGACATACTTGATATGTAGCTTAAATTTTTTTATTTATCCATTGTTGTTGTTTTTTAAAGAAATTAGTTGCTCAGGTATATCAATCTCTGTCTGACCAGAAGGAGGAATTTGATTTAAGCAAAGGCGTAAGGAGATACCTATGAAATAGTTGTCCTGATGTGGAAGATCACGCTATGTATTTTATGACATAAAGATATGTATTTTCTGGTAGAATCTTAATAAGGTGGAAACCGAGTATATTACATACAAGTTTGTTGTTGTTGTTTTTGTTTTGTTTTTTCAAATCAAACATGTTGGTCCATATAATTGTGTATTGATTTTTTTGGGTTAAAATTTAGGTGCTTTGTGTTCAAGTTGAGTCAATTAGCATTTCTGGCAAATCCCCCTTCAATCTGCTCTTTTTCATTCATTCAATATTTCCCAGATGCAACACAATTGTGTGTTATAAGGTTTAATGCACGCAAAGTGCAGATGTCTTGGAATCTTAATTGTGTGAATAATGGGATAAGAAGATGATTTTGAGTGTATGCTTGATGTTATATTATAATATATACCTAAACAGCATCAATTGTCAATTGTGAATTTGTTTTTACAAAGTGTGAAAGGCAGGATATAATCTGTACAGGTGGTCCTCCCTTATGGATAAGTGGAAGTTTAAATCAATATGTTTTCTATGTTCATTAGATCAGCTGACCAACTTAATATTAAAATCAAATCCAGGATTAGAGAAGTTATGTTAGGTTCTAAAGATTATTCTCCTGTTCTAGTTATTTAGCCTACAATCATTCATACTTACTGATTTTGATTTTTAGAAGCTGTTCAACGTTACTTTGAGTCAAGAAAAAGATGCCACAGGGAAGAGGAAACTATGCCAGAAATTATAAGAAATGTTCAAAATAAAAAACAGAAAGTTAGAGCACGGAAAGTTAGAGTAAGTTGTGGGAGATTAGAGTTCCCAGGAGCTTCTTGACCTTCTGGCTAAGGAAGGCTAGAATAAGTTCCCCAGAATAGAGATTAATCAGTTCTAGGCAGGTCACTGCCACCAGGAGTTAAGCTTCCCTGAGCCCGAGAGAGGTTAATTCTTGGTTCAGTTAGTGTCACAGGTTAATATGAGATACAGCATTAAAAACTCCCAGAATGATACTTAGCCAGCCAATATATAGAAAACCAGCTATCACAAATGAATAAGAGTACATGAGAAAAAGAAACATAAATAAACTAGTTAATTAAATAATTACATAATTGATGAATGCAAAGTAAGTAATGATATAATTGATAAATAGAAGAGTAGATAATTAAATAATTACTGAGGAAGGACATGGGAAGTACATCAGAGTCAATATATGGGTGGAAACTTAAACAGTTAATTAATGTTGGTGTCCATTACACCACATAAGTATTACCATATTTTGCAAGCTATTACTGCGGCCTCAATTGTTCAATGCTAAAAATATTCATGCTTTATAGCTGATAATATTTTCAATCCATCCATACAACAAGTTTCTACCCAGATTTAACTGAAAATATAGCAGATAAGAAGGGTAATATGTTGAGGCCAATTTCAATGCCTCATCCACAAAAGTGGAGCTTACAGGTAGTGGGCATTGCACATCAAAATCGAATTACTTGCTAGAACATACTTGAATATGTTACCACAAATTGTATCAATTTAAAAAGGAGAATTTTATTGGGGGGGGGGGGGGGCTGGGTGCTGGTGGCATTAAGGTATGTTTTCCCTGATCTCACACCTCACATCATATAAGGTTTCACTGTTATTAAATGCAGGGAGAGAAGTAATGATAATAAGTGTGTAACTCAACTATTAATAAAAAAAAAATTAAAAAAAAAACAGGTCTGATGTGCAGGTTGGATAAGGAGGTATAGCATAATGTCAAGTGGTTAAACAAATATTACATGCAGTATAAACTGTGGGAAACAATGTTTGCCTTTAAGAGGTGGGAAATGTTTTTTGGTTCTATTTGCAGTTACTAGAACGTAGAAGAAAAGCTGTGGTTGAGGAGGAGAAGGATAGGATGAAAGACATAACATTTGATTGTATGTCCGAGGAGTCGAGTGACAGTGAAGGCGAACACATGATTGTTCACAAGCCTGTGTGGAGATCTAGGGGTAAATATTTCAATATATGCATTGCTTTTATTATGCTGTTATTACCTTGTTTATATTATTTTACTACCTCTGTCGCAATCCTATAGTTCTAAATAGCTTCATAAATGAACTAGACAGGCGGGCGGAGACTCCTGAGCAGAAAAAGCCTAATTCAAGAAGGACTGCCTGCAGGGAGAACCCAAGGAATGCAACCCTCCAATAGGCCTAAAGAAGTGGATAATTAGCAGCCAATGGTTGGCAGGTAAATTTTGTACATTAACTGTCACAATATTCCTTTTACTTTCTTCAATTTGTTATACAGCTCATCCGGACTACTTGATGCTTGATTGATGCCAGTAGACATTTAACTCCTTTATATGATCCAATTTTTATAGTCCAATGAACAAAACATATTATCAGAATTTAATTACTGCAAAATTTTATACAATCCTTGTTTTCCAGTAACTTGGTAAAAGGTCACACTAGAAAGTATTCTGTCTGCAGTTGAGGAAAATGGTAGGTACGCAAGGGGTCACTAGTCTGGCATAGCCAGACCCATTACCACATAACCATAAATCAGTAAAGGGTCACCCTGCGACGGTGTGTGGTCCATGCATTTAGGTAAGGGACACTCCCAGCTGGAATTTTGGTGTCAGTGTACCTCTGTGTGTAAGCTAGTATATTTAGTTCGAGAGGCGAGGCTATAGTTGGGGCAGCGAGATGGAAAAGATTGATGGTGAGAAGGCTAAATAAACTAAACAAGGTTTAACAGTTAGACAATAATTCTTCAACTAGCCTTACCAATTTTTTTTATTTATTTTTTTTTTAAGAATGAGAACAATAGCTAGCTAGGTTAGGTAGCAGTAAAGAAATTAATAAGGTGATGGATGTGAACATTTATTTTAATACTTGGCCATAGAATCACTTTGTTTGAGAAGAGACTTGACAGTCATGTTGAAAAGTTGAAGTTAAATTAGGTAAAGTGTTGCTCATTCATTCCTTTGGTTAATGTTAATCACTTCCCCATTATTCCTATCGGTAAGCTTATAAGTTCTTCAGACTTGTGATTGAGATATACAATTTAGTCACAATAAAGTATATGCTTGTAGGTTAATTACAAGGTGTTCAAAAGATTTAGCTGATTCATCTGTTTGTTTTTTTATTTAGCTTTGAAATTTGTTTAAATTCCGTCACAAGCTATCTAGTGCATGCTTTTTTGTTATTCCAATGGTTAGTATAGTTGTTGTTGTTTTTGATAACTTTAGTTGAGGTATGGTTAATCTGCCACCCACGCCGCATATGTTTGGTCATGAGTTATATCAAAATACTTATTTTTGTACATTGCTTTTATAACCTATAATCGACTTACAGCTTGGAGACTGCCACGACTCCTACTGTGAGCCAACATCAACTACAAGAATTAGTGAGTGCAGAATTAATGGGTGCTCCGTAACTATACAAACTTCAATACACTTGCCAGTAGGGCTGCGCGATTATCCGATTATTTCCGATTAATCGATTAAACGGACAAATTGAAGTGGGGCGATGGGGATGCTGTCCAAAATCGATTAATTGGGAACAGCTGACCCTCGGGTGTAGGGCAGTAGGCAGCTGGTAGGGGGCCTGGGTGTAGGGCCTAGGCAGCTGGTAGGGGGCAGCTAGCTACTGCTAGGCTCTCTAGCTGTCCTTTTAGCTAGGCCCAACTACCTGGGTGTGGTTTGCTCTGGGCTCAGGGATCCTAGGGCTCACGTGCATGCAGTGTTTTTTGTGCATTCCTGCAACAAGTACGCCTTCTGAAAGGCTATTCTCCACAGCAGGGCAAATAATTAATTAAGAGCTTGTTTGGACCCTGACAATGTTAACATGCTGTGTTTTTTTAACAAAACTTACCTTAATTACCATTACATATCATAATCAGCCGATTAATCGATTAATCGTGATTCTTTACTTTATGAAAATCGATAATTGCCAATACCCAATTATAGTAATAATCGCACAGCCCTACTTGCCAGTATCCCTGTTTTTGTGGCAGCTGTTGAGAAAATCTATTCACACATACAATTTTCAAGTCACAGCTATGGAACAGACTGCCTAACTTTAGCTTATCACACATTTGATAAAAATCTCTTGAGCAATTGTCACTTAGATAGTGCAGCAGTGTGTATAGCCAACTAACTTGTGATTTTTATTTTTATAAACCCATACTGATTTAGTGATTTAATTAATTTTGACTTTATAACTATAAATACTCAAAATCCAAGGGGGAGGGGGAGAAAGTAAAGAGCTAAAGCACGCCTTGCCCCCCCCCCCCGCCCCCCTGAAATATACCTTGAACATGAAAGTCTAATATTATGGGGATACTCCCTGATATAGCGTTATTATAGTACTTTGAGTACTAGCTACCACCTAGAAATTTAATTATATTTCTGTTCGTATGTTATCTAGTGATGGAGAAGATGTGTTGAGGCTGCACATTCAGCAAACATCCATGGTTATGTGGGAAAACAATTTCCATTTCTCTAAGAAGAAAATTTTGTGAAATTTTTGGTAAGAAAAGACAAAAAAAAGTGTGTAATCACAGAAATCATGTTTTTCATGCCGTTTTCACATATTGCATACTTCATATGATATTGTATAGAGTATTTTTTCACTGTTTTATTTAATGTTATAGAACTTGAAGTTGCACAGTCAAACTTCATCCATTTGCACTGTAAGTCTTATAAATAAATAAATATTGTTATAAATAAATGGAACAGTTGGTGTGAGGTGTGTTTGGGTGGAGTGTGAGGGACACATGTGTGGGTGAAGTGCGAGGGACATGTGTGTGGGTGGAGTGTGAGGGACATTTGTATGTGGGTGGAGTGTCAGGGGCGTGTGTGTGTGGAGTGTGAGGGTCATGTGTGTGGCTAGAGTGTAAGGCATCATTAACAATGACAATACTTAGATATGCAACAGTGTGTTGGGTAAGGGGTCATCAACAATTAAATAATGCAGCAATGTGTATGATGGGTAAAGAGTCATCAACAATGCCAATACTTAGATATGCAGTTTCTTGCTGATGGGTAAGGAGTCATCAGCCAATACTGAGATAGTGCAGCAGTGTATTGCTGATGGGTAAGGAGTCAGCAGCCAATACTTAGATAATGCAGATGTGTATTGCTGTACAATTGGTTAGGGTATGACTGCTAGTAGAGGGCCATCAATTGTGCAGTGTATTGCTATAGCTAGTATGTGCCGCCACTAAATGTGACTGTCCATAGGACAATTGGATGCATTGCAAAGAACTAAAATTGTTACCTATTGGTTCATTAATGTTAAGTCTTCAGAGTTTGTTCATATTGAAATTTAAAGAACTGGCATTTCCTGCAGTTACAACGTGTGCTAAATCCAAGAGACTAGCCACAGTCTGTATATTTTTGTAAGTTAGTGAGCTTTTAACAAAAAGTAGTCATAATAAAATATTGATGTTGCCAGGGTGATTGTCAGTTGGCTAGTCTGAATTGCTGGTTCAAAAAATTAAAATGAAAGAGTACCTGCGAAACAAGAACTTACTCATCCCAAAGCAATGTGTATAATGTATTTCTAAAGTATTACAACAATTTATACTGCTATATACACTATATTTTGGCATTTGATGACCTTTTACCAGTTGTTCTATTGTACAGCAATATGCATGCTGTACTGCCTATTTATTGGCATTTTGATGACTTTTACATTTCATAGGAATACACTGAACGCATTATCTCTGTGTGTTTGCAAACCATTTGTGACTGTCTACGGGAAATGGGCATAAAATGGAAATTTTTGATACTTTTAAGAAACAAATAGTACATAAGAGAGGGGAATACAAGAAATTGAAGTTAAGAAGGAAAACAAAGACAAAATGATCAAGTTTTAGTTATATAGCTCTCTCATTTGAGGTGATTATCTGTGAATTCATGTTTTATCTATTGGGGGGAAAGGTGGTGTGGGGGGTTGGAGTACAATAAAGCTTATGGGTGAAGTATTACACTTGTGTTCAAGTAGAGAGCATGGCAGATGTCTTGTAATCTTGTAAATATGTACACGATGGTAGGTTGAGGTTCCTTTGTGTTTCATAATGTCACAGAGGCTTTCATTGGCTGCTAGGCTTGTGATCCACATCAGTTGGTACTTGAACCATGTTCGTTGCTAGACTTGTGATCTGTGTCAATATGGGAAAAGGTTTTAAAGAAAACAGATAGAATTAATCACCTTTATTCCTGACATGTAATCTGGTACAGTTAAGTAGGTCACTCACCAGCACTATCTCATCCACAACTGGTGAGCTTGAGCATGGGACCATCACAATCTATGAATATTTAGATATAGAAGATATGATGTTAAAGTATAACTAGTGATGTGCTTCAGCACAAATGGCGAGCGAGCTGGTTGACTGAAATTTAAATTTGCCTGCTAATGATTTTTGTTAGTTAAAAATACTTTGTTTAGTTTATTGCTATTCTTTAGTAACAAACAATACTTTTATACATACTTATTCACTGAATATACCAGCACAAGGACTGCGTTGTAATCTCTTTGTGACTTGACTATTGGACAATGGATTTTCAAGGGGTACACAATCAAATTTCCAAGGAAGATATGGGTAAGGATCGAAAAACCAAACGGTTTTCGTTTAAGATCGCCTTTACAAGTACACTACGTTCAAAATGCTCTCCAGAACTGTAGTAGATAAAAGTTGCATTCTCTTAGTGTATTGACTATTGGAAAACGGATTTTCAAGTAAGAAATAATCAGTTACGTAAGGCATATAGCTAAGACAAACAGCGCACTGACGAAGTTAACTTACCACCACCGCTAAAAAAATTAATGAACTCAGCTACCTTTGAAAGACCTAACTGCGTTCTGTCTCCGTAACTCTTTGCCATTTTTTTTTTCATTATTTCAAAGTCATTTCTCCCGAATTTCTTGTGCCCGCACTAATGGTTACATTTTTGAGTAGCCTCCGTGGACACGCATTGATTTCTTTGAACTTTGCTATTATATATATTATATACACACACCAAAATCTCAATTGAGACTTGTTAGTGAGAGTCTCGCTTCGCTCGCCCAATTAGAGTGTGACGTACTTGAGCATGCATCTCATGTAGCACGCATACAAAAGTCTCGCTCACACTCATGTATACCTCTCACACTTCATCTATAATGTATTGGGGAGGAAAAGACTCTAGGAAAAGGTACAAATTGGCTAAAAAATGAAAAATGATTTTATATTATCAGATAAAAGTCCAGGAAATTACCTCTATTTTGATACCAAAAGAAGCACTTGAATGTCCTTAATTGCTGAGTTACAGCGCTTTTTTCTACTAAGGGATAGAAACGTTTAAACTGAGATAACGCGACTTCAATGTAAACTTCCTGTTTTGAACAAAAAATCCGCGATACGTCCGTGTCACGTAAGGGTGTGGTTTCTAAGCTTAATCAACAAGGGGTGTGGTTATCTAAACATGCATGGATAAGTAAACAAGAAGTTGGGAGCAAAGAAAACGTTTTAAACTTGTCGCGAAAGGCAGTACTTTGGCTAATTTCTAACGAAGAAAAAAATTGGTGAGTTTTTAAAGTACTTTGTGTGTATTCAGCCGTTTAGCTATCCAGGTAAATAAGTCAAGTTAAGGCCGTTTGATAAGTCAGTTAGGCGTTTTCCTGAGTTAACTTTAAGTACAGACACTCACAAAAAACATTACTTAACAAGGACAAAACTATTAACTTGGTACTTAACTGAGCCAAAAGCTTAGAACTGAATTGTGTACTGATCCTAATCTTAATATCCCAATACCTTAAACATGGAGTGTAAAACTTTACTGAAAGCCTAGTACTTTAAATTATTTACCTAGATGAACAAGCATTTATCTTGTAAGTAGAAGGCCCATCTGAATTATCGCATAGCATTGATTTCTCAATTTTTATACAGTAATGCACAATGAAAAATGAAATACATGCAAAGAGAGTAAACATTGATATGCAGATATTGTTATTAATTCTTGTTTGGGCAGGACCTGCTGTTGTGGCCTTCCTGTCTGCACAAGCCACAGCGGCGCTTCTTAGGTGGAGGAGAAGCTGTTACAGGGGATTCTGTTGGATGAGAAATTTCAGGAGCTGGGCTGTTTTCATGGCTAATCAGTTTGGGGACACTTGGTAAAGGACACTTGGTAAAGGACAGGTGATATCTTTATCTTCATCAGAGCAGAACTGGCGAATATTATCATTATATTAAATCAGCATCCATTTCATGCACATCATCCATTTCACAATCTGTAACAATATAATGTAGGTTTTTTATGCTTATTATGATTATTGTCATCTAATACAAATTCTTACCAGTATTGTTGTCTTTATCAGAGTCAGAATTATCTGAACTTGTTTAAATAGGGTCAGGAACAGTGAAGTAATCCTCTATTGTAGCCTCAAGAGAAGCTTGATCTTCAGCAGAAAAAGAAACAATTGAATTCACAGCCTTAAGAGCCTCAAGTGCTTTCTTAGATGGCATTTTATGATAAAGCTCAGTGTATAGCCATAGAAACCGGATCAGTAATGAGCAGCTTCCCCTAATCAAGGGGGAATTTCCCCTACCTTCCGTATTTCTTCCGTGTGATCTCCGCGTAACATTTAATTGTAATTTCCGTTCACGCGTTTCTCTAGTTGAAGCAAGGTTTTTCAAGCGCTTCGTTTGGTCACTAGCTGGTGGAATTCAGCATTCAAATTTGGCGCACAGTTAGAGGAAAGACCAAAGATTACTGTGAGGTAAAAAAAAATTTTTTTTGAATTTTTAAGTAGTACTCGGCTTTTTGACTGTTACCATACATTTACTATACCGCGAATTTGTACCTTTTCGCAGAGCCTGTCACATATGGCACACTTTCTACTTAAAGTATAATTATTCAGTCATTAACATTCTAGCAACATTTACTCGCAGTATATTTTGAACTGTTCAAATTAATTTCAGTAATAATTATTGCCACTTTATCATTATGCTGCAGGGTATGCTTTTTGATGTGTCTAGCAGTAATGGAGATTGGCTACAATGATCAGCAACGACGATGAGTACAAGACTTTTGGACATATTATTTGTTTTGATATCAAACTATCATCCAAAATTTTGTGTACCTTTTTCCTTGCTGTAATATATTTTTTTATTACTAACCAGAATTTTGTGTATTGGTGCGCGGCATTGTCTGGTACAGTACGGTACAGTATGCTAATTGTACAGTGAAGTAAAACCTAGTAAAACACAAGTACACCAGTACTGCTATGTATGTTTTACTATAGAGTGAGCTAGAGTTTACATTAGTGGTGGACAGGTATGGTAAAACATGAGTGACACTTGAAGTGTACTGGATGTTTTACCTCATGGTGTACTGGAATACTTATAGTTTACCTCATGTTTTACTGGACAGTGTAGAGGTAGTAAAACGTGTAAAACATTCGTGCACAAGTGTTCCGGTTTTAGAGTTTACTGCATGTTCTACTAGGATTTACTGTCAAGTACAACACAGGTAAAACTGAAGTGAATCATTAGTTTACAAATGTTTTACTGATGAGTAAAACGTGGTTGGCAAAGCAGTGAAAATAGCAATTAGTTAAAGCACTAGATATGTACTGTATTAGGAGACTCATTATTCTCCCACACTTTCCCTATTCTGCTCTATATATATATTGCAATCCCATTTTTAAAAGTCTGGACTTGAAAATTCATCATGCCAACGAACTATATCATGAACAGAATATTCAAACTACAAAATCACGTTATTATTCATACTTACAGCATCAACTATCAGGTCTGTCACAATCAATTTAAAAACTACAACTCGTACTCTTTATAAACATAAACATTTTTTGTCCCTATAAATCCAGTTGCATATTTCATTTAGTGAAAAAAAAGTATGATCACCAGACTTGTGGGTGTGTAATCTACACCTCCCACATCACTTCAGAGCAATTTTAATATTATTATTATTCTGGTATGTTATGGTGGTATTGGAAACTTAAGTACTAATAAAATGTATAGTACATACAAAGTGTATATATACAAAGTGTAAATTAGTTTTCAAGAGGTCTGGCTGATGTGGAGAGTAAGTTATTATTATTCTGGTATGTTATGGTGGTATTAGAAACTTAAGTACTAATAAAATGTATAGTACATACAAAGTGTATATATAAAAAGTGTAAATTAGTTTCAAGAGGTGTGGCTGATGTGGAGAGGAAGTTTGTCGTGACTCTGGTAGTGGCCGGAGATACCAACACTGTTGCCTCACCCACCACAGCAGAGGGGAGGAGTAATGGATGGCAGTAATGAAGGCATGGTCTCCACTCTAGCCATGATGGAGATGATAAACAAAAGGAATCAGATGCATACAGTGTCGGTAAATGGTTAAAGGTGGATGATGAAGAGCCTATAAATGCGGCTTTATTAATAGTGAACAATGGAACAGGGGAAGAAGAAATGGAGAGGAAAGTGATTTAGTAATTCCAAGCAACATGATGTTTGCATGTACAGTCGAACCTCCGAACAACAGCCATGCATGGGGACGAACCCTTTGGCCTTTGTAGAGAGTTTGACCTTATTTCGGAGTTTTTTGGATTAGAAAGTTCATTATGGTGGACTGAATCAAAGGCTTCGGCAAAATCAAGAAACACAACTTCTGTGTGTCGCTTTGACTCCACAGAATTGAAAACTGAAGTATAGCTATGATAGAAGAAGTTGTTGAAGAGTGGATCTATTTCTGATAAAACCAAATTGTGTCTTTGAAATTTTTTGATATATAAAATCTATTATCTTAGAGTAGACTATTATTTCTAGTACTTTATGAAGAATGTTTAGGAGAGAAATAGGCCTGTAGTTGCTAACTTCAGATACACTTCCTTTCTTGTGGAGAGGAAATAATTTGTGTACCTTCCAGTCAGCTGGAATGGAATGAGATTCCATAATGACAGTAAAGAGAAGAGAAACTGTATGTGCAAGTGAAGATCCGCAGAATTTGTAAATATATGGGAACGTAAGTTTAGCTTAGTGATATACGATATTGATGAATGTCTTCAAGGCACTTCACATCAGGTTAGGTTAGCCAGTGATCAAAAGCAAGTGATATCAGTATTATCTTTACTCATGCCTGATATCTCTAAGCTTTCTGTTAGAGATTGCACGAGAATGGGTAAATATAGCCCCTCTCATGTAAGGCCTCTCTACTTGTGAAGTTGTTGAGAACAACTGAAGTGTCTGTAATCCTATCCAACCGAAGTAAATTGACCAAATCAAAGGTGTATATACAACCTTATATGACCCCTTCAAAGAGAAACTCTGAGAGTATTCTCTTAAAGGAGAGAAAATCTTTGATTTCCTCTGGGGCAAACCCAAAGGACATTAAAGGTAATAGCAACAAGCTTCTTTCAAATGGATCTGTCTATGGATCAGTCCAGGGCTCCTCTTTTTCACTCAATGTCCAGAATTCAATTCAAGTTTCCTCTGATTCGCATGTTGACGTGGATCCAGTAGATAGCACACGCTGTGGTCCAAGGAGAGAGAGTGAACAAAGGCGCCGGTTATGGCCTGGAAGTGCCCTGTATCTACCGCGTGTTCGGCCCACCTGTTTATGTCTGCCGAATGAGAGAACTAGTTAATAGAGGGACATCTGTAATGAATGTAAAATTAGTATTAGCATTCATTTAGTATTATGTCTTTTATTAAATTGAAAGGCACAAAAGTCATAAATTAGTTAGGCGTGGCAAGCTAAAATTGAAAGGCTAGGCAAAATGGCGGCATCAATAAGTTGGGTGTGGCTAACTGGCCGTCCCAAGAAGTAAATTTTGTACAAGACATTACATTTTGGGGCACACAACTTGGCCGTTGTCCGGAGTAGAGAGTCAACCGTTACTTGGAGTCAAAAAATCCATTACATACATGCAGAAAATACTCCGTTCCCAACGGTCTGACCGTTGTTGAGAGTCTGACCGTTTCTCGGAGTCCCGTTGTAGGGAGGTTCGACTGTATTTGTTCAGTTCAAAGTAGAAAACAATAAGAAACAGACTGAAGTGACTTAGACAGACAGAGGGCATGATGTTTTTTTTTATGGTGAAATGTTTTCCATTTCAATGGTACAATTAAAAAAAAATTGTCACCATAAAAAAAATTACTGATAACAATTTGATATAGCTAACTATATGAGTAACAATAATGATAATAACAACAACAATAATAACAATAATAGCAACACCAATAATAATAATCATTTCAGTTTAAATTTTAATTATGTATGTGCTTTTGTTGTTACTAAATAAATTAAGTTCAGTTGTTACTTTTTATTGGATTGCTTTTCACATAGGAGATATGGTGTTGGTAGCTAATTACGACAGTGGTACTTTGTGGTAGTGGATTGCAGGCTATTATTTCATTTCAAACTAGAAAAGTCTGTGAGGTGTGAAGACATTATAACTTATCATTGCATTAGAGCTGCATCTTCTAGTTAGTTTTCAACTATAATAATCCCTCATCATGTACATGCACTCAGGAATCCCTTTAACTTGTAGCTAACTTGAAGTTATATTATCAGATAATATTTAGTCAGAACCAGCCTACAGTGACAACCAACCAGATATACATGGCTAATGATAGAGGGCAAATAATAATATATTTATTGATGCATCTGAAGTACTTATATGCTGCTGAAAGTATTGCTAATTTAAGTACAGTTCATTTAGGTATACTAGGATTATTAAAAATAAAAATTGAAGTAGTAAAAAATATATTGGAAGATTAAAAAAAACTTTTTAACACATTTTTAGAGCTAATTTTAAGGTGTCTGCAATTGAGCTAAGTTCTAAGTCTATAAGTAATTTTATCAATCCATCCCAAGTTGGTGGATAACGAGGAGACCCATTCTTTATCCAGTCTATTAGTACACCTCGACAACACTGCCTGACATCTCCCTGAGGCTGGCTACCAATACCTTGTAAGCGAGCTAGAGATATTTCCAGTAAATCTCCAGCATCATTCCACTTAACACTCATCTCATCTCTCACTCTGAGAGTCTGTGGCTGGCCATCTTTGTCTGTCCACTCTAGCAATGTTAAATTTCTTAAAGAAAATTCAAGACCTGAAAATTATAACAAATAATGAAGAGCACTTAAACCACTAACTTCTAGCCAGTTACCTGGTGTAGCAGCAGCTGCAGAATATCTTGGACTCTGAGCCGCCTCAACGGGACTGTTGTTGCTGGATGCATGCTGGCATGGAAATTCATCCTCTGAAGTGACAATTTCTCTGGATGCTCTACCTATGATAATTGTAATCAACAATAATAAGAATAATTTGTAGCTATATATTCAAAACTTACTTGATATATGAGCAGAATCCACTTTTGCTGGTGATGATAGTGAAGTTGAAGAATTGCCTACAAATTAAATTACCAAGTTTACATAAGTTGATGTAAATTTATACAGGTATATTATTATTTACCTTCAATAAACCATGGACATCCAGACTCTGGAATTGTCAGCTTTCCATGTCTTCCATGTCTACTGCAACGCATGTAGAGAAAATCTTTTCCCTCCTTTACTTTAAGCAGTGAGCCACATTTCTTAGGGCATGTCAAACTAAATGCAATGCCCACTTTGTCACAGCTGTAGTGAAGCTTCTTTAGCGACAGTTTAATACAATTATCTAACACTACTCGAATGTTGTTACAGACTTCATTAGGAGTAGTTGCCCTAGGGGCATACTCTGCGGAGTTACTGGCAGGAGGATAGTTTTCTAAGACTACACTAACTTCCAGGTGAGAAATGCAACTTCTGAGGCAGATTTGGTCAACATCTTCAGAGGAACTCACAAGTAAAGATACCTGGTCTTGATATATGCGGTCTTCTAATAAGTCAAAAGTGAGCTCCTGGTTTCCTTCTGGACATAGGAGATACGAAATGAGCACACAAAATAGACCTTTAGGACAGTGACCAAGCTCGAAAGTGATAGCAAGACAGGCAATACCAGTGTTGGTTCTTTCCGATGGAGACTTTGGGACATGGTTTAAAATCAAAGGAATGAAATATTTCTGCAATCCACTCCTGTCTGTGAAAGGAACTGCTACACGAAGGTGACGAAGAAACAAAAGAAACTGTTGAGGTGTAATCTGATCTTCCTTGCTCAAAAGGTTCTCAAAAGCACACACTTCTAAAATACCTTTCTTGCAAAAGCTTTCTTGTTCACTCATTGAAATAGGCCCAGAAGACAAGAATGTTTTCAGAATGAGTTCTGTAACTTTGTTAAAGAGAACGTGAGGCTCTTTAATAATTACATCTGAGATTCCCTTGACATTGTAGTGTTGAATTATTCCTACTCTGAAATGTAGGAAGTGGAGAAGAGAGTCAATCTCGCTATCTTCGATATCGAACTTTGCTGCTAACCTCTTGCATTGATCCATGGATAGAACAGTCTCATTGATGTTCTGTAATTCAAGGCAAAAAAGGAGGAAGCTCACTCGGAACTCTACTGAAAACTCGTCTCTATCTTTGATATATTGATTGATGTCAGAGCGAAGACGTTTAAAACTTGGATCATCTTCACAAGTATTGTCTACCTCATACATTATTTTCATACGAGAACGGTTTGCAAAGCGAATCGAATGGTCGAATTTTCTTTCATGAATCATTTCATACAAGGCACCGTTAATGTTACCAAGAATAGACTGAGCCTCTGAGCCAAGTTTATCAATGTGTGTACCTACTATAAAGACCATAGGCTTGTGACACACAGAAGTACCATCTACCTGAAATACACCTTCTTCAGTGATGTGTATGGCAGATACACTGGTTAGGAATTGAATGAGAGCATCCATTGTAGAAATTGTAGATGTATATTGATTGATTTCTTCTCCATTGGGCAATCTGTACTGGATTGTGTTTTTTGCATAGATATCTACATTCGTTTTCAAGACAAAGATAAAAATGGATGGGCCGAAGATCAGAAGGGAAAGGCTCTCTTGAAATTCTATCTGTCCACCAGTATCTCTGATATAAATTGAACTTTTCCTCTGCAAATCAGCAATATTTTTCACATTGTGTTTGCTAAGCACTTCTCTCACGTGGCACTCAATGTCAGATGCTAATTCATTAGTACCTAACCGTGGATGATTTTGAGTCATTTCTGGATGCAGTGAAGATTCTTCACCAGCAGGATTAGGAATAAACCCTCTGCAACTATTCAGGTGAGAAACCATGGACTCGTCAAAGTCAGTGACACTCCACAAATTGTCCTCGCAGGCGTGAACAGCAATATGTGTGGAGGAGGGGCCTACTTGAACAATTACTATTTTCTCACACATCCCTGTAGAGGAATAATACGCACGAAATGGTCTATTCAGCAGACGATCCAGCAATGACGTCTTTCCAGTTCCAGGAAGTCCTTGCAGGAGAATGTTGGCTATTTTTCGTTCTAAGCTCTTTTTCTCCATTATTGCTGCTGTCACATCACTTGAGAAGACACTCTTCCCTGGAGTTGTGGCACCTGAATGGTGAAAATTAATCAAAATCTTTCATAATGGTTTACTAATTTGTAACTAGAAGAGAATCCAATTGAAAAACCAATGGAATAAATATCATGTGAAAATTATTAACTTGAAACAATAAAACTTGAGATATTTCCTATACTACAAACACCTTAACAATGTTCCTCCACATAACATCTTCACTTATTTAAATTTCACCCCCAAACCCCCTTTCAAAATTTATTTATATGTTTCTCTGGAATGAAATTAATTAAAATAAGCTACAGATAGGTTGAGAACTTCATTACTGTATTAAACATGTACATTGAATAGAGATTCATAAAAATGCAATTAGAATTAAACTTATTGCTACTTTAAACATAAACTAAGTGAAGTTTATTAATAAAAGCAAGGTTGTTTTATACAGCCAACAAACATAATTTGACTTCTTACCATGAAGACAAGAAGTTGAAACGTCAAGTTTAAATTCTAACATATTATTATTGGCTATAAAAACAGAAAAACTGCTATTATTATTAGCGAACTTAATGCAAATTGTCAGTTTCAGCAAATACCTCTATCCAAGAATCCCAGTTATTTACAACATTTATAACCCTATTGCTCGATCCTGTTCTAACAATCTTCCACTCGCTATCAGAAGTGAACCAGGCAATTGATAATGTTCTTATATTTGGACAGGGTAAAAATGAACATAATAACAAAAGGCTAACACTTTCTAACAACTGTGACAGGCCAAGGTCATAAGAAAAGCAGTTTTAACCAACACTCTGTGAAGTTTCTCGATCAACTAATTGATGAAAGAACAAGAACCAATTCAAAGAAGACTACAGTAAGAAAAAATGGTATCACCCCAAATAATTACTGGCCTACGCATATAGCCGAGTTGCTCAGCCACTCGAAGATTTCTCAGCACTAAAAATACATGGACTTGGGACGTATTTTAAAAGTGTTTCTTAGATGTTAATGTGTTTGCTCTATGCCTAGTATGGCTCTATATGACCCATAGCTGATAATAAAAATTGTAGCATATGCATCATCCCTAAGTCTTCGTGTAGTCCTGTTCCAAGAGCACAATTGAGAATGGAGATCAGTAGCCTATGCCTTTCAAGCTAAGTCTAACACTGAATAGTCCAGTCATTTTATGATTTGACCTTAAACAAATTGCAACACAAACGATTCCAACTGTTTCTAATACAGAAAAATGTACTCTATAACATACTAAAAGTCCTAAGGAATCCCATAGTAACTTGCATGATATTTATAGCCATTAGCTATTTTAAAAATAGTTATAGCTTTCTAGCTCTGTAATATACCTACAGCAACAGCCATTTTATTTCTCACTATGAATATACTTCACCATAATCAACTTTGACCTTTGTACTTTGACCTAAGGCAGCCATGTGGTCAAATTTGTGTTGAGGACAGTGGTCAAGCTGGTGTCTTCCTGCAATGGAGAAGCCAGAGAAGTGTGTAATCTGCAAGCAGCCTATAGGGACATTATCAAAGGCTGTCCTTGGTGAAAAGGGAAGCATAAGCATAAACAAGGCAAGTGAAGAAAGAGGTGATGCTATTTGCTGCACACCAGGAGAGCAGGTACACCAGAAGTGTCGTAGAAAGTATTGCAAACCAGATCAGTTAGCTAAAGATCTTCGAAAAAAGATCAAGACCAGGAGGGCATAACTGTACCTGCTCAAAAGCAAGTCCTTAGGTCAACTGAGAGGCCATTTAATTTCAGCACTGATTGTTTTTTCTGTGGTAACCAGCCTTATTGGGTAGAACAAGGAAGACTCCTGATGTTTTCCAGGTGAAAACAGTTGAAACTAAGAATACTATTCTGGCAGTGTGTCAGAAAAGAGGCGATGCCTGGGCTGGTGCTGTGCAAGCAGGAGTGTTACATGTACATGATCTACATGCTGCTGATGCGGTATATCATCGAATATGTAGCTCCACTATGAAAGAGATACCAGTAGTTTATGAGAATGAGAAAGAAATGCCTACAAAAGCAAAAATAGGCCGTCCGCAAGAAAAAGAAAGAATAGATGCTTTTCTAGAGGTAGCAAGATTTTTAGTAGAAGAAAATGATGATGAACAAGTAACCATTAGTGACTTGATTCAGCGCATGAAATTAAATCTGGCTGGCACAGAGCATAGTGAATACAGCTATCCACACATGCAGCAGAAGCTTTCAGAGTATTTTGGAGACAGGATCATCCTAACAGAAATCAATGGTAAGCCCAATCTTGTCACTTTTAGAAGTAAGGCCAAACAAGTGCTTTATGACTTCTATAGTCACAGAGATTTGGATCCTGAGAAAGACAAATATAGGATAATAGAAACTGCTGCCAAACTGATAAAGGATGACATTAAATCAGTGCAAACATCTCATACGGTTTATCCAGGTTATGATGAACTAGGCCCAGAAGAAAGCATCAACTTCTTGCCTAAAAGTTTGAAAGTGCTGCTTACAGGTCTGATTGCAAGGAAAAAGGAGTCATTAAAAATTGCATCCATTGGACAGGCAATAATGCAAGTGGCAAGGCCAAGGGTTTTATTAGCTCCACTTCAACTTGGTTTAGGTGTTCAGATTCATCATCACTTTGCCTCGCGTTTTCTGATAGATACATTATACCAGCATGGCTTCTGCTGTTCCTACAGAGAAGTGAACCAATTTGAGAAGAATGCTGTTCTAAGTTATGGAACGGATATACCTTGCTAATCATCTCAGTTTATGCAATATGTTGCAGACAATGCTGATCATAATGTCAGAACTCTTGATGGCAAAGATACCTTTCATGGCATGGGGATGATTGCTGTAGTCACTCCTGGAACAAAGAACAGTAACCAGATTCTCAGGGTAAAAATAACATCCAAAGACATAGCAGCTGTAGGAAGAGTTCCAGTCTACTATTACAGGGAAGACAGGGTTGGTATGCATGCTCTAGTTTTTGAAAAACTGCAAACTTTCACTGCTGAAGACACTAGAGCCCATCTTGACGTACTGTGGAAGAGTTCTACCATGTTTGGAACCAAGGCCAGCATGGTCAGGTATGATGCAACTGGTAAATTGTGGCAGTCACCCTGGGAAATCCTCTGTCATATTTCTACCTATGATAGACATTAATCCCAATGATACCACATGCATCTACTCCACATTGAAGTACATTTGTGAGCATGCACAACGTCATGATGTTACACCAATTGCTACGTTTGACCAGCCTCTCTGGTGGAAAGCACTAATGATCATTGTCACTGAACCAATTGGAAGTGCTTTGAGAGATATCATCCTTCGCTTGGGAGGCTTTCACATGGTAATGAGCTTTCTTGGTTGCATTGGTCATCTTATGGCTGCATCAGGATTACAGGAGGTGCTGGAATTGATCTATGCCTCAAATGCAGTAGTACATATGCTTAGTGGAAAAGCAATTTCTCGGGCAGTACGAGGACACTTTATTGTTGATGCAGCACCCAACACTCTTGTCTTGGCACATGCACTCAGAATACCAGTACCTGGATGTCCAAATGCTGAAAATGAAGATACAGATGAAGCTATGGGTGTTCCTGAACTGCATGAACATTCTACTGACCTAGATGAAGCTGGTGTTTTATTTGAAGATCTAATGCAGGGTTTAGTGTCTGTGGACCAAGTTTGTTGCTCTGAGGCAATAATCAGGATTGGCAATGCCCTTGAAGCAACCAAAGAATCTCTGATATCTTCCAGAACAGCAAGGCTATGGATGCAGTATATGGACATGGTAGATGTTCTTCGCAAGTTTATCCGAGCTGAGCGCACCGGCAACTGGAATCTGCATTTGCAAGCTGTTTCAGAAATGCTTCCATACTTGGCAGCCTCTGGGCACAATAATTACACAAAATCTGCCCTTATATATTTGCAGCGGATGTCTCACCTTCAGGATTAACAACCAGAAGTGTACCATCATTTCCAAGCAGGTTTGCATGTGGTCAGAAGAACTGATCGTTACTGGGCTGGTCTTTCTTCAGACCTTGTTATAGAGCAGGTACTAATGAGGAGCATGAAAACAAGTGGTGGTCTCACAAGAGGACGAGAAATGACTGAACAACAGCAATTGATTTGGTTACCTATGCCAGCTTGTGCTGAAATCAACAGAGTCATGCTTGAGTTGACTGGAGTATCATACAGTACAAGTGAGCAGAACAAGGACATGACCAAAGCAAGGCAAGATCGTGATTGGAAGGATACTCAGACACTTCTGAAGTATTTACATGAGAGAAACCCATTCACTTCTGAGGACCATCGGCATAGCATTTCCACTGGGGTACATGCCAGCAGCTCAGTCAATGTTGACACAGCTAAAGACATGGGTAACACAATTCTAGCTAGCATGGAAGGGATATCTGCAGCAGACTACACTTTCAAGAGGAAAAACCATGTTGTCACACTGGACACAAAGTGTGTAGTGAGAATTGATGGTGCTGCTGTTCAGATAGACCCTCAACTCCTTTTCCAGCGACTAACAATTGCTGCCAAGGTAACTGAAAGTCAGCAGGATATCTTCAAGTATGAGCTTTGTGGTCACCCACCAACTCTCTTTGATGCATCACTTTTGCTCTGGGAGCCTCAGAAGCCAGTGTTAGCCAATGCCATTTGGGACCTTGTATCACCAACTACTCCTGCAGTTCTCGATGATGTCCAGTATGTGCTAGATGGTGGTGTCCTCATTCAGCGAATTCCATGGACACGTGGAGCCACTTATCATGATATATGCACAGTGTACTCAGATTATGTGGCAAAGAAGTATGGGAGTTCCATTATTGTCTTTGATGGCTATGGTGAATCATCTACAAAGGACATAATGCATTTGAGACGAACCAAAGGCCAAGTTGGTGTGAATGTGGCATTTACTGAAGAAATGCAACTCACCATGAAAAAAGAAACTTTTCTTGCAAATAGTACCAACAAGCAACAGTTCATCAACATGCCCAGTGGCTACTTAGAGAAGATGTGTGCTGTGTATCATGCATCAGGGGATGCTGACTTGCTTATAGTGCAGAAAGCTGTGGAGTCATCTTCAACTACTGACACAGTACTTGTTGGCGATGATACAGATCTTCTGATTTTGCTATGATGCTAGCCTAGACTCACATGACATACTTTTCCGACCAGAGCCTAAGAAAACTACCAAAAATCCCAGGGTGTGGAATATCAAGGCTGTGAAGCAGGCATTGGGGTCTGCAATCTGCACTAATGTTCTTTTTCTTCATGCAATACTTGGATGTGACACTACTTCCCAGTTGTACGGCATCGGTAAGGGTGCGTCCCTCAAGAAGTTTAAGTCAAGCTGTCATTTCCGAGAAAAGGCCAAGGTATTTAATGCTGAGTCATCTACCCACATGGACATAGCTGCAGCAGGAGAGGAAGTGCTTGTTAGTTTGTACAATGGAAAGCAAAATGAACGACTAGATGTTCTACGCTACAAGCGTTTTTGTGAAAAGGTAGCTACAAGTGTTTCCCATGTCCATCCTCAAACTTTGCCACCATCTTCAGCTGCTGCAAAGTACCACAGTTTTCGTGTTTACCTTCAGGTACAGCAGTGGAAAGGTTTTGACCTTGATCCGCTAGAATGGGGCTGGGAAAAGCGAGATGGAGGACTGATGCCAGTACACACTGATTTACCCCCAACTCCGGACGAGCTCTTAAAAATCATCCGATGCAACTGCCACACAGACTGCAGCACTTTACGATGCACATGTCGGAAACATAATGTGAAATGCTCTCCTGCATGTGGCAACTGCATGGGATCTGGGTGCACAAATGCTGACAAGTGTTATTTCGATGAAACTGATGATGATGATACCGATTAAGAAATTTTGCATTACTGTTGATTTATCTTTGTTTGTTTGTTGTTTTTGCCTTGCCTTGCATCATTAATATTTATTGTCAATCAGCTGCTTTTCAATTAAAATTATAAACTAATAAAATGAAGTATAATAGAAATGTGTACGCGAATACTACTTTCTATTGTCATCATAATTATTAATAGCCAATAATAGTTGGTTTTGGTAAAAAAAAGAAAAGAAAAGTGCTTTCGGTTGATTGAATTTTTTCATACTTTCCCCCTGTGGGATTCCTTAGGACTTTTAGTATGTTAAAGAGCACATTTTTCTGTACTAGAAACAGTTGGAATCATTTGTGTTGCAATTTGTTTAAGGTTGACCGCCTTTCTTCGTAGAATGACATTTCCCTCCCATAAATTACTCTCTCTTGCCCACTTTGTTTTCCATTCTTTCAACCTTTATTGTCAGCTTCATCAACATTTTCATTATTATGATAATCAAAACAACAATAATTTGTGGGGGAAAATACAACTGTGGCAATCAATAATAAGAGGTGAATGAACTATTGTAGCTAATCTGAACAGAAGGCAGGATACTTTTGCTGTAACTGTGAAAGGGTATGACACTTGTGGAGCCGTTCTGAAATTTCATCTTATATAGTAGAAATACAACTAGTGGTGTGCTTGAGCACAAATGGCGAGCGAGCTACACTATTGTTAAATTTGATTTTAACAACTAACACTCAAGCTATTAAAATAAAGTCGAGTTTTAAATTACGTATGAGGTAAAGGGGTTTCAATGTCATAGTAACCGCTCCCGCAACAGTTTTGAATTGAAAAAGAAGCAACAAAATCAAATCACGTTATTTAAAATTTTCTTTGTGATATTCTTAATAGTAGTTGTAACGCACAATACTTTCACACAACTGAACATACCTACGCAAGACTTACCTTCGTGGTTCGTCTAGTGGACAATGCATTTTTAAGTAAATACTGTTGAGTAGGGCTTATAACTGTGACAAATAGCGCATTAACTTACCACCGCCACTAACTCGAATAGAAATGGAGCTCCCATAAGATTTTGAGTTTTAACTGCACCCGCAAAACAATTCAAAGCCGTAAACAATTCAATTTCTAAGGTGATACGGGTAATGGTCGCTAAACCGGAGGATTCTGTTTAGTGAAGTTTGGGACGGGGTCGAACGCCGAGCGAACACAAAAATACGGAGGGTCAAAGTACAAAATGACGTACGTACGTCCATATATATAAATAAATAAACAAACATCCCCGATTTTTTCATTTTTACCCCTGTAACTCGCTACGCTCGCTAAAGACTAACCTTTGTTGTTAGTAATAATAGTATTGGCAATTCACTTACAACTAGTATTTCATTGAAGTGCAAACTCAGTCTGCAAGTTCAAGAGACTACATGAAGAATTTAAGGTATTGAAACTTGCAAGCAAACTCATATCTAACTAAACTTTGCCAGCAAAAATAAAATCTTAGTATAAATTATGGATTGCACGGCAGTATACATTTGATTAGCTAAAGTCTTACCTCAAACAATGGCCCAGACTACGGTAACAGCCATTGCGAACTTGGGAAACATGGGATCATTCACCTAAAGCGGGCGTATCAACAACTAAAGTGCTCAACAAAGTGCGCAGGCGCACTGCTTTTACATCACGTTTACGTACGCGATTTGCTGAAAAGACTAGTAAACGTCACAAATTGGCGATCTTTACCGTACAAATACAAAAAATTAAAAAAAAAGCTACTGATTAGTTCAAATTTTAAGATTAAGTTATGAAATTTATATATAATAATTTCAACCTACTTGGCTATGTTATGCCAGACTCCTAGACATATAACTATATATTTGCTGGATTCCACATTTTTTGATTAATTGCCAAATTTTTGTGGATTAAAAGCATATTATGGCTAACGAAACTATAGCTAATATATAACCAGCATACCAAATTGGAAAGATTCATATCAATATTTGCTCTTTTTCTGGCTTAAACACTTTTAAAATTACTGTTAACCGATTAGTGCCGATAGGCGCGTATACGCGACCCAGACTAAAAACCGGTAGTTCCGGTAGGCGCATAAATGCGGCCAGAGAAAAGCAGCTTCGGTTTGGTTTTATTACAACTGTTTGGACTGAGGTACAATTCGTCCAGCTTAAAGAGTAGAAAGTACAGATCTCAAAACTTAGACTAGTTGCAATCACAATAAGCTTAGCAATACCTTTTTTGTGTTGTTAGATCTCAATCCACTCGAAACTAAGTCATATAAAACAGCATAAGTATAAGAACTACGCTATCTCCATAGACATTCCATACATTAAGCGCCATTTTTTTTGACGTCACAAATTCGTCCGTCCTACGTCACAACTCGTAGTTAAACTGGAGCCGCGCCCTCACACGGCAGCTCCTATTCGGGAACTTCCCTTATTTAAGGTGCCCTGCCACCGGAAACCGAGGCGCGTAACCGCAAATTGACTGTTTTTGCTATGTCTTTATATTTCTTTTTCTGTGTACTATGGGCTTACTTTGTTGTTACAGGTGGAATGAGCACCAATAGAGGACTCCAGCAAGCCAAATTTGAAGAATGAAGACCCGCCTGGGACGGAGATACAGCTCTGCACACTGGCTACTATTCAGAGTTATTTCGAAGCAGCCGAAAGAGCTACTGCGCTCATTTTTTATCCAGAGGTAGCCTGAGGGCTTCTTCGCAACATTACAGAGCCATATTATTTCTAATATCTATATTTTTTTTTTTGTTAACAGTAAAATTTCATGCCGTTTTACTCGTGGGTTATTCTAAAAAAACTCTCTGTAACTTTATTCTAAGGGGGGTATTTTGCTTGTGCGCAAAATTTGGATTCAATTCAGTGATCCAGTTCCAGGAAATATCAATTTTTATTTTCAAGTTGACAACTGATTCGCAATTTCACCCCGCCCCCCCATAACGTTGAGCTCCGCGAACGCGCAATTTATTTGGTAAGATAATCAATTAACTTGTGACAGCTCTAAAAAGAGCCCATTTGTAAACAATAATTAGAAATACAAATGAGCCGCGAGATGGCCGTTGTAACTTTGGAAATAGTTAGTCCCTCGAGCAAAAGTGATGGCGTATTCCCGATGTTGCTTGGAGTTGGTTGCTCATTAGTGGGAGCGGGTAGTTCAGCACAAGATTTAGACTTGTAGGCGATAGGGCTGAAGAGTATAGCGGTAGCAATCCCGATGAAAAGAACTTAAGTGATGATGATGGAGTCTATATGCAGCGGAGTCTCAATACAAGGTTGGTGGAATTGTCGGAGCTGGTACCAGTCAGGGTGGAGTTGGTCATAGTTGAGACAGAGTTTTAAGCTGCTCCAATGGCTTCACAAATACAGCTTCATTCCCCCGCAAGTATAATAGAAGGATGTTATTCGAAATGACTGTCTCAGACTAGTACACTACATACAAGTTATAGCTCAGAGACGTTTGTGTCCACCTGCTTCGCGGTTTTTGGCGCCAAAGTTAATTGATTGTTTGCGTGGCTCGTTACGGGCCATCTCCCGCGTTTTACCAGCGTGTCCAACATCCCCTGGTTTAGTTCACAAATGCGCAAGCGCAACACTCTGACATCACAAATACGTCGTCATTGAGATAAGAGCTTCCGCAAACGTCACAACTTACACCAAAAATACTAACACTCTCACAAAAGCATTTTTATTCTCAAGATAGGGGTTTCAAATTCATATGGATTAAAATACAACTATTTAGGTATTTTATATTAAATTCCCAAGACACTTACTTCAAAATTGCAAAATTACCAGCTTAAAGCATTTGGGGAGTTTAGTTTTTTATAAAAAATGAAATTAAAAATAAATAAAGTAGTATTAAAATATAAAAATTTGGTACAAATCAAATTAATGAGCCATAGATTCAGTCTGCAAAATCTTTAGACACTCGAATTCAATTTACTCTTTTTCTGGCTTAAAAACATCAAAAATATCCTCCATTTATAGGGTCACTTCTTCTATCTATTACCACAGTTGTGACCACAAACCACATTTTTAAAAACATAATCAATTTCAATATATATTAATTTGTGTGTGTGTGAAGTTTCAGCTTCCTGACATCAATCTGACTGCACATGTATACATTTAAAGAACAATTAACAAAAAACAGAACTTTCTACTCTTTAAGCTGGACGAACTGTAGCCTCTCCTGGAGTCTTTGTGGTTAAAGTACAACCAAGTAAGATTGATAATAGATAATAATTTGTAGTAGCTGCCATAAGAAAAAATTGAGAAATATGCTCTGATAGTTAGACAACATATATAGACATTAAAATTGTTCAGGACTGAACAAGAACACGAGTATCACACCCTATCACACACTTACCATATGAACTCAATTGTCACCATGCTTATAATCATATTCATAAACACGTAGTCCCAAACCCATTGCGGGTTGGACTACGTGTTCAACACTTAAATGTTCTGTATTCACTTATAAGATTGTTGATAAGTTTAAAGCCTAAACCCTTGAATACCATTAAGGGAGTTGCCATTTTAGGGGTTATAAAGCAAGGCTGCAATTGCCTTGGTGACAGCGGCTGCGCTCTGTGACATTCCCAAGGCCTTTAGGATCTTGTCATCCTGGTCCTTCGAACTATACACACATACCGCGAGCTCGGGACATTAAGCATCCCGAACATTGGTCCTTCGAGCCGGATACCTACTCCGTGGAAGGAATCAGTGCACAGCTCTGCTGGACTATCGAAAGACACTACGATCATCCGACGCCATCTTCACGTCTGCTCGTTGTCGAGCCAGTTGGGTATAACTCTCATAGTTATCCGCTGCCTTCAAACGCCACCATCCTCATCTCTCAACCAAGAGCACCTTGCTCTACCGCCACTCATTGGTACCTCTCAAGCTCGGGTCATAGAAGCAGCACCTAAAGCTCGTTCTCTCAGCCCAGCAATCGACTCTCATAGTCAACCCACTCTGCTCAACCCTACGCAGACTGTTGAAACGTAGCTTCTTAAGCTTTCAGCAGTCAAGTTGCCGTACTACTCATCTACTTCGACTCGTTCATCTCGAATCTACTCGATCAACCACATTCCCTCATGGAAGAATTACAAGCTATCAAAGCCATTGCCTCGAGGGAGACAGTAAAGCTCAGACGCTCCGCACGTAAAGGACGTTTGACGCGAATCACCAACAAATTAGCCGACCTAGAAGCAGCCGATTGGACCGAGCTCCGAGCTGCCACTCTGGATCAGCTTAAGGAAGACCTGGCAAAGGAATCCAAGCTCTTCACTGCCCTACAAGTTAGACTGGAGCAGCTACTGGAAGCCGACGAAGACACCACGGAAGAAGCCTTAGCCAGAGAGATCAATCAAGGCATCGAGTTCAGCGAAATCCACACTGAACTGATGCTCAGGGTAAAGTTACTCAAGAAGACACTCACCCTCTGCTCGGAGGCCACAGCCCTCCAGGACAAAGTCAGTATCATCAAGGAAAACTACGACCCTTCCGAAGGAGAGTTCGAGAAAGACGCCTCCAAATTACGACATCGAATCAACAGCTTTCTACACGACAGCTCGTCATCATCATCGCCCGTCGTCGAGGACTTCAGAAGGAACTGAAAGGAACATCTGACTGATCTTGCCGCATGTCTCAGTCAAGGCCGTGCCAAGAGACGCGAGAGGAAAGAGCGGGCAGAGCTCGAAACCTCTCACACAGAAAAGCCTGCTTCATACCGGGGAACCAAGCTACGGCTGGACCTACCCACCTTCTCTGGTCACCCACTGGACTGGCACCACTTCTGTGAGCTGTTTACCGCTGCACTCGACAGGGCTGGAGACGACTATTCGGAACGCGAGAAAGCATGCTTCCTCCTCAAAGCCATGCAGGGAAGCGAAGCAGAACAGATCGTCAAGTCTCATGCTACCTCGGAAAAGGGCTACACTAACGCACTCAAAGCCCTGAGGAGCCGCTACGGCTCGGCGAAGAAAGTCTTTCCCCACCTAGTAAGGAAAATGATGACCCAGGACAAGATCCACTTCAATCAGGACGGTTTTGCCAAGTTACGGCAGAACTACACGCTTCCCCTCCAGGCGATGAAGGAGCTAGGGTGCACCGACGCATCTCAAATAGCTGCAGCCTTGGCTCTCTCTCAGTTTGACGACAACCTAAGGGAAGAATGGACGAAGTTCTTCAAGACGTCCAGTGCAGTGCCTACCCTAGAAGAAATCGAAGCGTTCGTAGAACCCCTGGAGAGCAACATACAAGCCTTGACACCAGTAACCCGCAACGAGCCTGCAGTCCTGCCACCAAGGAAGACTGCTCCTCGTCACTTCAAGGGCAACTCGATGGAGTGTCCTCTGTGCAAGGAACAGCACAGGCTATACAAGTGCCCTGTCTTTCTCGGATACGATGTAGACAGGCGCTTCAAATCTATCAAGGACAAACGCGGCTGTACCAACTGCCTGTCCACCAGTCACTCTACCCAAGACTGTACATCCTCCTACACCTGCAGAGAGTGCGACGCCAAACATCATACTCTCTTGCACCGACCATCCAAACAAGCTTCAACCAAGACTTTCGCCACGAGCGCTTCCTCGTCCAACAAGTCTGCCAACGATCTCATGGCCGTTGGAGAAGCTGATTCCACTTCTACTTCAACCGCGCAAGAACCTCCTAAGATTTCCTTCCTCCACACAGCTATAGCTAAGGCAGTGCATGAGGACAGAGAGATCGACCTCAGGATAGCTCTCGACACAGGAGCTTCAGCCTCCCTTGTCACAGAAACTGTAGCCACTCAGCTCAAGCTCAAGAGACACCCCAGACGCTTGAACATCAAAGGTGCCTGCGGAGGAGGAGTCAGCCGTCACTTCGTCGAGATAACACTGAAGTCCATACTTCACCCGGACAAGTCCATTACTACCAAACTTCAGGTGGTCAAAAGCTTGCCCGAGGTTCCTTCTCCCAAGAACATCGAACAAATCAAGGCTGAGCCTCATCTTCAAGGCCTGCCCTTGGCGGACCCTCACTTTGGGGGAAAGCTGGACATCCTTCTGGGAGGAGTAGATTATACCAAGTGCATCGTAGGATCTCTTACCACGGGTCTGGAGTCTGAAGTCGCCGCACAGCCTACGCTCTTCGGCTGGACAGTTACAGGACCTCTGGAGTACCAACCCAAGAACTCCTCCGTGTTTCAGATTCAAACGTCCGAAGATACCCTCAAGGACGATTTATCACGACTCTGGGAGCTAGACAGAACCCCAGAATCTGCACATCTCTCTGTAGAGGACGAAGAAGTCACCCAGCACTTCCTCGATACTCATCGACGTGATGAAGACGGGAGATATGTCGTTTGTCTTCCTCGAATCACACCAACTCCACCCTTGGGCGCCTCTCGAAACTTAGCTGTTCGACGCTCCAACCAAAACGAGAAGTCTCTAAAGAAGAAGGGAAAGCTGACAGAATTTCAGGCTGCGTTGGAAGAATACCACCACCTAGAACACGCAGAAGAAGTACCTGACGCTGATAGAGACTCCCCTCACTATTACATGCCCGTCCATGGCGTGTTTAAGGCCTCCTCAACGACCACCAAGGTCAGACCGGTGTTCGACGCCTCTGCTCCCACTAGCAATGGAGTATCGCTCAACGACACCTTGAAGCAAGGCCCCAACCTCTACCCTCAGCTTACAGACATATTGCTAAAGTTCCGAACACATACGATTGGCTTCTCCGCGGACATCAGCAAAATGTTCCGAGAAGTCAAGTTGCACCAAGACGAACGTGACGCCCACAGATTCCTTCTAAGAAACGAACATGGCCAGCTCAAGGACCTAAGGATGAAGAGGCTCACCTTCGGTGTAAGATCATCACCCTATCTGGCTACTCAAGTCATTCGTCACCTCGCCGAACAACACTCCTCCTCACATCCCCAAGCCAGTAATGCAGTTCTGAAACACTTCTATGTTGACGACTACCTGGCTGGAGCCGAAACAGTCGAGGAAGCTACCCACCTTCGTGAACAGCTCTGTGGTCTACTCAAACTTGCAGGCATGACTCTCAGGAAGTGGCGTTCGAGTAGTGACGACTTCAGATCTTCCATACCTCCAGAAATCATAGAGACTGCAGATCTTCTCATCTCATCAGCGGAGAAACCTCTCAAAGCACTGGGACTCCACTGGAACGTCTCTAATGACAGCCTATCTGTCTCCACACCCACAGTTCAATCAGATATCGAGTTCACCAAACGTAGTATCGCCTCCAACTTAGGCAAGGTCTATGATCTCCTAGGATTCTACTCTCCATACACTGTCACTGGAAAGATCCTACTCAGGAGACTTTGGGAACTCAAGGTCGGTTGGGATGAACCAGCGCCACCCGCAATTCAAGAGTCATGGCAAGCATGGACCTCTCAGCTCGACATCATCTCTCAACACTCCATACCTCGACGATATTCCACATCTTCAGCAACGGCTATATCGCACCACTTGCATGGGTTCGCAGACGCTTCCCAAGAAGCCTACGGAGCTGTGGTCTACCTACGACAGACCTTCTCCGACAATTCCTCAATGACTTCCATAGTCTTATCTAAGGCCCGAGTACTACCACTCAAGGAACTTACAATTCCGAGAGCTGAACTCACCGCGGCACTCATTCTGGCAAAGCTACTGAAGTATTGCTCCAGTCTCCTGGACATCGACGCCATGACTGCATGGACTGACTCCTCTATCGTTCTCTGTTGGCTGAGGAAGTCACCATCGTCGCTCAACACCTTTGTAGGGAATCGCGTCAGGCAAATCCAGACCCTTATACCCAACGCTCGATGGAGCCACGTCTCTTCTGCCTCCAACCCGGCTGACATGCTAAGCAGAGGCATGCCTGCAAACGCTCTCCTGGACGCCAATCTCTGGTGGAATGGACCTCCTTGGCTTAACACTCCCCAAGAGGAATGGCCTCCTCCGCAATTCAACCTGCCTGAGGTCATACCGGAGATCAAGACGGTGACACTCACTGCAGTGCCAGAACCACAGGAGAGACCATGGCAGTATTTTTCCAACTTTGACTACATGGTCAGGATTCTCTCTTGGTGTAGGAGATATCGACACAACTCAAGTAGTCCACTTGCTCAAAGGATCAAGTCCTCCACACTCTCAACTTCTGAATGTCAAGCGACCATTGACCATCTCATCGCCCTGGACCAGCAGGAATTCTACCCTCTAGCCGTCCAAGCAGTTAAGCAGAGCAAGCAACTCTCCAAGGGTCACATCCTCACGAAATACAACCTATCTCTCAGCGACAGTGGGGTCCTCCTCATCTCGACTAGAGTAAGAGACCCACACAATCCTTCACGAGACAAAAGAATCATCCCCCTCTCTATCCAGTCCAGCCTCACCAGGCTGCTTCTTTCATCTCTGCATCAGAGGTATCTTCACCCTGGCACCAACACGTTGCTCGCCATAGTGAAGGACACCTACCATATCCCCGGGGTCAGGAACTTCCTTAAGGGACTCAGTAGACGTTGTGCTAGATGTCAACGGGCGTATCAACAAGGCACAACTCAGCCCATGGGACTCCTGCCCCAAGTCAGAACCACTCCATCAGCTCCATTCCTTCACACTGGTGTAGATTTTGCGGGCCCCTTCCTAACCAAGCAAGGATACACCAGAAAGCCTGTCAGAGTTAAAAGCTACGCCTGCATTCTCATATGCATGGCCACCAAAGCCATCCACATTGAGCTCTGCCTCAGCCTCTCCACGGACGAGTTCCTCGCTGCATTGAGGAGATTCTGCTCCAGGCGTGGATGCCCTGCTTCAATGTACTCTGACAATGGGTCGAACTTCATTGGAGCTCACGCGGAACTTCTACACATCCAAGAACTACTCAAACGTTCGAAGTCATCTCTCTCCCACTTCACAACTCAGAATGGTATAACGTGGCACTTCTCTCCTCCTAGAACTCCTCACGCAGGTGGCTTATGGGAAGCTGCTGTAAAACAAATGAAGCTTCTTCTCAGGAAGCTCGTCCAGCCTCATCAACTCAGGACTGAAGAGCTCTCCTCAATACTCATCGAAATAGAAGGTATTCTGAACTCCAGACCCCTCGTCCAGATCGACTCTACGGATCCAGACAATCTAGCCCTCACTCCGGGACACTTCTTGGTGGGCCGGCCTATCAAGGCTCTACCTACGGATGTCTCATCCAAAGTCAAACTCTCCTCACTCCGCCGTTGGCAACTCACCCAGAGGCTTTCTAACGACCTTTGGGCAGCATGGAAGGAGCATTATCTTCACACTCTCCAGACCAGGCAGAAATGGACCTCCACTCAGCATGCCTTCAAGAAGGATGATGTTGTTCTCCTTAAGGAAGATTCTCTAGGCTACAGACATTGGCCATTAGCAAGAATCACGAACGTCTTCCCAGGTGACGACGGTGTTGTTCGTGTAGTGGAGCTCCTCTGTGGTGGAAAGATCTGCAAGAGATCAACTCATCTCGTCATTCCGCTGCTCAGCGAGGAGTCTTTGGAGCCAGAAAGTTGAACAGACCAACCTGCGACGTGTCGACTTCTTCTTCCTCCCCCCCAGTATGTTCAGGACTGAACAAGAACACGAGTATCACACCCTATCACACACTTACCATATGAACTCAATTGTCACCATGCTTATAATCATATTCATAAACACGTAGTCCCAAACCCATTGCGGGTTGGACTACGTGTTCAACACTTAAATGTTCTGTATTCACTTATAAGATTGTTGATAAGTTTAAAGCCTAAACCCTTGAATACCATTAAGGGAGTTGCCATTTTAGGGGTTATAAAGCAAGGCTGCAATTGCCTTGGTGACAGCGGCTGCGCTCTGTGACATTCCCAAGGCCTTTAGGATCTTGTCATCCTGGTCCTTCGAACTATACACACATACCGCGAGCTCGGGACATTAAGCATCCCGAACAAAAATAATGTACCAGTAATGATTTTATGAAATAGAATATATTGATACCTCATAATAATTGAATCAAAACAGAAATGGCTAAAAAAAGACTAAATGCTGCTGAAGTATTGACTCTGATGAGGAGTATGGTGAGTCTGATGAGGTTATGGCAGAAGATGGCTCACAAATGTCTTACTCTGTCCAATGGCCTGTGTTGAATACAATAAATGATATGGGAGGAGTGAACTTAGGAGATCAGTATCGTGGATACTATCATGTTCGAATGAAATGCCGGAAATTTTACAAATACATCATTAATTTTCTGTTTGACGTAACCATTAAAATAGTTTCATTCTTTACAATATTTCTCATGATAGAAAGATGAAGAGTTTGAAGTTTTTAGAAATGCTGGCTTTGGAGCTGATTGGTAATTATTGTACTAGAAAGAGAGCTGGTCGTAGTAGAAGTCGCACCATCCGTTCACTTCCTATGCTTCATTTTCCAGCTCGATTTCCAACAGACCATGGGCACAAAAGGGGAAAGTGTGCTCTCTGCAGAGAAAACAAAAAAAGAATGGACACACAATGGTTTTGTAAAGAATGTGATGTGTGGCTGTGTCACACTGGCACTGAGCATGATTGTTTTCTGTCTTGGCACCAAAGAAACTAACTATATCAATATCTATCCTGTCTTGAAACTTTCTTTCATTTTTATTTCAATGCAATCCGTTTATGTTCTAATTAGCTACCACCAAAACAATTACTATTTTGTCCAATAAATATTCTTACCTTATGATAGTGTAGTAGCTACTAACTTTTAGACAGTTCTGATGTTCTGTTCTCTCTAAATTTAGTAATTGCCTTTAATGTCCTCTACTGCCTGTGATCGTTGTTATGACAAAATCTTTCCATTCCCGACGCTGAAACTTAGAATAAATATAGCCTAGGGCTAATCTGTGTCTATAGTAACATAGAATAGCCCTCTAGGAACTAGCGGTCTGTACTTTGTTTTCCGCGATCTCACTTCACTCCGTCTCAACGCTCGTAGTTTTCAAGTAACTCCTTCTAGAAGGGTCGACCGCGACCGCGTGCAAAAAAGAATTCCGTTTTACGGCGGCCCCGCGCAGTAATTAATTCCGGAAGTAATCGGTTAAGAGCTCTCACTTCAGGACCCTCTTAACACAAAAGTAACCACATAACCACAAAAACATTTCAAAAATTATAGTAGATTAAGTAACTGTTACAAAATTTCCAAAATTTCCACTCTTTAAGCTGGAAGCACTGTATATGTACGCAAAACATACCTTGAATCTTTCTTGCAGAAGAATCATAATTACTTGATATTGTACGACCTGTAGTGGAAGGACCCGTAGTGGAAGGACCCTTAGTGGAAGGACCCGTAGTGGAAGGACCCGTAGTGGAAGGACCCTTAGTGGAAGGACCCGTAGTGGAAGGACCCGTAGTGGAAGGACCCGTAGTGGAAGGACCCGTAGTGGAAGGACCCGTAGTGGAAGGACCCGTAGTGGAAGGACCAGTAGTGGAAGGACCCGTAGTGGAAGGACCCGTAGTGGAAGGACCCGTAGTGGAAGGACCCATAGTGGAAGGACCCATAGTGGAAGGACCTGTAGTGGAAGGATCCATAGTGGAAGGACCTAGGATTATTGTAGTCATAAATTTGTTGCATTATGTCAATCAATATTAAAGGTTGTTACAAATGTCTCATGAATAATGAATGAGATACAGTGATAAGTTGCAAGCTAAAGAGCGGGGTACACACAGCATAGTATGTTTGATTATATTCAACAATTTGTAAATTTGACTAAATGATAATACCTGGTAGGTCAGAAGAATGCACACTATGTGTATCAATATTCTTAAATCCTTCTAGTATAAATTTCACCTCCACGGAGCTGTCAGGTGAGAAAGTTAGTCGAAATTTCAGAAAAGGGGGACATGCATCAACATGCGAACGAATAGCTGATTTATCCAAATGAGTGCAGTCAGGTTCTTCCAGATAAAAATTAGTCACTGAATTTTGCACATAAATATATTGCACAGTCACGTATTTGTCTATGTCATTGAGGTGGACGACATGTCTGGATACTAACTTCACTTCTTCTTTGAATTCCTGGTTAATGAAGTTCTCCACACTGTTTGTGAAAAGGCGACTATTCTTTACAACAGACAAGTAGATGTTGCAGTGCTGTTGACCAGAAGGCATCATCAGATATAATGTAGAGCTGCAGTGAAGAGATGATACGTATCTCTTTTCCAATCGAGAAATCAGTCGGCCAATTGGGTACCATGGAGTATTTTGATTTAGAAATGCAGCACTGTTTTCACCTAGAGAAGCATCGTTATTTTCATCTATCACAAAAATAATAGAAAATTTAACTTAACATTTCTAAGGCTGGTTAGTTCACTTGTGTATAAGCACAACCTTTCAGAAACTTAGGCTTGATGTTAAATAAAAGGCATATCTGGACACCCCAGTTTAATAACCTTAATATTTCCATAGCTACTAAAAGAAATGGCGGCAAACAACTCGTCTATAAGCCATCCAATATATATGTGACCGTCTATAGGAAAACCAGGCACAACGCGGTACCCTTCGAAAAAAATTTTTTTGCACTTACAGAGTTGTCGGCATCCAGATATTGAGCTCTCCAAGTTTTATCGTCGTAGCTTAAGTCGTTCCCACTATAATAGACCTAACCGTTCCCTTCCGTCGGCTTGAAACAATACATTTTAAAGAAATCGATCGATCTTTTCTCGATATTTACGCACGCCGTGTTGTGCCCGGTTTTCCTGTAGACTGTCACATAATATGCTCATTATGTAAAATATTGTAATTGGCTATCATTTAAGTGGGGTATGCAGGAGGCCATGCATCCTGATAAACACCCTATGTGATGTCTTTTAAGCACCACATTATAACACTATACACATTACATGTATGGAGGGTGCTAAGATTAAAAAGTATGATGGCTTGGTAGAAATAAAAATATTATTGTGAATAGTGTCATGGTGTTTAAAATCCTTGTTTAAAAAACTTGAATTCCTATGTAAAGAGCTAACTGGTACTTCAAGTTGCAAAATAAACTAAACAATGTTCCTGCCCTGCTATGCTCAACAGGGTTAGAGCAGCTGCTTAAAATATCAGCTGGGGGTGTGGGTAGCCCCTACAACTAACTTTAGGCTGTGAGTTACCCTTCCTCTAGTATACTAACTACAGTATGAAGATATCCAGTGTGGAATAAACCACTTATTACACTCGTAAGAGTGTTATGGCTAGATATTTCACTCTCAGGCTTTATTTTCACTGCATTCACTCCAGCTCTTGAAAATAAATTAGCCTGCTTGTGAACTAT